>FTHP01000515.1_pt1 | contig 27914 bp, 23 predicted proteins | sample 1640961 | NCBI WGS metagenome assembly FTHP01 (sample SAMEA3914788, study PRJEB12502) | metagenome | biome: forest; material: soil | place: Canada | collected 2011-07-03 | depth 0.1 m
ACATCTGCGACAACGGCACCTACATCGCCCGCTACGACGACCTGTTCGACGGCAAGGACAACCAGATCGACGTGTCCAAGGTCGACGTGTCGATGAACGGCATCGAGCTGCAGGACCGCGAGTTCTTCGCCGCCATCCGCGAGAAGCGCGAGCCCAATTCCAGCGTCGCCCAGGCGCTCAGCGCCATGCGCACCCTGGACCGCATCGAGAAGAGCCTGGAGTAGGCCCACGGGTCCGCTCGTCCCGCCCTACGTCCTCCTTGGAGCCAGCGTCCCGGCCTGCGTGCTCGACGACGCCTTCGCGCCTGATCAGCAAGGCTGCGCCCTGACCGACATCGGCGTCGCCGCCGACGGATCGATCGCCTTCGTGGCCGCCGCCGGCGAGGGGCTGCAGTCCCCCGGCCCCCTGGTCGAGCTGAGCGGCCGCCAGGTCTGGCCGGGGCTGGTCGAGCTGCACGCCCACATCGACAAGGCCGGCACCGCCGAGCGGACCTTCAGCCCCGAAGGAACCCTGGACGCCGCCCGCGAGGCCGCCAAGCGCGACCGCCTGACGCCCTGGACCCGCGACGACGCCTGGGGCCGCATGGACTGGGCGCTGAACGCCGCCTACGGCCACGGGACGGTGGCCCTGCGCACCCACCTCGACAGCCAGGCCGACCGCACCGACCCGACCTGGTCGATCTGGCCCGAGCTGCGCCACCAATGGGCCGGCCGGATCGAGCTGCAGGCGGTGGCCACCCTGGGCGTCGCCAAGCTCGCCGGCCCCTACGGCGATAAGATCTGCGAACGCGCGGCCAGTCTCGGGGCCCGGCTGGGACCGGTGGTCTATCGCTCGCCCGATCTCGACGCGGAGCTGACGCGGGCGTTCGACCTGGCCGACGCCTTCGGCCTGGAGCTCGACTTCCATGTCGACGAGACCGACGACCCTGAGGCGCGGGGCCTGCGCCGGATCGCCGAGTTGGCCCTGGAGCGGGGCTTCCCGCGCCGCATTGTCTGCGGCCACGCCTGCAGCCTCGCCAGTCATTCCGACGAGGAAGCGGCCGAAACCATCGCCCTGGTGCGCCAGGCCGGGATCGGCGTGGTCAGTCTGCCGGCCAACAACCTCTACCTCCAGGGCCGCACGCCCGGCCGCACCCCCAGCTGGCGCGGCGTCACCCGCATCAAGGAGCTGAGGGCCGCCGGCGTCCCCGTGGCCATCGGCGGCGACAACTGCCAGGACGCCTTCTACCCCTTCGGCGACAACGACATGCTGGACGTGTTCAGGGACGCGGTGCGCATCGCCCACCTGGACTACCCCTTCGCCGGCTGGGTCGACGCCGTGAGCGCCATTCCCGCTGCGCTGATGGGCCTTCAGACCCGCGGCCGCGTGGCGGCGGGCGTCCCAGCCGACCTGATCATCTTTGAGCAGACCTCGGCGATCGGCGTCCTTGCAACGCCCGGCCGGCCCCGGCTAGTGGTTCGCGCCGGCCGGTCCCTGGACGTCACGGCCTGATCCCCGAGGGACTCCATGCAGACACGCAAGCTCGGACCTTTCGACGTCTCGGCCATCGGCTTCGGCTGCATGAGCCTGTCGCACGCCTATGGCGCGCCGCCGGGAGAAGAGGCCGGGGCCAGGGTGCTGCTGAGGGCGCTGGAGCTGGGCTACACGCACCTGGACACCGCCGCCCTCTATGGCGTGGGCGCCAACGAGACCCTGCTCGGCAGGACGCTGAAGAGCCGGCGGGGTGAGTTCACCCTGGCCTCCAAGTGCGGCATGCGTATCGAGGACGGCCAGCGGACCATCTCCAGCCGGCCCGAGAAGCTGAAGTTGACCTGCGACGAGAGCCTGCAGCGGCTGCAGACCGACGTCATCGACCTCTACTACCTGCACCGGTGGGACAAGCAGACGCCCATCGAGGAGGCGGTCGGAGGCCTGGCTGAGCTGGTCCAGGCCGGCAAGATAAGGACCATCGGCCTGTCGGAAGTCTCGGCCCAGACCCTGCGCAAGGCCCATGCGACGCATCCGATCGCCGCCATCCAGTCGGAGTATTCGCTCTGGACCCGCAATCCGGAGATCGCGGTGCTGGACGCCTGCGCCGAGCTCGGCGTCACCTTCGTGGCCTTCAGCCCGGTGGCTCGCGGCTTCCTCACCGACACGCCGATGGACCCCGGGGCCTTCGAGGCGCGCGACATCCGCCGCGGCATGCCGCGCTTCCAGGGCGAGAACTGGCAGGCCAACCTGGGGCTCCTGGCCGGCTTCAAGGACATCGCGGCCGAAGTCGGGTGCACCATGGCCCAGCTGTCCCTGGCCTGGGTGCTGGCCCAGCGGCCCTTCATCACCCCCATCCCCGGCACCACCAGCCTCGCACACCTGGAAGAGGACGCCGGCGCCGACGGGGTGCGCCTGACCCCCGACGTGCTGACCCGTCTGGACGCCCTGATCAATCCGACAACCGTCCACGGTCCGCGCTACAATGCCGCCACCCAGCCGGAGATAGACACCGAGGTCGCCTGACATGGCTTTCACCCTCAGCATCAACGGCGTGAACCGATCGGTCGAAGCCGATGCGGACGAACCGCTGCTCTATGTCCTGAGGAACGAGATAGAGCTGAACGGCGCCAAGTTCGGCTGCGGCCTCGGTCAGTGCGGCGCCTGCACGGTGCTGAAGGACGGCGCGCCGATCCGCTCGTGCGTGGTCCCCGCCGCCAGCTTGGTCGGCGCACAGATCACCACCCTCGAGGGGCTGGGCGCCGGCGGCAAGCTGCATCCGCTGCAGCAGGCCTTCCTCGATGAGCAGGCGGGCCAGTGCGCCTACTGCATCCCCGGCATGATCATGACCGCCGCCGCCCTACTGAAGCGCTCTCCCCAGCCCGCCGAGCCCGAAATCCGCGCCGCCCTCCAGGGCAACCTCTGCCGCTGCGGCTCCCACAACCGCATCGTCCGCGCCATCCAGCGGGCGGCGAAGGCGATGGCGTCATGAGCGCCCCAACCGTCTCTCGCCGCGCCCTGCTTGGGACCGGTTCCCTGGCGTTGGGTTTCACCCTGGCCGGGCCTGCGGTCGTCCTGGCGCAGCTCGGTCCCCCGGGGCCGCCGGGGATTCCTGGCGATCTCGCCCGCAACCGCTCGCTCGACGCCTGGATCGAGATCGCCGCGGACGGCGGGGTGACGCTGAAGACCGGCAAGGTGGAGCTGGGTCAGGGGGTGCTGACGGCGCTGGGACAGATCTGCGCCGACGAGCTAGACATCGATCTGGCGCGCCTGAAGATCGTCTCCGGCGACACCCTGCTCTCGCCCAAGGAGGGCGTCACCGCCGGCAGCTTCTCCATGCCCGACGCGGGAACGTCCGTCCGGCTGGCGGCAGCGGAAGTGCGCTACATCCTGATGGACCTGGCCGCCCGGCGCCTCGGCGCGCCGGCTGACCGGCTGGTGGTCGACAAAGGCATCGTCGCCGATCCCGCCAACGGTCGCAAAGTCGGATATGGCGAGCTGGTCGACGGCCAGACCCTGCGCCGGCAGGCGACGGGAACGGTGGCTCACAAGCCCGTCGCCGATCGCCGCTACATCGGCCAGCCGACACCCCGCCTCGATCTGCCGGCCAAGGTCGCGGGAAAGACCATCTTCGTGCAGGACCATCGGCCCATGGGCCTGGCTCACGGGCGGGTGGTGCGTCAGCCGTCCTACGGCGCGAAGCTGCTCAGCGTCGACGCGGCCGCCGTGCAGTCCATGCCCGGCGTGCTGAAGGTGGTGCGCGATGGCGACTTCCTCGGCGTCATCGCCGAGCGGGAGTGGACCGCCGTCAAGGCCGCCCGCGCCCTGGCCGCTTCGGCGCGCTGGCAGGAGACCGCCGTCCTGCCGGCCGATCCTTACGCCTGGCTGCAGGCACAGGCGCCCCAGGACGCCGTGATCAAGACCCAGGCACGATCCGGCGGCCCGGCGCCGGCCCGAACGTTGGAGGCGGTCTACCGGCGTCCCTACCAGATGCACGGCTCCATCGGCCCCTCCTGCGCCATCGCCGAGCTGCAGGGCGACGTCATGACCCTCCACACGCATAGCCAGAGCGTGTTCGAGACCTCCGAGGCCATCGCCAGGATGCTCGGCATGCCGGTGGAGAAGGTGGTGGCCAGGCACATGCAGGGCTCGGGCTGCTATGGCCACAACGGCGCCGACGACGCGCCGGCCGATGCGGCGCTGCTGGCGCGCGCGCTGCCCGGACAGGCGGTGCGTGTGCAGTGGTCCCGCGACGATGAGCACGCCTGTGAGCCCTACGGCCCGGCGATGATCACCAAGGTCAGCGCCGCCGTCGACGCCGACGGCGACGTCCTCGACTGGACCTACGAACTCTGGTCGACCTCGCACGGGACGCGGCCGAGCGGCGATCCGGGCAACCTCTTGGCCGGGCGGTCCTTGGCCAAGCCGTTCCCGATGCCGATCCCGCGCAACTTCGGCGGCCCCAACTACGCCGCCGACCGCAACGCAATCCCGCTCTATGACTTCCCCGGCCAGAACGTCACCACCCATTTCGTCACCGACATGCCGGTGCGGGTCTCGGCACAGCGGAGCCTGGGCGCCTACGCAATGTGTTCTCGATCGAATCCTTCATGGACGAACTGGCCCACGCCGCCGGCGCCGATCCGGTTGGCTATCGGCTGCGCCAGCTGAAGGATGGCCGCGCCGGGGAGGTGCTCAGCCTCGCCGCCTCGACCTTCGGCTGGTCCGCCTGGCGCAAGACTCCCAATCGGGGCCGCGGGGTGGCCTTCGCACGCTACAAGAACCTGGCCACCTATTGCGCCGTCTGCCTGGAGATCGAGGTCGATCCAAAGACCCGCGCTGTCAGACCGCTGAGGGCGGTCATCGCGGCGGACTCCGGCGAGACGGTCAATCCTGACGGGCTGAAGAACCAGCTGGAGGGCGGGCTGATCCAGTCGCTCAGCTGGACCCTGAAGGAGCAGGTGCGCCACGACGGGCGGCGCATCACCACCCGCGACTGGGCGAGCTATCCGATCCTGCGGTTCCCCGAGGTCCCCACCGTGGAGGTGGTGCTGATCGACCGGCCGGGCGAGCCCTTCCTCGGCGCTGGGGAAGCCGCCCAGGGGCCAGCCTCCGCCGCCTTGGCCAACGCCGTGTTCGACGCCACCGGCGTGCGCGTGCGCGAACTGCCGCTGACGCCGGACCGACTGCGCATTTAGGCTGGTCACTCCTGGCCTTTTCGCTAAGCTCAGCGGTCTAGGGGCCCCCAGGAGACCGGCGGGCAATGCAACACAATCGAGACGGCCGGGCGCCCTTTGGGCGCGCGAATGCTGGTCGGCGCTCCATTCATCCGCTGATCGGCCTGGCGACCGCCGCCATGGCCGCCGCTGCGGTGTGGTCGGGCCTCGGCGCGGCCGGGCCGCGGGCGCAGGACGTCGACGCGGTCGCGCGCGGGCGCTACCTGACGACGCTCGGCGAATGCGGCGGCTGCCACCGCAACGATAAAGGGCCCTACGGCGGCGGGGCGGTGTTCCACACCAAGTTCGGCGCCGTGGCCGCGGCTAACATCTCGCCGGACAACGCCACCGGCATCGGGACCTGGAGCGCCGAAGACTTCTACCGGGCCCTGCACAAGGGCCGCAGCAAGAACGGCGCGCACCTCTATCCCGCCTTCCCCTACCCCTATTTCACCAACATCGCCCGGTCCGACGCCGACGACCTCTACGCCTACCTCCGGACCGTCGCTCCGGTCAGCAATTCGCCCAAGCGCAACCAGCTGATGTTCCCCTTCAGCATCCGCGGCACCATGGTGATCTGGAACGCCCTGTTCTTCCGCGAAGGGCCCTTCCAGCCCGACCCGGCACGCCCGGCCGAGTGGAACCGCGGCGCCTATATCGTCCAGTCCCTGGCCCACTGCGGGGCCTGCCACTCGCCGAAGAACTTCCTGGAGGCCGACAGCCGCAGCCGACCCTTCCAGGGCGGCATGATCGAGGGCTGGTTCGCTCCCAACCTGGCGGCAGACCCGCGCACGGGCCTGGGCGACTGGAGCCACGACGACCTGGTCCAGTTCCTGAAGACCGGCCGCAACCGCACGACGGCCGCGGGCGGGCTGATGGCCAATGTGGTGCAGGGCTCGGTGGTGCAGTTCCGCGATACCGACGTCGAGGCGGTGGCGACTTACATCAAGAGCCTGCCGCCCTCCGCCCCGCCGCGGCCGGTGACGGTCGATCCGGCCGTGATGAGCCGTGGCCAGGCCGTCTACGCCGCCAATTGCGCCAGCTGTCACGACAAGGGCGCGGCCGGCGAGGCCCCCGACCTGCCACCCCTGGCCGGCTCGCCCAGCGTGCAGGCCGGCAATCCGACCACGCTGGTCCGTTACGTCCTGAACGGCACGAGCACGGCGAAGACGCCGGCCCATCCCCAGGCCCAGGCCATGGAGGGCTATGCCGCGAAGCTCGACGATCGGCAGACCGCCGACGTCCTGACCTATATCCGCAACGCCTGGGGCAATTCCGCGCCCGTGGTGAAGGCGGGCCAGGTGGCCAAAGTCAGAGCCAAAACCGCGCCGGCCGCCCAGGCCCGCGGCTGAGTCCAGGCCGTGAACGACACCCTGAGCGCCGAGGTGCTGGTCGCCGGCGCCGGACCGGCTGGTCTGGCGCTCGGGCTGGCGCTGACCCGGCTGGGCGTCCGGACGGTCATCGTCGATGCGGCGTCAGAGCCCAGGGCCGAGCCGCGCGCCGCGGTCGTCTGGCCGCGTGAGGCGGAGCTGCTGGCGGCGATCGGGCTCGGGCCTGCCCTGCGCCAAGCCTCCACCCCGCTCGACACCACCCACGTGTTCATGGGACGGCGGCGGCTGGGCGCGCTGAGGTTCGGCGCCAACGACAGCGCCTTTCCCCGGCCCCTGCTGATCGAGCAGCATGTCCTGCAGCACCTGATGCTGGCCGAGCTGGAACGCCTGGGCGGGACGGTGCTCTGGCGCACCTCCCTGACCGGTTTCGATCTGGACCACGACGGGGTGCGGGCGCAGGTGGCCGGCGCCGATGGCTCGCAGCAGCGGATCCGCGCCGGCTGGCTGGTCGGCTGCGATGGGGCGAGGAGCCTGGTGCGCAAGCGGCTGGGCGTGGCCTTCGACGGCGCCACCGCCCGCAACCTGGAAGTGGTGCAGGTCAAGGCGCGTCTGGACTGGCCTTATGACCCGGCGGAGGGCGCCCTGTTCCTGGCCGCCAACCATGCGCTGGGCAGCTTTCCCATGCCGGGCGGCCAGCGCCGGTTCTACTGCTTCAAGACCATCGACGAACCCGACCGCACCTCCGCACCGGCCCTGGCCGAGATGGAACGGCTGATCGGCGCGATGATGGGCGGCGGCCCCATCGCGCTGCACGACGCCGACTGGCTGAGCCGCGCCCGCTTCCAGCGGCGCATCGCCGCGCGCATGCGGGTTGGGCGGGCCCTGCTGGCGGGCGACGCGGCCCACGTCTGGCCGGCGGTGGGCGGACACGGCATGGCCATGGCGGTGCAGGACGCCTGCAACCTCGCCTGGCGGCTGGCGGCGGTGATCCACCGGCAAGGCCCGGAGGCCCTGCTGGACGTCTACGGTCAGGAGCAGCGCGCCCAGGCCGCCGCCTTGATCGGCCGGATGGACCTGGACCTGCTGGAACGACCCCTTCCGGGCCCCCTCGCCTCAGTCATCGGCCTCGTCCTGCCGCCCCTGCTGAAGATCGACCGGGCCCAGACCGCGATCGAGATGATGCTCAGCGACCTGACCCTGCACCGCCGCCGTAGCCCCATGTCGTCAGGCAGGATCGGCGGCAGGCCGCGGCCGGGAGACCGGGTTCCAAACGCCAACGTCCTTTCGGCCGGAACGATCCGGCGCCTGCACGAACTCCTCGCGGCGGACGGCTGGACCTTGCTGGTTCCGGTCAGCGCGAATCTGGCCCCGCTCGACTCCGTCCTGCGCCGCGCCGACACGGTCCATGTGGTCCCGGTCCAACCGGCCGACGCCGCGGCGAGCGCGGCGCTGGGAGGGATGCGCAGCCTTCTGCTGGTGCGGCCGGACGGCGTCATCGGCCTGAAGGCGCCGCCAAGCGACCGAGGCGCCCTGGAACGCTATCTTTCAGCCTGGCTGGAGCTTCGTGTGGCCCCCTCTAAACCGGCGCTCACCGGATCGCTGAGCCCGCTTCTCCCCGCCGAATAGCCGCCGCCTACTCCGCCGCGACCGCAGCGGGGTTGAAGGCGTCGACCTGCTTCCAGTCCTGGCCGGCCGGATAGGCGTAGGAGATGGCGCGGATTCTGGGGAAATCGACGTCCGGGCCCGTGAAGGGAGGCGCGCCGCTGGCCTGGAACTGGCGCAGGCCCTCCAGCAACATGCGCCGGGCCCGCACGATCACCACGTCGCAGGTCCCCAGGAACTCGGTTGAGCGGTCGACGATCGGGCCCATGGATTCCTGCACCACGAAGTCCTCGTAGGCGTTGCCGTGGCCGACGATGCCGCTCCAGTGGCCGGCCTTCATCGCCGCCCGGTCCTGGTTCCACAGGGTCTCGGGCCCGCCCATGTCGGAGTTGAAGTAGTCCGGATCGCCGGCGTCGCGGTTGAAGTTGGTCATCCAGGTGGGGTCGAGCGGCTTTGCGGCGTCGAACGAGATGTACCACTGGGCCGTCCACTCATCGTCGATGGGGATGGCGCAGACCACCACCGCCGGTCCGCCCGGAGAGAAGGGGATGAACGAGAAGAACGGCAGGGCCACTTCCCGCACCCGGGCGTAGCAGTTGCCGTCGGCCTGGTCGCGCAGAGCACCCTCGGTGAAGCCGTAGGGCTTGTCGACGAACTCGAACACCGGCGCGCCGTTGTCGCGGATGTAGCCGATCTCCTTGCGGAAGGTCCCCACCGGCGGCGGGCCGAGCTGGGCGCGGTGCAGGAAGCTGACGTGGGCGCTATCCAGCAGCGCCTCCAGCCCCTGCAGCCAGTTGGCGTGCAGTTTGCCGCGCCTGGGAATGACGTGGCCTTCGGGCAGGTTGGTGAACTCGAAGTCGGGGAACCGGGGCGGAGTCTTCTGTTTGCCGAGGTAGACCCAGACCAGGCCGCCGGCCTCGTGCACCGGGTGGCTGCGCACCGGCACCAGCTCGGCGAAGCGCTCGCGGCGGTCGGCCGGCTCGGTGGGGGCGTCCACGCAGCGGCCCTCCAGGCTGATCTTCCAGCCGTGGAAGATGCAGCGGAGGCCATCGCCCTCGTTGCGGGCCAGGGCCATGGAGGTGCAGCGGTGGGGACAGGCCTCGGCGATCAGGGCGACCCGGCCGTCCGTGCCCCGGAAAGCCACGAAGTCCTCGCCGACCAGACGGACCCGCTCAGGGGCGCCCTCCGGCTCCAGCTTGGCCGAGCGGCAGGCGGGCAGCCAGTATTCGCGGATCATCTCGCCCATGGGCGTGCCCGGGCCCACCCGCGTGAGCAGCTCGTTGTCTTCCCGGCTGAGCATGCGACGTCCTCCAACCTCGCCGGCTCGGTGTGCGAAGTTGATGTGGCCGGCGCTGAGCCCGTCTATAGCAGACTGAGGGGCTGGCGACGGAATCGACCCAGGCATGAACGTCTATTTCCTCGGTATCGCCGGCGCCGGCATGAGCGCCCTGGCCTCGATGCTGGCCTCCGAGGGGCATCGGGTCTCAGGCTCCGACGAGGGCGTGTTTTCCCCGATCAGCACCTACCTGGACCGCCAGGGCATCGACTACCACGTGGGCTTCGACGCGGCGCTGATCCCCGCGGATGTCGACCTGGCCATCAACGGCGCCAGCGCCAAGCTGCACCTGGACAGCAATCCGGAACTCGCCGAGCTTAGGCGGAGGGGCGTTCCCCTGCAGGGCTTTCCGCAGTTCCTGGGCAAGCACACTGAGGGCCGGGAGACCGCCGTGATCGCCGGCAGCTTCGGCAAATCCACCCTCACCGCCATGTGCGCCAGCTTCCTGCGCGAGGCCGGCCACGATCCGGGCTGGTTCGTCGGCGCCATCGCGCCGGACCTGCCGACGACCGGCCACTGGGGAAGCGATCCCCTGATGCTGCTGGAAGGGGACGAGTACATCATCGGCGGCGGCGATCTGCGCTCGAAGTTCATGCTCTATCACCCGGACCATCTGGTGATCAGCTCGCTGGTCCACGACCACGTGAACGTGTTTCCCACGCAGGCCGCTTACGAGGACCCGTTCTACGACCTGCTGGACCTGCTGCTGCCTGGCGGCCTTTTGGTCTGCGCCCACGGCGACGAGGGGCTGCGTCGCCTGACGGAAGGGCGCGAGGTGGTCTGGTACGGCCGCGAGCCCTGCCCGGGCTACTTCGCCGAGGATGTCAGGACCGGCGAGATCACCACCTTTACGCTCCGAACCCCGGGTGGAGACCGCATCCCGCTGGAGACCCAGTTGCTGGGCCTGCACAACGTCGAGAACATCGTCGGGACGGCGGCGTTCCTGATGGAGCGCGACCTGATCGGGCCCGACGCCCTGGTCCGCGCCGCGCGCGCCTTCCGCGGTGTGGCCCGCCGCCTGGACAAGAAGACCACGGTGTCGCGCGCGCCGGCCTACGAAGGCTTCGGTTCGTCGTACGAGAAGGCCCGCTCGGCCATCGAGGCGATGCGGCTGCACTTCCCCGACCGGCCGCTGGTGGTGGTGTTCGAGCCCCACACCTTCAGCTGGCGCAACCAGGAGGGCCTCGGCTGGTACGACAGCGTGTTCGAGGGGGCCGCGCGCGTGTTGCTGCTGCCCCCGCCGGAGCACGGCGCCGCCAGCCACCACCAGCTCACCCAGGCCGAGATCGCCGCGCGCATCCGCGGCGCCGGCGTCGACGTGGTGCCATTGCTGGGGGGCCCCGCCGTGCTCGACGACCTGGCGTCGACGCTCAAGGGCGGCGAGGCGATCCTGCTGCTCTCCTCCGGGCCACTGGATGGCTTGGCCGACAGCCTTCCGCCCATGCTGGACGCCCGTTTCGGCTGAACCCGCGGGCAATTGACAGGAGCCCTGCCAATTGCAGCCATTCCGCCAGCGTGGTTAGGTGTTTGTCACGGCAACGATCTCCGCGCCCGCCAGAGGCCTGCGGAGGGATTTCAGGGAGACTGCCGCCATGCACGTTGGCCTCAGCACCGGCTTCGCCAACCACAGCCAAGTCGACGATGTCCGCTTCCTCAAGGAGGAGCTGGCGCAGTGCGTGCTGGCCGACGAGCTGGGCTTCGACTCCGTCTGGATCACCGAGCACCATTTCAGCGACTATTCGATCGCCCCCAACCCCCTGCAGTACCTGACCTGGCTCGCCGGCAAGACCAAGCATGTGCGCCTGGGCACGCAGGTGGTGGTGGTCCCCTGGCACGACCCCGTGCGGCTGGCTGAAGAGATCGCCGTGCTCGACCACGTGTCCGACGGCCGCGCCATCATCGGCTTCGGCCGCGGCCTCGCCCGCATGGAGTACGAGGGCCTGCGCGTCGACCAGTCCAAGGCCCGCGAGCTGTTCGACGAGATCGTGCCGATGGTGATGAACGCCATGGAGACCGGCTACATCGAGGGCGGAGAGATCTTCAAGCAGCCCCGCCGCGAGATCCGCCCGCGCCCGGTCCGCTCGCTGAAGGGCCGCGCCTTCTGCGCAGCCGGCACCCCACCGTCGATGACCTCCGCCGCCAGGTTGGGCCTCGGCCGGCTCTACCTCGGCCAGCCGATGGTCTCCGGCGACCGTCCCCGCCCGTTCGCGCCGCAGACCGCCGCCGAGACCGGCAAGACGGCGCAGGATCTCACGCCGGAAGACGCCTGGATGGAATCGTGGATGCTGCACCGCCCGAACGAGACGCCGGTGGCGCCCTTCGTGTCCAACCTCGTGTTCATCGACGAGAGCGCCGACAAGGCCCTGGAACTGGCCCGCGTCTACGCGGTCAAGACCTTCAAGGCGGCGATCAAGAACTACGAGCTGACCTCGTCGCACCACGGCAGCATCAAGGGCTACGAGTCCTACAAGTCCATCGTCATGGACGAAGCGGGCGTCGAGAAGGCCGCCGAGGGCGTTGTCGAAAGCACCATCAACGGCACGCCCAAGGACATTCTGGCCAAGCTCGACGAGGTGCGGCGCCTGCGCGAGCCGCAGGGCATGATCCCCCATCTCTACACCGGCGGCATGCCGCACGAGGACGCGGTGCGCAGCATGCACATCTTCGCGCGCCACTGCCTGAGCGAGATGAAGAGCTGGCCGAACGCCGAATCCACCATCGACCCCCCATTCCTGGCGGCCGCCGAGTAGCACCCATGGCCTATCGCAACCCGCTCGACCCCGCCCTCTATGGGCCGGACGCCGTCGCGCCCGAGACCACGGCCTTCAACCAGGACCTGGGGCGCCGGCTGGCGGCGGTCGCCAAGGCGCGCGCTGAAGGCTCCGACCCTGGAGGCCTTCCTCCTGTCTTTCCGGTGGTCCCGAAGTCGCCACGGGCCCAGGTGCGCAGCATCAGCGCGCCCGACGGCCGGCAGGTCGAGCTGCGGGTGCTGGCTCCCGAGAACCCGCGCGGCGCCTATCTGCACCTGCACGGCGGCGGGCTCATCATGGGCTCCGCCGACCAGAACGACGTCATGCTGGCGCGGATGGCCGACGCCACCGGCCTCGCCAGCGTCAGCGTCGAGTATCGGCTGGCGCCACAGCATCCGTATCCGGCGGCCTGGGACGACTGCGAGGCGGCGGCGCTGTGGCTCGCCAACAACCTGAAGGCAGAGTTCGGCGGGACGGGGCTGGCCATCGGCGGAGAGTCGGCGGGCGCCACCCTGGCCGTGCCGACCCTGGTCAGGATGCGCGACAAGCACGGCTTCACCGGCTTCCAGGCGGCGAACCTGAGCTACGGCAACTACGACACCAGCATGACGCCCAGCCAGCGGCTGATCGGCGCCCGGGGCATCCTGCTCCGCCCCGAGGACATCGCCCGCTGTTCGGACATGTATGCGCCGGACGTCGCCAGCCGCGATAACCCGGACCTGTCCGCGCTCTATGCGGACGTGCGCAACATGCCGGCGGCCCTGTTCTCGGTAGGCACGCTGGACGCGTTCCTGGACGACTCGCTGTTCGTCTACGCCCGCTGGATCGCCGCGGGCAACGTCGCCGAACTCGCCGTCTATCCGGGCGCCATCCACGGCTTCAACAGCTTCCCCATCCCCGTCGCCGCCGAAGCCAACGCCCGCATCGACGCGTTCCTGAAGGCGCACACGGGGGGCTGAAGTGCGGAACGGTAGCTCCGTTCGTCAACGCGGCCTGCTCAGCTTTGCCGTTTCGGCCGCGCTATCGGTTGCTGCGATGGCGAACGCCGAATCCTCGAGCAGGCCGCTTCCTAACGAGTGCAAGGCGAGCCAAACCCAGAAGCCCCCTTACGCAATCACGATCACCTGCACCCCGGATTGCCGACACCCCCCAAAATCATTGACCGCGCGAAGCCTCACTGCAGCCGGGCTTGATCCGGAAGTGAGCCGCACGATCGTGGATTTCCGGGCCGCATATTGGCGACGGGCCTGCGGTGGAAAGGGCCGCTAGCGGCCGACCCAGTTAGGCTTCCGCCTTCCACCGCAGTTTCGGCTTCCTCGCCGCCAGGGTCTCGTCCAGGCGCGCCAGCGGCGCGTGGTGCGGGGCTGTCCTGAACGTGTCGCCCTCCCCGGACTTCGCCGCGACCGCGATGCGGCGCAGGGCGTCGGCGAAGCGGTCGAGTTCGGCTTTGGGCTCGGTTTCGGTGGGCTCGATCAGCATGGCGCCGTGCACCACCAGCGGGAAGTACATGGTCATGGGGTGGAAGCCCTCGTCGATCAGGGCCTTGGCGATGTCGAGGGTGGAGAGCCCGGTCCCCTCCAGCCAGGCGTCGTCGAACAGGGCCTCGTGCATGCACCAGCCTTCGAAGGCCGGAGTGATCAGGTCCTTCAGGCGCGCCTTCAGGTAGTTGGCGTTGAGCACGGCGTCCTCGGCGACCTGGCGGAGGCCGTCGCCGCCGTGGCTCATCATGTAAGCCAGGGCCCGCACGAACATGCCCATCTGGCCCTGGAAGGCGCTGAGGCGGCCCGAGGCCTGGCTTGCCGCGCCCTCGGCCTGTTCGCCAAGGGCCCATCCGTCGTCGCCGCTGACCAGCCACGGCAGCGGCGCGAAGGGCGCCAGCGCCGCGCTGAGCACCACCGGCCCCGCGCCCGGTCCTCCGCCGCCGTGGGGCGTGGAGAAGGTCTTGTGCAGGTTGATGTGCATGGCGTCGACGCCGAGGTCGCCGGGCCGCACCTTGCCGACGATGGCGTTGAAGTTGGCCCCGTCGCAGTAGAGGAACGCGCCCGCCGCGTGGGTCAGCCGGGCGATCTCGATCATGTCGCGCTCGAACAGCCCGCAGGTATTGGGATTGGTCACCATCACGGCGGCGACGTCGGGACCCAGCTTCGCCTTGAGATCCTCAAGATCGACGTGGCCGTCCGGCGTCTGCTGGATCTCCTGAACGGCGTAGCCGGCCAGGGCCGCCGTGGCCGGGTTGGTGCCGTGCGCCGAGGTGGGAGTCAGCACCCGCCGGCGGGCGTCGCCGCGGGCCTGGAGGGCCGCCCGCATGGCCAGGATGCCACAGAGCTCGCCCTGGGCGCCGGCCTTGGGGCTGAGCGCGACGGCCGGCATGCCGGTCAGGGTCTTCAGCCACCCGGCGAGGCGGTCCATCAGCTCCAGCGCCCCCTGCACGGTGGAGACCGGCTGCAGCGGATGGATGTCGGCGAAGCCAGGCAGGCGGGCCATGGCCTCGTTGAGCCGCGGGTTGTGCTTCATTGTGCACGAGCCCAGCGGATAGATCGCCAGGTCGATGGCATGGTTCTTCTGCGAAAGCCGCACGTAGTGGCGCACGGCCTCGGGCTCCGACAGGCCCGGAAGCGCCACAGGCCCGGCGCGGACCAGATCGCCCAGGTCCGAGGCGTCCAGTTCCACATCGGGCAGGTCGACGCCGGTCTTGTCCCAGCCTCCCAGCTCGAAGATCAGCGCCTCGTCCTGCAGCAGGCCGCGGCCCTCGCCAGGCGCGGACTCTCCCGCCTCGGGACGGGTAGGGCGTCCGACCGTGACCATGTTCATGCCAGCACCTCAGCAAGCGCGCGGACCAGGGCCTGGACGTCCGCGGTGGTGGTCATCTCCGTGGCCGCCAGCAGCAGCACGTCGTCCATGCCAGCGTCGGGCGCCAGGCGGGAGACGGGCACGCCGCCGAGGACCCCCATTTCGGCGAGAGACTCCACCACCGGCTCGGCCGTCGTGGGCAGGCGCACCGCGATCTCGTTGAAGAACCGCGGCGTCAGCACCTCGACGCCGTCGACGTCCCCCAGCGCCGCGGCCAGCCGTCGCGCGGCCTGGTGGTTCAGCAGGGCGAGGCGTCTCAGGCCTGTCCCGCCCAGCAGGGTCAGGTGCATGGAGAAGGCGGTCGCGCAGAGGCCCGAGCTGGTGCAGATGTTGGACGTCGCCTTCTCGCGGCGGATGTGCTGCTCGCGGGTGGAGAGGGTCAGAGTGAAGCCCCGCCGGCCCCTGGCGTCGACGGTCTCGCCGCAGAGGCGGCCCGGCATCTGGCGCAAGAACGCCTCGCGCGTGGCGAAGAGGCCGACGTAGGGGCCCCCGAAGCTCAGCGGATTACCCAGCGACTGGCCCTCGGCGGCGACGATGTCCGCGCCCATGGACCCGGGCGATCTGATCAGGCCCAGCGACACCGCCTCGGTCACCACCACGATCAGGAGAGCGCCAGCCGCGTGGACGGCCTCGGCGATGGCGGTGAGGTCGGTGACGGTCCCGAACAGGTTCGGCGTCTGCACCACCACGCAGGCCGTCTCGGTGTCGATCCCAGCCGCCTCGGCCTCCGCATCCACAGCCAGGGGTCGGCGGACAATCGCGATCCCCGCGCCCTGGGTCAGGGTGGCGATCGTCTCCGCGTACTGGGGATGCACTCCGCCCGAGAGCACGGCCTTGTGGCGGCGGGTGATGCGGGCCGCCATCAGCACCGCCTCGGCCGCGGCGGTCGAGCCGTCGTAGAGGGAGGCGTTGGCCACCTCCATGCCGGTGAGTTCGGCGACCTGCGACTGGAACTCGAACATCACCTGCAGCGTCCCCTGGGCGATCTCCGGCTGGTAGGGCGTGTAGGAGGTGAGGAACTCCGAGCGCTGGATCAGGTGGTCGACGCTGGCCGGCAGGTGGTGGCGATAGGCCCCGGCGCCGCAGAAGAACGGCCCCTGCCCGGCCGCGCGGTTCCGGGCGGAGAGGGCGGTGAGTTCGCGCTGCACCTCCAGCTCGCCCATGTGCGGCGGCAGGTCCAGCGGCCGGGTCAGGCGGGCAGCCGGGGGCGCGTCGGCGAACAGGGCGTCCACGTCGGCCGCGCCGATCACGGCCAGCATCTCGGCCCGGTCGACCGGGGTCAGGGGCAGGTAACGCAAGGCTCAGAGACCTTTCAGATAGTGCTCGTAGGCGGGCCGGTCCATCAGGGCGTCCAGCTGCTTGGGGTCCGACAGGGTCAGCCTGGCGAGCCAGCCGTCGCCCTCGGGATCCTGGTTGACCATCTCGGGGGTGTCGGTGATGGCGGCGTTGACCGCGGCGACCACGCCGGCCACCGGGGCATAGACGTCGGAGGCGGCCTTGACGCTCTCGACCACCGCGAAACCGTCGCCCGGAGCCACCGACTTGCCGACCTCGGGAAGCTCCACGAAGACGATGTCGCCGAGCTGCCCGGCGGCGTAGGCGGAAATGCCGATGGTGGCGACCTCGCCGTCGAGGCGGACCCACTCATGTTCCTTGGTGAAACGCATCATGGGCTCCGGGTTCAGGGCTTGCGGACATAGCGTTGCGGGACGAACGGCAGCGTCGCGACCTCGGCGGGCTGGACCTTGCCGCGGACGATCACGCCCAGCCGTGTTCCGGGCGCGGCCAGGGCGGGCGGCACGTAGCCCATGGCGATGGAGGCGGACAGGGTCGGGGAGAAGCCCCCCGAGGTGACCCGCCCCATCACTTGGCCGGCGTCGTCGGTGATCTCGGCCCCTTCGCGCGCCGGCGCGCCTTCCAGCACCTTCAGGCCCACCCGCACCCGGCTGGGACCGTCGTTCAGCTCGTCCAGGATGCGCCCGGCGCCGGGAAAATCGCCCCATCCCCGCCGGGCTTTGGAAACCGCGAAGGTGAGGCCGGCCTCGACGGGCGAGGTGCTCTCGTCCAGGTCATGGCCGTTGAGGACCAGGCCCGCCTCCAGCCTGAGGGAGTCGCGGGCCCCCAGTCCCACGGGGCGAACCCGCTCGTCCGCCAGCAGCCGCGCCCAGACGGCCTCGGCCTGGGGCCGGGGAACCAGGATCTCGAAACCGTCTTCGCCGGTGTATCCCGAACGGGAGACGGTCAGCGTTGCGCCCTCGTGCCTGAACGGGGCGAAGGCCATGAAGCCCAGCCGCCCCACGCCCGGCAGGATCGCCTCGAGCACGTCGGCCGCCTCGGGCCCCTGCAGGGCGATCAGCGCTCCGTCATCGGCCCGGACCAGGTGTGCGTCGCCGTTTGCGGCCGCCTGCAGCCGGGCGAAGTCGCCCTCCTTCGTGCCGGCGTTGACGACGATGTAGAGCTGGCCCGGCTCCTGGGGGCGGCCGATCATCAGATCGTCGATGATCCCGCCGTGGTCGTTGAGCAGCAGGGTGTAGCGGAGCTGGCCCGCCCTCAGACCCGAGATGTCGCCGCAGACCAGGGTCTCGACGATGTCGGCGATGGAGGCGTGGTCGGACTCGGCGTCACCGGTCGGGTCGTTCAGCTCCAGGCGCGAGGGACCCATGTGCGAGACATCGAAAAGGCCCGCATGCGCACGGGTCCAGCGGTGCTCGGCCAGGACCCCGTCGCGGTACTGCACCGGCATGCTGTAGCCGGCGAAGGGCACCATCCGCGCGCCCAGCTCGAGATGGGCGGCGTGAAGCGCTGTGGTCTTCAGGGTCTCGGCTGCGCTCATCTGGCCTTCCGGACACTAGAGGGGCGCGCATTGACGGATCGCCAACGCCCGCGCCCCCGCTGTCCATGGGCCTGAGAGATTCGGGGCGCTTGCGCTCCCTTTGCTCCGTCGGCGAGCAGCCTTCAGGCTGCTGCTTTCCAGCGTACGAACTCCACGCGGTCCTTTTTGCCTGAGCGTTTCCGGGGCGGTTGCGCCTTCGGCGCCGGCATAGCCGGTCTCTCCCGCGGGGAGCAGCGGGATAGGCCTGCGGTTGAGCGCCGGAGTCAAGCCATGATGTGGCTGGAAGGGGCGCCCGCGCGCAGCCTGGACGCCGAGCCGCACAACCCGGAACAGCGCCGAAAACCAGATCCAGCCGAGGCCATGGCGAGGATATTCATCGCCATGGCCCCTGAGCGATCAGGACTTGGAGCGCTGGGCGCGCAGTGCCCTGGACTCTTCTCGCGCGGAGCCGACCCGCGGCACCAACATGGGCGTACGCCGCCGATACTGGACGTAGGTGTCTCCGAACGCCGAGACCAGGTCGCGCTCCTCGAACTGGATGGCGATGAGGATGTACGCCGTGGTGCCCAAGGCGAAGACCAGGTGCGCCACAGTCATGGTCGGCGCGGCCCAGAAGATGATCAGCCAGCCGATGTAGAGCGGGTGGCGCACCACCTTGTAGAGGCTGGGCGTGTGGAATTGCGGGGCGCGGTACGCCTTCCCGGAAAGCTGCCGCCACACCTGCTTCAACCCGAACAGATCGAAGTGATCGATCAGGAAGGTGGAATAGAGCAGCAGCACCCATCCGAACGCATAGGCGACAAGGACGGACGTCTTCAGGGCGCCGGCCGGAATGTCCCAGATGACTCCGCCGATCGGCTGCCAGAGGACGAACAGGGCGATCATCCCGATCGAGCTGACCAGCACATAGGTGCTGCGCTCGGCGGCCTCAGGAACGATGCGGGTCCACCAGCGCTTGAAGGCCGGGCGGGCCATGCCGCTGTGCTGCACGGCGAACGCCGCCAGCAGGCCCAGGTCCACGGCCAGGGCTTCGCCGAATGGGCGGGTGGCCGCCCCGTCCAGCGAGGTGGGCGTGAGAAATCCGTCGATGAAGCCGACGGCGTAGACAAAGACGCACAGGAACACCGCGTAACACACGGCGCCGTAGACCAATGTTGCGATGCGAGACATCGCCACCTCCTGCTAGCTGATTTGAAACTCGGGATGGCGGGAATGACGCAGGCGCGGGCTGGGCGCATCGGGGAAACCCCCTAGATTTGGGCGCGGCCCCCCTACTTTTCGTCAGTCCGGATAAAGCCCTGTTCACGGGCGATCTGGACGGCCCGCAGGCGGCTGGGCGCGTCGAGCGCGGCGAGTATTGCGCCGACATGATGCTCCACGGTCTTGGCCGAGGCGCCCAGCCGCTCCGCGATTTCGCTGTTCGACAGTCCCTCGGCGAGTAGCGCGAGAACCTGGGCCTGCCGGGGCGTCAGCCCGGCGGGATCGTTCCGGCGCGCCGCGCGCGGTCCCGAGGGCACGGACTGGGCCCCGCTCTCGCGCATGGCCCGGCGGAGCTTGCGGGCGGCGGGCGCGGCCCCCAGACGGTCGAACAACGCCAGCGCCTCGCGCTGGGCGGCCTCGTCTCCGTTCGAGAGGGCGATCGCCTGTTCATAGGGACAGCCCAGGTCCCGCCAGGCCTGCGCCGCGCCCCGCCAGTCCCCGCCGATGTGCAACTGGTACGCGGGGGACAGGCGGCTCATGGCCGAGGCCGGAACGTCCACAGGTTCACCCAGGATGCGGAGCCACAGCGCGATCTCCGCGAGCGCCCAGAACTGGCACTGCAGGGGCAGCGCCTTCGCGAACGCCGCATGCAGACTCTCGCGGACGCCGGGACGAGCTTCCCCGAGCCAGTGAGCCTCGGCATCGGCGACGACGATCGGCGCCAGGCGCATGATGTCGCGGTGGGCGGTCGGCAAGGCGCGCGCTTCATCGAGCACGCCGCCCTCCGGCAGACCGAGCCGCACGCGGGCTCGGCTGAGCGCGACCTGGGAATTGAAGCGGGCCGTTCCGCGTGGATAGGGGCCCCAGACGACAAATTCCGCTTCGGCGATCGCCTCCTGCGCACGCCCGAGGTCGACCAGGGCCGTCGCGCGCGAACCGCGCATGTAGGCCTCCAGCGGACCGTTGTCTCGGGCCACGGCGGCGTTGATCCCGTCCTGGATCAGTTCGAGCAGGCCCTCGTATCGCCGGCTGTGGGCCATCATGAAGGTCTTGTTGACGTACAGGCGCGGCAGGAAGTCCGGCTCCCTGCGCCGCCGGGCTTCGGCGATCGCGTCGGTCGCCGCCGCCAGTCCCGAGTCGACGTCGGCCGAGCATCGCGCCATGACCACGTTGGTGAGGGCGTGCAGATAGATGTCCGAACGGCCGACGCGCTCGGCGCGGTCCATGGCTTCGGCGCCGCGGGCCACCGCCGCCTCGATGCGATCGCCCAGGCTGTCGAGTTGCGCCTGGCTGCTCAGGGCCATGGCGTACTGCCAGGAATCTGGGTGAGCGCGCATGACGTCGAGCGCCTCCTGCGCCCGTTGTTCCGGCAGGACGGTCTGTCCCTGCATCCAATAGAGGCGCGCGGAGATCCGCAGGGCGTTGCCCAGGCCGAGCACATCGCCCCCGCGCCTGTAGAGGGCGATGGCCTCTTCGATGGCGCGCAAGGCCTCTTCGAACGCCCCGCAGGCTTCGCCTTCCTCAGCGTGCCGTTCCAGCAGCTCGGCGCGTTTCGCCGTGGGCAGGCCGTCCGAGTGCGCCAGGGCCTTGGCCAGGTGTGCGACGGCTTCAGCGTGGGCGCCGAGCGCGGCCGCTTCATCGGCCGCGCGTAGGGAGTAGCCGACGAGGTCATCGAACGCGCCCGCCTGTTCGGCGTGGTGGGCGGCTTCCGCGGCCCGGCCTCCGCTGCGTCCCTTGAGCACCGCCAACGCCGCCGCGTGCAACTCGCGCCGGCGCAACGGGGACATGGCGTTGTGGATGGCCCGCCGCGCCAGTTCGTGACGGAACGACAGCGCTCCGCCCCGGGCGTTGAGCATGCCGCCGCCCAGGCACTCCTCGACGCCGGCATGGTCGGCGTCGTCGGCGAGCACGCGCAGGGTTTCTTCGTCGATCTGACGCGGAAAGATCGCGGCGCAATCGAGCGCTCGCCGCCCGCGGGGGCTGAGGCTGGCCGCCCGCGCCAGGGTCGCCTCCTGCACGCTGCGCGGCACGCCGACGTCGGCGCTGGCCAGGTACTCCGTCACGTGGAAGGCGTTGCCGCCGGTGGCCTGGTACACGTCATCGGCGGCGCGGCCCGCCGCGCGGGCCAACATCGACACTGCTTCGGGGGACAGCGGGCGCAGTTCGACGCGTTCGCGGCAGTCGCGGGGCATGTCTTCCCACAGGGACGCCAGCTTCGATTGCGCGGCGGACGCCTCGTTGCGGAACGTAACGACGACGAGGATCGCCTCGCCGCGGATGCGGCGGCCCAGATAGCGCAGCAGGTCCAGCGTGGCGTCGTCGGCCCAATGGATGTCTTCGATGACGAGCAGCGCCGGACCGCGCCCACCCGCCAGCAGGTGCAGCAGGCCCTCGAACGTGGCGAGCAGGCCCGTGGCCGACAGAGCGAACCGGCCCTGGCTCTCGCGCGCGATATCGCGCAGAGGACCCAGCGGTTCAGGCGTCGCCAGATGTTCGCAACCGCCGATATGGACCCTGGCGTCGCCGCGGTGGGCATCCGCGAAGCTGGAAACCAGCGACGTCTTGCCGATCCCGGCCTCGCCTTCGATGGACACCACGCGGCCCTGGCCGAGCCGCGCCGCGTCCAACGCCGCCTCCAGGCGGGCGTGGGGCTCTTCGCGCTCCAGCAGCGTGATCTTGGCGGCTATCATCCACGTGAACTTAGCCTTCGCCGCGCCGAGGCGAAATGGACCAGTCGCGCGGGGCCGGCGCCTGCGGCGTTCCGCCCTTGGCGCCTGCCGCATCCGGCCCCATCATCGGGCAGGGGCCGCACCGGGAGGATCGTCATGACGCATTGGGTTCCGGCCGTGCTGGCGACGGCGATGATCGCCATGGGCGGGGCGGCGGCGGCCCAGCCCGCGCCTCCCGATTTCTCCAAGGTGGAGATCTCCACCACCGACCTGGGCCACCGGACCTGGATGCTGCAGGGCCAGGGCGGCAACATCACCGTCGCCGTCGCCGACGACGGGGTGATCATGGTCGACGGCGAATTCGCGCCGCTGCACGACAAGATCAAGGCGGCCATCGGGGCCCTGTCCCCCCAGCCGATCCGCTATCTGGTGGACACCCACCTGCACGGCGACCACACCGGCGGCAACGCCGCATTCGCCGCTGAAGGGGTCGCCGTCGTAGCCCAAACCAACGTCAAGACCCGTCTGGCCGCCGGCACGGTCAACGCCCTGAGCGGCGCCAAGACCCCGCCCGCCCCGGCCGCGGCGCTGCCGACCAGGACCTACGACGACCACCTGACCCTGGCGCTCAAAGGGCGCAAGGCCGAACTCGGCCACATCCCGGCGGCCCACACCGACGGCGACACCCACGTCTGGTTCGCCGACGCCAACGTCCTGGCCACCGGCGACATCGTCTCCGTGGGCAATCGCTATCCGAACATCGACGTGGCTAGCGGCGGGAACATCAACGGGATGATCGCCGGCGTCGACGCCTTCCTGGCGATGACCAACGCCGAGAGCCGCATCGTCCCGGGCCATGGCGGGGTGATGACGCGAGCGGGGCTGCAGGACTACCGCGGCGTCCTGGCCACGGCCCGCGACCGGGTGGCCGGCCTGATCGCCAAGGGTCAGAGCGAGGACCAGGCCGTGGCGGCCGCGCCGCTGGCCGACCTGGACGTCAAGGTCGGCGCGACGCCCCAGGCCAGCGCCAACTTCGTGCGGCTGATCTACCGCTCGCTGAAGAGCTGATGAGCTGGCCACGGGGGACGACACAATGACCTCGACAATCGCCATGGCGCCGCGCTTCGACATGGGCCGCGTCGCCAAGCGCACGTTCGGCGCGATCGGCCGCAACTGGGTCGTGTTCCTCACTTTGGCAGTCCTGTTGACCGGCATTCCCCGGGCCCTGTTCCAGTTCTTCATGCTGAGCGCCGGCTTGCAGGGCGCCGGCCAGCTGAACCTGGGTCGGGTGTGGGCGGCGCTCCCGACCGGCCTGATCATGATGGTCGCCAGCGCGGTGCTGCAGGCGGCCCTGGTGCATGGGACGGTCGTGGACCTGAACGGGCGAAAGGCCTCGTTCGGAGACTGCCTGGCCACCGGCCTCAGGTATCTCCTGCCCGTCATCGCCATCGCCATCCTGGAATCCATCGCACTGGTGTTCGGCTTCGTGCTGTTCATCGTGCCGGGCGTCATCATGGTGCTGGTCTGGTTCGTGGCGGTGCCGGCGGAGGTGACCGAGCGGACGGGCGTGTTCGGCGCCTTCAGCCGCAGCGCCGACCTGACCCGCAACCACCGCTGGTCGCTGCTGGGCCTGGTCGTGGTCTACATCATCCTGAGCGCGGTGATCGGCGGAGTGATCGGAGCCGTGCTGGGCGGAGTGATCTTCGGCGCGCTCGGGGTAGCCGGGACCGAACCGACGGTGCTGCTGCAGGTCGCCGTCAGCCTGATCGTGCAGCCCCTGCAGACGATGATCGCCACCGCCGGCATCGCCTCGGTCTACTACGAACTGCGCTCCATCAAGGAAGGCATCGGTCCCGAGACCCTGGCGGCGGTGTTCGACTAGGCGACCTGAGCCACTACGGCTGGACGGCCGCCCGATCCTGAACCACAGTGCCCGCCTCGGTTGCGCCTGAGGGGCACGATGACTGCCGTTGCCATTTCCGCGCCTCGGTTTGATCAAGCCGCAGTCGTGATCCGAACTTTGCGGGCGATAAGGGGGAATCTGTTTGTCTTCGGCGCCTTGTCGATCCTTTTCGCCGTTGTCCCGAACGGCGTCTTTAGATGGGCGCAATTGCACCACTGGGAACAGTCGCGCGGAGGAATTCCCCTGGCCGAGCTGGCGCTAAACGTCGCGTTCTGGGCTTCCAACCTTATCGGCCTCTATCTGCTGCAGGCGGCTCTGATTCACGGGGTCGTCGCAGATTTGAACGGGAATAGAGCGCGCTTCTCCGAATGCCTTTTCATCGGAACGCGCAAATTCTTTCTGGTAGTCGGCCTAGCCATTTTGACGGGTGTTTGCATTACTCTTGGTATGTTATTGTTGATATTGCCGGGTATACTTATTGCGCTGAGCTGGTCAGTGGCGGTTCCTGCCGCCTTGACGGAGAAACTTGGAATTGGCGACGCAATCGCCCGCAGCCAGGCGCTCACGAAGGGGCATCTGAGCTCGATATTTATCCTTTGGATCTACCTCTGCTTACTAGCTCTTGGTTCGTTTGTTTCGTTGTGGCTAATATCTTTTCTTGCCGTGTCCTTGGGTATTGTATCGTTCGTTGGTGATCTAGCTGTCGTCCGAGCCTTTACTGCGAGCGGTGCTCACGCAATCCTCGCCCTCTTCGGGTCCGCCGGCATCGCTTCGGTCTACTACGAACTGCGCTCCATCAAGGAAGGCATCGGTCCCGAGACCCTGGCGGCGGTGTTCGACTGACGCTCAGCCGACGTCGAACTTGTCCTTGCGCCGGCGGCCGAACAGCAGGCGTGTCTCCAACCTCCGCCTGAGGGCGGCGTAGTAGGCCTCCAGGAACGCGCCGTCGGATTCGGAGTCGGCGCGGATCCAGCCGATCTTGCGGCGGATGCGGTCGGCGACGGCGGCCTTGGTGGCGAGGTTGCTGCGGCGGAGCACCTCCTCGAGCACATGCAGCTCCTTGACCCCATAGGCGTCGACCTGGGCCTGGGTGAAGGCGAAGCCCTCGACGCCGAAGCCCTGCACGCCGGTGAGGTCGGGCAGCAGCCTGGCCTTGGGCGCCTTGACCACCCAGGTGCCGGCGACGAGGTCGCCGATCCTCAGCCGGTCGCGGTTGAACAGGGGGAACAGCACGAACACACCGCACCAGATCACGCCCAGCAGCTTCAGCCAGGCGTCCACGTCCTGGCCGCCCGACAGCAGGAACGACAGGGGCAGGTAGACCTCCAGCTCACGCATGGCGTTGCGTGCGAAGATGGCGTCGGCGGTCAGCCGGCCGCCGTGGCGGGCCGCGACCCTGAGGCCCATCAGCCGCTTGCCGGGGGTGGCCGCCCGGCCGCCAAGCTCGAAGGCGACGAAGTAGACGTTGCGGGCGAAGAACGATCCCAGCAGCCAGATCACCCCGATCATCTCGCCCGCCTGCCCCTTGGCGGCGACGAAGGCGAAGATGGCCAGCAGGGTCAGGACCACGAGGCCGGCGACGATGATGGCGGCGTCGATGAGGAAGGCCGCGGCCCGCTCGCTGGCCTCGCCGATACGCAGGCCGAGGTCGACGCCTTCGGGCGTGACCAGCGACCGCCGCATGGCCTGCGAGTCCGCGTCCGGCGCGCGGGGGGCGGCCTCAGCCCTGGCCATGCACACGCTCCGTTGGCCGGGGGGCGTAGAAGTAGGCGCCCCAGACGACCGCCGAGGTCAGGGCGACGGCGTAGCGGACCAGATCGTCCTTGATCAGCTGGCGCGCGAAGCCCTCCAGCAGGCCGGCGACAACCAGCATGACCACCACGCCCCCCATCACGGTCGCCGCCTGGCGCCCGGCGTCGCCGAGGGCGTCGACGCGGGTCTTGCGGCCGGGAAAGGCCACGGTCCAGCCGATCTTGAACCCGGCCGCGCCGGCCAGGGTCACGGCGGAGATCTCGGTGACGCCGTGGATCATCATCCAGCCGCCCAGCTGAAAGCCGAGGCCGTGCTGGACGTAGAGCGCAAAGAACGCCCCCAGCATGCAGCCGTTGTAGGCCACCAGCAGGACCGTCGGCACGCACAGGGCGAACCCCAGGGCGAAGGCCAGGATGGCGATCCCCGCGTTGTGGGTGAACAGATAGGCCGCGAGCATGGACAGGCCCTTGCGGCCCCCGTCGTCGTAGAGCGTCTTGCGCAGGAACTCGGTGGCTGCGGATGGGTCCCGGCCGCTGGCCAGGCCCTCGGGAACGAACGAGAAGAACCAGTCGGCGTCGTGCATCACCAGCAGGTAGCCGGCGAGGGCGCCGAGGACGGTGATGGCCGCCGAGACGAGGGTCTCGCGCCAGAGGGACTTCACCGCCGCCGGCCAGGCGTGGGCGAAGAAGCCGCTCAGGCGCTCCAGCAGTGTCGAGCGGGGACCGTAGACGAAGAAGTAGGCGCGGGTGCACAGCGCCTCCAGGTACTCGACCACGCTCTGGTCGAGCGAGATGGCCCGGGCCACCGACAGCGACGACAGGGCGTGCCGGTAGAGCGCCGGCAGGGCCACCATCTCCTCGTAGCTGAGGCTCGAGGCGGAACGCCGCTCGACGCGCGCCAGCAGGGTTTCGAGCCTGCGCCAGTCGGCCTCGCGCTCGGTGCGGAAACGATGGCTCTTCAGTTCCAGCTCAGCCATCAGAGCAGCTCCCGCCGCTTCAGGTCGACGTAGCTCGACAGCAGGGCCGCCCCGACGCGCTCGACCGGCGCGTCGACCACCTGCACCCCCATCCGGCGGAGGCGCCCGATCACCACGTCGCGCTCGCGCAGCAGGGTCTGGGCGATCACCGCGCGGGACACGTCGTCCGGCTGCAGCGGCTCTGCGCGAGTGAGCGATTCCAGTTCCTCGTCGCGGAACACCACGAACAGCACCAGGTGCCGGTCCAGCAGACGCCCGAGGTTCTCGATCATCAGCTGGGCCGAGGTGGAGTCGGCGAAATCCGTGAACACCACGATCAGGGAGCGCCGCTCCAGCTGGCTGGCCAGCTGGGTCAGGCCGAGGGTGAAGTTGGTCTCCTCGGTGGAGTAGTCGATGCTGGCGGCCTGTCTCTGCAGCGTCGGGAAGGAGGCGGCGCCGGCGACCGTGCCGGTGGAGAGGCGCGGGCGGGCGTCGAAGCTGAACAGGCCCACCCGGTCGCCCGACTTGAGGCTGACATAGGCCAGGAGCAGAGCGGCGTTCAGGGCCCGGTCCAGCCGTGGCAGGCCCAGCAGCGGCTCACACATCAGCCGGCCGGTATCCAGCGCCAGGATGACGTGGTGATTGCGCTCGGTGCGGAATTCCTTGGCGAGCAGCACGCCGTGCCGGGCCGAGCGGCGCCAGTCGACGGTGCGGCTGTCCATGCCGGTCTGGAAGTCGCGCAGAGCGTGGAATTCGGAGCCCTCGCCGGTCTCCAGCTGGCTCTTCACGCCGAACATGGCGTCGCGGGAGAACAGCCGGATCGCCTCCTCCTTCACCGCCGCGATGTTGGGGGTGATGGGGATGGTGGTCTGCAGCGGCATGGCGCGCTGCTTCCAGACCATGCCGAGGGGGCCGGTCCAGCGGAGCCACAGCCGGTCCAGCACGCCCTCGCCACGGCGACGCGGGGTCAATTGGAAGCTGGCCTCAGCGCCGCGGCCCGAGACGGCCAGCCGCAACCGGTCGGGCGCGATCGTCAGGCGCTCATTGGTCTCCAGGGCGGCCTCGACCCATACGGGGATCGCGCCCTTGCGGAAGGTGAACCGGAAGTCGGCCTGCCCCGACCCGCCGGCCGCCAGCACCCCGGGCGCCTCCGCGCTCAGCTCGAGCGCCCGCCGATTGGCGCCCAGGCCGGCGTCGAGCAGCACCACGCCGGCGACCAGCGCCACCCATCCGGCGCTGAGCAACCAGAGCCCGGGGGCGATGGCGCCCAACACCAGCACCAGGGGCGCGCCGAGCAGGGCGAGGACGATGGCCCGGCGCGTCGGATAGATCACCGCGGCGCCTCGATCCGGTCGATCAGGGCCCGGATGGCGTCGTCCACCCGCCGGCCCTCGATCTCGGCGGCGGGCGACAGGATCACCCGGTGGCGCAGCGCCGGCAGCGCCAGCGCCTTGACGTCGTCGGGGATGACGTAGTCGCGCCCCTCAAGCGCCGCCCGGGCCCGGGCGGCGCTTGAGGGGCGCGACTACGTCATCCCCGACGACGTCAAG
>FTHP01001247.1_pt1 | contig 27112 bp, 19 predicted proteins | sample 1640961 | NCBI WGS metagenome assembly FTHP01 (sample SAMEA3914788, study PRJEB12502) | metagenome | biome: forest; material: soil | place: Canada | collected 2011-07-03 | depth 0.1 m
CCCCCGGTCGAAGTTCTCGCGGCGATGGGCCGTGACCAACACCAGCCGCTTGCCCTCGAGCAGAGCCTCGAAATCCGCAGGAGGGACGATTTTGCCCGAACGGATCCGCTCGCGGGTCCAGAACAGCGAGTCGATGCCAGTGTTGCCGGTGACGTGGATGCTCGCCGAGGGGGCGTTTTCCGCCAGCAGCGCCGTGCGCGCGGCCTGGGTGGGGGCGAAGTGGAGGTCTGCGATCGCGCCGATGATCCGGCGGTTCACCTCCTCGGGAAAGGGCGAGTACTTGTTCCCTGTCCGCAGGCCGGCCTCCACGTGCGCCACCTTGATCCGGTTGTAGTAGGCCCCAAGCGCCGCCGCCATGGCCGTGGCGGTGTCACCCTGGACCAGGACCCAGTCCGGCCGGACGGCGTCCAGCACCGGCTGAAGCGTCTCGAGCGTCAGGGCGGTCAGCCCGGTCAGGGTCTGATCGTGGCGCATGACCGCCAGGTCGTGATCGGCCCTGAGGCTGAAGAAGCCGAGCATCTGGTCCAGCATGTGGCGATGCTGGCCGGTGACGCAGATCACTGACTCGAAGTCCGGCGCCTGGGCGAGCGCCCGGATCACCGGGGCCGTCTTGATGACCTCGGGTCGTGTGCCGATGATGGTCAGGACCTTCTGCATCCCGAGCCCGGCGCCTATTGCGGGGCTTCGGTTGGCAGGATGAAGGCGGCCAGGGACTCGGCGTTCTCCCGGACATAGGCGGGAAAGCGATCATCGATGTCGAGCCGTTCCCAGCCGTCGTCCACGCCGGAGCTCCTCATCCAAGACAGCGCCCCACGGATACGCTTGACGCTTTGGCCGGCGTGCTCCTGGTGGGAATAGCTTCGCAACTTCGTGGCGATGCCAGTCGCGGTTTCTATAGACTGGAAATGCCAGCCGGCGTCAAAGATGCGCTGGGCGCTGTAGTGGGGAAGCAGGGCGCGCATGTAGCTCGGCCCGAAGGCGTTGAGGTATCGCGCCTTCCAGATCGACGCCAGGCCCCGCTGCTCGGGCCGCTCCACGGCCATCCGGTTGTTCAGGAAGTAGCGGAAGAGATCCATCCTGAGCGACGCGAAGTCGCCGGTCAGCTCGCCCAGCACGCGCCGGTCGATGATCTCGTCGACGTCGGTCACCATCACCAGGTCGTCCGGATCGCAGAGTCCGTCCAGCCCGCGGATCGCGCTGTCGCGCTGATAGAACTCGCGGGCCCAGGCGGCGTTGACGCAGGCAGGCATGTCATCGACGACGACGTGGATGATCTTGGATGCGTAGCCGGCGAACTGATCCTTCGCCTGCTCATAGTGGAGCGGCTTGGGCAGGCCGCTGAAGGTGACGCGGGATTCCACCAGCACGAAGTGGTCCACCCAGTCCGACATCTCGGCGAGCTTGATGCGCAGCATCGTCAGCTCGTTGTTGAAGGGGAACAGGTCGAACACCTTGCGCGGACCCATGCGTGGCGTGAAAGCAACCGGCGAATCGCGCCGCGCCAGGCGGCCGACCTCGCGGGCGAGGATGGCCCGGATCGCCTCGTCCCGGGGGTGGCGCGCGGTCATCGAGCCCAGGCGCTCGATCGCCGCCTCCAGCCAGTCCATGGCCGCATCGGCCAGGCCCAGGCAAAGCTCGGCGTCCCTGATCGAGTCAGGCGTCAGGGGCGAGCAGGACTCCCTCAGGTCCAGGGCTCCGATCAGCGGGCGCAGCCGGGCGGCGGACTCGGCGCCGCAGGCGGCCAGGGCCACCTTGGCGATGGCGAGAGCCTCGCCAGCCTCGTCCGGCGGCGGGCGGGCGGAGAACAGCCGCTCCAGCGCCGTGGCCGCCCGGTCCGCCGCGCCCAGCTCCATGAAGGCCGAGGCCAGACGGCCGGCGTCGATCCAGGCCGGTCCTGTCGCCACGCTCAGCTCGAGCTTGACGATCGCGACGATGCTGTTCCTGAGGTGCTCGGCCGGCTCGAACCCCGGCGACAGGTCCAGCGACCGCTGCGCCGCCTCGGCGGCGTCGCCGAGACGCCCCACCCCGGCCAGCGCCTGGCCGATCAGACACCAGCGTTGTGCGTCCTGCGGGCCGCAGGCCTCGTCGTCCATGACCAGCTCAAGAGCCTCGCTCCACCGGCCGATGAACAGCAGGTAGGTCACCAGCCGCCGGGCCTCCGACGTCGTCAGGGCGTCTAGGCGGCGAAGAGCGAGGGCCTGGAAGGCGAAGGGCTGCATCTCTCGGGCGCGCCAGGCGGCGGCGGCAGCGTCGAGGGCCGCGCCCTTGTCCTTCTCGACCAGCTGGTCGGCGCGATGCGCGCCGGGCGAGAGGGCGTCCCACAGATCGCGCTTGAAGGGGATTTGCAGGATGTCGTTTCGCTTCATCTCCCGCGAGATCCTCCTGGGGATGCGTAGGGCGCCTGTCTTCTCGATTTCGCGACCGGGAGCAAGTCGGGGTCCCTCGATACCCTTACGCTGGATCGCGGGTCGCCTTGAGCAGGATCAATCCACCCGATTGCGTCCTCTGCGATGAAATGGGAGAAAGCCAGTACGGCAAAGCTGAGCTGTGCAGGCGAGTCAATCAACCCTGGGATCGAGCCGCGGGAGGGCCCGAGCTTCGGACCAACAGACCAAGAGGCCCACTCGCGAACGGCTATGACCGCTCCCCTTCCCAAGATCGACTACCTCAATCACCCCTACTACGGCGGGATGTTCGATCCCGACCCGGAGCTGGGCGCCCGCGCCCAGGACATATTGCGTCCCCTGATAGACGAGATGGTCCTGGTCGAGCAGGACCGCCTCGCCCGGTTCGGCTACCGGTACGGCTATGAGAGCCAGGTCGGAGAAGACCTCGTCCGGCGCGGCGTCAGCCACATGCAGCTTCCCTCCGGGATTATGGACAGGATCGGCCTGGCGGCATCGCCCATCGTCGAGGGCATGCGCGGGCGGATCAACGCCCTGAGGCAGGCCGGCAAGCCCATCCACTTCAAGACGGTCAACCACCTGCTGTCCAAGGAGGCCGACCCCGAGCTATGGCGGAGCGTCGACGCCATGCTGCGGGAAATGGAGATTCTCGAGGTGGTCCGCGCCTTCTTCGGCGCCACGTCTGCGCGGATCAATTCCCTGGCCATGTTCGTCAACCCACCCAACCAGGAGTGGGCCAGCCACATTTTCCGCGACCTCGAGGCGGAGACCCCGCCGACCGCGGGCTTCCACGTCGACTCAAACGGGAAGTGCTATCTGAAAGGCATCCTCTATCTGAACGACATCGGCCCCGAGCAAGGCCCCTTCGGCATTATCCCGGAAAGCCATCTCTGGGCCGAGGGGACCCAGGACCGGATCTATCGCCGCGCCTTTGACCGCTCGCCCCTGCTGGCGAGGAACGCGGACGAGCGGCGCACCTTCATCTCACTGCCCGAGGACATGCAGGTGAAGGCGGAGTTCGGCGGAGACATGATTGCCGACAGCGATGCGGCACGGCGGATGCTCGCCGAGGAACTGATCTCGATCGGGCCCAGGGGCCTGATGACCCTGTTCTGGCCGGAGGCGATCCACCGGGGCGGCAACGTACAGTCCGGAGAACGCCACGCCCTGCAGATCACCCTGACGGCGCAGTGGTGAGGACGTCGCGATGGTCGGGAGGCTGCCGGAGATCGACTACACCAGCCACCCCGCTTACGGGGAGATGCTGGCCCCCAGCCCGGCTCTGCGTGACGAGGCGCTGGAGGTTCTGCGACCCCTGATCAGGGAGATGGCGAACCACGAAAGCCAGCGCGCGGCGCAGTTCGGCTATGAGCGCGGCTATGCTGACGAGATCGGCCGGGAGCTGGCCCACCAGGGCTACAGCCGGGTCCAGCTCGGGCCGTCGGCGATCGATAGCGTTTGCGATGCCGCCCAGCCTGTGATCGAGCGGGTGCGCGAGAGGCTGATCCAGACCCGGGCCGCGAGCCAGCCGATCAAGTACAAGACCGCCCTCGAGACGATCAGCGCCGAGGGATTCCCGGACTTCTGGCGTGAGGTTGAGATCGCCATCCGGGACGCGGGATTCCTCGCCATCACCGGGGCGTTCTTCGGCGCTCCGTCGGCCAAGCTTCACTCGGTCGGCCTGCTGGTGAACCATCCGAACCAGGACTGGGCCAACCGGATCTACCGCGACCTCGATGTCGACGCGCCACCGACGGCGGGGTTCCACATCGACTCCAACGGCAAGTGCCTGCTCAAGGCTGTGCTCTATCTGACCGATGTCGGTCCCGAACAGGGTCCGTTCGGCATGGTCCCCGGCAGCCACCTCTGGGGCGAGGGCAGCCAGGAGCGGATTCATCGGCGGGCCTTCGACAGGTCTGATCTGATCGTCCGATCGGCCAAGAAGCGCCGCATGTTCCTGTCCCTGCCCCGGGAGATGCAGGTGAAGGCCGAGTTTGGCGGCGATATGATCGCCGGCTCGCCCGAGGCCGTAGACCTGCTCGGTCGGGAGATCGTGGCGACCGGCCCCCGCGGCCAGCTCAACCTGTTCGACCCCGAGGCGATCCACCGCGGCGGCAACGTCCGGCGCGGCGAGCGCATCGCCGTGCTGATCACCACGCGCCCGGTCTGGTGACCGCGCCCGGCGTCGCTTCAGATGAATTTGTTTTCGACGGTCGCGTCCTGCTGCTGGCGCAGGCGGTGCTCCACGGAATCCTTCGCCTTGCCGGAGTTCTTGTAGGCCAGGTCGAACAGCTCGCCCCCCTCCTTGACGAACATCAGGTCGGCGGTCCGCAGAAGGCCGCTGGCGGCGTAGCCCGCGCCCGCGAAGTCCAGCAGGGTGAAGCCATGCCGGCGCATGGCGTTCCACATGTCGTCGGGCGTGAACCTGTCGCGGAACAGGTTGAAGACGTTGACCTCCACGATGCAGAGCTCGGACTGCTCCAGCGTTGCGGCCGAGCCTTCCAGCACCTCCAGTTCGTGCGAGTCGGTGTCGAGCTTGTAGAGGAATGGCGCTGGCAGCTTGGCGTCGCGGATGATGTCGTCGCAGGTCATGACGGGGATGGTGGTCTGCGTCCACTCCGGGCTGTCGCGGTCCATGACGACATTGACCAGTCCCTTCTGGGTGGCCGCCTGGTGCTCGCCGCTCCGGTTGCTGGCTCCGACATTGTAGATGTGGACGTGGGGGTACTTCTCGGCGATCTGGCGCATGTAGACCAGGCTCGCGGGCGACGGCTCGATCAGGCAGATGTGGGCGTCCGGCCAGATCGGGTAGAGGCCCTTGGTGCCCAGGGCGACACCGATGTCGATGATGCTCGCCGGGCTCCAGCCCAGGGCCTTGATGACCGCCAGCGCCCCTTCCGTAGTCACGCGGATGTTCTTCGCCATGACCCGTCCTTGCGGTGGAACACTGCCCCGGAGCCTGCTCGCCGCAGGAAGGCCGGAAGCCTTATCGCAATCCCTTCGGGGTCGCCAGACGAAGTCGATCAGGGCGTGAGGCGGCGCGGCGACCAGATCCGCGCCTCCGCGATCACGCCCTTCCAGCCGCCGATCGCCGCCTCCGCCGGCGCGGGTGCGATCACCGTACGCCCGCGCATGGGCAGCAGCGTCCGCGCCAGGGGAAGGTCCAGCCAGGTCGCCGCGACCACCACCTGATCGGCGGCGGCGAACAGGGTGCGGTCACGCCGCAGCCGCGCGACCAAACCCTTGCGCTTGTCCCAGAGGTGCTGGAGGCTTTTCAGGTAGTTGACCGGCTTTGGATTGCGCATCCAGAGCAAGATCTGCAGGTGCGGGCGCGTCGCGCGCAGCACCGACAAGGCGCGGGCGGCCTTGGGCATGTCGGTGATCAGGAGGTCCTCGGCCCGAAGGTTCAGGCCGTCGGCCAGCAGGCGGATTTCGTCGTCCGATTTGTCGGCGATGGACACGACCGTCAGCACGGCGTCCTCGGCGAAGGCCCGGCGGAGCACCGCCACGTCCCCCGGCTCGGCGGGTCCGCCCGCCCGATCCGTCAGTGGATCGAAGGTGAACAGCGTAGCCCGGAGCGGGCGCGCCTCAGGGCCCTCGGCGCGCTTACGCCGGCGCACACGCCCGAAGTCGCTGAGGAAGAAGCCGAGCGCGCCCCAGAGGTCGGCGCCCCGGTAGGTCAACTTGACCAGCGCCAGCATGGGCCGCTCCGGCTCGCTGGCCCGGTCCCGCCACAGCGCCGGGGCCATGCGGGCGACAACGGCCACCTCGCCCCAGACCCCCCGCCAGACGCCCGCCAGCAGCATGCCCGGCGAACGGATGCCCTGCTCAAGCGAGTAACGCACGAATCCGGCGTTGCCGATGAAGATGCGCCTGATCTGGAAGCCGACCGTCATCCGGCGTGCTGGGGTCTGGTTCAGGATGAAGTGGTCCAGGCCGTAGTAGATTTTCTGCCGCTCGGGCGGCGTCATGCGGCGGTAGGTCTCAATGACCAGCCGCTCCTCCAGCATGCCGACCCGGCCGCCCGTCATTCCGTAGTCCGGATCGAATCCGCCGGACGTCTCCAGCACCCGCCGGCGCACGCCGTAGTTGGCCCCGGTGAGCACGATGGAATTGTGGAAGCCCGAGTGGTCGGCCTTCTTGCGGATCTCCAGGCTCTCCGGGAACCAGGCGGGCCTGGGATCGAGGTACAGGGGATAGAGCGGCCCGCCGAAGAAATCGGGCTGCTGTTCGGCGAGCCTTCGGCCCAGGGTCGGCAGGTAGTGTGGCGGCAGGAGAGCGTCGTCATCCAGATAGAGCAGGAATTCGTATCGCGCCGCTCGGGCCCCGGCGTTGCGGGCGTGGCTCAGGCCCTGACGCTCCTCGAACAGGTAGACAAAGGCGGGTTCGGACTCGGCCAGGCCCCGGGCGAAGGCCGCGGTGCCGTCGCTCGAGTTGTTGTCGACGACGACGATCTCCAGCGGATAGTCGACGGGCAGCTGCAGCCGGATGGTGTCGATCAGCTGCCGCAGCAGCGGAAGGCGGTTGTAGGTGCAGATCAGCACCGACACGCCCGCGTCATAGGTCTTTGCGTGCGCTTGATCGGGCGTCACGGTAGGTTTCCGGCGACTACCTGGCGGCGTTTGCGGGCGTGGACGCGGTTCATGAGCATCGGTGCGAGCCTTATCGGCGACAGACTCAGTCCAGTGCAAGGATGGGGTCGGCCACCTCGCTTCGTGGCGGCTTGATGCGCCTGCGCCCACAGGGCCATATGCGCGCGAACTGCGCGGGACGGGTCCACACATGGCGCTGAGCGACTGGTACGCCAGACAGCAGGCGAAACGGGCGATCTCGAGCGCCGCCCGCGCCAGCGCCGCTGGCAACCCCGAGGCGGCGATCCGAGGGCTCGAGGCCGCGGCTGCGACGCCGCAGGCCGACGTCGCCCTCAGGCTGGGCGCACATGAGCGCGCGGCGGAGCTGCTGGCCGAGGCCGGGCGAAACGATCAGGCCATCCGCCACCTGCACGAGGCGCTGGAGCTGGGCCCCGGTGATGCGGCCGCCGTGCAGACCATCGCCGAACGGCTCGAGGCGGCCGGGGACGCCGGCGGGGCGGTCTCTGCCTGGCGGCGCGTCCTCGACCTGAGCCCGTCCGATTCTTCGGCGCATGAGCGCCTCGCACGCCTCCTCACCGATCTTGGACGCGCTGACGAGGCGCTTCCCCACCTGAAGGCATTGGCTGACGCCGCTCCCGACGAGGTCACGTCCTGGCGCAGACTGGCCGCCGCCTGCGCCTCGGCAAAGGACGGCGACGGCGAGGTAGCCGCCTGGAGCCAGGTGCTTCGGCTGCAGCCCAACGAGCACCCGGCCTGCGAGCGCCTGGCGGAGCTTCACCTGGAGGCCGGTCGTGCGGCCGAGGCCGCGCCGCTTCTTCTCGCGCTGGCCGAGGACGCTCCAGACTCCGCGCGGTCCTGGAAGCGTCTCGCCGCCGCCATGAAGCAGGCCGGCGACGCCAAGGGAGAGGTCAAGGCGCTGCAGCGGGCAGCCGCGGCTGAGCCGGCAGACGTCCAGATCCGCGAGCGCCTCGTCGCGTCGCTGCGCGCGCTCGACCGCCTGCCCGAGGCGGTCCCGCACATGTGGGCCATCGCTGAGGCTGAGCCCGGCCGCATCAAGCTCTGGCGACGTCTGGCTGAGCAATTGTCCGAGATCGGCGACCGCTACGGAGAGACCGAAGCCTGGCGTCGGGCTCTGACCGTCGGACCGCTGGACCCCCAGTCGCATGAGCGCCTGGCGAAGATCTTCGAGGACGAGGGACGACCCGCCGACGCGGTCCCGCACCTGCGGGTTCTTGCCGCCATCGAGCCGGTCCGCGCCAAGGCCTGGAAGCGCCTTGCCCGGGCGCTCGCGGGGCTCGACCCGGATGCCGAGATCGAGGCCTGGCAGCGCACCCTGGCCCTGGGGGGCGATGACCTGGAGGCCCACCTGCAGCTGGCTCAGCTGCTCTACGAGCGGGAGCGTCGGCCCGAAGCGCTGCCCCACCTGAAGGCCGTGGTCGCGGCAGCCCGGCATCCGGACAAGGCCTGGCGCCGGCTGGTGCGGATCCTGCGCGAGACGGGGGAGGCTGAGGGCGACATCGCGCCCTGGCGGCAGGTGCTTCAGCTGGCGGACGCCCGCGACCTCGACGCGCTGCTTGCCCGCATGGAGGTGCTGTATGCGCGCATTGGTGAACTGAAGCAGGCCTACGTCCAGGCCCAAAAGGACATCAAGGCCGCACAGGGCGCCCTCACCGCGAACCAGCAGGCCTTGGACGCCGAACGCAAGGCCCATCGCGAGACTCAGGGTGTGCTCCGCGCGGAGCTGGCCGAACACCGTCGCCTGGTCGCCGATCTGCAGGAAAGCGCCCAGCGCCAGCGTCAGGCCGATGCAGAAGCCGGCTATCATTTGGCCCTGGCCCGCACCCTCGCGCTGATCGAGCCTCCGGTCGAAGAGACCGCTGGCGGACGGGGCCCGTCCGGCGGCTACTCGGCCCATGCCCGCGAGGCCCTCGAGGCGCTGCTGGCGGAGGGCGCGACCATCCTGGCCCGCGCCGACAATCCCCTCGTCGCCGGACTTCGCTCGACCCAGCCCGACAAGCTGACCCTGTCCCGAAGGGGCAGGCCGCCGGTGATCGTGATCGCCGAACGGGATGCCGCGTTCGAGGTCCAGGCGAGGTCCGCCGTCACCCGGCCCAATGCGGTGGTGGCGACCCTTGACGAAGTGGTGACGCGAAGGTCAGCCGGAGCCCTGGACCCCCGCGCGCCGGCGCCGCTGCCCGATCAGGGTCCCTCGCGCCTGATCCTGGTGATCAGCTCCGATACCTGGCTCCGCCAAGCCACGACGCAGACGATCGGCCAGACCACCACGCTGTCTTTCGCCCCCGAATTCCCTGCGGCGCTGTTGGCGGCGGCCCACGACGACCGGATCGACCTGGACCAGTGGCTGGCGGCCGCCTGGGCCGCCCAGGGAAGGCCGCGGACCCTCGGTCTGTCGTTCGACGCCGACAGCTTCGCCCTTTTCGCCCGCAAGGCCCGCGGCGGACGGGCGCCGATGCTCGGCAAGACGTTCCGCCGCTCCTGCGCCCTGCAACTGACCTGGAGCGACAAGCTGCTGTTCGCCGCCGACGAGCACCGACGCCGTGCGGGCGGGATCGGCGAGGACTTCGACGCTGGCGACGCCCAGATTGAGGTCAAGACCTACCGGCGTCTCGCCGAAGCGGACGCGCGGATCGAGGGGGCGATCGAGCGCCTCGACAAGTATCAGCCCGCCATCGTGACGCTGTATCGCGAGCTCCTGGACAAACATCAGCTGGCCCGGTTCTGCCGCGACGCGGGCCTGGCCGTGGACATTCGCGCGTTCAAGGACCTGGCCGAGAGCGACCTGGAGCTGGCCGCGCCCGAGGAGACCCGCCGGGCCGCCCGCCTGATCGGTGAGGCCGTGCTCTCGCTGGCGGCCGTGCGGGAGCCCGACGCTCCCGCCGGGGGACTTGGCCAGTATTCGCTGGCCCGGGCGCTGGAACGGCTCGGCCGCCATGCCGAGGCGCTGCAGGCCTATCAACAGGCGGTGCGCGAGGCCCCCACCTATTCACCCGCGCGAACGGCGGCGGCCCGGTACCTGGAGTTCGCTGGTGAGATCGGCCAGGCCGAACAGCTGCTTCGCGAGGGTCTGTCGTCGGGCGCGCGGGACGAGGCCGCACAGACCGCGCTTCTGGAGTTCTATCAGCGCTGCCACCGACCAGCGGGGGTCGCGGCCGTGTCACGGCTGATGCGCCGGGAGGGGCTGGCGAGGCCCGCAATCACGGCCCCCGCCCTGGTCGAGCTCGGCCGCTACCAGCAGGCTGCGCCCCTGCTTCGGAGCCTGGCCGCCCGGGCCACGCCGGACTCCTTCCTGTCGGACCTTCTGGACCTGCCGGCGTTGGCCGACCGTCTCCCGGTCCTGCGCACGGCGGCGCATGACGATGGCTCGCCCGCGGCTCAGTTGCAGCTTGCGGAAGCCCTGCGCCGGCTGGACCATCTGGACGAGGCGTTGGATGTCTATGGGCGCGCGTTGCAGGGCGCCGGATCGCTGTCGATGCTGACGGGGGTTGAGGAACGCTCGCTACCGCAATTCATGATTGTCGGCCCGCCGCGCACGGGCACGACTCTGCTGCGCCGCCTGCTCGACCAGCACCCGGCGATCGGCCTGCCGTCCGGCGAGCCGTCCTTCTTCAGCAGCCGCTCCGGCGAGCGTTCCGGCAGCAACCGCCGGCGGGCCCCGCTGGCGTGGTACCTCGGCGTGTTTCAGGCCCTGGCGGCGCGCAAACCGGACGCGACCGTGCTGGGCGAGAAAAGCCCGCACTACTTCTCCATGGCCGACACGGAGATGGCTTTCGCCCGCCTGCTGTTCCCCAAGCTCAGGATCGTCGCAACCCTGCGCGATCCGGTCGAGCGCGCCTGGTCGGAGATCAAGGTCCAGGGCCGCATGGAAGAGGCTGCGATGATCGCCGCGCTCAATCATGGGCGCTATCCCAACTGGCTCGCCGAGGTGCTGGACGCTGGCCGCTACCAGGACCACCTGAAGCGCTGGACGCAGCATTTCCCGCTGGAGCAGATCCTTCTGATCGACGCCGACGCGCTGGAAACCGACGTTGCGAGGCAGGCTGATCGCCTGTTCCGCTGGTTGGGTCTTGGGACCTCGCCGCGCGAGGAGACGCTTGCCCTGCAGCGTGGCTGGAACAACCGTACGCCCGCCTTCGCGCAGAGCGGCGACATCGTCGCCCTGCTGCGCGCGGCCTATGACGACCAGCCCTGGCGCGCCGCCGACCTCACCCGGATCCTCGAACCGCAGGCCGCAATCGCGGCCGCGCCTAGGCGGGCGACCGCGCCAAGGCGGCGCAAGTCGGCCTAGAGCTGAATTGCCACGCTATCGGTTGTTTTTGATCCTCACGAACGGCAGCTCGCGGACGGGTAGCCCCAGGAGGGCGCTGAGATCCGGCGTCTCGCCGCCTCGCCCGCCCACATCAGGGAAATACAGGCCTGGCGGGGGTGGATCCTTGATCGGAGGCCCGGTCCGCCAGCCCTCGCAGTCCCCGGTCCTGCCGAAGAGGCGGTCGGCGCAGTACTTCAGCTGGGCGAAGTTGTTGTCGACGAGCCGGAAGTTGGGCCCGTCGGCGAGGTCCCGGAAGTGCAGCATGCGGTCCGGCCACTGTCCGTGAAGCGAGACCACCTCGCCAAGCCAGTTGACGACATTCTTGGCCAGGAGAATGTCGTGCTCCCACCAGGCGCCGTCCTCATAGACCGCGTTGGTCTTGGCGCATGGGGTGGCGAAGGCCGAGCCCAATGATCCCGGTCCGCTGTCCGTCCCGATCATGAAGCGCGCCTTGGAGACCGCGAAGAATTGGAGGTCCAGCGGCATGGTGCTGAGGTCGATGTAGCCGGGGATGGACGGAGCCGGGTCCATGCCGGGGTGGTCGAGGCGCACCATCTGGCCGCCGAGCTCCTCGCACACGTAGCGCGCCAGGGCGTGGAAGTTGGCCGGATCCACATCCCGATTGGTCGCCGACCGGCGCGGAAAGGTCGAGCCCTGCCGGTAGTGCATGGTCGCGAACCATCGGCTGGGATCCACCCCCAGCCAACTCAGCTGACCCTTCAGACGCTTGTGGTCTTCGGGGGGGATGATGAACCTCGCCTTGCGCGGATAGGCCGACAGCAGCGTGGGATTGACCCCCTTGCGGGGGATGACGATTTCGTACGGGAACTCCGCCCAGCTCTTGCCGTAGGTCGGCATCGAGATGGGCCGGCCAGCCATGTCGATGGCCACGTCCACCTCGGGGCAGACGTGCAGGATGTCCTGCTTGAAGGGAAGGTTGTTGTTGTAGACGATCGTCAGGTGGGCGAACTCATGCTGCCGCTTGATCGTGCACAGGTGCAGGATGTGCGTCATGAAATCGCCGAAGGCGTCGATCGCGACCGAGCCCAGAATGCTGACCGGGTAGCGCACCTTCCAGGGTCTTGTGTAACCCCTGACGAACTTGGCGTGGACGAGGTCCTCGGCGTGCGCGGTGGCGGCCTCGTCGCCCTTGGCTCGCACGATCTCGGCCCGGATGACGTGCCGGCCGAGGTCCCTCGGAAACGCCTGCTCGAACCGTCCCGCCACCTTCTCCGCAGCCTCCACGTCGCCCAGGGCGAGGTGGGCCCGCACCAGATGCTGCATGTCGGTCGGATTGGGCGCCTGAAGCAGCACCCGCTCCAGCGAGGGAATGGAGTCGGCGTGCCTGTCCAGCCTGACCTGGACCCGGGCCAGTTGCTCCTGGAACTTGGCGTTGTCCCGCCACCGGCGGGTGAGATCCGTGAGTAGTTGTTCGGCCAGTTCGAGCTGGCCGACAGCGATCAGGTCCTGGACCACCTTTGCGAGTTCATCAGAGGCCGCGTGCGCAGCGATGACCCTGTGCATGTCCTCGGCCAACCGGTCGAACCGGCCCGTCCGGACGTCGCAGAGACAGCGAAGCACCAGCACATCGACGTCGTCGGGATGATCGGCGACAAGCTGTTCGGCGACCTCGGCCGCCTCCGGAACCCGCCCGGCGTCGATGAGCCCGTGCACAAGGCTTCGGTTGTAGTGGATGGCCGGATGATGCTTGACCAGCCAGCGCAGCAGATCGATGGCGATATTGTAGTCGCCCACGTGGAAAGCGAGGTCGACGTTGAAGGCGACCACCCTGCGGTCCTCGGGATAGACCTGATAGAGGAGCCGGGCGAGCTGGCGCGCCGAACGGCGATAGCCCGTTCCATCCAGCAGCCGCGCGACCTCGATGCCGTTCCTGCGGCCCAGCCCGACGGTTTCCAGTCCGGCGATGTGCGCCTGCACCCCGACCGCCAGCTCCTCGCTGACGCCGCCGATACACCTCAGCAGCAGAACCAGCGCCTCCATATCGTTCGGCGTGGATTCGACCCTGGCCACCAGGATCGGGACGGCGCGATCATAGTCGCGCATCTCTACGAGTGGTCTTGCCCGTGCGACCGCGGCCTGATCCAGCTCCGCCCCAGCCCCGTCTGTCAGAGCGGCTCCCTCATTGCTCATCGGCGAACCGAAAGATGAAAGGTCATTGTCAGGTATTGCCCAGCCATATACTTACGGTGCCGGAATTTGTAACTTAGTGATTATCGTGAACATCTTGCGGCGCACATCCACTGGCGGGGCGGATCAAGTGATCACGGTTCGGCCCCGGACTGTCAAGCTAAGTCAAGCCTCGGGCGAGGCATGCCGCCAACGGCGTCTCAAATCCGTGGGAGCGGGCAATGTCAAGACGCCCCATGGCGACGGAGCCTAGCCAAGTCTCAAATAGGCCGGATCACGTGGGTCAGATGCCCACCACCACGGAGCGGATCCATGCATCGACGCAGCTTCATCGCGACCCGCCCATCGCATCGGCGACGCCGGCTCTGGCCCGAACGGGTGGCGCGGCGAATACCGCGCCTCCTCCGGCCGGGAACGACCGTGGATCGAGATCGCCCCCGCCGCGGTGATCGATCTCGGCGCGGCGACGTCGCGCAACATCCGCATCATCGGCTAGGCCGCCATCAGCAGCTTCGGTCCTGCCACCAGCGGAACCACGCGGCTCGTGCGGTTCGCCAACCGCGCGCTGCTCAAGCATGACGCCAAGGCGCTGATCCTGCCCAAGGTTGTCCCCTCGGACCGCATCCGATATGCGGTGCGGCCTTCCCGACCTTGGGCAACACTTCCGGCGCACGCTCCGACCGCATGGACAGCAACCAGACTCAGGCAGACGGCGCCGGCGCCGCGCCCCCTCCGCAAAGTCTGCTGGTGACGGGAGGCAGCGGCTTCATTGGGGCCGCCCTGGTTCGCCGGCTTGTGGCGCTGGGCCGGAAGGTCCGCATCCTTGATGACAACTCGCGCGGCGCGCCCCGGCGCCTGGCGGGGATCGAGCGGAGCATCGAGTTCGTCCAGGGCGACGTCCGCGACGCCGGGACGGTGACCCGGGCCGCCGAGGGCGTGGACTGCATCGTGCACCTGGCGGCGGTGAACGGGACGGAGTTCTTCTACTCCAAGCCCGAGCTGGTGCTGGACGTCGCCCTCAGGGGCATGCTGGCGGTGGTCGACGCGTCTCGCGCCGCCGGCGTCGGCAATCTGGTGGTCGCTTCTTCGTCCGAGGCCTATCAGACCCCGCCCGTGACCCCGACGGACGAGGCGGTTCCCCTGGTGGTCCCGGACGTGCGCAACCCGCGCTACTCCTACGGCGGCGGCAAGATCGCCAGCGAGCTGATCGCCATGAACTATGGCCGCACCGGCTTCGACCGCGTGACGGTGTTCCGCCCCCACAACGTCTACGGACCGGACATGGGCTGGGAGCACGTGCTGCCCCAGCTGAGCCTCAGGGCCCACGAGGCCGCCCAGGACCACCCATCGGGGGCCGTGCCCCTGATCATCCAGGGCGACGGACGCCAGACCCGCGCCTTCGTCCACATCGACGACTTCACCGACGGCCTGATGACCGTCATCGACAAGGGACGGCACCTGGAAATCTATCATATCGGGACCACCGAGGAGCTGAGCATCCTCGAGGTCGCCGAAAAGGTCGTCGGCTGCCTCGGCCGTGAGGCCGAGATCACGCCATCGGAGGCCCCTGTCGGGGGCACCAACCGGCGTTGCCCCAACATCGACAAGCTGAGGGCGCTCGGATACAGCCCCTCGATCTCGTTCGACGAAGGCCTGCCTACGCTGGTCGAATGGTACGTCGCCAATCGGGGCCTGCGGCCCGCCCAGCCTTAACTCACCGCCGCCACCGGAGCCTGCGATAGATGTCGACCTCGAAGCCGATCACCCACTGCCAGATCTGCGGCGGCGACGCCCTGAAATCGATCGTCTTCCTGGGCTACATTCCGCCAGTGAACACAATGCCGGCGATCGGCTCGCGGCCGGAAGAGCAGTCGGCCTATCCGCTCGAAATGCTGCGCTGCGAGTCCTGCGGCCTGGCCCAGATCGGCTGCGACGTCGACCAGACGGTGCTGTTCCCCTATTCGTACCCGTACCTCAGCGGCACGACCCGGATCCTGCGTGAGAACTTCGCGGACCTGCACCGGCAGGTGGTCCAGCACTATGGCCTGGGCCCTGAGGATCTGGTGGTCGACATCGGCTCCAACGACGGCTCGCTGCTGATCAACTTCAAGGAAGGCGGCCACCGTGTGCTGGGCGTCGAACCGTCCCAGGCCGGGGATGTCGCCAACGAGAAGGGTATCGAGACCCTGATCACCTACTTCAACATGGATACCGCGAAGAAGGTGCGCGCCGACTACGGGCCGGCCAAGGTGGTGACGGCGGCCAATGTCTTCGCCCACATCACCGACGTGCACGCCATCGTCGACTCCATCGTCGCCCTGCTCGCCGACGACGGCCTGTTCATCTCCGAGAACCACTACCTGTTGGATCTGCTGAAGACGGTCCAGTACGACACGATCTACCATGAGCACCTGCGCTACTACGCGCTGGGCAGCCTGAAGGCTCTGTTCGACGCCCATGGCCTGGAGATCGTCCGTATCCAGCGCATCCCCACGCACGGAGGCTCGATCCGGGTCTATTCGGCGAAGAAGGGCGTGCACCCGATCGACGCCTCGGTGGCCGAGCAGATGCGGGAAGAGGACGAGTTCGGCCTGACCGATGGCCGCGCCTTCGCCGACTTCCGACGCAATGTGGTGCAGTCCAAGCTCGACCTGCACACCCTGCTGGCCGGCATCGCGAAAGAGGGGGGCCGTGTCTATGGCATCGGCGCGCCGTCGCGGGCCAGCACCCTGATCAATTATGTGGGCCTGGACGACGGGATCATGAGCGCGGTCATGGAGACCTCATCCTCGCACAAGATCGGCAAGTACATCCCCGGCACCATCATCCCCGTGCTCGACGAGGCCAAGCTGATGGAGGACCAGCCGGAGTACGCCCTGCTGCTGTCCTGGCACATCGCCGATGAACTGATCGCCATCCTGCAGCGCAAGGGCTTCAAGGGCCGCTTCATCGTGCCGCTGCCGACGCCACGGATCGTGTGACCCGCGCGATGGCGGACAAGACCTATCCCTTCTGCCTGCCGGTGCTGGCGCCGGGGACAGCCGAGGCGATCCAGGCGGTGCTGGACCGCAACTTCCTCAATGAGGGCGCCGAGGCGCGCAAGCTGGAAGCAGCCGTCGCCGAAGTCTGCGGCACAAGCTTCGCCGTGGCCGTACCCAGCGGCACCGTCGGCCTGACCCTGTCGCTGATGGCCTGCGGGGTCGGCGCGGGCGACGAAGTGATCGTGCCGGACATCACCTATGTGGCCACCGCCAACGCCGTCGCCATGGCCGGAGCCAGACCGGTGCTGGTCGACGTCGAGCCCGAGGGCCTCGGCATGGATCCGCGCGCCGCCGAACGGGCGATCACGCCGCGGACCAAGGCGCTGATGCCGGTGCACGTCAGCGGCCGGGCCGCGCCGATGCCGGCGCTGATGGACCTCGCCCACCGCCACGGCCTTAAGGTGGTCGAGGACGCCGCCGAGGGGCTGGGCTCCATCGCCTATGGCAAGGCCTGCGGCGCGCACGGCGACGCGGGCGCCTTCTCCTTCAGCCCCAACAAGACCATCTCGTCCGGCCAGGGCGGCATGGTGGTGACCAGCGACCCGGCCATCGATCGACGCATCCGCGAGCTCAAGAACCAGGGCCGTGTCGAGCGCGGCACGGGCGGCGCCGACGAGCACCCCACCTTCGGCGCCAACTTCAAGTACACCGACCTGCAGGCGGTGGTGGCCCTGGCCCAGATGCACGAACTGCAGCCACGCCTGGAAAAGCTGCGCGGCTTCTACCGCATCTATCGCGACGAGCTGGCCAACCTGCCCGGCATCCGCATCCTGCCGTTCAACGTCGACGAGGGCGAGTGTCCGCAGTGGATCGACGCCCTGGTGGACGACCGCGAGTCCCTGCACGACTTCCTTGTCGAGCGCGGCGCCATGCCCCGCAAGTTCTGGTTCCCCGTGCACCGGCACCCGCCCTATCGCCTGGACGACGGCGCGTTCCCCATATCGACCGAGCTGGCCTACAAGGGCCTGTGGCTGCCCTCGGCGCTGACGCTTACGGATGACGACATCCGCACGGTCTGCGGGTTCATCCGCGACTGGGTGAACGGGCGGCGTTGAGCATGCAGCGCGACGTCTCACTCGCCGGCTATTTCCGCGGCCTTTTCGACTATTCCCAGTCGCTGCTGGGCCGCCTGCCGCTGCGGCTCGATCCGCAGCCGATGAGCTACGTCTCCGACGTGCTCGAACGGGCCGTCGACGCCACCCGCGCCGATGAGGTCGGCCGCATCGCCGCGCTGGACCGCCCGCGCCCGGACCCGACAGCCGGCGCCGGACGGCCGGTGGGCATGAACACCATCGGCATCCTGGCCGACCGGCTGAGCATCCTGGCGATCAAGGCCTGGTTCCTGCACAACAAGCACAACAAGGCGGCGGAGGCCGACCTGATCGGGCGCAATGAGGCCGAGCAGATCGTTGCGGCCATGTGCCAGGCCCAGCCCGGCAGCTCCACTTTGCTGGGCAAGGTGACGGCCCTCGAAGTCACTCTGCACAACGCCGACTGGAACGAGTCCTACTACGGCCTTCTGACCTCCAACCTTCTGATGTGGGAGGCGCAGGAGAGCATGTACGTCAACAACCTGGCCGACCAGGACGACTCCGAGGTTCGGGCCCTGCTGTCCTGGGCGTCCTACGGCAACCTGCGCCGCAACCGCTACGTCACCAGCTGCGAGGTTCAGTACTGGCAGGACGCGCAGGCCCTGCGCGAGGCGACAGGCCCAGCTGCGGCCGCCGATGGGGAATGGACGGTGCTGGAGCGCCGCCGCACAGTGCTCTCGCCCTGGGTCACGCTCTCGGAACGGGTGGTGCAGGCGGGCGGCAAGCCCGAGCCGCAGGTCTACCACTCGTTCGCGCAGGCCGATTACGTCAGCGTCCTGGCCATCACAGCGCAGGGCCAGATCGGCCTGGTCCGGCAGTATCGCCCGGCGCTGGAGACCTCGACCCTGGAGCTGCCTGGCGGCACAGTCGACGAGGGAGAGGATCCTGCTCTCAGCGCCGCGCGCGAACTCGAAGAAGAGACAGGTCTTCGCGCCAAAGGACCTCTCGTGTTCCTTGGCCGCATCGCGCCCGACGTGGGTCGCCTGGACAACGTGCTCTGGGCCTACCTGGCCGAGGACGTGGAGCCGGTCGAGGGCTGGAGGCCAGAGGCAGGCGTGGAGCGGGTGTTGTTGGACAAAGCCGATTTCAACCGAAAGGTGGCCGAGGGCGAGCTGGTCAACGCCGGCCACCTGGGGATGGTCGCGCTTGCCCAGGCCCAAGGGCGCTTCTAAAGCTTCACAGCCGCCCGCGAGCGTCCGCTTCAGCGAGAGACAATGCCGAAAATCCATCCGGAAGACCGCGACCAGACCGTGTGCATCGTCGGCCTGGGCTTTGTCGGCCTGACCCTGGGCGTCGCCATGGCGGACTGCGGCTTCACCGTCGAGGGCGTGGAGATCCGCGAGCAGGTGGTCGAACTGCTGCGCCAGGGCAAGGCGCACTTCCACGAGCCGGGCCTGACCCAGCGCCTGCAGTCCATGGTCGCGGACCGCCGCCTGCAGGTCAGCCGCGAGATCCCCAACCCCTGCCGCTCGACCGTGTTCATCATCACCGTCGGCACCCCGCTCGGCCCAGACAACCTCTGCCGGATGGACATGATCGAGCGGGTGACCCGCGAGATCGCCGCCTGCCTGAAGGACGGGGACATGGTGATCGCCCGCTCCACGGTGCGCCTGGGAGTCACGCTCGAGCTGGTCAAGCCGATCCTGGACGCCGCCGGCAAGGATTACGACCTGGCTTTCTGCCCGGAGCGCACGGTGGAGGGGCGAGCGCTGCATGAGCTGCGCACCATCCCCCAGATCGTCGGCGGCGTGACCCGCCGGGCCACCGCCCGCGCCGCGGCCCTGTTCAGCTATCTGACTCCCACGGTGATCCAGGTCTCCAGCGTCGAGAACGCCGAGATGATCAAGCTGATCTCCAACAGCTATCGCGACCTGATCTTCGGCTTCGGCAATGAGGTCGCCAACCTGTGCGATGCGGCCGGGGTCAGCGCCTTTGAGGTGATCAACGCCTCCAACCTGAGCTATCCCAGGAGCGACCTGAAGATGCCTGGGCCGGTGGGCGGACCGTGCCTGGAGAAGGACCCCCACATCCTGATCGAGAGCGTGGCGAAGTTCGGGGTCTCCCCCGCCCTCGTCGCGGCCGCGCGCCTGCTCAACGAACGCCAGCCGCGCGACACGGCCGCCCGCATGCGCGCTTTGACGGACTCCATGCCCGGCTTCCCCCGCAAGCCCGTGATCGCGCTGATGGGCCTCGCCTTCAAGGGCCGTCCGGAGACGGACGATCTGCGCGGATCGATGGCCATCCCCATCCACGCGGCGCTCAAGGAGCAATTCCCCGGCGCCGCCTTCCGCTGCTTCGACAAGGTCATTTCGGCGGAAACCACCGCGGAGGTGTTCGGGGTCGAGCCGTCGCCTTCCATCGAGGCGGCCATGCAAGGCGCCAACCTGGTGGTGATCGCCAACAACCACCCCTGCTTCGAGAGCCTGCCCATCGCCGAGCTGGCCGGGGTGATGGCGGACCCGGGGCTGATCTACGACTACTGGAACCATTACGACATGCGCGACCTCAGCCTTCCCGAGGGCCGCCGCTACGTCGCCCTCGGCGACGGCTCGCAGCCCGCCGAGCGCTGCGCCGATCAGCGCGTCCGCGCATGACCGGCAGGTCCACCCCGCTGGCTCTGGTGAGCGTGGACAAGGACCTGATCGACCTTCTGGAGCGCATGCCGGAATTCGAGCTGGTCGGACTGTTCGATCCCGCCCAGCCTGACTGTGGCCTGGGCTGGCTCGGCAGGGACGATGACTGGCCGCGTATCAAGGTCGAACAGCCGGGCCTGAAGGTCGCGCTCGCCGTGGATCCGCCTCCTCTCAGGAGGAAGCTCAGCACTGTCTACGGCGAAGCGATGGCGACGATCGTCGCGCCTGACGCCCACGTGTCGGCAGGCGCGAACCTGGGCGCAGGCGTTGTCGTGCAGTCGGCCTGCCATATCTCCAAGGACGTCCGCATCGGCCGGGCCTGCAAGCTGAACATCGGCGTCCTGATCCATCACGACTGCACGATCGGAGACTTCTCCACCCTCGCCCCGCGGGCGCACCTGTTGGGCACGGTGACGGTGGGATCCGGCTGTTTCATCGGCGCCGGCGCGATCATCCTTCCGCATCTCAGCATCGGCGATGGGGCGATCGTCGGAGCGGGCGCCGTTGTGACCCGGGACGTTCCCGCCGGCGCCACGGTCAAGGGCGTTCCCGCCAAGCCTGGCGCTTCCCCGCGGCGGTGATTGCTGGACCTCTTAACGGCATTGTGGGATCGATCGCCGCCAGGCGTTGGCCGGCCCCGACCCCTGGAGCGGAGCACACCCTTGCAGTCCTCGCAGCCTATCGGACCGTCAGGATCAGGTTACGAGGTCGTCGAACAGGCTGGGGTGAAGATCCCGCTCGATCCTGCCTTGATGTCCCCGACGATCCTCTCGGTGATCCGCGAAGGCAGATATGAGACCGGCGAAGCGAAGGTGTTGCTCGCTGTGATCGAGGATGGCGAGCGCATCGTCGAGCTCGGCGGCGGCATCGGCTTTCTGTCCAGCCTGGCCTACCTGCAGGGAAAGACCGAGGCCATCATCGTCGTGGAGGCCCATCCCGAGCTGATCCCGGTGATCAAGGCCACTCATCAGCTGAACGGGGTTCGCGGCGAAGTGCGCCACGCGGTCGCCGCGCCGAGCAAGTCGGCCGGGACCCTGCCGTTCTACATGCACAACGATTTCTGGGGCTCGTCGCTCTCTCCCCTGAAGAAGAGGCACCTCAAGGGCGTGGCCCAGGTGGAGGTAGTCGGACTGGACGAACTGGTCGAGACCTATTCCCCGACCATGATGATCATCGATGTCGAGGGGGGCGAGGCCGATCTCCTGGACGGGGTGTCCCTGCGCGGCGTGAACAAGGTGCTGATGGAGATCCACCCGAAGGTCATCGGTCAGGCGGGCGTGAAAAAGGTGTTCGACGCGCTCTCGCTCGAGGGCTTCGCTTACGATCCGTGGACGTCCATGCGCGCCGTGGTCATGTTCCGCCGCGTAGACATTCCTCCCGTCTAGCCGCGCTTGCGGAACGCGGCGAAGGCGAAGGTGTAATCGCGGTCCACCCGCTCCCACCGCACGGGCTTGTCGGTGACGTCGAACTGCAGGGGCTGGCAGAGGTCGAGCCCCTGATCCGCACAGATGTCGGCGAACTGCTGGAGGGCCTTGGGGTCGATGATCCTCATCTCGCCAGCTTCCTGGCCATACGGATAGATGCCCGAACAGTCGATCGGTTCGGACCAGTAGTCGGTGGAGACCAGCAGCAGGCCCCCGGGCTTCAGCACCCGCGCCATCTCGCCGGCGAAGGCCTCGAAGGGGACGTTGTGCTCGATCACCGAAATGCAGGTGACGGCCTGGAAGAAGGCGTCCGCGTAGCTGGTGCGGGTCAGGTCCTGGACGCTGAACTTGATGGCCAGGGGCTTGTAGACGTCCTTCTGCGCCCCTTGGACGTCGCAGGCGTAGACGTGCTTGTAGTTCAGCTGGCGCAGCCAGCGCGGCGCGACCATGCGCGAGCCGGAGCCGGCGTCGAGGACCGGCGTGAACCGGTCGAACCGGTTGGTCAGGGTCCGCACGTAGGCGATGGCCTTGAAGGTGTCCCAGTTCTTCTGCGGGTCGTGATGGCCGGGCAGGCCGAGCCGCTGGACGAGCGCCGTGGCGGCGTCGGCCTCGAGCCGCGTCTGCAGGGGGCGGCATTCCAGCAGGCGGGCGGCGTAGTCGATGATCGCGGCGGTCAGCGCCGGACTGTCGGCGCCCTGATCGAGGGACATGGTCGTCTTCCTGCTCCCAGGCGGTCGGTTGGTTCCCCCGTCAGCTATCTGCTAGATCGCCAAAGGGCCAGCGTCGGAGCGTGACTTGAGCGGCGAAAGCCAGGCAACCAGCCAGTCGTCCGTCGGGCCCGACGACAGCCTTTCGGCACAGCTGACGATCATCACGGTCGGGCTCGAAAAGCACTACGACTACATTCGTCGCCAGCTGAAGCTGATCGACGCGCTCAATCCCGGCGCCGCGTGCCGGTTCCTGGTCGTCGACAACGCCCCACGAGACGGGCCCCACCTGACCCTCGACGACCCGCGCTGCGTTGTCCTGGAGGGCGTTGACGCCACGCCGCTGCCCGAGCGGGGAAGGGGCAGCTATCACCACGCCGCCGCGATCAACCTGGCCATGCCACATGTGCGGACGCGGTACGTCCTGGTGATGGATCCGGACCTCTTCGTCGTGCGGCCAGGCTGGATCGACCAGTGCCTCGACCATATGCGTCGGCGCGGGCTCGCCGTCTTCGGGGTGCCATGGCACTCCCGCTGGGTGCGCAAGTGGCGGGACTTTCCCTGCGTGCACTTCATGCTGATCGACCTGCACAAGGCGCCCATCGGGCAGATCGACTTTACCCCGGCCCTGGTCGAAGACCTGGACGCCGACTCCCGGCCCCTCTCGGTGTGGCTGAAGGCCCACGTCCCGCGGCTCAATAACCGGATCCTGATCGGGTCGCGCCGGGACACCGGCTGGCGGCTGCGCAAGCGCTTTGGCCGCGGCCATCGCATCGAGCTCGCCCTGCCGGTCGTGGACTTCGACCAGGAGCTGCCCAAGCCGCCGCACCTGCTGACCCTCGAGGGTCGGCGGCTCGAACATCGGCTGCCCCGGCGCTGGAGCTATCTGCCCCGCCCCGACCAGTATGTGATGGCTGAGGACGCGCCGGCTTTCCACGGTGCGCCGTTCAAGCGACTGGGCCCTGAGAAGTTCATGTGGCGAGGCGAGCCGTTCTGCTTCCACTTGCGGCGCAACGCCCGTGACAGGATCTGGGGCCTCGCCGATCAGTCCCTCGAACGGGACGATCTGGACCTGCTGCTGAACCAGGTCTCGACGGGCCGGCCGTGGACCGACTGGTCGTTCTGAGCCGCAGACCGATTGCGCCGGGAGGCCGATCGTTGTTCTGATCGGCGGCACAGACCGAGGGGGAGTCCGATGCTTCGAGCCAGCCGCCTTGCGTGCGCCGCCCTGGCGCTGTCGTTCGCGATCCCGTTCACCGGCGCCGCACAGGCGCAGCCGGCCAACCCGGCCGCCAAGGGCTACGAGGTCGAATGGGTCTACCGGGTCCGGTACGGCTTCATCGACGAGTGGTGGGACATCTATCGCAAGTACCAGATCCCGATCCTCGACCGGGAGAAGCAGCTCGGCTACGTCCTGAACTACCGTATCTATCACCCGCAGCTGCACACGGACGAAGCCGCCCGCTGGGACTACCGGGTCGAGATCGTCTACAAGGATTTCGACGGCGCCCTGCACGAGGACGAGGTCGCCAACGCCCTGTTCCCAGACGCCGCCGCCCGCAAGGCCGCCGAGAACCGCCGGTGGGAGCTGACCGCCAACCACTGGGACCTGCCGATCTACCAGGTCGACACCACCAAGCCCCGCTGAGGCCAGGTCCTGTCAGTCCTCTGGATTGATCCAGGTGTCCCCGGTCCATCCGTGCTCGTCGTAGTCGGCCATGCACTGGTCGACCAGGGCCTGCATCGCCTTCAGATCGCCGCCCTTGTCGGCGTTGGTGAGGGTCTGCAGCCGGGTGTCCTCCCAGCCGCCGGCGTAGTTCATCTCATAGAGTTCGTGGCGGCCGCCGAACTCGCTGCCGGTCGCATCCCACAGCAGCTTCAGGGTCTTGACCCGCTCCATGGAGTCCACCCCGTGTGAGCCGCGGACGTACTGGTCGAGCAGAGGCCGGACCTCGGGGTTGCCGAAGTCCCTGATCGATGACGGCAGGTAGATCAGCGAGGAGGTGGCCGTGCGGTTGATGATCTCCTTGATCCGCGGATAGGCGTCGGGCGCGAACACCCGATAGGCCAGCGCCGCCTTCAGCTCCGGCAGCACCGCGCCGCCGACCCAGGGGTCGGGATTGGCCGCCATGGCGTTGGACAGCGACCAGAACAGGTTGCGCCAGCCGACCACCTCGCCCAGCAACGCCTGCACGCCGCGGCCGTCGTCCTGGCCGGTGAGGTGCAGCGCCTTGGCCAGGAGCCCGGTGATGAAGTCCAGCTTCACCGCCAGCCGCGTGCACCCCTGGAACAGGAAGCCTGGCATGAAGCCCGAGCGGGGATAGAAGCTGAGGATCCGCTGCGGATCGCGATAGATGAACACGTCCTCCCAGGGGATGAACACCTTGTCGAGGATGAAGATGGCGTCGTTCTCGTCGAACCTGGACGACAGGGGATAGTCGAACGGCGAGCCGTTCCGCTGCGCCGCGCGCTCGTACGAGGTGCGGGAGATCAGCTTGAGCCCCGGCGCGGCGATGGGCACCATGAACATCAGCGACATTTCGAGGTCTTCCGTCGCCGTCTTTGAGCTCTGCCCCATGAAATTATAGTGGGTGAAGGCCGCCGAGGTGGCGACCACCTTGGCGCCGGAGACGATGATGCCGCCGTCGGTCTCGCGGTCGACGCTGACGTAGACGTCCTTGACCGCCTCGGCCGGCAGGTGCCGGTCAATCGGCGGATTGACGATGGCGTGGTTCATGAACGGCGCGGATTCCTGGGCGAGCCGGTACCAGGTCCGCGCATTGTCCGCATACGGACCGTAGTAGTCCGGGTTGGCCCCCAAGGTGTTGGTGAAGGCGGCCTTGTAATCGGGCGTGCGGCCCATCCAGCCATAGGTCAACCGCGACCAGTCGGCGATGGCGCCCTGGGCGGCGATCAGGTCCTCGCGCGAGCGGGCGACGCGGAAGTATCGGTGGGTATAGCCGCCTGAGCCCGTGTCGGTGGGGCAGGTCAGGACGTCCTTCTTCGCCGGATCGTGCAGGGCGTCGTACAGCCGGGCGATCGACCGCACTGCGTTGCGGAACGCCGGATGGACCGTGACGTCGGCCACCCGCTCGCCGTCGAAGTAGACCTCGCGGCCGTCGCGCAGGCTCTGAATGTATTCGGCGCCGGTATAGGGCCGGCGCTTGTCGGCGATATGGTCTTCCGGACGCATGACGGAACTCCCCCGTTCACGGCTTGAAGCCGCCTCGGCCCCGATGGATACCGGCATGATGCTTCGGAGCCAACGTCATGGACGCGCGCGCCTTCATCGCGGGAACCGGCGGGCGGCTGGCGAGGGCCGTCCTCACGCTGCCGCGTCTGCGCGATTGGCTGGAACTTGCCGCCGCCACCGCAGCCCTTGCGGTGGTCGTCGGCCCCGTCGGGTTCTGGACCGGCCTGCTGACCTGGCGTCCCAGGCCCGCGGGCGAGATTGCCGCGCTCGCGCTATCTGCGGTCTTCGTCCCGGCCCTCGGCGAGGAGCTGCCCTTCCGCGCCGCCCTGATCCCGGACCGCGGCGAGACCTCCCGCGCCGGCGTCGCCATCCTGGCGTCCACCACCCTGTTCTGCCTGTGGCACGTGGTGGAGGCCGAGGTGATCCTGCCGAGAGCACGAGCGCTGTTTCTGCGGCCGGACTTCCTGGCCTGGACGGTGGCGCTGGGCCTCGTCTGCGCCCTGCTCCGGCGCCGGTCGGGATCGATCTGGCCGCCGGTGCTGCTGCACTGGCTGGCCGTCGTGGCCTGGCAGGGCTGGCTCGGCGGACCGGGACTGAAGGACCTCGGCTAGCGGCTCGACCGGACGAGCTGCAGGATCGCCTCGCCGTAGCGATCGAGCTTGCTGGCGCCAACGCCATTGCAATGACCGAGCGCTGTCAGGTCGGAGGGACGGGTCTGGGCGATCTCGGCCAGGGTCCGGTCGTGGAAGATCACGTAGGGCGGCACGCCCTGCTGCTGGGCCTGTTCGCGGCGCCAGGCCTTGAGGGCGTCGAACAGCGAGCGCCCCTCCACACCGACTTCGATCGGGACGACGCCGCGCGGCCGCGCCCGCGAGCTGCGGGCTGCGGTCTTGGGGACCTCGCGCACCTGCACGCGCCGTTCGCCGCGATAGCCCTGCCGCACCGCCTCGGGGTCGCCGAGATTGATCAGCGGCCGGCCGTCGTTGGGCTCCTCGCGCAGCAGCCCCTCGAACAGCAACTGGTCCAGCAGGTCGCGCCAGCCGGCGGCGTTCAGCTCCTGGCCGACGCCAAAGGTCGACAGGGCCGCCTCGAAGGGACTGGGATCCTTGGTCTTGCCCAGCATGTGGTCGACCACGCGGCCCCGGCCAAAGCGCCCGCCCAGCCGGTGGATGGCGGACAGAGCCTTCTGCGCCGCCTCGGTGGCGTCGCGCCCGACGGGAGGCGCCAGGCACAGGTCGCAGCAGCCGCAGGGCTCCACCTCGGCCTCGCCGAAGTAGCGCCGCACCGCCGCCGCGCGGCATCCGAAGCCGTCGAGCATGGCGTAGAGCTGGCGCGCCTTGCGGGTCTGGATCTGTTTGTACTCGGCGGGGATGTCGCGCATCTCGATGCGCCGCAGCGCCCAGGCGAGGTCGGCTGAGCCGTAAAGCGTCACCCCGTCCGCCGGCGCCCCGTCCCGCCCGGCCCGGCCGACTTCCTGCCAATAGGCTTCGATCGAATCCGGCGGATCGGCGTGGATGACGAAGCGCACGTCCGGTTTGTCGATGCCCATGC
>FTHP01000260.1_pt1 | contig 26142 bp, 23 predicted proteins | sample 1640961 | NCBI WGS metagenome assembly FTHP01 (sample SAMEA3914788, study PRJEB12502) | metagenome | biome: forest; material: soil | place: Canada | collected 2011-07-03 | depth 0.1 m
ACCGCCTCAAGATCGACCGGATAGACGTTGAAGCCGCCGGAGATGATCATGTCCTTCTTCCGGCCGAGGAAGGCTTCCTCACCATCCTCGGCCGGAAGAAGGACATGATCATCTCCGGCGGCTTCAACGTCTATCCGGTCGATCTTGAGGCGGTGTTGCTGCAGCACGACCAGGTCCAGGACGCCGCCGTGATCGGGGCGCCATCCGAACGGTGGGGAGAGACGCCCGTCGCTTTCGTTGTGTCGAAGCCGGGGGCAAAGATCGACGTCGGCGAGCTGCTCGTCTGGGCCAATGTCCGGCTGGGCAAGGCGCAGCGTATCTCCGAGGTCAGGATGCTGCCCGAGCTGCCCTACAATCCGGTGGGCAAGGTGCTCAAGCGGGAGCTGCGCGAGCACTACCACCTGAAGCAATAGTCGGCGTCTGCCGGCTCAACCATTGGATTCAGGATTGGTTAGCCCGAGAGGTGAGATGGTGACTTCTGGTTTGGTGAATCGGGCGAAAGCGTCGTTCCCATGAACGAAGGCAAGTCCCACGGCGGTCTCTTCGGACTGCGGGTCTTCGTCGTCGAAGACGAAGCCATGGTCGCCATGATGCTCGAGGACATGCTCGAGGACTTCGGCTGCATCATCGTCAATGTCGCCGGCACTGTCGACAGCGCCCTGGAGCAGGTCGAGACCGGTCCCCAGATCGACGCGGCGATCCTGGACGTCAATCTCGGCGGCGAGAAAATCTACCCGGTGGCGGACGCCCTGATGGCGCGCGAGGTGCCCTTCGTGTTCTCGACCGGATACGGCCCCGGCGACCTGGCCCAGCGCTACCCGCACAGCCAGACCCTGACCAAGCCCTACGAAGCCGCGGCGCTGGCCGCTGTCCTGGCAGGATGCTGCCTGAGGGCCCCGCCGCACCTGCAACGGGGCTGGTGAGCACCAGCCTCCGGACTCAATCGCTTGCCGCGGGGCGGCGAAGCGGCGGCTCAGTTCCTGTCTCTTGCGAGGATTTCTGCAGCGGGGCATGCTCAGCCCCGCGTGTGGTCGCTACGCTGTCTTGGGGGCTGGGCATGAGACTCGCGATCCTGATCTCAGCAGTCACGCTCTCATTCGCGAGCGTCGCGGCGGCTCAGCCACCGCGAGCGCCGACACCAGGCGCCGCCCAGCGTGTGGAACGGGTCGAGGGCATCGGCGGATTCTTCTTTCGATCGAAGAATCCGAAGGCGCTCGCCAAGTGGTATGCGGACCGGCTCGGCGTTACGCGGACCCCGACCAGCTACAATCAGCAGCCGTGGCGGCAAGCGGCAGGACCGACCGCCTTCGAGCCGTTCCCCGCCGATTCAAAATTCTTCGAACGCTCAGAGCAGATGTTCATGTTGAATTTCCGCGTGAAGGATTTGGATGCAATGGTCGCGCAGCTTCGACGTGCGGGCGCCGCGGTCGAGGTCGATCCGCAATCCTATCCAAACGGGCGGTTTGCTCTCACCCACGATCCGGAGGGCAATCCAATTCAACTCTGGCAGCCAAAGCGCTGACTAGGCCGCCGTCGCCGCCTGAGCGCCGCCTTCGGCCTTGATCAGCTGACGGATCACCGCGCGCATCTGCGTCGGCCCCACGTCGGCGGAGGTGAGCACCTCCTTGCGGCCCGGGTCGAGGTTGATCACGCGCTGCTGCGCCTCGATCATGACCTTGTCCTCGCTGAACGCCATGTGGGCCACTTCCAGCATGGCGTCGGCCAGCGCTTCCGACCCTTCGCCGGCCCGGGGGCCCCAGTTGAAGAAGTAGCGCGAGGTCGTGTCGGTCATGGGGGTCACCGCCTGCGAGGTGAAGTTGTCCGCCAGCACCTCGACCTGGGACAGGTCCGGCTTGCCGCCGCCGAACCGATCGGCCGTGCCGCGCGGGCACACCGCCGTGTGCATCAGCAGGATGCCAGGGGCTAGGTAGTCGTAGGTCTGCCAATTGTCCCCGGACGCGCGCCGGTGGGCCTTTGCCGCCTGGTTGTCGAACCCGTCGTCGGTCATCCAGCGCCAGATGCGCAGCCCGCGATCCAGCCGGTCGACGTTGGGGCGGCTGAAGGCGAAGGCTACGGTGGCGCCGAAGGAGTTGGCGTGGACGTAGCTCAAGTGGGTGAAATCGGTGAGGTTGTCGTTGATCAGCTGGTAGTTGGCCTCGTAGTCCATGTGGCCCGAGCGAAGCGTCCAGTTGGGATCGTCGAAGCCGATGGCGGGCGGGATCAGCGCCGGATCGGCCTTGGCCGGGTCGCCCATCCAGACCCAGATCCAGCTGTGCTTCTCAAGCACGGGATAGGCCCGCACACAGGCCGTGCGCGGGATCATGTCCTGGCCCGGGATCTCGATGCAGCGTCCGGTCCTGTCGAACTTCAGGCCGTGATACATGCAGCGCAGGTCGTCGCCCTCGAGCCGCCCCTTGGACAGGGGAGCGAAGCGATGGCAGCAGCGGTCCTCCAGCGCGACGATCTCGCCCTCGCCGGCGCGATAGATCGCCAGCGGCTCATTGATGATGGTGCGAGAGATCAACTCGCCCGGCTTCAGTTCATGATCCCAGGCGGCGACGTACCAGCAGTTCCGGACGAACATGGGAGGTCCCTTCCAGCGGAGGTTGCCTGGGACGAAGGTGCCTTAAGACGCCATAAGTTGCAATTGCAACTTCACTCCGGCGTCAGTCTGGGAACGTTGGCGGTGAGGCGCTTCAGGAGCGCGATGAGCGTGACCTGTTCAGCATCGCTCAGGCCGGTCAGAAGTTCGGATTCCCGCTCGAAGGCGTCTGGAATTCCGCGGTCGTGCAGCGCCAGCCCAGCCGGCGTCAGCTCGATCCGGGTCTGGCGGCCGGCCGGACTTGCCGAGACCCGCACCAGGCCCCGACGCTCCAGTGCGCTGACGGAACGGCTCACCACCGACTTGTCGACCCCGGCGACCTGGGCGATGCGGGCGGGCGTCGCCTGCCCCTCCACCGCCAGCAGCACCAGACAGCGCCACTCCATCAAGCCCACCTGCAGCCGCCGCCTCAGCCGGCGCGAGGCGGTGATCGACAGCTTGTTGGCGAGGGACGTCAGAAGAAAGGCGACTGAGCTGTCGAAGTCGAGCCGCAGGGGCTGCGCAGGGTCGGGTTTCGCCATGGCCAAGCCATGCCACAGGCGGGCGGCCCGAGCCAATCCGCTCCGGGTCAGGCCGGCTGGACACGACTTGGCCGGTCCATCCGTTTCAACCAGCGCCGCACGGGCCGGTCGTAGAAGGCGTCGGCCAGCCAGCTCAGGACCCCGATGATGATCAAGAGGGCGGCGTTGCCGACATCATTGGCGATGTCCCACCCCATGATCCCGCTGATCAGGGCGGCCAGGCGGCCGAGGGGTGTGTGCAGGATGTACAGGGCGTAGGACACCGTGCCTGCGGTCGTGCAGAGGCGCTGGCCGAGGGGACCGAGCACGCTGCCGGCGGCGCCATAGATCAGGAAGGGGAACACGAGGAGGGCGCAGAAAAGCTCATAGGGAGCGAGCCAGGGGCCCCGCAGAGGAGCCAGCAGGAGCGCGCCCACCAGGCCCATCCACAGCCAGCCGCTGGATCGGACCTTCGGCGGCCGACTGCGATAAAGGCGAAGCATCAATACGCCGGCGAAGAACCCGAATACCGCGCGGACCATGCCGCTGGGGAACTGGACCCACATGATGCCCCTGTCGATGGACTGGTAGCGCCAGGCGACCCAGGCGAGGGCGAGGCCGGCCACGACGCATAGTCCCACCAGGCGCGGGGTTGTCAGCCATCTGGCCAGACGGGCGTAAAGGGCATTGACCAGCAACTCGGCCAGCAGCGTCCAGGTTGCGGGATTCAGCGGGTACATCACCTGGCGGAACCCGAAGATCGGGATGGGAATCACCAGCAACGCCGTGAGACCCGCCAGGACCAGGTCGATTGCGCTCCAGGCGTTCGGATGGACGATCCGGGCGGATGTCATCTGGACGATGGCGAGGGCGACACCCAGGAAATAGAGCGGGCCCAGCCGGCGGGCCCTCAGCTTCAGGAATTCGGGCAGAGCCATGCCGGAGGCGATCCGGCGCTCATAGGCGTGGGCGATCACGAAGCCGCTGAGCACGAAGAACATGTCCACGCCCAGGAAGGCGCATTGCAGGCCGCCATCGTCGCCGAACCAGACGGCGTGGGTGAACGAGGGCATGTGCAGCGCGCCGACCGCCAGAGCCGCGACGCCCCGCATGCCGTCGAGCGTGTGGAACTCGCGCGTGTCGACCGGCGCTGCGGCTTTCTGCAGGCGGGCGCTCGCAACCTCGATAACGCCGGCTGCGGCGTCAACGGTCATCCATGGTCCCCCGACCAAGCCGTGATCAGCGTTACGGCCAGGGACCACTCTGGCGCGCATCGGTTGGGCGGTCCAGCACGATTGTCACCGTCAATTCCCCTAACCTGGCGTGGGGTTCAATGCGGCAGGCTCGAGGCGCTTTCGCCTCCCGCCAAACATGCGCGTGAGGGCTTTGCGGACGGGCTGGTCATAGACGATGTCCGCCACGAAGGCCGCGATCACAAAGGCCGCCAGGAGACCGAAGTCCGCGAGATCAGTGCCGAGGTTCAGGTGGAGAAGGCCCGCCGTCCACTCGGCGGTGCGGGCGAGGGGGCTGTGCAGGACGTAGAGAGCGTAGGAGACGCCTCCGAGGAAAAGGCAGATGCGGCGGCTGATCGTATCCAGCGGGCTGGACGCGCCGACATAGACCATCACCGGGAACACCAGGAGGGTGCAGACGGGTTCGTACCAGGGCCGCCAGCTGGGATCTGTCGGCCCCAGCAACAGCACGGCGAGCAGGACCAGCAGGACCCAACCGTTCCACGCGCCCTTCAGAGGCCGGCGCTGATGCAGGCGGTAGACCAGGACGCCCACGAAGAACCCGTAGACCGCCCTCGCCAGGGCGATATCCAGTCCTTCCCACATGACGCCAATGCTGCCGCCGTGGTGCTGGAGGGACCTCCACAGCAGCACACAGCCCGCGGCCGCGCACAGGACGACAAGGCGCGCGCCGCCTAGATACCGGCCTATCGCGGCATAGATGATGTTGACGACCATCTCCGCGGCCAGAGACCACGTCGCCGGATTGAGCAGGAACATCGGCTCGTTGTTGAACCCGAAGATCGGCAGCGGGATCATGACCAGGCTGGCCAGGGCGACCATGGCCAGCGAGTTCCATGTCCAGATGTTCGGCGTCATCCATCGTTCGAGGCCGAACTGCGCGACCGCGATGCCGATCGAAAGCACGTAGAGCGGCCAGAGCCTGATGATGCGCACCCGCAGGAAGCCGCCCGGACTCATTCCCTGGGTCAGCTTCTGACCGTAGGCGTGGGCGATCACGAAGCCGCTGAGCACGAAGAAGAAATCGACGGCGAGTCCGCCGAAGAGGATGTGCGGGCCACCCAGGAAGTTCCTGTGGGTGAACGAGGGGATGTGGATCGAGGCGACCGCCAGGGCGGCGACGCCGCGCAGGCCGTCAAGGGTATGGAAAGTCCGTTCCTGCCTCGTGGAGGGCGCGACCGGGGCCTGGACATCGCCCACGGCCCGCTGCGTCGCCACAGTGGTCATGCCGCGCTCTTCGCTGCAGGCTGCGTCATCGTCGATCCTTGGCCCGAACGGGCGACGGCGCCTAGCCGCACCGCGCATGTTACTTACTTTCTTGAATACTATTTCATCTCACGGAGGAAGATGAGCCTTCCAAATGTTCAATAATGCACGGATTCATTGCGAATGATTCTGAGAAACTGCCCGTCTACTGCACATGAGAATGATTATTATTCGACGGGGCGGCCCCGTATCCGACACCGCTGCAGATGACCTGGGCCGTTGCCGAGCCGGCGCACGTGAGCTAAGCCGCCGCCGCGGCAAGGCGGCCGGTCAGGGCGGAAAGACATGGCTGACCCCCTTCAATCGGACACGGACCCTCGCCCATCCTACGCGGACATCTTCCGCACCTTCGGCAAGATCGGCCTGATCAACTTTGGCGGCCCGGCCGGCCAGATCGCCCTGATGCACAAGGTCCTGGTCGAAGAGAAGCGCTGGATCGACGACGAGGGCTACCTCAGGGCGCTCAACTTCTGCACCCTGCTGCCCGGCCCGGAGGCCCAGCAGCTGGCCACCTACATCGGCTGGCGGCTCATGGGCGTGCGCGGCGGCCTGACGGCGGGCCTGCTGTTCGTCGGACCGGGCGCGGTGGTCATCCTGGTGCTGTCGATCCTCTATGCCTACGCGGCCAACCTCGGCCCTGTGTCGGCCGCTCTGCTCGGCGTGAAGGCGGCCGTGCTGGCCATCGTGTGCGAGGCGCTGCTGAGGGTGGCCAAGCGTGCGCTGAACGCTCCGTTGAAGCTGGGCATCGCGGCGGCGGCCTTCGCGGCCCTGTTCCTGTTCAAGGCGCCGTTTCCCGCGGTGGTGCTCGCTGCGGGGCTGATCGGCCTGCTCGCCACCCAACTCGATCCCTCGCTGCTGAAGCTCAAGGCGAGCGCGCCGGCGGCATCAGCCGGGCCTCTTCCGCCATTGGCTGCCAAAGCGCTGGCGACCGCGCTGGGCTGGGCGGCGGTCTGGGCCGCGCCGCTGCTGGTGGTGTTCGCCCTGTTCGGCCGGGATCACATCCTGTTCCAGATCGGCCTGTTCTTCTCCAAGCTGGCGCTCGTCACCTTTGGCGGCGCCTATGCGGTCCTGGCCTACATGGCGCAGGAAGCGGTGAGCCTGCACGGCTGGCTGAAGCCCGGCGAAATGGTCGACGGCCTTGGCCTGGCCGAATCCACGCCAGGTCCGCTGATCATGGTCACCGAGTATGTCGGGTTCCTGGCCGCTTTCCGGGCGCCCCAGCCGTTCGCGCCCCTCGTGGCCGGCGTCATCGGCGCGGCCCTGACGGTCTGGGTCACCTTCGCACCCTGCTTCCTCTGGATCTTCACCGGCGCGCCCTTCATCGAGCGACTGGAGCACGCCCGGCGCGTGCAGGGGGCCCTGGCCGCCGTCACGGCGGCGGTGGTCGGTGTGATCGCCAACCTCGCGGTCTGGTTCGGGTTGCATGTGCTGTTCCGAGGCTTTGAGCCCCTGCGCCTGGGCGCGCTGTCGATCAGCCTCCCCGATCCCCTGACCCTTGACTGGCGCGCGGCGGTGATGAGCCTTGTCGCGGGGGTGCTGCTGCTGCGCCTGCATATCGGAGTGCTCAAGACCCTGGGCGTCGCCGTCGCCATGGGATTGGCGTTCTATCTGGCTGGCCTTGGCTGATCGCCATCTACTGAAGGAGTCGAACCGATGACCGATGTTGACCGTCGCAACCTGATCGCCCTGGGCGCCGTGGCCGGGGCGGGGGTCCTGGTTTCATCCGCCCAGGCGGCCGACGCGCCTGCTGCAGCGGCGCCGTCCGGCTTTGCCCCCAAGCCCTTGCCGATCGATCCGGCCGCGGTTCCCGGACTCTCGGAGAAGCTGCTGCGGAGCCACTACGACAACAACTACACCGGCGCGGTGAAGCGGCTGGGGGCAATCCGCGCCGCCTTTGCCGCGCTCGACCCCGCTACGGCGGCCAACTTCACCATCAATGGCCTGAAGCGCGAGGAACTGGTCGCCTGGAACTCCATGATCATTCACGAGGTCTACTTCGCCAGCCTCGGAACCGGACATCCGACTCCCGGCGCGGCGCTCGGCCAGGCCATCGAGCGCGACTTCGGCAGCCACGCCCGCTGGGCGGCGGAGTTCTCCGGCATGGGCAAGGCGCTCGGCGGCGGTTCGGGCTGGGTGCTGCTGACCTACAGCCCGCACGACCATCGGCTGGTCAATCAGTGGGCCGCCGACCACACCATGGCGCTCGCCGGGGCCACGCCCATCCTGGCGCTGGACATGTACGAGCACGCCTACGCCATGGACTACGGCGCCAAGGCCGCCGCCTACGTGGACGCCTACATGAAGGTGACCGACTGGGCCTCGGCCGACGCCGCCTACGCGAAACTCTCCGCCTGAGTCAGAAGACCTTGGTCAGGCTGAAGCGGGCCGAGCGGGGCTCCAGGGGATGGATGTGCAGGTCGGCCACGCCGGCCGCAGGCTCGCCGGGCAGCCGGTCGGTGTAGAAGTAGTCGGCCGCGTCGTCCTTGGAGCCGAACACGTTGAACACGTCGACCCTGAGCTTCAGCGAGGGCGTGACCTTGTAGCCAAGGTTCATGTTCCACTCGGAATCGCCGTTGGAGCGGACGCTGTTGTTCTCGATCAGGGGGTGCGGGCCGAGATCGCGGAACTCGACGCCTGCCGACCAGGGACCCAGGTTGTTGATCAGCACGCCGAGGGAGCCAATGAATTCGGGTGCGTCGGGGATATACTGGCCCGCCGGATCAACGTCGGTGAAGCGGGCGTGGCTGAAGGCGATGTTGGCGTTGAGCTCGAGCCAGCGCCAGGGCCGGTACTGGCCCGTGAATTCGACGCCGCGCCGGCGGCTCGGCCGGTCGGCGCTGGTGGTTCCGGACTCCGGGTCATAGACCAGCTCGGAATCGAAGCTCATTTCGAACAGGGTCACCGACGCCTGCAGAGTCCGCCCGAGCGTGGTGCGCAGGCCGACCTCGTAGCCCGTCGACTTCACCAGCAGCGAGGCTGGCGTCAGTGGAACAGACGGATTGGCCGGATCGAACACCTTGGTGGAGCCGCGCACGTCGTTGGAGTGGAACCCGCGGCCGGCGCTGACATAGAGTTCCGTGTCCATGAACGGGCCGACGATCAGGCTGCCCTTCGGCTGGAACAGCGCGGCGTGAGAGGTCCCTGAGTTCTGCGGGACCAGATCCTGGATATCGGCGTGATAGTAGTCCTCGCGCAGCCCCGCCACGGTGCGCAGCCAGTTGGTCCAGTAGGTGGTGTTCTCCACGTAGGTCCCGACGCTGGCCTCCTGCACCTTGTCGGCGATCTCGGTGTTCAGCGGCTGGCGGCGCAGGGTGTGGATGCGGTCGATCGAGATATCGTCGTAGCGCGTCTGGACCCCAACGACGGTGTCGGTCGAGACGCCCAGGATCTTGCCATAGCGCGTGTAGCTGGCGGCGCCGCCGAGGATGGTCCGCCGGTCGTCCTGGGCGTGCTGGTCGCCGTTGACCGGATCATCCAGGAAGTGGGTGAAGTTGTTCCACAGCGTCAGACGGCTGACGATGACATAGGCGTTGGCGGTGATCTGGTCGTGGAGCCCGGCGTGCGCATAGGCGGCGGACAGGCTGATCCGCCGCGACTGGCCGCCGTCGCTGGGGTCCAGTGTGCCGTACCGGTCGATCAGGCCCTGGGTGATGGCTCGCACGGGCTGGTCGGTCGTCGAGTTCCAGAGAGCCCGGTAATACATGCCGGTCAGCGAGAAACCGTCGTCCCGCTCGCCCTGGCTGTAGCGCAGTACAGCGTTGACCTTGCGCAGGTTGTCCGGGTGGGTCCAAGGCCCGTCGAGGTGGACCAGCTCGCCTGCCGCCAGGAGGCGGCCGTTGGCCAGGGGCTGGGTTGTCGCGGCGAACAGGCGCTGGTCATTGAGGGTGCCGGCGCTCGCCGACACCGTCGTCGGGATCTGGTCCAGGTAGGTGACGTGGACAGCGCCGACCGAGGCGTAGTCGCCCTCGCTGGCGAAGTAGGGGCCCTTGCTGAAGCGGATGCCGGAAGCCAGGTCCGGCAGCATGAAGTTGACGTCGGTATAGCCCTGGCCGTGGCCATGGGTGCGCATGTTCACCGGCATGCCGTCGACGAAGGTGGCCAGGTCGGTGCCGTGGTCCAGGTTGAAGCCGCGAAGCAGGTACTGGTTGGCCTTGCCCTCGCCCGAGTGGGAGGTCGCCACCAGACCGGGCACCGTCTCCAGCAGCTGGCCGACCCGGTAGACCGGCCGCAGCTCGATCTCCTGCTTGGTCACCGCCCCCTGGCTGGAAGTCGTGGCCCTGCCGACCAGATTCACGGTGGAGGCCGTCACAACCAGCTCGTGCGAGCCTGAGAAATCGGCGGCCGAGGCCTGAGCCTGCGCGAACGCGGCTGGGGCTGCCGCGAGCAGCGGGGTCATCGAGGCGAACAAGGTGATGGTTCGCGCCAGGGTCCAGGCGCTCGAGGTCTGAAATTTCAAACTGAAATCCCCGCGTCTTGAACGACGTTGCGCCGCTCAAGCGCAGACCGGGTCGCGACTGAGTGACGTTAGCTCATACGTGGCCCCACGATCTTCCCCGCAGTTTCCGCGACGGAATGCGAGGGCTGGGAAGGGCGCGCCCGTATTGTCACTCTGAGGGCGGGAGTGGGGACTCAATGTCAATGCAATTTGCGAATGAAAGTCGGTCGCGTGTGCGATGGGCCTATGGCGTAGTCGCGCTGGGCGCTCTGGCCCTGGCGAATGAGGCGCAGGCTCAGCCCGTCAAGCCGGCCGTGGCCGACTCGGAGTCGGTCGTGGTGACCGGGCGGCTGGAGGAAACCCTCCCATCGGAGCTCAGCCGATATGGCAACCGGCTCACCGAAGTGACCCCGCGCCAGCTGCAAGCCGGCGGGTTCGTCGACGTGTCCAGCGCCCTCGTGATGGCCGTGCCGGGACTCTATCTGGCGCCCCGCAGCGGCCCGTTCGACTACTTCGACGCCTCCCTGCAAGGCTCGCGCAGCGGCGAGATCCTCTATCTCGTCGACGGGGTGCGCATCTCGAACCGCCTCTACAACACCACTCCGCCGCTCGACACCGTTCCAGCGCACATGGTCGACCGGATCGAGGTCCTGGAAGGCGGCCAGGGGCTCTTCTATGGGACCCAGGCCATCGCCGGCGTGATCAACATCGTGACCAAGCCGTTCAGCGACGACCTGCGCGGGCAGCTGGCCATCGGCGGCGACACCAACAACAGCTGGACCGCCAGCGCCTGGGGCTCGGGCTCGTTCCGGGGGAACAAGCTGGTGGCCTATGCATCTCACGACCAGTCGACCGGGTTTCAGCCGTTCCCCGACGCAGACTACCAGCCGAGCGGCACCGACCGGCATCGCGGCTATAGGTTGGACACGTTCGGGCTGAAGTACGCCTACGACCTTTCGCCGACCCTGCGGTTCAGCTCCAGCTACCAGCACACCGAGGGATTCGTCGACTTCGCCCGGCCCGTCGGGGTGGCCAGCGCCATCAACCAGCGCAACGAGGAGATCGCCACGGCCAAGGTCGACTGGACGGCCAGCGACGCCTTCCAGGTGTTCCTCAAGGGCTACTGGCACGACTGGGAATCCCACTTCAACGAGGTCGATAACGACCCGGTGGCCGGCCCGACGCTGGTGGACGACCATGAGTTCTGGGGCTTCCATGATTACGGGGCCAACGCCGTCGCCAAGATCAGCCCGCGCAAGGGTGTGGAGACCTACCTCGGCTATGACTTCCAGTCCTACGGCGGCCGCGACGACGTGCTGCTGATCGCCCAGAAGAACGAGCACACCCATGCCGTGTTCGCCCAGCTGCGCCTGACGCCTGACTTGATCGCCAGGACCCACTTCGCCGCCGGCGTCCGCTACAATGCGCCGAGCGATGGAGAGTCGGCGACCGTGTGGAACGTCAGCGGCCAGTTCGACCTGACCGACGACCTGTTCGTCCGCGCCAGCGGCGGCACGTCGTTCCGGTTGCCGGACGCGGAATCCCTCTACGCCATCGATCCGATCAACAATGGTGAGGTCGGCAACCCTAACCTCCGGCCCGAGCGCAGCGAGAGCGTCAACGGCTCGGTCGGCGGCCGGCTGCCGCTGATGGACGGCGCCATCAACTGGGAGCTGATCGGGTTTCTCAGGGACACCAAGGACCTGATCGACCTGTCGGGGGCCACCCCCGATCCCAATGTCTCCACCTTCATCAACCTGCCCGGCAAGGTGAGGGTGCGCGGCGTCGAGACGGTGGTTGATGCGGCCATCACGCCCGATCTCTCGGTCAAGGCGTCCTATACCCACGCCAGGGCCAGGGCCGACGGCTCGGCCCAGCAGCTCACAGCCATCCCCGAGGACCAGGCCCAGGGCGTCCTCGACTACCACCCGACGCAGACTCCGTTCGGCGGATCGGTCCTGGTCAACTGGGTCGGCAGCGTCTTCGACAACGTGCCCAGCGGCATCGGGCGGGTCGATCACGGTCACTACGTCGTGGTGGACCTGAACGCCTATGTCGAGTTCGGGCCGGGGCGGCATCACCGCCTTTCGGCGCGGCTGGAGAACGCCTTCGACGAGAGCTACGCCACTGCGGTCCGGCGCGCCTTCGACGACGTCAACGGCGCCCCCTACGCCTTCCACTACCGGGGGACGCCGCGGACCCTGCACCTGAAGTACGCCTATTCCTTCTGAGCCTGCAGCCAGGGCCGGACACGGCGCGGGCCTGCCGGCGCCGCGCTGGCTGCTGGTCCTGCACCGCTATCTCGGCGTGGCCGTCGGGCTGCTCATGCTCGTCTGGTGCCTCTCGGGCGTGGTGATGATGTTCGTGCGCTATCCCGAGCTGACGGAGGCGCAGCGGCTCGGTGGACTGCAACCGATCGACTGGAAGAGCTGTTGCCGGCTCGCCAATCCCGGGCCTCTGGCCGACAGTCAGCCAGTCAGCACCGCCGTCGTTGAGGATCTGGGCGGCCGTCCCGTCGTGCGCGTGCAGACATCTGACGGGAAGGGCGCGGTGCTGGATCTGCTGAGCGGGGCGCCGGTGGGGCGGATCGGGGCGCGCCAGGCTCTTCGCGTGGCCGAAACGTTCCTGCGGAGCAGGGCGACGGTCTTCGAGAAGACGCTGACGTTGGATGTCATCGAGCGCGATCAATGGACGGTCTCGGGGGAATTCAATCCGGACCGCCCTCTCTACAAGGTGGCTCTGGGCGACCGGGCGCGTAGCGAGATCTACGTCTCCAGCCGCACCGGAGCGGCCGTCCAGCTGACCACCGGGACCGGACGATTCTGGAACTGGCTGGGAGCGGTGCCGCACTGGCTGTACCCGACGATCCTGCGCAGCAACGGCGCACTCTGGACCCAGGTCGTGGTCTGGACCTCGCTCGTCGGGTGTTTCCTGACGCTGACCGGCCTCTACATCGGTGTGGCGATGCTGAAGCGGCAGGCGGGCCGATGGTCTCCGTACAGACGGGTCTGGCTCTGGCATCACCTCGCCGGCGTCGGGTTCGGCCTGCTGACCCTGGCTTGGATCGCGAGCGGGCTGGTGTCCATGAACCCCTGGGGCTTTCTCGAGAGCGGTCCGGACGCTGCGGAGGTTCGGTTGCAGGGCGCCCCTCCGGCGTGGGCCGCGGTGCGCACCGCCTTGCGGCGTCTGGCCGAGCATCCGCCCCGCGGCGACCTTGTCAGCGTCTCGGCGGAGCCGTTTGGGGGGCGGCTCTACCTTCTGGGACGGACGGGCGATGGCGGCCTGGTGAGGCTGGATCCCGATGGAGCGCCCGCGCCCCTGACGGCGGCCGAGCTCGCCGCCGCCGCTCGGCGCCTCGCGTCCGGCAGAGCGGTGGTTTCGGCGGCGGCGCAGACGGGCGAGGACGCCTACTACTTCCGCCACCACGGTCCGGCGCTGGCTCCGGCCTATCGCGTGATCCTGCGTGACGGCGCGCGATATTACCTCGATGCGCGAACCGGGGCCCTGCTGCGCGCCGTCGACGCCAACGCGCGCGGCTACCGCTGGCTGCACCAGGGCCTGCATCGCTGGGACTTCATACCCGGCCTTCATGACGGCCCGGTCTGGGCGATCCTGATGCTGATCCTGCTGGGCGGGGTGACCTTCGGGGTGGGAACCGGGATCTACCTCGGCGTGGGCGCCGTAGCGCGCGACGTCCGCCGCCTCGTTCGCAGAGTTGCGGGCCGCGGCTGAGTTAGCCGGGGGCCAATACCAGCACCTTGAAGCTGCCTGGAACAATGCCGGGCCGCTGGCCTGGCGCCGAGGGCGGCGTGTACTGGGCGGTGGGCAGATAGATGCGGCCGCTCTTCGGATCGGTCGTTCCGGTCCGCGCGCCGCGCTCGGTCGCCACAGAGCCGGCCACACTCACCTTCCGCGGCCCGTCTATGGAGAGGACGGTCAGCGTGCCGTCGCCGCCCGCTGGGACAAAGGCCAGCCTGCGGCCGGGGTCATAGATCACCGCGTCCGGTCGCGCGCCAATCTTCAGGGTGGCGACCTCGGCGCCCGAGCCCGCGTCGAGCACCTTGGCCACCCCGTTGGCGCAGGCCGCGATCAGCATGCCCCCGGTGGTGAAGACGAGGCCGCTCGGTTCGACGCAGTCCTTGAGGGCGTAGCGGGTCACCAGCTTGCCGCCGAGGGTGTCGACCACGGCGATCTCGCCCTTGTCCTCGACGTTGACATAGAGCCTGCCCTTGCCATCGACGGCCGCGAACTCGAGATCGCCGCCGACCGGGATTGAGCCGCTCGCCTTGCGGGCGGCGACGTCGACGATGGTGATGTCTCCGCCGGCGTGGTCCATCACGAACACCTTGCGTGTGGCAGGATCGAAGACGGCCGCGTCCGGGCCCTTGCCGGTGGGAACGCTGGCCAGCAGCGACCCGTCCTTGGCGCTGAGAATGCGCGCGCTGTTGTCGTTGCCGTTGGTGGTCAGGATCTCGTCGGACCCCGGGATGGGCACGACGGAGTGCCCCCTGGCGCCGTCGGCGAAGTGGGCCGTGGCCGCGCCGGTGTCGGCGTCGATCACCATCACGCCGTCGCCACGGCTAACGTAGACGCGCCGCAGGACGGGATCGAAGCTGGCGTAATCCCAACCTCCGTCGGGCCCGGCGACTTTCTGAACGACGCTGTAGGCGGGGGCGGCGATCGCGGCGGAGCCGGCGAGGCACGATGCGGCCAGCAGGCCGAGCAGGAGGGGGCGCAGGGACATGGCAGGCTCTCTCGAGGTTGCGGGCGGCGCACTTCGACGCCGCCTTGGTCCTGCGATCAAGCCAATTTGTGTGTCGGTGGCGTGGCGGCCAGACGGCCGCCGGAGCGCCGCTCGGTCAGACCTTGACGTCGACTCTGTGGTTCGCCTGCGAGGGATGCCTGCCCGCGTCCTTCGCCGAGGCCCCGGATGACTGGGCCTCGTGCGGCTTGGACTGACGCACCTTCGCCTCCGAATCCCTGGTCGTGCGCACGACGGCCTGGCCGCCGTCGGGAATGTGCGGAACGGAGACCGGGACGACGTGGCTCACGGCGGAAATGGACATTCTTGTCCTCCTGACCGCAGCTGGCGGCACGGTCACCTTATTCGCCCGTGGTGAAGATAGGATTTAGAGTTCAGGAATCGCCCAAGAATAGGCGGGCGGCCTTGAGAGCACGCCCGCCTGGCCGAATGGTTCAACGATAGTCACCGTCGCCATAATACGACCCGTGTCCTTGATCGTAGCCGCCTGAACGGCGCCCGCGATCGTCGTTCTGGTCGTAGCCATTGCTGCGGTCGGAGTCGGACCAGTTGCGCGCACCAGACCCATAGTTGCTGTTGGAGCCCGAATAGTAGGTCCTGCCGTAGTCGGCCTGTCCGTACTGATCGCGGCCGTAGCTGCTGCGGTACTGGGAGTCGCAGGCGTACGAATTGTGGGACGAGCTGCGGCCGATGGCGTTCCCGAACAGCCCGCCGGCCAGCGCGCCGAGGATCGTGCCACCGGTGCGGTCGCCTCTGCCGGAGAGCTGGCTGCCGAGGAAGCCGCCGGTGACCGCGCCGACGACCGTGCCGGTCGCGGCGCCGTCGCGGCCGCAGGATGCATAGCCGCGGTCATAGCTGCGGCCAGGGCCGCGATAGTCCTGAGCGAAGCTGGGGGTGGCGATGGCGCCGGCCGCGATGGCGGCGACCAGGGCTCCTGAAACGAGTGCGATCTTCATGTCCGACTCCAGTCTGTGCTTGCGCCGCCCCTTGAGGCCGGATGGCGAATGCGGCGTGTTGAGCGCAAGACAGCGCCCCCGCGCCTGAACCGGGTGTGAGGCGGCAGTTAGCTCCTGTTCAGCTTGGCCTTTGACCGCGCGCCGCGGCGGCTCCGCCTTGCTTCGGCCCTCTGGACAGTCGAATCTGCTTAGTATCAACCGATGACGGGTCGATTGCCGACGCGAGGGGGATGGTCGAGTCGCGCATGACGATCTCGGATCTTGCCGGCCGCACGGGCCTGTCGCTGGCGCTCGCCGGAGGTCTGCTCTCGGGGTGCGTCCACTACCAACCCGCGCCTGTCCAGCCCGCGCGCTTTCCGGCCGAGTTCGACGGGCGCCGGCTCGAGGCCCCGGCGACACTTCCCTGGACCCAGGCCGAGCTGCTTTCCGCAGCGATTGAGCGCGCCCCTTCAGTCGCCGAGGCGGCAGCCGCCTACCATTCGGCCAGAGCGGCGGCCAAGGCGGCCCGGGTTCCGCTCAACGCCACGCTGAACCTGACCGCGGAGTACGCCAAGCACGCCGGCGGCACCTCGCCCTGGCTGTTCGGCTTCACCAGCGACATCCCCCTGGACGTGGGAACCCGCCGCTCGAGCCGCGTCGCCACCGCGGACCTGGCGGCGCTGCAGGCCCTCTACGACTATGGCGAGGCGGTCTGGTCCGTGCGCATGGCGATCCGTAAAGCGGTGATCGACCGCACGTACGCCGAGCAGCAGGTCGCCCTGGCCCAGAGCCTGCTCGAGATCCGGCGGGATCGTTCGGCCAAGCTCGCGCTCAGACTGCGCGCCGGCGAGGACGCCCGGCCGACAGCGCTGATCGCCCAGGTCGAGCTCGCCACCGCCGAGCGTCGCCTGGAGGACGCCAAGGCAAGGCAGGTCCAGGCCGGGGTCGCCCTCGCCAAGGCGCTGGGCGTTGCGCCGCCCGCGGTGGCCAGCCTGGACATCAGCCCTGTCGGAGCCGCTCCGGACGTTCCGCGAGCGACCGACGTCGCGGAGTGGCGGATGCAGGCCGCGCTTTCACGTCGGGACGTGCTGCGCGCTGTGGCCGGCTACGATCAGGCCGAAGCCGCTCTCCGGCTGCAGGTCGCCAAGCAGTTCCCGGAAGTGCATGTGGGGCCGAGCTACACTTGGGAGCGGGGAGTCACCAAGCTGCCCTTCACCCTGTCCCTGGTCCTTCCCCCCTATGACCTGAACAGGGCGGCCATCGCCGAGGCCGAGGCAAGGCGGAGCCAGGCAGGCCGGACGCTCGAGTCGGTCCAGGCGGGCGCCCTGGGCGCGGTCGACCAGGCCGACGCCGCGCTCTCCGCGGCGCTGTCCAGCCTGCAGCTGGCCCGCTCGCAGGACCTGCCCCTGGCTCAGCGGACCCGGGATTCGGCGCAGCGCTCCCTGGCCGCTGGCGAGATCGACAAGGTCGACGCCGACGCCGCCCAGGGCGCCGCCCTGGAGGCCGAGCTGAACGCCCTGGAGGCCGCGCGCCTGGCGTGGACGGCGCAGGCCGACCTAGAAGACGCCTTGCGCCGGCCCTTCGATTCCGCCGAGACGTCGGTCCTGCAGACCGCCGTCCAACGCCTGGGAAGCCCCGCATGACGTCTTCGCCGCGCCGCGCCCTGCTGTTGTGCCTCGCCGCCGCCCTTTTGGCGGGTCCCGCCTTCGCGGCGGAGAAGGAGGAGGGAACGGTCAAGGTGGACGCCGCCACCCAGCGCCGCCTGGGCATCGTCGTGACGCCCCTGGCCGCCGCCCGCCGCGCCAGCAGCATGGCCGGCCTCGCCAGGGTGCTGGATCCGGTTCCCCTGGCCACGCTGGATTCCGACATCCAGTCCGCCGCCGCAGCAGCTCGGGCCTCCGAGGCCGAGGCGGCAAGGACCCGCTCGCTCCACGCCCAGGACGCCGCCGTGTCGGCCAAGGCGGCGGAGGCGGCGCGCGCCCAGGCCGGAGCCGACGCCGCGAAGCTCGCTCTGCTGCGTCGTCGCACTGGCCTGGAATGGGGACCGGCGATCGGACGCATGTCCGATGCCCAGCGCGGGACCTTGGTTGGACGGATAGCCGCGGGCCACGCCGCCCTGCTGCGGATCGACACGCCATCGGGCATGGGCCTGGCAAGTCTGAAAAGCGTCGAGGTGGACCTGGGTCCCCTCGGGCGTGTCCAGGCCACGATCCTGGGCGCCGCGCGCACGGCCGATCCGCGCCTGCAGTCGCCCGGCCTGATCGCCCTGGCCAGCGGACCGGCCGCGGCCTCCCTCTCCAGCGGCCTCGTCGCTCCCGTGCGTCTGCAGACATCCGGCGCGGCGGCCGGAGTGATCCTCCCCCGCGCCGCCCTGGTGCGCACCGCCGGCCAGACCTGGGCCTACGTGAAACGCGACGCCGGGACCTTCCAGCGCCGTCCGGCGACGGGCGGCCAGGTCGATGCGGCGGGCCTGTTCGTCGCGTCCGGCTTCCACCCCGGGGAACTGGTCGTGACCTCGGGGGCGGGGGCCCTGTTCACGGCTGAAACGGGTGGCGGCGGGGAGCCCGACTAGGCCGTGCTCAGCGCCATCGTCCACTGGTCCCTGCAGCGGCCGCGCCTGATCGCGGCCCTCGCCCTGCTGTTGCTGATCTACGGCTTCGTGGTGCTGGCCCACGCCAAGTACGACGTGTTCCCCGACTTCGTTCCGGCCCAGGCCATCGTGCAGACCGAGGCGCCAGGGCTCGCTTCCGAGCAGGTGGAGCAGCTGGTCACCCTGCCCGTGGAGCGGGCGGTGAGCGGGGCGGCCGGCGTCACCGCCGTGCGGTCGGACTCCATCGCCGGACTCTCGGTCATCACCGTGGTGTTCGCCGATCGCTCCGATCCTTATCGCGCTCGCCAGATCGTCGCCGAAGCTCTGGCGGAGGTGGCCTCCGAGCTTCCCCAGGGGGTCAAGGCGCCCAAGGTCGAACCCCTCACATCCTCGACCATGGACCTGCTGAAGCTCGGCTTCACCAGCCGGCGGCTGTCGCCGCTGCAGGTGCGCGACATCGTCGAGTTCACGGTCAGGCCGAGGCTGCTCTCCGTGCCTGGCGTCGCCCGCGCCACCCTCTACGGCGGCGAGGTCCGGCGCATCGAGGTGCGGGTGCGGCCCGACGATCTGCTCGCCCGCGGGCTTGGCTTTGCGGATGTGAGCACGGCGGTCCGCCAGTCCACCAGCACCAGCGGCGGCGGCTATATCGATACGCCGCAACAGAGGATCGTGGTCGAACCCCGCGGCCAGGCCCTGAGCGCCCAGGACGTCGCGCTGGGTCAGATTCCCACCTCCGACGGCTCGATCGTGCGCATCGGCGACGTAGCCGACGTGGTCGACGCGCCGGCGCCGGACATCGGCGACGCCCTGATCATGGGGACGCCCGGCGTGCTGATCAGCATGTCCAGCCAGTACGGCGCCAACACCTGGGAGACCACGCGGGCGGTCGAGGCGGCGATGGCCGAGCTCAGGCCCGCGCTGGAGGCCCAGGGGCTCACGATCAGCCCCGCCCTGCACCGGCCCGCCAACTTCATCGAGGCCGCGCTCGGCGGCATCGGCGAGGACCTGATCATCGGCGCGGCGCTGATCGGCCTGGTGCTGTTCCTGTTCATGCGGGACCTCAGGACCGTGCTGGTCTCCTTCGTCAGCATCCCGCTCTCGCTGCTGGCGGCGATCATCGTGCTCGATCGGCTGGGATGGACCGTCAACACCATGACCCTGGGCGGGCTGGCGGTGGCGCTGGGCGTCGTGGTCGACGACGCCGTGATCGACGTGGAGAACATCGTGCGCCGGCTGCGCGAGGCCAGGGGCACGGCTTCGATCCCTGCCGACGTGGTGCTGAAGGCCTCGCTGGAGGTTCGCGCGCCGGTGATCTACGCCACCCTGGTCGTCGCCTGCGTGCTGCTGCCGGTGATGCTGCTGCACGGGCTGCAGGGCGCGTTCTTTGCGCCCCTGGCCGCCGCGTTCATCCTCGCCACCATGGCCTCGCTGCTGGTGGCCATCGTGGTGACCCCGCCCCTGACGCTTCTGCTGTTGCAGCACGCCCGGCTACGAGAAGAGCCGGCTTACGTCACTCGGGCCAAGGCCTGGCACCAGGGCCTGCTGGAACGGGTGTGCGCCGCCCCGCCGCGGCTGGCGGTGCTCGCGTCGGTGGTTGCGCTGGCGGTCACCGCCGGCGGCTTTGTGATGTTCAACAAGGAGCTGCTGCCGTCCTTCAAGGAGGGCCACTTCGTGCTCGGGGTCTCCGGGCCGCCGGGCACGTCGCTCGGGGTCATGCGCCGCTACGGCGAAGGCATCACCCGCGAGCTGCTGGCCATCCCAGGGGTGGGCAGCGCCGAACAGCAGATCGGCCGCGCCGTGGGCGGGGAGGACACCTGGGGGACCGAAAAGAGCGAGTTCCATATCGAGCTGAAACCGCACCTCTCCGGCGCAGCCCAGGATCGCGTGCAGGACGCCATCCACAAGGTGCTGGACGGCTATCCGGGCCTCAAGACCGAGGTGCTGACCTTCCTGGGCGACCGCATCGGCGAATCCCTCACCGGCGAGACGGCCGCGCTGGCGGTGAGCGTCTATGGGCCCGACCTCGACGTGCTGGACCGGACGGCCGGCCAGATCGCCACGGTGCTCAAGGCCCTGCCGGACGCGGAGGATGTCAACGTGCAGACCCCGCCCCAGGCCACGGTGGTGCGGGTCGACCTGGACTTCGCCCGCCTGGCCCAGTACGGCCTCTCTGCCTCCGACGTGCTGGAGGCGGTGCAGACCGCCTATCAGGGCGCCCAGGCCGCCCAGGTCTTCAAGGACAACCGCGTCATCGACATCGCGGTGGCGACCCCGCCGGGGATGCGCCAGGACCCCGAGGCGGTCGGCGACCTGCTGCTGCGCGGCGGCAATGGCGTGGCCACGCCCCTGAAGCAGGTGGCGAAGGTCTACCTCACCGAGGGACGGACCCTCATCTCGCACGAGGGCGGCCAGCGACGGCAGGTGGTCACGGCCAATCCGAAACCCAGCAAGGTCGACCGGTACACCAAGGCCGCGAAGGCGGCCATCGCCGCCAAGGTCCGGCTGCCGCCCGGCGTCTATCTCGACTATTCGGGAACCGCCAAGGCCGCCTCAGCGGCGCAGACCGAGCTGATGGTCAATGTGCTCCTGGCCGCGGGCGGCGTGGTGGCCCTGCTGCTGATCGCGTTCGGCAGCGGGCGCGCCACCACCCTGATCCTCGGCGCCGCGCCCTTTGCCCTGATCGGAGGCGTGATCGCCGTCGCCCTGACCGGAGCGACCCTCTCGCTCGGTTCGCTGGTCGGCTTTGTCACGCTGTTCGGGGTGGCGGCGCGTAACGCCATCCTGCTGATTTCCCACACGGCCCATCTGGTTTCCGAGGAGGGGCAATCCTGGACGCTGGAAACCGTGATCCGCGCCACGCGCGAGCGGGTCACGCCGATCCTGATGACCGCCCTCGTCACCGCGCTCGGCCTCCTGCCACTGGCCCTGCAGACGGGGCAGGCGGGCCGGGAGATCCAGGGGCCCATGGCCATCGTCATCCTGGGCGGACTGATCACTTCGACCATCATGAGCCTGATCCTGCTGCCGGCGCTGATCTGGAACTACTGGCGCCCGCGGACGGCGCCGGTGCGGGCTCCTGTCGTTTGAGCTCAGAATTCAGGTCTTGATCTGAGCAACCGGCGAGACCCGCGGATCGGCGGCGATGTCGGCTGGCGAGATGAATCCCAGCCCGTCCCAGGGAACCTCCACGCCGGCCGCATGAAGGCATCGCGCCACATACTCCGAGCAGATGAACTCGTCGTCCGGGCCGAGGCTCTTCGGCAGCCTGACGTCGAGGCGGCTCAGCAGGATCCGCAGCAGGATCTTGATCCCTTCCGCGTTTGCGAAGGGGGCGCCGAGCCGGTCGAAGGCGAACGCCGCCATGCGCCGCATGCGCGAGCGCGTGGTCCTGTCGGTGAACGCCTCGTGGCGGGCCAGAAGGATGTGGCCCGGATAGGGTGTGGTTCCGCTGCTGGTGCGGGCGATGAACGTGCTGAGCGGAACCGTCCTCACGCCCAGCTTCTTGACGGCCTCAAGCACCATGACGCGGTCGATCTTCTCGATGCGGAAGGCAATGGCGACGTGGCTCCACTGGCTGTGGGTGGCCCATCGGATCAGTTTCGAGAAGCGGTCATGGGCCGAACAGAGCAGGATGTCGCCGTCGCGCACCTCGGCACGCACCTTGGCGTAGGCCTGCGGGCGAAGGGTCTTCAGGACGTCCTCTTCGATCGGCATCAGACGCTCGCGCTGAGGGGCGGCGCGCCTGATTGCAGTCGTGGCGCAGTGAGGTGGAGCGCGATCAGCGAGCCGAGGGCCCACATCGATCCCAGCGCCCAGCCGGCCAGCACGTCGCTCGGCCAGTGGACGCCGAGGTAGATCCGGCTGAAGCCGACGGCGAAGGTGATCAGGATGGCCAGGACGAAGTCGTAGATCTTGGCCTGCCGCGTCCGCTCCAGGCTGGCCACCAAGGCGGCCAGGCTCAGTAATGTCGCCGCCGCCAGGGTCGAATGCCCGCTCGGGAAGCTGTGCGAGTAGACATAGCTGCCGTGCGGGACCAGGGTCGGCCGCGGCCGGCCGAAGAAACCCTTCAGCAGCTCGGTTGAGACCTGCGCCGAGACCACGGTCGCCAGGAACACCAGCGCATGGCGGCGTTTGCCATGGAACATCAGGATGGCGACGGCGCTCACCGTCAGCAGGGTCAGGAAAGTCACGCCGCCCAGGGATGTGACATCCCGCATCGTCTCCTCGAACCACGGCGGCCCGATCGGGTCGGCGGGGTGGCCGGGCGTCCGCAGCGCCAGCAGCAGCCGCGTGTCGATGGATGTGGTCTCGCCTTCCCGCATTTCTCCAGCGAGTTTGACGAAGAGCCACAGGGCGCCGGCCGCCGCCGCCCAGAGCACCAGCGCCCGCGCTTCCACGCGGCCCAGCAATGCGCGCAGGCGGCGAAGCGCCGTCCGGCGATCGGACAGAGGGGTGGGAGCGTTCATCGGATCGACAATGCTCAGCTCACGATTCGGCTGCAAGCCCGACGACCTTGACCGCAAGCGCCACAGGAGCTATCACTTGATTGAACGTTCAACTAATGAGTAGATCAACGTCACCCACCGCTGAAAGACTCGTGTTCACGGCCATGCGCCTGTTCGCCGACAAGGGGTATTCGTCCACCAGCGTCGCCGACATCCTGCGCGAGGCCGACGTCAATTCCGGCAGCCTCTACTACGCCTTCCCAACCAAGCAGGATCTGCTGGTTGCGGTCCTCGAGGCCTATCGCCAGGGCATAGGGCCGATGCTGCTGGAGCCGGCCTGGCGCGGGGTGGACGATCCCATCGATCGGATATTCGCTCTCCTTGACCGCTACCGGTCCGGCCTGGCGCAGACCGACTGCCTCTACGGCTGCCCGATCGGCAGTCTGGCTCTGGAGTTGCACGAGCCTGATCCGCCGGTGCGGGAGGGACTGTCCCGGAACTTCGACGGCTGGGTCGATGCGATCGAGGGGCTGCTGACCCAGGCCTCCGCGCGGCTTCCTGCCGGGACCGACACCCGGGCCCTCGCCCGCTTCGTGCTGACGGTGATGGAAGGCGGCGTGATGCAGTCGCGCACCCACCGGACCTTGCAGGCCTTCGACGATTCCGTCGCCTGCCTCAGGGACTATCTCGACCGGCTGCAGGCTTCTTCGGCCGCCGCGCCGTCGGCTCATCCAGACCAGGGACCAGATCATGAATAGGACCGTTGCGGCGGCGCTGACGGGGCTGCTTCTCCTCGCCCAGGCGGGGCTGGCCAAGGCCGACGAGGTGCAAACCGTCGAGGGCAGGGCCGCCGACGGCGCACGTTACTACGAGGACTCGCTGGTGATCCGCGCTCCCGTGGCCACGCTCTGGTCCGCATTCACCGACACGGCGGCGTTCAAGCACTGGAGCGCGTCGGTCTCGTCGGTCGACTTCCGTCTCGGCGGAGGCGTGGAGGCCAGCTACGACCCGAAAGGGCGGCTGGGGGATCCGCAGAACATCAAGAACGCCTTCATCGCATATCTGCCGGAGCGCCTGCTGGTGTTCCGAAACATCCAGGCGCCCGACGGCCTGCCGGGGCGCGAGGTCTACGGCCAGACCGTCAAGGTCGTCCAGTTCGAGTCGCTGGGGGCCCATACGACCCGGGTCACAGTGTCGGGAGTTGGGTTCGCTGAGGGCCCAGCCTTCGACCAGCTCTACCGGTTCTTCGTCTCAGGCGACGGCGAACTGCTGAAGTCGCTCAGGGCCGCCTTCGAGGCGCCAGCCCAACGCTGACATCCAACCAGGGGGACAGAGGATGGACACCAGGAAACTCATCACGGCCACGGCCGCCGGGCTTGCCGCCCAGCTTGCCATGGTGATCGCCGGCCACTTCGCGCCGGTCATCAAGGACCAGGGCTTCGCGATCGGCGGGGTGCTGATCTCGCTCCTGGCCGGTGTTCTTTATGTCAAGCTGAGCCGGTCTGGCTGGCCCGACGCCCTCATCGGGGGCGCGATCGCGGGCGCGGCGTGCGCCTTGTTGGGCATCGCCGTTTCTGTCGCCCTTGGCGACGTGCCGATGTCCATCCTGTTGTTGGGAACTCTGGGGTCGGCGGTGGGCGGTCTTGTCGGCGGCGCTATCGGCCGGGCGCTGCCTGGATCGGCAGCGGCTTAGGCTTCCAGCGACCGGTATCCGCCGGGCCGGGCCGGATCGACCACGAAGGTGGCCGGCAGGATGGTCCTGGAGGGCTTGCGCGCCTTGGCGGCGAGCTTGACCGCCCGCGCCAGGGCCAGCTTGGCCAGGGCCGCCGGAACGGGCCGGGACTGGACCTTCGGCCGAACACCCAGACGGCGTCGCAGCAGCGCGTTGGCGTAGAACAGGTTGGCCCGGAACAGAGCCGCCGGCGTCATGTACTCCAGCGACAGGGAGACGTTGACCGAGTCAGCGTTGGCCACGCGGTGGGGCACGTTCTGCGGCCAGGCCACAGCCGCGCCCGGCAGCAGCTCGATCGCCTCGGCCGCGGCATCCCATTCCGGCCGATAGGCGCACTGGCCCTCGGTCTCGCGCATGACCATGCGCTCGATATGCTCGTCTGGAACATAAGGCTCCTGGCGAGGGTAGAACCAGATCGTCTTGGTCCCGCGGATCTGCCACAGCGACACCAGCGGCACGTCCAGGTGATAGAACACTTGCGCCTTGGGCGAAGAGATCAGCAGCCCCAGGTCCCGCCGGAAGGTGCGCAGGCCCGGCGCCCTCCGCTCCAGCTCGCCGCACATTTCGGCGCACAGCCGGGCGTACTCGGGCAGGTGCTCGTTGGTGTAGCGCAGGTTCAGCCACAGCCGCCCCGACGTCATGGCCTCCATCAGCTGATCGCCGCTGAGGCCGTCGGCCTCGCCGCGGCGCCACGAGCGCCAGTCCATCAGGTCCTCGCCCATGGTGTAGACACCCAGGCTCTCGCGCGGATAGCGGTCGAGCACGGCCGCCAGGGCCTCGTCGGAGAACATGGGCCGCTCGTGCAGGGCGTGGGTGTAGGTCAGGGTCTCGTGACCCAGGGCGCCCGCCTTGTCGGCGGTCCAGTCGGTGATGATGGCGGTCATGAAGGGTTGCTCACGCGGCGGCGGGGCGATGATCGGTCCGGCTGGTCATGCGCCGCTCATAGCCGGCGATGGCGTTGACCAGGCCGTGCACGCGTCCGCCCAGGGAAAGCTCGGTGACGGCGATCTGGTCCAGTCGCCGCCGGAGCCGGGCGGCGGCTTCCAGGCGGCCCACCAGGGGCAGCGACCAGACCTTCTCGAAGGATCCGGCCAGCTGGCCAGCCGGGCTGGCGGCGGTGGCCAGGCCTGCGGCGACCGGCAGGGCGCTGCGGGCGAACATCCGCTTCCAGTGATCGAAGCCGGGGCCGAGGTCGTAGGTGCACAGCCCCAGCGCCGGCATGGCCTCGATGGCCATCCACTGATGCACCATGCCGGGCGAATGCGCCCTCAGGCTGTGATCGCTGGCCCCGATCCAGGGATGGAACTGGTCGCCCAGCCTGACCCCGAAGTGACCGCAAACCAGGGTATCGCCGGCGTAGAGGCTGACCATCAGGCCGCGGAACGAGCCGGTCTGGGACTCGAACAGGAGCTTCAGCAGCCTGCGCGTCCAGGCGGCCCTCAGGAAGTCCTGCACGCCGGTGCGCCGGGTCTGGTCGCGCTTCCAGGCGAGCAACTGCTCGAAGGCCGCAGGGCTGGCGTCGTGGGCGACGAGGCGGACAGGGCCCAGGTCCCTCTCGAGCTTCTGGTGATAGCGCCGGTAGTTCTTGGCGCGGTTGCGGCTCTCGGCCGACAGGCCTGCGA
>FTHP01000342.1_pt1 | contig 23384 bp, 23 predicted proteins | sample 1640961 | NCBI WGS metagenome assembly FTHP01 (sample SAMEA3914788, study PRJEB12502) | metagenome | biome: forest; material: soil | place: Canada | collected 2011-07-03 | depth 0.1 m
CCCGGAGACCGCGTGCTGATCTCCTGCATCTCGTCCTGCGGCAAGTGCGAGTACTGCCGGCGGGGGATGTATTCCCACTGCGTCACGGGAGGCTGGATCCTCGGCAACACGATCGATGGGACCCAGGCCGAGTTCGTGCGAATTCCCCACGCGGACACCAGCCTCTATCCCATTCCGCCCGGGGCGGACGAGGAGGCCCTGGTGATGCTCAGCGACATCCTGCCCACCGGCTTCGAGTGCGGGGTGCTCAACGGCAAGGTGGCGCCGGGGTCGAGCGTGGCCATCGTCGGTTCTGGCCCGATCGGCCTGGCGGCGTTGCTGACCGCCCAGTTCTACTCCCCCGCGCAGGTGATCATGATCGACCTGGACGACGGGCGCCTGGAGGTGGCTCGCCGGTCCGGCGCGACCCGGACCATCAACAGCACGGACGGCAAGGCGGGGGCGGCGGTGATGTCCCTGACAGGCGGACGGGGCGTCGATTGCGCCATCGAGGCGGTGGGAACGTCGGTGACCTTCGGACTCTGCCAGGAGATCATCGCGCCGGGCGGGGTGATCGCCAACGTGGGCGTGCACGGCGGCGTGGCCGAGCTTCACCTGGAGCGGCTGTGGTCGCAGAACATCTCCATCACCACCCGCCTGGTGGACACGGTGACGACGCCCATGCTGCTGCAGGTCGTGCAGTCCGGCAAGCTCGACCCGGCCCGGCTGATCACGCACCGGTTCAAGCTGGACGCCATCATCGAGGCCTATGAGACGTTCGGCCACGCCGCGGCGAGCGGAGCGCTGAAGGTGATCATTGAGGTCTGACCGGCGTCACTCACCAGCTCTTGAGCTGGCGCAGCAGCGGCGTCTTCTTGTGCTGATTGGTGTCCATCCTCGCCAGCAGCGCGCGCAGCTGGTCGATCGCCTCGAACAGATACGGGCCCTTGTTCAGCATCACGCACTCAGCTCGGGCGGCCATGGCCGCGTCGGTCATCTCGCCGCGTGAGGGCGTCCCCTTCGACACCAGGTGCTCGAGCACCTGGGTGGCCCAGATCACCGGGACGTCGGAGGCCTCTCCCAGCCAGAGCATCTCTTCCTGCATCTCGGCTGTGCGGCCAAAGCCGATCTCCACCGCCAGGTCGCCGCGCGCGATCATGATGGCGGTGGGCTGACGGCCGGCCGCCCTCACGATGATCTCCGGCAGATGGCGCACCGCTCGCGCGGTCTCGATCTTGAGGATCAGGGCCATATCGCGCCAGTCGTCGGGTCGCAGCGCCGCCAGCGCGTCCTGCAGCGTGGCGACATCGGCGGCCGACTGGACGAACGAGAACTCCACACCGTCGGCATGGGCAGCGACGAACGCCAGGTCGGCGCGATCCTTTTCGGTGAGGGCCTCGATCTCCAGCTCGCAATCGGGAAAGTTCAGGCCCTTTTCCGGCTTCAGTTTCAGGCCCTTCTCGGCGACGCTGGCGACCCGCGCGAGCACGCCCCAGGTCTCGACACGCTCGATCCTGGCGCCCAGCTTGCCGTCGTCGATGTAGACGCGGTCACCGATTTTCGCCGATTTCAGGGCGTCGGGAAGGGTGCACTCGACAGCGAAGTGCGGTTCCGTGGCCTCGATCGTGTCCAGGTCGCCCGACCGGACGATGACCACCACCTCGCCCCTGTAGATGGACTCGTCGTGTGACGGCTGGCGGACTTCGCCCGTGCGGATCTTCGGGCCGGCCAGGTCCATGAACACTTTCATCCGGCGACCGGTCGCCGCCTCGGCGGCGCGCAAATGGCCGATCATGCGCTGCCAGAGCTCGGCGCCGTCGTGGGCGCAGTTGATGCGCACCGCCTCGACCCCGCGTTCCGCCAGAGCCAGCATGAACGCCGGATCCTCGGCAGCTTCCGTGGGGCAGGTGACCAGCAGCGCGACCGGCGAGGACGTCCCGCCGGCGCCGAACAGCTCGAGGGTATTCGCCTTCAGTCTCGCTTCGCCGGCGAAGAAGCTGTCGATCGACGCCTCAGGCTCCGTCGGACGCGAGAGGAGCGCCAGCAAGGCTCTCCTCACGGCCGCCAGCGTGGGGACGACCCGGCTCTCCAGCCTTCCCAGCGAGGACAGGCCCAGCGCCGTCAGCGGCCGTTGCAGGGGGCGCAGGTCGCGGTGACGCAGGGCCAGGTAGTGCGCCAGGTTCAGGGCGCTGTCGGTGAAGCAGGCGCGATCGATGTGGCCTTTCCAGGCCTGCGCCTGCGCTTCGCCCTCGCGCAACACGTCGGCGAGCAATCCGTCCACAGCATCATGGAGCTCGGCGATATCGGGGTCCATCTGCGATCCCAGCCCCTCGGGCGACCATCGTGAGCCAGGCCTCGCGCCCGACTCGATCCCCTATGGTATCCCGGTTGTGTGTCAGGCCCTCAGGCGCACCTTCCGCCCGGCGATGATCCCCCGGCATGCCGCCGACGAGCAGCCACAGACGAAGGGGGCGAAGAGCTCGTCCTCGGTGGCGTCGTAGTCGATGGTCAGGACATCGCCCGGCTGAATGGACCTGAGGGCGTGCAGGTTCTGACGCTCCATGTCGAGCACCACGTTGGGTTCGCAGGCGTGGGCCAGCAGGCCGGCGAAGTACGGGTCCAGGATGTGCAGGCGCGGTGACTTCTGCAGGCTGTGCTGGGTCAGGTAGCCGACCGTCACGCCGTCGAAGCGGGCCAGCCAGCTGCCGGGCCGGAAGGCGATCCTGGAGACGACGGCCAGTCCCAGCCGGGGCCGCTCGACGACCTCGAAGTGATCGGCGCGCGGATGGCCGTGGTGCGGCGGCACGTGGTCCGGGTAGAGGCTGGGAAAGGCGCGCATCTTCACCTCAGCTCGCTCTGGCCAGAGGGCGGGCGATCCGGTCATACCGACACGGCAAAGCTTAGGCTATCGGCGCTCGATGTCGGGCGTGTGTCGCACAGCGGTCCCACGAACGGTGAAATGGCCCCAAAGCTGGGCTCAGCCGGTGTGATGTTGCGCTGGGTCAAGGCGCCCTGCCCTGCCCTGCCGTTCCTTCGCCCGGTGAGCGAGCGCGTTCTCATCATCAACGGCCACCCCGATCCGGGCCCCGGGCGCCTCTGCGCGGCGATCGCCGAGGCCTACGGCCAGGGCGCGGTCGGCGCCGGGCGGCGGGTCCGACGCATCGATGTGGGCGCCCTGGAGTTTCCCCTGATCCGATCGGCTGGGGCGTTTGAAGCCGAGGAGCCGCCCCCTCCCATCGCCGAGGCGCAGGCGCTGATCCACTGGGCCGACCACCTGGTGATGGTCCATCCGCTCTGGCACGGCGGCCCTCCGGCCCTCCTCAAGGGCTTCCTGGAGCAGGCCTTCCGCTACGGCTTCGCCATTCCCCGCCCCGAAGGGTCAGGCGGCCTGGGCGGCCTGCTGAAGGGCCGCTCGGCCCGCATCATCGTCACCATGGGCATGCCGGCCCTGGCCTATCGGGCGATCTTCGGCGCCTTCGGCGTCCGCGCCATCGAGCGCAGCGTGCTGTGGATGTCGGGCATCCATCCGATCCGGCGGACCCTGCTGGGCGGCGTCGGCCAGGCGGACGTCGCCCGCTGCACGGCCTGGCTGTCGGCCGTCCGCGCGATGGGGGCCCGCGGCGTCTAGAGATTGAGCCGAATCAAGGCGCGCCGCGCTGGCGGGGTCCAATCTCGCGGCCATGAACGCCGCAGCCCTATCCGGACCGAACAGCGCCAAATGGTTCGCTCGCGGGCGAAGCGGAAGGATCGGCTGGCTGGCTCTGATGGCCATCCTGGTCCTGACCGCCGTCGCCGCCATCCCGCTGTCGAGCCTGCGAGAGACGGCTACGCAGCCCAGGCTTGCGGCGCAGAGTTCCGCGCCGGGGCCAACTCCCTTCGAGGCCGAACTGCTGGCGCCGGACGCGGCGCCGGCGGCGGTGGAGACCCACCGATGAAGCACGCCGTCATCATCAGCCATCCCGAGCCGGCCAGTTTCACCCACACCATGGCTGCGGCCTACGCCGCCGCCGTTGTCGGCCAGGGCCATGAGGTGCTGGTCCGCGACCTCTACAAGATGGACTTCGATCCTCGCCTGGCCTCCGACGAAATCCCCCGGCCGGGCGGCTTCACCCCGCACGCCGACGTGCGGGCAGAGCGGGCGCTGCTGGCCGGCGTCAAGACCTTCGCCCTGTTTTATCCGGTGTGGTTCAACGCCCCGCCGGCCATGCTCAAGGGCTATATCGACCGGATCTTCGGCATGGGCTTCGGCTATGGCATGGGCGCCGGCGGGGGCAACGAGCCGCTGCTGACCGGGCGCGGCCTGATCAGCTTCAGCTCGTCGGGCGCGCCCAAGAGCTGGCTGGTCGAGACGGGCGCCTGGGACGCCATGCGCAAGCTGTTCGACGAACACGTCGCCGGGGTCTGCGGCCTGGTGGTGCTGGACCACCTGCACTTCGGCGCCATCGTCCCCAACATCACCAGCGACGCCATCGAGTCCTGCGCCGACGAGGTGCGGGCCGCGGCCCTGCAGCACTTCGCGCGCAGCCCCGTGGAGCACTGAGCGCAATGGACGTATCCGTTCACATGGCCCCACAGACCGTCATCGGGCCTCCCGTCTGGGATCACGGCCTGCATCGCGACCTGGTCGCCCGCTGCGACCGGCTCGACCCGGTGGTCACCGCAGTCGTGCACCCCTGCGATCCGGCCAGCCTCGCCGGCGCCGTGGAGGCGGCCGAGGCCCGGCTGATCGAACCCATCCTGGTGGGCCCCGAGGCGAAGATTCGGGCCGCCGCCGCTGAAGCCGGACTCGACATCTCCAGGTTCCGGATCGTGGCCGCCGAGCATAGCCACGCCGCCGCCGCGCGGGCCGTGGCGATGGTGCGCGCCGGCGAGGCGGCCATGATGATGAAGGGCTCGCTGCACACGGACGAGCTGATGCGCGAAGTGGTCTCGTCCGAAAACGGGCTGCGCACGGCCCGGCGGGTCAGCCACGCCTTCCTGATGGACGTGCCAAGCTATCCGAGGCCGCTCCTGATCACCGACGCGGCCATCAACGTCACGCCGGACCTCGAGGCCAAGGCGGACATCGTGCAGAACGCCATCGACCTGGCCCACGTGCTGGGGCTCGCCATGCCGCGGGTGGCCATCGTCTCGGCGGTGGAGACGGTGACGCCCAAGCTGCCCTCGACCATCGATGCGGCGGCGCTCTGCAAGATGGCCGACCGCGGCCAGATCACCGGCGCCCTGGTGGACGGGCCGCTTGCCCTGGACAACGCCGTCAGCCCCGAGGCGGCGCGCGAGAAGGGCATCCGGTCCTGCGTCGCCGGCATGGCCGACATCCTGGTGGTTCCCGACCTGGAGTCCGGCAACATGCTGGTCAAGCAGCTGACCTTCCTGGCCGGCGCCGACGCCGCCGGCGTGGTGCTGGGCGCCCGGGTTCCCATCATCCTGACCAGCCGGGCCGACAGCGAAGCCTCCCGCGTCGCCTCCTGCGCCATCGGCGTCCTGATGGTGAACCACCCGCGGACCAGCGTGGCGGCCTAGTGTGCTGGATCTGAAGTTCGCCAGGTCATGGGGTCGCGCGCGGAGCGAACTTCAGATCCAAGAAAGCACACTAGGAATCAAACAGTTCTGGTGTGGCTCATGATTCAGAAATTCGCTCCGAGCACGCCACAGACCGCCGGCGAATTTCTGGATCGCCACACCAACGAGTCCCTGATCCTGACGCTGAACGCCGGGTCCTCCACGCTCAAGGCCGGCCTCTTCCAGGCTGTGGAGGGGACGCTACGGGCCGTCGATCGCCGCACGATCGAGCAGCCAGGCGACCATGCCGTGGCGGAGCTGCTCGATTGGGCGCAGGCCTCGCGCCCCGGCCGCCTGACTGGCGTCGGCCACAGGGTCGTGCACGGCGGCATGCGGTTCGCCGAGCCGGTGCTCCTGGACGACGAGGTGCTGAGCGCGCTGGAGGCCCTGATCCCGCTCGCGCCGCTGCATCAGCCCAGGAGCCTGGACGCCGTCAGGTCGATCATGGCTCAGCGCGCGGATCTGGCCCAGGCCGCCTGCTTCGACACCGCCTTCCATCGCAACCAGCCGGCGGTGGCCAGTTGGCTCGGCCTGCCGCGGGCGCTGCATGACAAGGGCGTGCGCCGCTACGGGTTCCACGGCCTCTCCTACCAGTACGTCACCGAGCGCCTGCGGACGCTGGATCCGGCGCTCGCGGCCGGCCGGCTGGTGATCGCCCACCTCGGCTCGGGCGCCAGCGCCTGCGCGGTGCGCGACGGGGGAAGCCTCGACTCGAGCATGGGCTTCTCGCCGCTGGACGGGCTTCTGATGAGCACCCGTCCCGGCTCGCTGGACGCGGGGGCGGTGCTGCACCTGCTGCAGCACGAGGGCATGAGCGCGACCGAGGTGGAAGACCTGCTCTATCGCCGGTCCGGCCTGCTGGGCGTCTCGGGCGTCTCGGGCGACATGCGCATTCTGCTGGCCGCCGAGGGATCTGCCGCCCGCGAGGCGGTGGACCTCTTCGTCTACCGCGCGGCGCGCGAGATGCTGGCGCTGACGGCGGCCCTGGGCGAGCTGGATGGCGTTGTGTTCACCGGCGGCGTTGGCGAGAACAGCGCCGAGATCAGGGCGCGCATCTGCCAGCGCCTGGCCTGGATCGGCCTCGAGCTGGACATCGGCGCCAACCGGTCGCCCGGCGAAGGCCGCATCAGCCACACGGACAGTCCGGTGCAGGCCTGGGTGGTCCCAACCGACGAGGAACAGCTCATCGCCCGCCAGTCGCTGCGCCTGTTCGGATGAAAGGGTTGGCGCTCCGCTGTGGGGCAGCGGAGCGCCAGGCCGCCGTGGGGCTGGGGATCTCCTGGGCGGCGACCCGAAGGGGTCAGGGGTGGGTCCTTCGGGCTTTCGTCTGTGCGGCGGATGGCCACGGCGGAAATCTGGCGCAGATTGGCGCAGGGCGAATTGATCCAGCGCAAATCGGGCGACGGGCGATGGCTTGATCCAGCGCAAGGCGGATTGGACGACGCGAGCGCATGGTTCATGGTGACGCCGGGAGCCGGCGACGGCCCTCGGCGCGGGAGATGATCTGATGACCTATGCCACGATCCTCGTGCACGCCGAGCCCGAGCCCCAGTGCGAGCCTCGCCTGAAGCTGGCGGTGGGCTTGGCCAGCCAGTTCAAGGCGGCTTTGATCGGCGTCGCGGCGGAGATCTACGAACCTTCCGCCTTCGGCTCGGAGTACGTCAATGTCGACGGCGAGCTGATGGTCGCGGAAGCCAAGGCGATCCAGGACGATCTGAAGATGGCCCAGGACCGCTTCGAGGCGGCGTGCAAATCGGCGTCCGTGGAAACGCAATGGCGCAGCGGCCCGGCCATGCCCGGCGAGGCGGTGGCGCTGGAAGCAAGGTCGGCCGACCTGATCGTGGTCGGCCCGCGCGGCAAGCTGACCCCCGGATTCCACGGCCGTCCCGATCCGGGCGACCTGGTGATGCGGTCGGGCCGGCCGGTGCTGGTGGCGCCGCCGGAACTGGACCGGCTGGACGCCTCGAGCATCGTTGTGGCCTGGCGCGACAGCCGCGAAGCCCGCCGGGCCGTGGCCGACGCCATGCCCCTGCTCAAGCTGGCGAAGCAGGTTCTGCTCGTCGAGATCTGCGAGGCCCGCGTGGCGGCGGAGATGCAGGAGGGCCTGACCGACATGGCCGAGTATCTCGGCCGCCATGGGGTCAAGGTGTCGACCGCCGTGCGCGACCCGGGCAAGGCGACGGTGGCCGAGGCGCTGATCGAGGTCGCCGACATGCAGGAGGCCGGACTGGTCGTGGCCGGCGCCTATGGCCACGCCCGGCTGACGGAGTGGATGTTCGGCGGCGTCACGCGTGAGCTGCTGGCCGGATGCCACAGGGCCGTGCTGCTCAGCCATTGACCCTGCCCGCCGCATCCGTTCCGCCGGCTCCGTGCGCCGTCCTCAGGATCAGGCGGTTGCCGCTGGACACCCTGCGCGAAAACATCGTGGTGCTGTCGCGGGACTGCCGGGTGCTGAAGCCCGCGCGCTTCGCCGGCACGCGCAAGATGTCGGTCAGGGCGGGCGGCGTCACGTTGATCGCCAGCCTGGACATCGCCGAGGCGGCCACGCTGCTCGCCGACGACGAGGTGGGTCTGACCGAGCCCGCCTTCCGCCGGCTGGGCCTGAAGGAGGGCGACCGGGTCGAGCTGTCGCCCGCCCCCGAACCGGCCAGCCTGGATGCCGTACGGGCCAAGATCGGGGGAGCGATCCTGGACCCTGACCAGATGCGGTCGGTGATCGAGGATTTGTCGGCGCACCGCTACTCCGACATGGAGATCGCGGCCTTCCTGATCGCCTGCGCCAACTTCCTGACCACGGGCGAGCTGGAGAGCATGACCGAGGCGATGGTGGCGTCCGGCGCGCGCCTGTCGTGGCCCTCGCAGCTGATCGTCGACAAGCACTGCATCGGCGGCATCCCGGGCAATCGCACCAGCATGATCCTCGTGCCGATCCTGGTGGCGCACGGCCTGACCACGCCCAAGACCTCGTCCCGCGCCATCACCTCGCCCGCCGGCACCGCGGACGTGATGGAGCGCCTGGCCAGGGTCGATCTCTCCGCCGACGCCATGCGGGCGGCGGTGGAGCGGGCGGGCGGCTGCATCGTCTGGGGCGGGCACGTCAACCTCGCGCCGGCCGACGACATCCTGATCTCGGTGGAACGGCCGCTGGGCGTCGACACGCCCGAACAGATGGTCGCCTCGATCATCTCCAAGAAGGTCGCCGCCGGATCGACGCACCTGCTGATCGACATCCCCATCGGCCCGACCGCCAAGGTGCGCAGCCTGGAGATGGGCCACCGCCTGCGCAAACTGTTCGAGTACGTCGGCTCGCGCTTCGGCCTGACCATCGAGATCGTCCTGACCGACGGTTCGCGCCCGATCGGCCGCGGGGTGGGGCCGGAGCTGGAAGTGCGCGACGTCCTGGCGGTGCTGGACCGCGGCCCGGATGCGCCCGCCGACCTCAGGGACAAGTCGCTGCGGCTGGCGGGCCAGCTGCTGGAGTTCGACCCCGCCGTCCGTGGCGGGGAAGGCTTGGCCCGGGCGGCCGAGTTGCTCGACAGCGGAGCGGCGCGCACTGCGATGGACCAGATGATCGAGGCCCAGGGTCCACAGGCCGTGGACCGATCGCTTGGAAGCCTGGTGCACGAGGTCTGTGCGGAGCGCGACGGCGTCGTCGCCGCCATCGACTGCGCTCGCATCGCCCGCATCGCGCGCCTGGCCGGCGCCCCGGCCGACCCGGGCGCGGGGGTCCTGCTGCTGCGGCAGGTGGGCGACGCCGTACGCAAGGGGGAGCCGCTCTGCCGTATCCACGCCTGCGAGGCGGCCGACTTCGGGTTTGCCATCGAGCGGGCCGCCGAGACCGCCGGCTACGTCATCGGACTCCGCGCGCCATGAGCGTCGTGGTGCACGCCTTCAGCGAAGGAAAGGCCGCCGCGCGCCGCCTCGCCGACGCCCTGGGCGTGGGACTGGGCGTCGTCCGCTGCCATCGCTTCCCGGACGGCGAGGTGCTGCCGACGGTTCCCGAGCCGGCCGATACGGTGCTGGTCTATCGCAGCCCCAGCCATCCCAACTCCAGGATCATGGAACTGATCCTGGCGACCGAGGCCTGGCGGCGGCTGGGCGCCCAGCGGCTGGTGCTGGTGGCGCCCTACCTGCCCTACATGCGCCAGGACGCCGCCTTCCTGCCGGGCCAGTCGATCAGCCAGAAGGTCTTCGCCCGGCTGCTGGCGAGCTACTTCGATCGGGTGGTGACGGTGAATCCCCACCTGCACCGGACCCCCGATATGGCCGCTCTGTTCGGCAACACCCCGGCCGAGAGCCTGTCCGCGGGCCCGGCCATCGGCGACTGGCTGGAGCGCGCCGGCATTGCGGAGCGGACCCTGGTGATCGGACCGGACGAGGAATCCGCGCCTCTGGCGAAGGCCGTGGCCGGACGGCTGGGGCTCGACTGGCTCGTGTTCACGAAAGTCCGCCATCGGGATCGCCTGGTCGAGCTCCGGCTGGACGCTCCCGGCCAGATCAGCGGCCGGCCGGTGGTGATCGTCGACGACATCTGCTCGACGGGCTCGACCCTCATCGCCGCCATCGAACAGGCGCAGGCGGCAGGCGCCGTGGACGTCAAGCTGGCGATCGTGCACGCCCTCTATGACGAGCGCACGCAGGTCCGGCTGGAGGCGACAGGGGTGTCCCGGATCGTCTCCACGGACTCGGTGAACCATCCGACCAACGCCATCGAACTGGCGGGCCTGCTGGCCGGCGCCCTTCGCTCGGAGGTGACAACGTGAGCACCGAACTGCACTTCCATGGCGCGGCCGGCGGCGTCACAGGCTCATGCTTCCGGCTGGTCACGGACCAGGCGTCGGTCCTGATCGACTGCGGCCTCTTTCAGGGGCCCAAGACGATCAAGGAGTTGAATTACCAGCGCTTTCCCTTCGATCCCAAGGCCATCGACGCGGAGCCGCTGACCCATGCCCACGTCGACCATTCGGGGCTCCTGCCCAAGCTGATGCTGGCGGGCTTCAAGGGGCCGATCCACGCCACCTCCGGCGCGCGGGACCTTTGCGCCGTCATGCTGCCGGACGCAGGCGGCATCCAGGAACATGAGGTGCAGCAGCTCAACCGCCGCTTCCAGCGGCAGGGCCGCGACATGATCGAGCCGATCTACACGGCGGACGACGGCCGCGACTGCATGAAGCTGTTCTCCAAGGTCCGGCTCGGCGACTGGGTCGACATCGCCGCGGGGATCAAGGCGCGCTGGTGGGAAGCCGGTCACATCCTCGGATCGGCCTCCATCGAGGTGGAAGTGCATCCGGGCGAGGCTGGGCAGTCGCCGATGCGCCTGCTGTTCTCCGGCGACATTGGACCCGGTCACAGCGACTTCTCAGCCGATCCTGAAGGGCCGGCGGGCGTCGACCACCTGATCGTGGAGACCACCTACGGCAAGACCGTGCGCCCTGCCCTTTCTGGCGACGACCGCCGGCGGCTGCTGGCGGAGGCGGTGCAGGCCGCTCACAAGCTCGGCGGCCCGCTGCTGATCCCCGCCTTCGCCGTGGAGCGCACCCAGGAGCTGATCAGCGACCTGGTCGCGATGATGGACGCTGGCGCCGCCCCGCCCGCGCCGATCTTCCTGGATTCGCCCCTGGCGATCCGCGCCTCGGAGGTCTTCTTCAAGCGCGCCTTCGACGCCGAGGGACACAACCCGTTCGCGGCCATGCGCAGCTCGGGCCTGTTCCACACGACCGAGTCCGCCGACGAGAGCATCGCCCTGGAGCGGGTCAGAGGCTGGCACATCATCATCGCCGCCAGCGGCATGTGCGACGCCGGCCGGGTGCGCCACCACCTCAAGCGGCTGTTGTGGCGCAAGGAGGCCACGGTGCTGCTGGTCGGCTACCAGGCCACCGGCACGCTCGGCCGGCTGCTTCAGGAAGGGCAGCGCCGGGTGCGCATCCAGGGGGAGGACATCAAGGTCCGGGCCCATATCGGCAGTCTGGACGTCTATTCCGGCCACGCCGATGGGCCTGGCCTGGTCGCCTGGACCCAGGCGCGCATGCCCGTCGCCGGCCGCATCTTCCTGGTGCACGGCGAGCCGGACAATCGCCGGGCCATGCAGCAGCGCCTGATCGAAGCCGGCGTGGACGGCTCGCACATCGAAGCGCCCGAGATCGACGACAGCTTCCGGCTGGAGCGCGCCGCGTGCGAACCTTCGCCGGTCGCCGACCGCAGGGCGCCGGCCGGGGCCTCGACCCGCCTGGACTGGCACAACGCGCGTTCGCGCCTGCTGCTGGAGCTGAACGAGGCTCTGGAAGCCGCCCCCGACGACAGCGCCCGGCTCGCCATGCTGGAAGCGCTGACAAAGCGCTTGCCGGCTGCTCAATCGCGCCCGGCCGGCTGATCAGGCGGCGCGGGCCTCCTGTTTCAGGATCTCGCCGGCTGAGCTCTCCGGGGCGTACGCCCCGAAACGCCGGCCGTCCTTGCGGCAGATGGCCCTGACGACATCGCGTCCCATGGCCGCCGTCAGCGGCACGCCGGGCAGCCCGGCCCACTGTCCCACCATGTAGAACCCGGCAAGACCCGGCAGCGTCTGGCTGAGCCGCCGGCCGGCGAAGAGGCCGAGCGCCATGCGGCTGATCGGCGAGCGGAAGCCGCAGCCATTGCCGGTGTAGCGGCGCGTGGTCATGGGCGTGGCCACGTCCAGCATCTCGATCTGGGCTTTCAGGCCTGGAAAGCGCGGCTCCAGCAGGGCGACGACCGCCTCGGCGATGTGCAGCTTCTCCTGGCGGTAGAGTTCGGGCAGGGCGTAGAGCGTATCCCACCGCTTGAAGCTGGTCCCCAGCAGCACCTTGATCACGCCCTTGCCGGGCGGGGCCATGCCGGGATCGAAGCCGAAGGTCTGGACGTAGAGCCGCTTGCGCAGCTCGCCCGCGATCAGGGCGGGCGGGTCGAGCGGCAACACCATGGCGTGCGGTTCCTGCGAGAGGTTCCGCTTCACCCCCAGCGACACGTGCACGCCCATCTCCACCCGATCCTCGGGCTGGTCGTAGTAACGCGCGATCGCCCTGTTCAGATAGCGGCCTTCCAGCATGTCGAAGACGGTCGCGGGGCCATAGGCATTGGAGACGACGATGTCGGCGCGCCGTTCGCCGCCGTCCGCCAGCGTCACCCCCACCGCGCGGTGGTTCTCGACCAGGATCGAGCGGACCTGGGTCTGGTATTCGATCTCGCCGCCGAGCTGGCGGAACCTGCGCTCGATGGCGCGGGCGAAGGCGGCCGAGCCGCCGATCGGCCAGCCGAAGTCGCCCTTGTGCACGCCGGCCAGGAACACCAGCAGCATGGCCATGCTCTGACCCGGCCAGTCGTAGACGATCGAGGGGAACGCCTTGCGAAGAAACGGGTCGCGGAAGCGCCGGGCGTACTGCTCCAGGGTCATGGCCCCGTACCTCAGCAGCGTCGGGGCATGCACAAGGGCGTTCCACCGGCCCGACCAGCCGGTGACGGCCAGACCCAGCAGGTCGAAGTCCAGCAGGCTCCTGGCCGCCCCGATCAGTTCGTCTATGGGCCCGGCGTCCAGGGGGAACAGCCGGCGCATGTGCGACTGCAGCTCGTCGAGGTTGGAATGAACGACGAAGGGCTCCCCGCCGGGACGCTCGAGGGTGACCAGCTCGGCGTAGCTGTGTGTCAGCCCCCCGGGCATGACGCCGAGTTCTCGCCACAGCCGGTGGAACGGGCTGACGTCGGCGGTTCCGGCCAGGTTGTGGATGCAGCCGTCGAAGACATAGCCGCCGCGGTTCCAGGCGGCGCAGACGCCTCCGGCGACGCCGTGCATCTCCACGATCCCGACCTTGTAGCCGTTCATCAGGGCGTAGCAGCCGGTCGACAGCCCGCCGATTCCGGCGCCGATGATCAGGACGGAACGGTCTCCCACCATGGGTGTCTTCCTGTCGGCGCCATGAGGCGCAGCGCGTCGCAGGATCGACCCTCCCGGCGCGGCCCGCCTTGACCTGGCGCAAGCACGGCTAGTGTCCCGATTCCGAAGGTCGTAAGCGCATTTGGCGGGCTCCGACGAACTTCGGAATCGATAAGGACACTAGCAAGTATATGATTCTAGTGTGCTTCTTGGATTTGAAGTTCGCTCTGAGTCCGATCCGACGAGCAGGCGAACTTTAGATCCAGCACACTAGCGGTCGAGGTGGAACTGGACGGTGATCTGGCCGCTGCCGCTCGAGGGAAAGTACTCACAGATCTGCTCAGCCTCGCCGGCGAAGGCGTCCCATCCCAGCAGCCCGAACAGCATGTGGGTGTCGGCCATCAGGGCTTCGCCGTTGCACTTGCTGGAATAGTCCCCGAGCATGCGCACGAACTCGCGGTAACGCCGCTGGCGCCACAGATCGAGCACCCGCAGGTCCACCTGCCGGTTGAACTCGCTGCCCACCCGGTCCCATTGCCCCGCGCCCACCTCGGCGTTGCCGACAAGCTTGTGGGAGAGCGATCCGCTCGCCAGGACGGCCACCCTGGACCCCGAAGCGTCGATGGCCCGGCGAGCCGCCGCGCCGAACAGGCGGTTCTCGTCCACCGAAGCGAACAGTGGCGCGGCGACCGGCAGCACGCGGCAGGCGCCATCGCCGTTCATGTAGCGCATGGGCACGATGGTCCCGTACTCCAGCCCGAGCGTGGCGACCTCGTGGATCAGCACCTCCATGCCGCCGGCGGCCGCCTCCGAGCGGATCATCCGGGCCAGGTCCGGCGCGCCGGGATAGTCGTAGGCCAGGTCCTGGATCAGGTGCGGGGCTTCGTGGCTGGTGTAGACGCCGCGGTGCCGCGCATTGGCGTTCATGTGGCAGCCGAAGTTGGACAGCCAGTGGGTGTCGAACACCAGGAAGGTGTCGGCGTTCGCCGCGCGCGCGCGCCGCCCGATCTCGTGCAGGGACTCCAGCGCCTCGGCCCGTCGGCCCTCCAGGGCCCCGCCGGGCTCGGACATGACGATGGACGGGACGTGGGTGACCTTGGCGGCCAGGACGACCTCACCCATCGCGGGTCAGTTCGGGGAGGCCGCGTGGTTGCCGCGCCAGGCGCTGGCCACGGTCGGCGCCGGAGCGGACTGCACGAGAGCCCTTGAGGGGGCCTTCCGGTTCGACCAGATCGAAACCGCGAACAGCACGACCGCCAGGCTGACGAACGCGCTGATGCTCACGATCAGGAACAGGGTGTTGAGGACGGACATCGATGGAACTCCAGGAAGCTCGGGATGACGGAACGGATTGGAAGGGCTCAGGCGGCCTGCACCCGCAGGGCGGGCCTGTTCTCCAGCACCAGCAGGCCTGCGGCCGTGTTGGAGATGGGGATGTGGTAGTTGCGATGGACCTCGGAGACGGCGCCGGGGAGGGCGCCGCGCATGGCGATCCAGTTCAGCACCTCGATTCCCTGGGTGCCGGCCTGCTCGATCACGTCGCGCACCGAATAGGCGGCCAGCGCTTTGGGGTCGCTGACCAGCTTGTCCATGCACATCAGGTCGAAGGTCTTGTTGATGAAGCCGGCCCGGGTCCCGTCGAGCTGGTGCGACAGCCCGCCGGTGCCAAGGATCAGCACATTCAGGTCCTTGTCCCAGGACTCGACGGCCCGGCCGATGGCCTGGCCGAGCTTCAGGCAGCGCGCCGGCGACGGCAGGGGATGCTGGACGGTGTTGATCGCCACCGGCACGGTCCGCACGGTGCGCGCCCCGTTCGGCCACAACAGCTGCATGGGGATGGCGAAGGCGTGATCGATCAGCATCTCCTGGCACATGGTGATGTCGAACTCGTCGGCGACGAGGGACTCGATCAGATGCCAGGACAGGTCCTGATCGCCGGGAAAGGGCTTCTGCACCGGCAGGCCCCACCCCTCGTCGGCGTTGCGGTATTCCGCCGCCGCGCCGACCGCGAAGGTCGGCAGCTTGTCCAGGAAGAAGTTCAGGCCGTGATCGTTGTAGATCATCACGACCACGTCAGGCTTGACCTTGCCGAGCCACTCCCGGGCGTCGTCGAAGCCGTCGAAGAACGGCTTCCAGTAGGGGTCCTGCTGCAGACCCTTGGCGATCGCGCCGCCGATCGCCGGCACGTGCGAGGTGCCGATTCCGCCGATGATCCTGGCCATGGCTATTTCCCCTGATCGACGAGCATCTGCTTGAAGGCGTCCAGGCTCATTCCGGTCTGCTGGGCCCCGATGTCCTGGACGTTGAGGCCAAAGATCCCCGCGAGCTTGGCCAGGTAGTAGACGTTGCCGCCGGCCTCGATCAGTTCGAGCACGTTGCGGTGGGCGACGGCCTGGCGTTGCTGGGGCGTCAGCGCGAACTTGGCGCAGTAGGCGTCCTCGTCCTTGGCGAACTCGGCCCGGTTGGCCGCGTCGTTGAACGAGAAGCACATGCGGTTGAGGGCGTAGCCCTTTTGCGTGGCCTCGGCGTCGAAGAGGGTCGTTCCAGGAATCTCGCGGGTCTCGCGGTGGGCGGGAAGGGCGCTCATGGGCTGCACGCTGCCTTTTGTCGTTGCGGCCCGCAGCATCGCTTCCGGGCCGACAATGACATTGATCCAACTCAACTTTGGGCCGGCGGCCCGTCATCGAGGTGGTCGAACAGCACCCTGGCGGCGTCGCCCGAAGGGTCGTCGTACTGGCCGTTCCTGCAGGTCCACAGGAAGGCCGCCAGGCCGCACAGGGCCAGGAGCAGTGAGAACGGCGCGAGGATGATGATGATGTTCACGGACGCATCTCCTCGCGGCCCGCCCAGTTCATGCGCAGGGCGTTCAGGGTCACCGCCAGCGACGAGCCGGACATGGCCAGGGCGGCGATCAGCGGCGTGACCAGGCCCAGCATGGCCGCGGGCGCAGCCACCAGGTTGTAGAGGGCCGAGAAGGCGAAGTTCTCCAGCGCCCGGCGCCGTGCGGCCCGGGCGATGTCGATGGCCAGCACGACGGCCCAGAGCCCTTCCCCGGTGAACACCAGATCGGCGGCGTTCTGGCTGGCGTCGGCTGCGGAGCCGGGCGCCATGGAGGCATGGGCGCGGGCCAGCGCGGCCGCATCGTTCAGCCCGTCGCCCACCATCAGGGCCTTGCGGCCGGTGGCGGCCAGGGTGTCGATCGCACGGGCCTTCTGCGCCGGCAGCAGCCCCCCCGCCCAGCGCTCAACGTCCACGCCGCGCGCGGCTCGGCCCACCGCCGCGGGGGCGTCGCCGGAGAGGATCTGCACCGTCAGGCCGCGGGCCTTAAGGGCGCGGACAGCGGCGGCGGCGTCCGGCCGCAGCTCGTCGGCGAAGCTGAAGCGCAACGCCGGCTCGCCTTCGCGCCTGAACCAGAGCTCGGTCTCGCGGTCGCCATTGACGGGGGCGCCCACGAAGGCGGCCCGGCCGAGCCAGGCATGGCGGCCATCGATGGTCCCCTCGATCCCCTCGCCCGCGCGCTCCTGCGCGTCGGCGGCGACCGGCCCCGGTCCGGCGGCGGCGGCCAGCGCGGCGCTGAGCACGTGACGCGAGGCGCGGGCCAGGGGCGCGGCGCGCGCCACCTCGGCCGGGTCGGCGTCCAGCAGCTGGGGCCGGCCTTCGGTGAGCACGCCGGTCTTGTCGAAGACCACGTGGTTGACTTCGGCAAGGCGCTCGAGCGCGGCGCCGGACTTCACCAGCACGCCGCGCCGAAACAGCCGGGCGCAGGCCGTGATCTGGACGGCGGGCACGGCCAGGCCCAGGGCGCAGGGGCAGGTGATGATCAGGACGGCGACCGCCCGCAGCAGCGCCGTGCGCACGTCCTGCCCCATCAGCAGCCAGCCGATGAAGGTCGCGGCTGCGACGCTGTGGATCACCGGCACATAGACGGAGGCCGCCCGGTCGGCCAACCGGACGTAGCGGCTCTTGGATTGGGCTCCGGCCTCGATCAGCCGGGCGATCTCGGCCAGAAGGGAATCCTCGACCCGGGCGCTGGCGCGGAGCACCAGCCGGCCGGTCAGGTTGAGCGCCCCGGCAGGGACGCTGGACCCTGGTCCCGCCGGCTCGGAACGGGTCTCGCCGGTCACCAGCATGAGATCGAGGTCGGAGGCGCCCTCGCGCACCACGCCGTCGACGGGCATGCGCTCGCCGGGCCTGACCGCGATCAGGTCGCCGACCCCCACCTCGCGGACGGGAACGCCGTGCTCGGAGCCGTCGGCGGCGATCCGCACGGCGATGGGCGCCTGCAGGGCCAGAAGATCCCTGGCCGCGCCGTTGGCGTTGGCCCGCAGCTTGTGGTCCAGGTAACGCCCGATCAGCAGCAGGAACAGCAGGGAGACGGCGGCGTCGAAATAGGCATGGGGACCCCGCCGCAGGGTCTCCGAGAAGCTGATCGCCAGGGTCAGCAGCACGCCGATGGAGATCGGCACGTCCATGTTGGCCTTGCCCCGCTTCAGCGAGGCCCAGGCCGACCGGAAGAAGGTCATGCCGGCGTAGAGGGCGCAGGGCGCGGCCACCAGGGCGCTCAGCCAGTACATCAGCGTGCGGCCGCCGACGCCCATTTCCTGGCCCCACAGGCCGGCCCAGGCCGGGATGGAGAACATCATCACATTGCCGACGCCGAAGCCGGCGACGCCCAGGGCGATGGCCAGCCGGCGGCCCTCCCGGTCGCTCGACGCCCGGGATTCGGCGGGATCGAACGGCGAGGCGGCGTAGCCCAGGCCCTTCAGCCGCTCGACGATCTCGCCGGGAGAGCTGCGGCCCCGGGTCCAGCGCACCGACAGGCGTCCGGACGTGAGGTTCAGACGGGCGTGGGTCACCCCAGGCGTGGCGACGATGCCGGTCTCGATCTTGCGCAGGCACGCGGCGCAGCGGGCGCCGGTCACGAGCAGCTCGGCGCCGTCCTCGGCGTCGCTCCTCGGCGCCGCGAAGGCGGAAAGGTCAGGCCTGATGGCGTCGATCAGCGCCATGTCAGCCGCCTCTGCGCCTCGAAGGCGCGCCCCATCTTGTCCTGGCCGGAGATGGAGAGGTCCCAGGCGCCCGGCGTGTCGGGCGCGGTCCCGTCATAAGTCCCGGGGCGGGTCTCGGTGAGTTGCAGGTCCAGTCGGCCCGACTCCGTCGCCGGCCGCTCGAGCCGTCCTCTCAGGGTCAGTCCACGCACTGGCTGGCCGACGTTGTCGCTGATCTTCAGGCGCAGCTGCACCCGCCCGGAACGCAAGGCCGAGCCGGCGCCGAGGACGGTGGTCTCGACCGAGGCGCGCCAGCCCAGCGAGCGCTCTTCCTGGCGGCGGGCCAGGGCGGTGTTGAAGGCCAGCCCATCCTCATAGGGCTTGGCGGTCACCTCGCCGGGGAAGGTGCGGTAGGCCTGCACCGCCATGCCGACATCCACGGCGATGACGACGGCGAAGAAGCCGATCAGGATCAGCAGCACGTGCCAGCCGCGCAGCTCGACGGGCTTGACGGACTTGGCGCTCATTGCGGCGATCCCGAGATGAAGACGGTGCGCTCGCTCTCGACCACGCCGGGAGCGTGCAGGCGGAACGCCGCCTGCGTCATGGCCTGGCTGAGCGAAGCCTGAGGCGCGGAGACAAGGACGCGGACGGCCTGCACGCTGTCCGCATCGACCGGCACGGTCAGCTCGCCCCGCTCCACCGGCTCGCCTGGCGTCTTCAGGGTCGCGCCCGCCACGCCTGAGAAGGCGACGTGGAAGGTCTGCGGCTCAAGCGTGCGGTTGGAGATCTTCAGGGTGTAGCCGTTGCGGATCGAGCCGTCGTGCAGGCGCACGAACATCGGGTTGCGGTCGCGCACGACGCGCATCTCGACCACGCGATGGTGCAGCAGGCCCCAGAGCATCACGCCCGACACCAGCGTCAGGGCCACGGCGTAGTAGATCGTCCGCGGCCGGATCAGCCGGTAGTCGGGCTTGCGGCCCTGCTCGCGGGCGTCGACGGCGGCGTCCGTGTCGAAGGCGATCAGCCCGGTGGGGCGGCCGACCTTGATCATGACCTCGTCGCAGGCGTCGATGCACAGCGCGCAGTTGATGCACTCCAGCTGCGAGCCGTCGCGGATGTCGATGCCCATGGGGCAGGCCACGACGCACTGGGTGCAGTCGATGCAGTCCCCCCGGCCCTCCCAGCCGGAGTCCTTCTTGTGGGCGCCGCGCGGCTCGCCGCGGTCACGCCTGTAGGTCACCTGCAGGGAGTAGGCGTCGAGCATGGCGCCCTGGATGCGGGGCCAGGGGCACATGTAGGTGCAGACCTGCTCGCGCATGGTCCCGGCCAGGATGTAGGTGGTGAAGGTCAGGATCACGAAGGAGGCATAGGAGCCGAGCGGCGCCTGGCCGGCCCAGAACAGCCGCCAGAGCGCGGGCGCGTCATGGAAGTAGAAGATCCAGGCCCCGCCGGTGGCGGCCGCGACCAGGAACCAGACCCCGTGCTTGCCGGCCTTGCGCCAGGCCTTGTCCAGGCTCCAGGGCTGGCCATCCATGCGGATGCGGGCGTTGCGGTCGCCCTCGAACAGACGCTCGATGTGGATGTAGAGGTCGGTCCACACCGTCTGGGGGCAGGTGTAGCCGCACCACAGCCGCCCGAAGAGGGCGTTGGACAGGAACAGCCCCAGGGCGGCGATCACCAGCAGGCCGGTGATGAAATAGACTTCCTGGGGCCACAGGTGGATCGGGCCGAAATAGAAGCGGCCGTTGCTGAAGTCGACCAGGATAGCCTGCTGGGGCGCCGCGCCCGGCCGCGGCCAGCGGATCCAGGGCGCGCCGTAGTAGATGGCCAGCGTCACGACCATCAGCGCCCACTTCAGGGCCCGGTACCTGCCGTGCACCAGCTTGGGATGGATTGGGATGCGCGGCTGGTAGAGCGGCTCGCGGCCCTGTGGCCGCGGCGCCGCGGCGCTCCCCTTGCTGACCCGCGCCAGCGGCGCCGGGTGGTGCAGCGCATCGATGAGCACGGTCATCGCGGCCGCCTCACTGCCCGCCGGCGTTGGCGTGGATGTAGACGGCCAGGGCCTTGATCGTGGCTGGATCGAACCGGGCGCGCCAGGACGGCATGACCCCGCCGCGGCCGTTCCAGATCTGGCCGCGGATCGCCTCGCGGCCGGAGCCGTAGAGCCAGTCGCCGTCGGTCAGATTGGGCGCGCCGAGCGCCTGATTGCCCGTCCCGGACGGCCCGTGGCAGATTGAGCATTGCTGCTGGAAGATTGGCGCGGCGCGGCCGACGGCGGCGGCGCTGGCCTTCCGGTGTGAGAGGGCGACGACGTACTCGGTCAGGTCGTCCACCTCGGCGGGCTTGAGCATCTGGTCGCGGCCGAACGCCGGCATCTGCGAGACGCGCGCGTCGGGCTGGCCCGAGCGGACGCCGACGGTAATGGTGTGCTGGATGTCCTCCAGCGAGCCGCCCCAGATCCAGATGTCGTCGCGCAGGTTGGGATAGCCCTTGCCGCCGGTTCCGCCCTGCCCGTGGCAGGTGGCGCAGTTGTCGCCGAAGATCGACTGGCCCGCCGCCAGGGCATAGGCCTGCAGCTTGGGATCCTTCTCGATCTGTTCCAGGGAGGCTGCGTCGAGCCGGTGCGCCTCGGCCCCCCGCAGGTCCGCCAGCGCCTTCAGGTCGCGCTCGACCTTGGCGCGGTCGGACTGGTGCAGCACGCCCGGGGTATTGCCGTTCAGCAACGGCCAGGCGGGCATGAGGATCCAATAGATCACGGCCACCACGCCGCATGCGTGAAAGGTCCACAGCCACCAGCGCGGCAGCGGCCGGTCCAGCTCCTGGATGCCGTCCCACTCGTGGCCGGTGGTCTCGTGGCTGTCGTCGTTGTCGGGGGTGCGCTTTGTCGCCACCTCAATTCTCCTCGTCGAGGGGCATGCGCGCCGCCTTGTTGAAGCGCTCGCGGTTGCGCGGCCACAGCGCGTAGACCAGCACCGCAAGGAACAGGGCGCAGAAGTAGATGGCCCCTCCCTGCTGAGCGAACCGGGAGACGGTGTCGTAGGACATGCCGCTCATCTCCGATTGGCCGGGGCGTCGGGATGGTAGGTCGAGAAATCGACCAGGGTCCCGAGCATCTGCAGATAGGCGATCAGGGCGTCCATCTCGGTCAGGTGCTCGGGCTGGCCGTCGAAGTCGCGGCGGTTGATCTTGCCCCCGTAGCGCTTGTCGAGCGCCGGTCCGTCCGACGATATGTCCGCGGCCTGGGCCTCCAGGTCGCTTTTGGCGTGGTCGATCATGTCCTGGCTGTAGGGCACGCCCACGGCCTTCAGGGCCCGCAGACGGTCCTGGATGTCGGAGTAGTCGAGGTCCTTCTCCGCCAGGAAGCGGTAGGGAGGCATCACCGATTCCGGCACCACCGAGCGCGGATCGCGCAGATGGTCCACATGCCAGCTGTCGGAATACTTGGCGCCCACCCGGGCGAGGTCCGGCCCGGTCCGCTTGGAGCCCCACTGGAAGGGGTGGTCGTACATGCTCTCGGCGGCGAGCGAGTAGTGGCCGTAGCGCTCCACCTCGTCGCGCAGGGGCCGGATCATCTGCGAGTGGCAAAGGTAGCAGCCCTCGCGGACGTAGATGTCCCGCCCCGCCTGCTCGAGCGGGGTGTAGGGCCGCATGCCCTTCACCTTCTCGATGGTGTTCTCGAGATAGAACAGCGGCGAGATCTCGACCAGGCCGCCGATCGACACGACGATGACGATGCCGATCAGGAGCAGGAGCGAATGGCGCTCGAACCAGCGGTGAAATTTCCACATGTCGGGCCCCTATTCCGCCGGCTGCAGGGCGGCCTGGGCGGGCAGGTCCGGGACATCTTCACGGGCGCGGACATCGCCGCGCACCGTGCGCCAGAGGTTGTAGATCATGATGAGGACGCCTGAGAGATAGAGGCCGCCGCCCAGGGTGCGCACGACGTTCTCGACGTGCTTGGCGGAAACCGTCTCGACGAAGGTGTGGGCCAGGAAGCCTTGCGGGGTGTAGGCCCGCCACATCAGGCCTTCCATGATCCCGGAGACCCACATCGAGGTGATGTAGAGCAGGATCCCGACGGTCGCGATCCAGAAGTGCCACTCCACCAGCGTGTTGGAGTAGAGGCGCCGCTTCTTCCACAGCCACGGCACCATGCAGTAGACCGCGCCGAAGGTGATGAAACCGACCCAGCCCAGCGCGCCGGAGTGCACGTGGCCGATGGTCCAGTCAGTGTAGTGGGAGAGGGCGTTGACCTCCCGGATCGACATCATCGGGCCTTCGAAGGTCGCCATGCCGTAGAAGGCGATGGCGGCGGCCAGCATGCGGATCACCGGGTCGGTGCGCAGCTTGTCCCACGCGCCCGACAGCGTCATCAGGCCGTTGATCATGCCGCCCCAGGACGGCATCCACAGCATGATCGAGAAGGTCATGCCCAGGGTCTGCGCCCACTGCGGCAGTGCCGTGTAATGCAGGTGGTGCGGGCCGGCCCAGATGTAGATGAAGATCAGCGCCCAGAAGTGGACGATGGACAGGCGGTACGAATAGACCGGCCGCTCCGCGCGCTTGGGCACGAAGTAGTACATCATCCCCAGGAACCCGGCCGTCAGGAAGAAGCCGACGGCGTTGTGGCCGTACCACCACTGGGTCAGGGCGTCCTGCACGCCGGCGAAGGCCGAATAGCTCCGGTGGTTCAGGAAGTTGACCGGCACCGCCAGGTTGTTGACGATGTGCAGCACCGCGATGGTGACGATAAAGGCCAGGTAGAACCAGTTGGCGACATAGATGTGCGGCTCCTTGCGCTTCCAGATCGTGCCCAGGAACACCAGCAGGTAGGAAACCCAGACGAAGGTCAGCCAGAGATCGGTGAACCACTCAGGCTCGGCGTACTCCCTCGACTGGGTGATCCCCATCAGGTAGCCGCTGGCGGCCGACACGATGAACAGCTGGTAGCCCCAGAACACGACCCAGGGCAG
>FTHP01001264.1_pt1 | contig 23150 bp, 17 predicted proteins | sample 1640961 | NCBI WGS metagenome assembly FTHP01 (sample SAMEA3914788, study PRJEB12502) | metagenome | biome: forest; material: soil | place: Canada | collected 2011-07-03 | depth 0.1 m
ACCACCGCCAGCTCGACCTCGTAGTCGAGCAGCTTGGTCAGCCTGGAATCCAGCCGCACCGGCGCGCCCGGCGGGTTGATCGCCGTCGGGGCCTTGGTGAAGAACTGCGGAACCTCGGGCAGCTTCTGCTGCAGGCCCATGGCGCGGGCGCCCTCGGCAACGTGGTCCACGTAGTTGCGCCCGACGCAGAACACGTTCTTGCGGGTCCGGGGGATGGGGGCCAGCAGCTGCACCTCGCCGGCCGCGATGGTCGGAGCGGACCTGGCGACGTCGGCGGCCTTGGCCAGCGCCGCGGCGCCGCCCTCGATCAAGGCCGCCAGCGTCGGCGCCACGGGCGTCAGGTCGACGACCTTGCCGTCGCCCAGCCAGGCGCCGGGAGCCTCCACGCCGCCGCGGGAAAAGGTGATGAACTTCATGGCCGCCTCCGTCTGCTCCCCCGGCTGCATAGCCGAGCCGCGTGGGTAGGCCAACTTCTACTCCTCCCATGCGAAGCGAAGCGGGGGAGGAGAAGGTTCACGCCGCCTTGCTTTCCAGGCCGCGCAGGAACCTGAGCAGCGCCCGCTCGGCCTGTTCGCGCGTGCCGCCGGTCAGCCGTCCGGCCAGATCGCCGGCGGCATAGGCCTCGAACACACCCGGATGGACATAGCTCTTGCGGCAGACGGCGGGGGTGTTGCCGAGCTGCTCGGCCACGCCCTTCACGCACTCGGCGATGCGCCGCTTTGCGTCGGTGCGCGAAGCGGCCGGGCCCGCGTCGGCCAGGGCCTGGGCGCAGGCGAGGGTGCCGGCCCAGGTGCGGAAGTCCTTGGCGGTGAACGGTCCTCCGCTGGCCTCGCGGATGTAGCCGTTGACGTCGTGCGAGCTGACGGCATGGCGTGCGCCCTCGGCGTCCAGGTACTGGAACAGGCGCTGTCCGGGCAGGGCCTCGCAACGGTGGACGATGCGGGCCAGGCGCCGGTCGCGGAACCCGGTGCGGTGGACCTTGCCGCTCTTGCCGCGGAACTCGAACACCGCGCCGGCGCCGGTGACGTCGACATGGCGCTTGCGCAGGGTGGTCAGGCCGAAGCTCCTGTTGGCCGCGGCGTATTCGTCGTTGCCGACGCGGATGTGGGTCATTTCCAGCAGGCTCACGACCGCCGCCAGCACCTTCTCGCGGGGCAGGCCGGGCGTCGCCAGATCCTGTTCGGCACGGGCGCGCAGTTTCGGCAGGGCTCGGCCAAAGGCGGCCATGTGGGCGAACTTGGCCCCGTCACGCTCGGCCCGCCAGTCGGCATGATAGATGTACTGCTTGCGCCCTTTCTGGTCGCGCCCGACCGCCTGGATGTGGCCGCGCGGGTCGGGGGAGACCCAGACCTCGCTCCACGCCGGCGGGATGGCCAGGGCCCGGATACGGTCGATCGTCTCCGGGTCGCGCTCGACCCGTCCGTCGGGCCGGCAGTAGTGGAAGCCATGACCCGAGCGCCGCCGGGTCAGGCCCGGGTCGCTGTCATGGACGTAGACCAAGCTGGCCGCTTCCGCGAAGACCGGACCGTTGAGTTGGGAATCGAGCGCCATGGCGGCGTGGCAACGGGCCGGGCCTTTGAATGTTCCAGTCGGATATGGAGCTTTGCATTAACCATTGCATTCTCCTCGGGCGCGAGGATCGATGTCCGCGCCTGGAGCCACGCCGATGTTCGCTCGCACCCACGCCGACCTGCACAATGTGCGGCTCGGCGTCGACCGCATCAGGACCGTCTCGGACCGCATCGTCGGCCTGGGGCCGTTCGGCATCGGCCTGGATGGCATCCTAAGCTTCTTCCCAGTGCTGGGCGTGATCTACAGTGGCGGCGCCGCCCTGATGCTGCTGGCCGAGGCGATCAGGGCGCGGGCCTCGACCTGGACCCTGGCGCACATGGGCCTGCTGCTCTTCGTCGACACCGCGCTCGACCTTCCGAGCTCTGCGGGGCTGGGCGTGTTCTCCGGGATTGCGGACACCCTGTTCACCGGCCACAAGTGGTCGGCCAACCTGCTGCTCAAACACATGGACGACACCCTCTACATCGAGGGCTCCCGAGCCGAGGCGCGCGGCACCGCGGAGTACGCCGAACTGATGGCCGACGTCCGCGCCCGCCGCGAGAAGAGGCGGATCGTGTTTCTGGGCTAGGCGCGCAGGCCCTCACTTCCCAGGTGAAGCTAAGCCACCTTCGCCAGCTTGTGGGATCGGGTTCTGACCCGGGCCAACACGGCCTCGATGCGGCTGAGGATGGCGCCGATGCTGAGCGGCTTGGCGATCAGCCCGTCGACGCCGGCTTTGCGGGCCTCCATCACCCGGGTCGCGTCGCCATGGGCGGTCATCATCAGCACGGCCATGTCCCGCAGGCCCGGGATCCTGCTCTGCCGCACCTCGCGGGTGAACTGGGCGCCGTTCACCGGATGCATCTCATAGTCGACCAGGGCGATGTCGGCGCGCCATTGCTTGAGCAAATTGAGGGCGGCGCCGCCGTCGGCGCACTCGCGCACGTCCATGCCGGAGGCAGCGAGCACCTCGCGGACGATCTGGCGAACGTGGGGATTGTCGTCCACCACCAGGACTCGGGTCTGACCTTCGGCTACCATGGCTGCGCTCCTGCACGGTGTGCAGCCATGAGCCGAATTGATCTACTTAGTCCTTACTCATTATGCGGCGTATCGTCGCAACTGATTCTTCCAGACAAGAATAATTGATCGAGATCAAGCTGTAGTATGGCAAATATTCGCAAGCCAACCATTAGCTACGCAACGATCAGTTATTCGACCATGACCGGAGCCCGCACGGCGCGAAGCGTGGCGTGGGTGAACCCCGCGGACATGGCGTCGATCATCAGGTCGGTGGTGGGCAGGCTGGTGACGATCAGGAGCGTGTTCGGACGCGTCACCATAGGCACAAACCGTCGCATGCCCACGGCGATGGACTGCGGATCGTCGCCGAGCAGGGCGGCGGGCACAGTCAGTCCGGATATCTTGGCGGCTCCGGCTGTGTGCACCATCGAGCGCGTCGGCTCGATCTGGACCCAGACGCTGCGGAAGAAGCCGCGGACCAGGGATGCGATCTCGGTCAGACGACCCACGGGAATGCCGTTCTCAATGTCCACCAGCTCGCAGATCGCCGCTTGTCGTAGCACCTGCTGCAGCTCGCGCGCGCGGTTCAGGAGAGCGGCGCGGGCCCGTCCATTGCTCAGGCTGGCGAACGACAGCTGGATGATCAGGTTCGGCTTGTCCGGAGTCGGGCCATCGGTAAGCCGTGAGATGCCGCGGTCGAGCGCCGCAAGGTCCACCTGCTCGAAGTCCGGCGGCATCAGGCTGCGGCGCTGGGCGGGGGTCAGCTCCACCAGGGTCCGCAGGTTGACGATCCTGGACTCGATGCGGTGGCCGGCCATGGCCCAGGCCTTGAGGTCCATCACCGGATCGACCGCAAACGAGACCCGCAGATCCTGCCCGTCCGCGGTCTTCATCGGCCATGACGTGAGGCTGGCCAGGGGCGAGGCCAAGGCGGAAGGCCGCGCGGAGGCGGGCGTGGACTCGATGTCCGCCTTCTCCAGCTCGGCCACTGTAAAGGGGCGAAGCTCCACGTGGTCGGCCGACAGCTGCACCACCAGGCCGACCTCCAGGTCCTCGGGCTGAACATCGCCCAGGAAGTAGGTCATCACGTCCTTCATGGCGCGGTAGCACAGGGCTTGGGCCAGCACGGTCGACTTGTCGGGGGTGGCGACCAGGAAGTGGGTCTCGCTGGCCCGCTGCCAGATGTCGGTCGGCGTCAGGTGCTTGCGGAAATGCCGCTCGACCAGGTCATAGATCTGGCTGCGCCGCTGGTTCCAACGCTCCCCCAGCGCGGCTTTCACCGGCGCGAGCGAGACCAGCAGCGCCTGACCATGAGCGACCAGGTCGGAGTGACCGATCAGCTGGAAGAGCGAGCCCGCGTTTTCGGGTGCGAGGAATGACTCCCGATCCGTCGTTCGCGCCTCTGACTGGGAGGGTTCGGCCGACATGGCGGATTCCGGGCGGTCCTCGCTGGCGATAGCCCCAGCTTGCCACACTCAGAGCGCGCAACAGGTTAAGAACTCTAAGGACTTGCAAGCCTCGATCAGGCTTCGGCGGGAGGGCGTTGCTCGTAGCCCAGCCGGGCGTTGAGCCGATCGAGCACGTCGATGGCGGCGTCCGCGATCGGGGTCCCCGGCCCGAACACCGCGGCCACGCCCATGTCCAGTAGGGCCTGGGTGTCTTCCGGCGGGATCACGCCGCCCAGCACAACCATCAGCTCGCCGTGGCCCAGCCGCCGCAGCTCGGCCATCAGCTCGGGCGTCAGGGTGAGGTGGCCGGCGGCCAGGGTCGAGACGCCCAGCACGTGCACGCCGCCGCCCACGGCGGCCTCGGCGGCCTCGGCGGGCGTCTGGAACAGCGGCCCGATCTTCACCTCGAAGCCGAAGTCGGCGAAGGCGCTGGCCACCGCCTTCTGGCCGCGGTCGTGGCCGTCCTGGCCGAGCTTGGCGATCATGATCGAAGGGGCCCGCCCGTCGGCCTCGCGGAACGCCCGCACCATGCCCTTGGCCCGCGCCACCTTCGGGTCGGGCCCGGCCTGGCCGGCGTAGACCCCGCGCACGCCCTCGGGCCTCGCCTGATGGCGTCCGAACACCTGCTCCAGCGCCAGGCTGATCTCGCCGACGGTGGCCTTGGCGCGGGCGGCGTCGACCGACAGGGCCAGCAGATTGGCGTCGCCGCGCGCGCCCTCAGTCAGCGCGTCCAGCGCCCCCTGCACCGCGTTGGGGTCGCGCTCGGCCTTCAGGCGCGCCAGCTTGTCGATCTGGCGCTGGCGCACAGCGGCGTTGTCTATCTTCAGCGTCCGGATGTCGTCCAGGCCTTCGGGTCGGAAGCGGTTGACCCCGATCACGGCCTGCTCGCCGGTGTCGATCCTGGCCTGGGTGCGGGCGGCGGCCTCCTCGATGCGGAGCTTGGGCAGGCCGGTCTCAATGGCCCTGGCCATGCCGCCCATGGCCTCGACCTCGTCGATGTGCGCCATCGCCCGGGCGCCGAGGTCGTGGGTCAGGCGCTCGACGTACCAGGAGCCGCCCCAGGGATCGATGGTGCGGGTGATCCCGCTCTCCAGCTGCAGGTGCAGTTGGGTGTTGCGCGCGATGCGGGCCGAAAAGTCGCTGGGCAGGGCGATGGCCTCGTCCAGCGCATTGGTATGCAGCGACTGGGTCCCGCCGCCCACGGCCGCCATGGCCTCGATGCAGGTGCGCGCGACGTTGTTGTAGACGTCCTGAGCGGCGAGGCTCCAGCCGGAGGTCTGGCAGTGGCAGCGCAGCAGAAGCGAGCGGGGGTCCTTCGGCTCGAACCGGCGCATCAGCTGGGCCCACAGCTTCCGCGCCGCGCGGAGCTTGGCCACCTCCATGAAGTGGTTCATGCCGATGCCCCAGAAGAAGCTGAGGCGAGGGGCGAAGGCGTCGACGTCCAACCCCGCCTTCAGGCCGGTGCGCACATACTCCAGCCCGTCGGCCAGCGTGTAGGCCAGCTCCAGGTCGGCCGTCGCTCCGGCCTCCTGCATGTGGTAGCCGGACACCGAGATGGAGTTGAACTTGGGCATCTCGCGGGAAGCATAGGCGAAGATGTCCGCGACGATCCGCAGCGAGGGCCCGGGCGGATAGATGTAGGTGTTGCGGACCATGAACTCCTTCAGGACATCGTTCTGGATGGTCCCGGAGAGGTCGGCCCGCGCCACGCCCTGCTCCTCGGCGGCGGCGATGTAGAGGGCCATCACCGGCAGCACGGCCCCGTTCATCGTCATCGACACGCTGGTCTTTCCCAGCGGGATGCCCTCGAACAACGTGCGCATGTCGTAAATGGAATCGACGGCGACCCCGGCCATGCCGACGTCGCCCTTCACCCGCTCGTGGTCGGAATCGTAGCCCCGGTGGGTGGCCAGGTCGAAGGCCACCGACAGCCCCATCTGCCCCGCCGCCAGGTTGCGCCGGTAGAAGGCGTTGGACTCCTCGGCCGTTGAGAAGCCGGCGTACTGGCGGATGGTCCAGGGGTTGGTCAGGTACATGGTCGGATAGGGCCCGCGCACGAACGGCTCCAGGCCCGGCCAGCCGGGATCGAACTCCGGCCCTGCGGTGTCGGCGGGGCGGTATGCCGGCGCCACCTCGATCCCCTCGGGCGTCATCCAGGCCGGCCCGCCCGGCGCCGCTGACTCACCCGCCGGGTCATCGGCGTCGAACGACAGGGTGGTGAAGTCGGGGAAGCTCATGGCTCCAGGTCCGCCATCACCAGCTCGGCCGCCTCGGCCAGGCGCATGGGCTCGAGCGGAGGGCATCGGCTGTCCGGGCCGTTCAGGCGCGGGCCGTTCACGCCGACGCCAGGCGCGATACGGCCTTCGTCGTCGACCTCAACGGGCCTGGCCTCCGGGTCCAGGAAGAGGGTCACGCCCAGGATCGGCAGGGCGCCTTCCGCCACTGCGGTCTCCCGCGCCTGATGCACGGCTCGCACCTCGGTCGCGAACGCTCCCGAGACCAGGGCCTGGACCACGCCGCCCTGCGCCTCGATGGCCTGGAACTGTCTCCATCCCTGCCGGGCCAGCTCTCGCGTCATGGACTCGATGAACCAGGCCCCCGCGGCGGGGTCCTCGACACGGCCGATGTGGCTCTCCTCCATCAGGACCAGCTGGAGGTTTCGGGCCAGTCGGCGGGCCTGCGCCCCGGGAGGCCCGATCGCGTCGGTGAAGGCGTCCAGCACGATGGCGTCGGCGCCGCCCGCCGCCGCGCCGAAGCCGGCGGCGGTGAGTCGCAGGAGGTTGGTCCAGGAGTCGAACCCGCTCAGCATGCGCCGCGATGACCGCACTTCGATGCAGGCTGGGAGCTGGAGCCGACAGGCCCGGGTCATCCGGGCCCAGATATCCCGGGCCGCCCTCAGCTTGGCGAGGGTCTGCAGATACTCCCCGTCCGCCGACAGCCCCAGGACGATGCCCGCGAAGGCCTGCCCCGGCGGCAATCCCGCCGCCGTCAGCGCCTTGGCGTAGGCCAGCGCGCTGGCCGCCATCAGCCCCAGTTCCTGAGCGGCAGACCCGCCAGCTTCATGCGCGGTGCGGCCCGACGCCAGCACCAGCGAGGCCGCAGGATGAGGCTTCGCGAGGCGCGCGCCGGCGCGCGCCACAGCCGCGATGTGCCCCTCGATCGGCCCCGGGCTGGCCCCCGATCGCGCGAACGCGCTCAGGGGATCCAGATGGAACGCAAGCCTCGCCGAGGGCGAGCCCTTGGCCAGGTCGGACAGCCCCTGCGCCGCCTCCGGTCCACCGAACCCCGCGTCCAGCGCGACCGTCGCCGCCTCGAGCATGACCCCGTCCAGGGCCCTGCCAAGGCCCGCGGCCGCGCCGGAATGGACCGAGAGCAGGACGGAGGAGGCGCCGCCGGCCAGGGACTCCAGAACCTGGTCGTTAGCGCGGGCCGGGTCGGGGTGGGCCACGGGAACGCGGACATCCCAGGCCATCGCGTCTTCGGCGGGACGCCGCCGGTGCTGAGGACCGGCGCGAGCAGCGGCCCCGTCGCCCGGGCCGTAAAGGGGCTGGATGAGCAGGTCCTCGACCGTGCGCGAGGCGAGGCGCTCGAAGGGCGCGTCCTTCAGGACGGCCCGGACCCTGGCAAGCCACTGCTCGCGGGAGGCGGATGTGGGGTCTGTCGCCACACTCAAGCAATCGGCGCGGGCGGCGACGGGGTCAAGCCACGGGCTGAAACGTCAGACGAATTCGCCGGCGCGGTAGTCGGCGAAGGCCTGGCGGATCTCGTTCTCGGTGTTCATCACGAAGGGGCCATAGGCGACCACCGGCTCATCGATCGGCCGGCCGTGGAACAGGAGGGCGTGGAAGGGGCCCTCGGCCGTGACCGTCAGCGTGTCGGCGCCGTCGGCCGGATCCAGCCAGGCCACATCGCCGGCCATCAGCGGGGTCTCCCCGGCTCCCAGGCGGGCGGAGCCTTCGACGGCGTAGAGGAAGGCCCGGTCTTCGGGCGGAACATGCAGCGACGCGACCGCCCCGCCGTCGAGCTTCACGGCGGCCAGGCCCATGGGATAGCTCGAGCCGTGGGGCTGCGAGACCTCGCCCTGGCGGCCGGCGTAGACCCGGATCTGCGAGCCCCCGCCCTCGATCGCCGGCGTCTCGGCGGCGTGCTGGTCGGCGTAGCGGGCGGGCGACATCTTCCGGTCGGCAGGCAGGTTGAGCCAGAGCTGCAGGGAGTGCACGCCGGCCGGGCCGGGCATCTCGCTGTGCATGACGCCCTTGCCGGCGGTCATCCACTGCACGTCTCCGGCGGAGATCACGCCGTGCGCACCGGTGTGGTCGCGGTGCTCCATGGAGCCTTCCAGCACGATGGTGACGGTCTCCATGCCGCGGTGCGGATGGGTCGGGAAGCCGGCGGGCGGCGAGAACCAGTCCTCGGCCAGCATGAGGAACGGGGAGTGGTCGGCGAAGTCGCTGGGCGGCACCACCATGCGGTTGGCGTGGGTGGGGGCGCTGCGGCCGGGCGGCTGGGCGGTCTCGATCCGCCGGACGGGTCTTTCCATGCCCGCTATATGGGCCGTGGCCGGGCCGTTCGCCAACCCTTTGCAATATCAGTGACCCTGCTACATATCCTCGCCAAAACGACCCCAGGGGGAGACGCCGGGCATGTCCGACGCAGGCAGTTTCGACTACATCATCGTGGGAGCCGGCAGCGCCGGCTGCGTGCTCGCCAACCGGCTGTCGGCCGATCCGAAGACGCGGGTGCTGCTGCTCGAGGCCGGCGGCGACGACCGTCCGACCCGCGAGCTCAGCCAGTTCTGGTCGAACATCCTGATCCACACGCCGATCGGTTTCGGGCGGACCATCAACGATACCAAGGTCAACTGGATGTACGAGACCGAGCCCGACCCGGGCAGCGGCGGGCGGGCGCACAAGTGGCCCAAGGGCAAGGTGCTGGGCGGCTCGTCCTCGATCAACGGTCTGCTCTACATCCGCGGCCAGGCGGCCGACTACGACGGCTGGCGCCAATCCGGCTGCGAAGGCTGGTCCTACGACGACGTGCTGCCCTACTTCCGCCGCGCCGAGCACCAGGAGCGGGGCGAGGACGAGTGGCACGGCGTTGGCGGGCCGCTCAACGTCTCGGACATCACAGAGCAGCATCCGCTGTCGGCGGCCGAGCTGGAGGCCTGCGTCCAGGCCGGCATCCCGCGCTCGCAGGACATCAACTGCGCCGACCAGGAGGGCGTCTCCTGGTTCCAGTTCACTATCAAGAACGGCCGACGCCACTCCGCCGCCGTCGGCTATCTGCACCCGGTGATGGGCCGGCCCAACCTGAAGGTCGAGACCCGCGCCCACACCACCCGCATCCTGTTCGAGGGCAAGCGGGCCGTGGGGGTGGAGTTCCTGCAGCGGGGCGCCAGGCGCACCGCCAAGGCCAGCGCCGAGGTGATCCTCGCGGCCGGCGCGGTGGCTTCGCCCCAGATCCTGGAGGCGTCCGGCGTCGGCCAGGGCGCGGTGCTGCAGGCGCACGGGGTGCCGGTGGTGCACGAGTCCAAGGGCGTCGGCGAGAACCTGCAGGACCATTACATGCTGGGCTGCCAGTGGCGGCTGAAGCCCGAGTGCTACTCGGTCAACGAGATGTCGCGCGGGCCGGCGCTGGTGGGCGAGGTGCTGAAGTACCTGATCACCCGCAAGGGCCTGCTCAGCTTCGCCGTGGCCCACACCGTGGCCTTCGCCAAGTCGCGGCCGGACCTGGCCCATCCCGACGTGCAGCTGCACATGATGGCCGCCAGCATGGATCTGGAGGTGCTGGGCAGGACCTCGGCGCTGATGCTGGAGAAGCAGCCCGGCATGACCTGTAACCCGTGCCAGCTGAGGCCGGAGTCGCGCGGCCACATCCACATCAAGTCGCCGGACACCACCGTCTACCCCTCGATCGCGCCCAACTACCTGGCCGACCCGCTCGACCAGGAGGTGGCCGTGGCCAGCCTGAAGCTGGTGCGCAAGGTGATGAACCAACCGGCTCTGGCGCCGTACCTGGAGTCGGCGGCCGATCCCTTCGGGACCACCGACGAGGAGATCCTCGGCTACGCGCGCGTGGCGGGCGCGACGCTCTATCACGCGGTCGGCACCTGCAAGATGGGCCACGACCCCATGGCGGTGGTCGATCCGCAACTGCGGGTGATCGGGGTCGAGGGCCTGAGGGTCGTCGACGCCTCGATCATGCCCAAGATCTCGTCGGGCAACACCAACGCCCCGACCATCATGATCGCCGAAAAGGCCTGCGACATGATCCTCGGCAAGACCGCCCTGGCCGCGGCGGCGTAGCACTGGCGGCAGGGACTACGCCTAATCGACTCCGCGCCGATTCCAGGGGCACATGCGGAGGATGACGACCACGCCCGCGCTGCTGGCTTGCGATTGGGGCAATACGCGCCTGCGCGCCTGGGTGCTGGGGGCGGACGGCCAGGTTCTGGCCGAACGCGCCTTTGACCTCGGCGTGCTGGCGCTGCAGCCGGGACAGGCCCAGGACGTGTTTCAGCGGCAGGTTCGCCCGGCGCTGGGCGCCGAGCGGCTGCCGGCGATCCTCTGCGGCGGGGTCGGCTCGACCATCGGCTGGCGGACGGTCGAGTACGTGGACTGCCCGGCGGACACAAAGGCGGTCGCCGCGCGTCTGGAGCCGGTCGGGGACGCCGAAGCGCCCGCCTGGATCGTCCCGGGTGTGCGCGGACCGGGCTTCGCCGGCGGCGTCGACGTGATGCGGGGCGAGGAGACCCAGGTGTTCGGCTGGCTGGTGCCGGATCCGGCCCGCCGCGCCGGCGTCCGGGTGATCTGCCACCCCGGCACCCACGGCAAGTGGATCCTGATCCAGGATGGCCGCATCGTCCGCTTTGTCACCTTCATGACCGGCGAGCTGTTCTCGGTGCTCACCCGCCACAGCGTCCTGAAGACCCGGGCGCCGGCGGATGATCTGGCCGCGTTCGACGAGGGTCTCGTCGCCGCCGACGATGGCGGAGCCCTGGCCGCGCGGGTGTTCTCCACGCGCACCCGGGTGGTGGGCCTCGGCAAACCCGCCGGCGAGATGGCGTCCTATCTCTCGGGCGTCCTGATCGGAGCGGAAGTCGCCACGGCGGCTGTCGCGCTGGGCGTTGATCCGGCGGGCGCTGTGGACTTGCTGGGAGAGCCGGCGCTGTGCGTCCTGTACCAGCGGGCGCTGGCGCGGCGCGGCGTCGAGGTCGCCGTTCACGACGGGGGCGAGGCTGCCGTCGCCGGGCTGTGGGCCCTGCACCGGCCGGCGGCAGGGTAAACCGGAGGTTACCGACTGGCCCGCTTCCTGCCTGGGACTGCCGATGTCCATCGGCCGCGGCCTCGTCATGACCCAATTAGGGACAAGGAGCTTCGACAGCCCCGACCCGCGCCGTCTGGGCGACGAGGCGCCCGAGCGGATCGCCTCGCACTACCTGACCGACGCGCGCCTGCGCCGGCGGATCCTCGTCGCAGAGCCCGCTGAACGGTCCGGCCTCTATGCCCGCGCCTGGGAGGAGGTCCTGGACCGCACCCAGTCCAGTCCACCCGAAGCGCAGGAGGCCGAGGCGGCCCGCCGCGCCCACCAGGTCACGAGCCAGCTCAAGGCTCTGGCCCCCTACCTCAAGGCATCCTCGCGCGTGCTCGAGATCGGTCCCGGGGACGGACGGCTGTCCGTCGCCCTGTGTGGCCGGGTCAAGCAGGTGACGGCCGTCGATGTCCGCGAGACTCTCACCCGCCTGCCCGACCTGCCTTCCAACCTGCAGCTCATCGTCTCCGACGGCGGTCATGCGCCCGTGGAAGCCGGCTCGTTCGACCTGGCCATCACCGACCAGCTGATCGAACACCTGCACCCGGACGACGTCGAGAGTCTGCTGCAGGCGGTCTGGACCGCCTTGAGGCCAGGCGGTCTCTTCATCGTGCTGACGCCCAACCGCCTGCTCGGCCCTCACGACATCAGCCGGTACTACAATCACGATGAGGCCCGCGGGCTGCACCTTCACGAGTTCAGCTTCCACGAGCTCCGCGCCTTGCTGCGGGGCGCGGGGTACGTCCGGGTCCGGCCGATGGTGGGCGGCGGCCGCTACTGGATCCGCTCGTCCGGGGCGCTGGTGAGCGGGGTCGAGGCCACGCTCGAGGCGTTGCCGCCGACGCTGCGCCGTCGCCTGGTCCGCGCGCCGGCCGTCAGGGCCGCGCTGAACTCCATGCTGGGCGTTCGGGCGCTGGCCCGGAAGCCCTGACCGGGGCCGCATCGGCCTCGCGCCGTCCGGCGACGCAGGCGATGACAATGAACATCACCCACTGGAAGTCGTCGTGGTTGAGGATCGACACCTCGGTCATCGACCGGATGCTGATGACGATCAGGTAGGGCACGATGAGATAGCAGGCCTCGCTGCGGACCAGGCTCAGGGCCGATTTCGCAACCACCTGCAGGAAGTAGAGGGTCCAGGCGACCAGCCCCCAGAGACCCAGTCCCAGCCACGTCTCCAGCCAGCCGTTGTGAGCGTGGCCGGCGGTGAACTTGGCGTCCTTGGCGATCCAGGCGCCGGGGTACCAGCCGGTGGCGTGGTCCCACAGCACGCTGTAGCCAAAGCCGGTCCAGGGATGCTTGGCCAGCTGGCGCCACGCCGCGCCCCAGATGGCGGTGCGCCCTGTGAGCGTGGCGTCCTTGCCCAGCAGGCGGAACAGCAGCTCCGGCGAGGCGATCAGCAGCGCCGCGACCGCCACCAGGCCGGCGACGCTGGCCCAGCTCACCAGGGTCGCGGCCAGGGGGCCCCGGCGAAAGGCTCCGCAGATCATCAGGCCATACAGCCCCGCCGCGGCGCAGAGCAGGCCCGTCTTGGATTGCGACAGGACCACCAGCAGAAGAGCGAGCACAGCCATCCCGAGCCACAGGACCCGGGTTCTGGGATAGTAGATGCCCGTCGCGATGAAGATCAGCGCGGCCATGGTCTCCTGGCTGGCCAGGGCGTTCTTCTCGATCCACAGCCCGCGCCAGGCGCCGGGGAACAGCTCGGTCATGCGGCCCATCGACGGAACGGCGGCGCCCAGCAGGAAGCTGCCGACCGTGATCGCGACGAAGGCGGTGGCGATCAGCAGCGTCAAGGGCCGGGTGCGCCATAACGCGACCATGCCCACGCCGGCGAGGCTGGTGAAGGCCAAGGCCAGGGCCCGGCGCATGGTGGCGGGCGGATCGATCGACCAGAGCGTCGAGGCGAAGGCGAGGGCCAGGAGCACCACGAGCAGCTTGTTGCGCCAGAGCATCTTCAGCGCCGCCTGGTCGCCCAGGACAAACAGCAGCACGCTCGCCCCGTAGGTCGGGAAGAAGCCGTAACGGATGATCGGCGAGGACGCTGCCGTAAGGGTGTAGCCGACAGCCGGCGCCACCCAGGCCTGGGAGTAGCCGAAGATGACTGTATAGACGCAGGCCAGGGCCAGCAGCTGGCGAAGCCGCGCCGCCAGGCCCGAGGTGAGGCGTTCGGGCCTGTCCCCCGCATGACCGGGGATCCTCAGGTCGTTGGACGCCGCTGACGTCATCTGCTCCCGGCTGCCGAAGTCCGATTCGGCCCGTCGCCAAGGATCGGGCCTGCGCTCGCCCAGGGAAAGTCCGAAGCCTGCTCCTGGGGAGCATCAGGGCCTGGAAACCTTTCCGAAGTCTGTATTAAGATCTGTTAGGTAATGCAGCCGTGGTTACCGGCGTATTAGTAGTATATTTCAATCTGATGTTTGCACCGTTTTGGCAGAAATGGTCCCCGTCGAAGGTGGGGGACCATGGCTCAGAGAGAGCTCAGCGCGGATGGCGCGTGGCTGTATTACAGCGGCGCCACGACTCACTCGGTTGTCGGGACCACGGCCGCCGAACTGCTGACCGGCACCGCACAGAATGACGGATTCCGTGGCAACACCGGCGGCGACACGCTGGTGGGCGGGGCCGGCGACGACACCTATTTCATCTGGGACGCGCACGACCAGGCGGTGGAGAATCCCGGCGAGGGGATCGACACCATCCAGGCGACCCTGGCCTTCACCCTGCCGGCCAACATCGAGAACCTGCAGATGCTGGGCAACCTCGCCTATGCGGGGGGAAACGCGCTCGACAACATCATCTGGGGCAACCAGGGAAAGCAAACCCTCGACGGCAAGGGCGGAAACGACGTCCTGATCGGGGGAGCCGGGGCCGACATCTTCGTGATGGGCCAGGGCTACGGCCACGACGTGATCAACGACTTCCAGCCGGGCGTCGACCGGATCCGGCTTGGCGGTCTCGGCATGAACACCTTCGCCGACGTCAAGGCGGCGATGACCCAGGTGGGCGCGGACGTGGCGCTGAACTTCGCGACGGGCGAGGAACTGGTGCTGCGCAATCACCAGATCTCCGATCTGAGCGGTCAGGACTTCATGCTGGGTCTGGACACGTCGCGGCTGAACCTCACCTTCGACGACGAGTTCAACACGCTCAGCCTCTACAGCCAGGGCGGCACCTGGTGGACCACCTTCGGCAGCGGCGGCACGCCCACCAGCACCCGCACCCTGCCCAACAACGGCGACCGGCAACTCTACGTCGACCCAGGCTACAAGGGCACGGCTTCGACTCCGCTCGGCCTCAACCCGTTCTCGATCAACAACGGCATACTCAGCATCGCCGCCGACAAGGCCCCCAGCGGGGACCTCCAGTACCTGTCCGGCTATCAGTACACATCGGGCCTGCTGACCACCAAGACCACCTTCCACCAGCAGTACGGATACTTCGAGGTCCGCGCCAAGATGCCTGCCGGCGACGGCTTCTGGCCGGGCTTCTGGCTGCTGCCGGCCAACTACACGTTCTCGCCCGAGCTCGACATCTTCGAGGCCCTGGGCAAGGACCCCTCGACGATCTACCAGACCGTCCACACCCAGGATCCCACCCAGCCGAAGTGGACCAGTATTCCGGTCCACATCGATAATCCCGACCAGTTCCATACCTACGGCTTCAAGTGGGATGCGAACTACATGGTCTGGTACGTCGACGGCGTTGAGACCACGCGCATGGCCACCACCGCCGACATGCGCCAGTCGATGTACATGCTGTTCAGCTTCCCGATCGGGGGCCCGTGGGCCGGCCCGGCCGACGCCACCACTCCGTTCCCGGCGGCGTTCCAGCTCGACTACGTCCACGCCTACAGCCTGACCGACCAGGCGCCCACCGCCAACGCCGACGCCTACAGCCTGGCCGAGGGCGGCGTGCTGACCGTTTCGGCGGCGCAGGGCCTGACCGCCAACGACACCGATCCCGACGCGTCCGACCAGCCGTGGCTGGCGCCGGCGCTCGTGAGTGGGCCGGCCCACGGGGCGGTCAGCCTGAACCTCGACGGCTCGTTCAGCTATACGCCCAACGCCGACTACGCCGGCCAGGACAGCTTCACCTATGCGGCCTCCGACGGCCTGAAGCAGTCGGCTCCGGTCAGCGTCAACCTGACCATCACGCCGATCAACGACGCGCCCGTCGCTGCGGCCTCGTCGGTCACGCTGGCAGAGGACACGACCAGGGTCCTGGCCGCCTCTGACTTCCAGTTCTCCGACCCCGCCGACACGCCGGCCAACGGCCTGAAGGCGGTGATCATCACCTCGCTGCCCGCCGCCGGAACCCTGGCTCTGGATGGCGTGGCGATCACCACCGCCCAGGCGGCGGCCGGCCTCAGCCTCACCGTCGCGGACCTCACGGCCGGCCGGCTGACCTTCACGCCCGCCCATGACGCCAACGGATCCGCCTACGCCAGCTTCGGCTTCAAGGTGCAGGACGACGGCGGGACGGCCGGCGGCGGCGCCGACATCTCGGCGGCCTCCGCCACAATGACGCTCAATGTCACGCCGGTGAACGATCCGCCTGTGGCGAACCTGGACACGGCCACGGCCACGAAGGACGGCTCAGTGGCGATCCCGGTGGCGGCCCTGCTGGCCAACGACACCGACGCGGACGGCGACGTGCTGACCGTGACCGGCGTCGCCCTCGCGCCCCACGGCCACGGCGTGGTCGAGCTGGTCGGCGGCGTCGTGACCTACACGCCCGATCCCCATTACGTCGGTCCGGACAGCTTCACCTATCTCGTCAGCGACGGATCGGCGGCTCCCGCAGCGGGGACGGTCAACGTCTCCATCTCCGCCGTCCCGTCCGTCTACACCTACGGAACAGCTGGCCCGGATATCATCGATTACTCCCTGCGCACCGCCCCACAGCTGGTGAACGGCCAGCAGGGCGATGACGTCCTGACCGGCGGTTTCGGAGCCGACAGCCTGAACGGCGCAGCCGGAAATGACGTCCTGATCGGCGGCGGCGGCGCGGACCTGCTGACCGGCGGGGCGGGCGCCGACACCATGACCGGCGGCGGCGGCGACGATAAGTTCATGTTCGCCAAGGCCGATCTTTCCGCCACGGCCACGGATCTGGTCACCGACTTCCAGCGGGTCGGCGGCGGCGCGCCCTTCCATGACGTCCTGTGGTTCAGCGGCTTCTCGCCCTCGGCCAGCCTGCATTACGTCGGTGACGCCTCGCCCGGCGTCCACGACTACCTGATCGCCGACGGCGCGTTCAGCGCCCATGTGCTGGTGAGCTACGCCGGCCCCGGCGTGAACCTGATCAAGGGCGCGGACTACTTCATCGCGGCCTAGGCGCTCCACGCGTCACACCTGAGACTTGATTGAAAATAGAATCTGTCTGATATCTCAGACATGATTACGGCTGCGCAGTTGCGCGCGGCGCGGGCGCTGATCGGGATCGACCAGCGCCAGCTGGCCGAGCTTTCCCGACTGTCGGTGCCCACCATCCAGCGGATGGAGGCCAGCGAAGGCGTGGTCCGCGGACACGTCGATTCCCTGATGAAGCTGGTGGCCTCGCTGGAGGCGCGCGGCATTGAGATGATCGGCGAGGGCGTCCCCAGCCAGGGCGAGGGCCGCGGCGTGCGTCTCAAGGAGCGCCGGCCCATCGTCGCCGCGCCGCTGAAGCCGGCGGCCGAGGTGGACGCGAAGAAGGATCCGCTGCTGGGGCCGGCGACCGACTAATCATGCTCCTCACCATCGCCCTCGTCTGTCCCTTGGCCCTGCTGGCGCTCGCGGTGCTGGCGGTCGGCATCGGGCGGCGAGCCTTCGCCACGCCCCTGATCTATGGCGGTTGCCTGCTGGTCACGCTCGTCTCGCTGTGGGCGGCGGCGAGCCAGCTGCTGCTGTCGCCGGCCGCACCTCTGGCGGCGGTGCTGCCGCTGGGGCTGCCCTGGATCGGCGCGCACTTTCGACTGGACGCCCTGTCGGCCGTGTTTCTGTCAGTGGTCAATCTCGGCGGCGCGGCGGCGAGCCTCTACGCCATCGGTTATGGCCGGCATGAGGACGCGCCCGGCAGGGTGCTGCCGTTCTACGCCGCCTTCCTGGCCGGCATGAGCCTGGTGGTGCTGGCCGACGACGCCTTCAGCTTTCTCACCGCCTGGGAGTTCATGTCGCTGAGCTCGTGGGCGCTGGTGATGTCGCACCACACGGACCCGGAGAACCGCAGGGCGGGCTATCTCTACCTGGTGATGGCGAGCTTCGGCACGCTCTGCCTGCTGTTCGCCTTTGGCATCCTGGCAGGGCCCGCCGGCGCCTACGCCTTCGACTCCATGAGAGCCCACACCGTGTCGCCAGGTCTGGCGGCGCTGGTGCTGACCTTCGCCCTGCTGGGTGCGGGGTCCAAGGCGGGGCTTGTGCCGCTGCACGCCTGGCTGCCGCTCGCCCACCCCGCCGCGCCCAGCCACGTATCGGCGCTGATGAGCGGGGTGATGACCAAGGTCGCCATCTACGGCTTCATCCGCATCGCCTTCGAGCTGGTGGGCCCGCCGCAATGGTGGTGGGGCGCGCTGGTGCTGGCGCTGGGCGGCCTGACGGCGGTGATGGGCGTGCTCTACGCCCTGATGCAGCGGGACCTGAAGCGGCTGCTGGCCTATTCCACCGTCGAGAACATCGGCGTCATCTTCATCGGCCTGGGCCTGGCGCTGGCGTTCAAGGCCGAGCGGATGGAGTGGGCCGCGGCGCTGGCCGCCACGGCGGCGCTGCTGCACGTGTGCAACCACGCCCTATTCAAGAGCCTGCTGTTCTTCGGCTCCGGGGCGGTGCTGAACGCCACGGGCGAACGCGACATGAACCGGTTCGGCGGGCTGATCCACCGCATGCCGGTGACTGCCTTCGCCTTCCTGGTCGGCTGCGCGGCCGTCTCGGCGCTTCCGCCTCTGAACGGCTTCGTCTCGGAGTGGATGACCTTCCAGGCCATCCTGCAGAGCCCCAGGTTCGATCCCTGGGCGCTGAAGCTGCTGGCGCCGGCGGTGGGCGGCCTGCTGGCCCTGTCCGCCGCCCTGGCCGGGGCCTGCTTCGTCAAGGCCTTCGGGGTGACCTTCCAGGGCCGCCCGCGCAGCCCTGAGGCCGCCGCGGCCAAGGAGACCGACGGCTTCTCGCTTGCCGCCATGCTCATCCTGGCGGCGGGCTGCGTGATCACCGGCGTGCTGCCGGGGCTGCTGATCGACGCGCTGGCGCCGGCGGTGCACGCCATGGCCGGCGCCAGGCTGGCGGCGCAGGCGACGCTGCCCTGGCGGACCATCGTGCCGATCGACTCCAGCGCCAGCTCCTACAATGGCCTGCTGGTGTTCAGTTTCATCGCGGTGTCGGCGCTGGCCGCCGCCCTGGCCATCCACGCGTTCGCCTCGCGCGCGGTCAGGCGCGCGCCGGCCTGGGACTGCGGCTTCCCGGAGCCGAGCCCGGCGACCCAGTACACGGCGGAGAGCTTCGCCCAGCCGATCCAGCGGGTGTTCGGATCGGTGGTGTTCCGAGTGCGCGAGACCGTGGCCATGCCGGCCCCCGGGGACCTCGCCGCCTCGCGCCATGAGGCCGTGGTGCACGATCCGGCCTGGGAGCTGATGTACGCGCCCATCGCCACGGCGGTGACCTATGTGGCCGCCAGGTTCGACCGGCTGCAGTTCCTGACCATCCGCTTCTATCTGAGCCTCGTGTTCATGGCGCTCGTCCTGCTGCTGCTGGTCCTGGCGCTATGGCTCTGATCCGCGACCTGGAGGTCCAGGGCCTGCAGATGCTGCTGGTGCTAGGAGCGGCGCCCCTGCTCACAGGCTGGGTGCGGACACTGAAGGCGCGGCTGGTGCGCCGACGCGGACCCCCGCTGCTGCAGCCCTATCGGGACCTGCTGCGGCTGCTGCGCAAGGAGGCCGTGCTGGCCGAGAACGCCTCCTGGCTGTTCCGGACAGCCCCCTACCTTATCTTTGCCGCCACCTGGGTGGCCGCCGCTCTCGTGCCGACCTTCGCCACCGGCCTGCAGTTCAGCTGGACGGCGGACCTGATCGCCATCGTCGCCCTCCTGGCCGGGGCCCGCTTCTTCCTCGCCCTGGCCGGGATGGACGTGGGGACCAGCTTCGGCGGCATCGGCTCCAGCCGCGAGGTGATGATCGCCTCCCTGGCCGAGCCGGCCATGATCATCATCGTCTTCACCCTGGCGCTCGTTGCGGGATCGACCCAGCTGTCCACCATCGCCGAGCACATGCTCACCGCCAACGTGGGCCTGCGGATCTCGCTCGGCATGGCGCTGGTCGCGTTGGTCATCGTGGCCATCGCCGAGAACGCCCGCATCCCGGTCGACAACCCGGCCACGCATCTGGAGCTGACCATGGTGCACGAGGCCATGGTGCTGGAGTATTCAGCCCGCCACCTGGCGGTGATCGAGCTGGCCTCGTCGCTGAAGCTGCTGCTCTACATCTCCCTGATCCTCTGCCTGTTCGTTCCCTGGGGCTTGGCGCCGGCCGGCGCCGGGTTCTGGCCGCACGCCATCGGCGTGGGCGTCTATGGCTTCAAGCTGGCCGCAGCCGGCGCGCTGCTCGCGGTGTTCGAAACCGCCATTGCCAAGATGCGGGTGTTCCGCGCCTCGGAGTTCCTTGGGGCGGGGCTGATGCTGGCTCTGCTGGCCACCCTGCTCCTGTTCGTCTCCCAGGGCCGCATCAGGTGAGCGGCCTCAGCTTCGATGTCGCGCACCTGTTGGCCGGGAGCCTGGTCCTGGTCAGCTTCATGCTGCTCTACCAGGACCGGCTCAGCGCGCTGATCAATGTCTTCGCCCTGCACGCGGCGGTGCTGGCGGCCGCCGTGGCCTGGCAGGCCTGGGCGCAGGGCGCGCCGCACCTCTACGTCACCGCCCTGATTGCGCTCGGCCTGAAGGCGGTGGTGATCCCGCTGGCCCTGCACCGGATGATCCGCCGGCTCGGTATCCACAAAGAGATCGAGACCGTCGGCGGCATAGGCCTGACCATGCTTGCCGGCATGGGGCTGGTGGCCCTGTCCCTGGTGGTGATGCTGAAGGTCACGCCCGAGGCGGACCGCCTGGCCCGCGAGGACCTCGCGTTCGCCCTCTCGGTGCTGCTACTGGGCCTTCTGATGATGGTCACCCGGCGCAATGCCGTCGGCCTTGTGATCGGTTTCATGTCGCTGGAGGACGGCCTTGTCCTGGCCGCCACCGGCGCCAAGGGCATGCCCCTGGTGGTCGAGATCAGCGTCGCCTTCTCGGTGCTGATCGCCTTCATCGTGATCGGGGTCTTCCTGTTCCGCATCCGCGAGCGGTTCGACACGGTCGATGTGCAGGCGATCGACCAGTTCCGCGAGGGGAGGCGATGAGCGGTTTCGCCCTCGATCCCCTGGTGCTGGTGCTGGCTTTGCCCCTGGTCGGCGCGGCCCTGGCGGCGCTGGCCCCGGGCTACCGGCTGGCAGCCGCGATCAACGTGACCTTCACCGGCCTGACCTTCGCCAGCGCCCTCGGCCTCTACTTCGCCCGGCCGCCGGTGGGCGACTACCTGCAGATCGACGACCTGTCGGTGGTGTTCATGGCCCTGAACGCCCTCGTCGGGTTCACCACCAGCATCTTCAGCGCCACCTACATCGCCCACGAAATCGAGATCGGGCGGCTGACTTCGCGACGGCTGAGATTCTACCACGCCATGTACCAGGTGCTGATGTTCGCCATGAACCTGGCGCTGGCGGCCAACAACATCGGCCTGATGTGGGTGGCGATCGAGCTGGCCACCCTCACCACCGTGGTCATGGTCGGCATCTACCGCACCCAGGAGGCCATTGAGGCGGCGTGGAAGTACTTCATCCTGGGCAGCGTCGGCATCGCGCTGGCGCTGTTCGGCACCATCCTGGTCTATGTGGCGGCCAGGCCCGTGGTCGGCGAGGGCCTGGACGGCATGGTCTGGACCGTCCTGATCGGCCAGGCGCACCGGTTCGATCCGTCCCTGCTCAACGTCGCCTTCGTCTTCCTGCTGCTGGGCTATGGCACCAAGGTGGGGCTCGTGCCGCTGCACGCCTGGCTGCCGGACGCCCACGCCGAGGGTCCGACGCCCATCTCGGCTGTCCTGTCGGGCCTGCTGCTCAACGTGGCGCTCTATGCGGTGCTGCGCTTCAAGATGCTGCTGGCGGCCAATCCCGCGGCGATCGCGCCCGGCCCGCTGATGGTCACGATGGGGCTGGTCTCGGTGGTGTTCGCCGGCTTCATGCTGTACCCGCGCAAGGACATCAAACGGCTGTTCGCCTATTCCTCCATCGAGCACATGGGGGTGATCACCTTCGCCTTCGGCATGGGCGGGCCGCTCGCCAACTTCGCCGGCCTGCTGCACATGACCATGCACAGCCTGACCAAGTCGGGGATCTTCTTCGCTGTCGGCCACATCGCCCAGGTCAAGAACACCCAGCGGATCGCGGGCATCAGTGGCCTGACCGTCACCCATCCGATCCTGGGCTGGGCGCTGGTGGTGGGCGTCGCCGCCATCGCCGGCCTGCCGCCCTTCGGCATCTTCATGAGCGAGTTCCTGGTGGTGAGCTCCACCTTTGCCCGGGCGCCCTGGTTGGCGGTGATCCTGGTGTTCGGCCTGCTGGTCGCCTTCGGGGCCCTCTTGATGCAGGTGCAGAAGCTGGCGTTCGGGGACCCTACGCCCGGGACCGAGCCGGCCAAGGCCTCCTATGTGCCGATGTTCGTCCACCTGGTCCTGGTGCTGGGGGCGGGGATCTTCCTGCCCGCCGTGCTGGTGGCCTGGTTCCAGCACGTGGCGAGGCTGCTGGGATGAGCGTGCTGGCCGACCTCATCGCCAAGGGCCATCCCGGACCGCCGGCGAGGCCATGGCCGCGCGTGCAGGGCGACCGCTCGCACTGGCGTTCGGCGATCGGACGGCTGCAGGCCGGGACCCTGACCCTGCTGGACCTATGGGCCGAGCCCGGTGTGGCGCACATGGCCCTGCTCGACGAGGCGGCCAGCGAAATCGGCGTGGTCAGTCTGGATTGTCCGAAGGGCGGGTTTCCCTCGGTGGGTCTCCGCCACGCCCCGGCCATCCGCCTGGAGCGGACCATCCAGGACCTGCACGGTCTGGTCCCCGAGGGAGCTCTCGATGCGCGCCCCTGGATCGATCACGGACGCTGGGGCTCGGCGCGCGCGGCGGAGCCTTACGGCTTCCTCCCCTCGGTGGGCGAGGGCCTGCACCAGATCCCCGTGGGTCCGGTGCACGCGGGAATCATCGAACCCGGCCACTTCCGCTTCACCGCCAGCGGCGAGACGGTGGTGCGGCTGGAGGAGCGGCTCGGTTATGTTCACCGCGGCATGCTGCAGAAGATGGCCGGCGCGCCCCTCGGCAAGGCCGCGCGGCTGGCCGGCCGCGTCTCGGGCGACAGCACCGTCGCCTACGCCCTGGCCTTCGCCCGCGCGGTGGAGGCTGCCGCGGGCGTGGAGGCGCCGGCGCGGGCCGTCTGGCTGAGGGCCCTGATGGCCGAGCTGGAAAGGCTGGCCAATCACCTGGGCGACATTGGCGCCATCTGCAACGACGCCTCGTTCGCGCTGATGCACGCCCACTGCGCCGTCCTGCGCGAGCGGGTGCTGCGCGCCTGTGACGCCGCCTTCGGCCATCGGCTGATGATGGACTGCGTCATCCCAGGCGGGATCGCCTCCGATCTCGAGGCGTCGGGCGTCGAGATCATCGGCGGCCTGCGCGAGGCGATCCAGGCCCGTTTCGGCGAGCTGGTCGACCTCTACGACGACACGGCCTCGCTGCAGGATCGCACGGTCGGGACGGGAAGGCTGTCAACGGAGCTGGCC
>FTHP01001274.1_pt1 | contig 22768 bp, 21 predicted proteins | sample 1640961 | NCBI WGS metagenome assembly FTHP01 (sample SAMEA3914788, study PRJEB12502) | metagenome | biome: forest; material: soil | place: Canada | collected 2011-07-03 | depth 0.1 m
CCCAGCCGCGCTGATGGCGCATGGGGCCAGGCACGTCATCGCCACCGAGGAAAGCGATCTCCCAGCGGAGGTGAAGCGGATCACCGGCGGCAAGGGCGCGCGGCTGGTGTTCGATCCGGTCGGCGGCCCCTACGTCATGACCCTCGCCCAGGCCATGGCGCCGGAAGGCATCATGTTCATCTACGGCGGGCTCAGCGGCCAGGACACGCCCTATCCGCACTGGCCGGCGGCTTTCGGTTCGCTCAGCCTGCGCGGCTGGGTGGCCTCGTTCATCTGGAACCATCCCGACCGTTTCGCCCGGGCGACGGATCTGGTGCTGCGTGGCCTGGCCGGCGGCCAGCTGAAGGCGGTGATCGACAAGACCTTCCCACTGGACCAGATCGTCGAGGCCCACCGCTACCTGGAATCCAACCAGCAGATCGGCAAGGTGGTGGTGACGGTCTGATGACCGGCCACGTGCTCGTCGAAAAGGCCGGGGGCGTCCTCACCCTGACCCTCAACCGTCCGGAGAAGAAGAACGCCCTCACCCGCGAAATGTACCGGACCCTGGGCGAGGCGATCGACGGGGCCGGGGATGATCCGGATGTCCGCTGCGTTCTGATCCAGTCCGAGGGAGACGCCTTCACCGCCGGCAACGACCTCAACGACTTCGCCGCCGAAGCCTCTGGCGCCAGCGATGCGTTGAGCCGGGAGGGCAATCCCCTGCTGGCCGCTCTGGCCCGGGCCAGGAGGCCGCTCGTGGCTGCGGTGCAGGGCCGGGCGGTCGGCGTGGGCGTGACGATGCTGCTGCATTGCGACCTGGTGTTCGTGGCCGATGATGCGGTGCTGACCACGCCATTCGTGAACCTCGCGCTGGTTCCCGAAGCCGCCTCCAGCCTACTCCTGCCCGCCCGCATCGGCCACGCCCGGGCATTCTCGATGTTCGTGATGGGCGAGGCGGTGGATGGCCACACTGCCGTGGCCTGGGGCATCGCCAACGCCGCCGTTCCCGCCGCCGGGCTGCGGGAGCGGGCGCGGGCGGCGGCCGAGGCGATCGCCGCCAAGCCGCCCGAGGCCGTGGCCAAGACCAGGGCCCTGATGCGCGACGAGCCAGCTGTTGTCGCCAGGATGGAGCGCGAGAACGCGCACTTCCTCGAGCAGCTGAAGTCTCCCGAGGCCCGCGAGGCCCTCACCGCCTTCGCCGAAAAGCGGCCGCCCAACTTCGGCGAGGTGAGCTGAGCCATGAGCCTATCGGGCAAGACCCTGTTCATCACCGGCGCGTCGCGGGGCATCGGCCTGGCCATCGCGCTCAAGGCGGCCCGCGACGGGGCCAACGTCGCCATCGCCGCCAAGTCGGCCGAGCCGCACAAGTACCTGCCCGGCACCATCTACACCGCCGCCGAAGAGATCGAGCGGGCGGGCGGCAAGGCCCTGCCCCTGATCGTGGATGTGCGCGACGAGGCCAGCGTCGCCGCGGCGGTCGAAGCGACAGCGACGCGGTTCGGCGGGATCGACATCTGCGTCAACAACGCTTCGGCCATCCAGCTGACCGACACCCTGCACACCGAGATGAAGCGCTACGACCTGATGCAGCAGGTCAATGCGCGGGGGACCTTCCTCACCTCCAAGCTCTGCGCGCCGCACCTCAAGCGGGCGGCCAATCCGCACGTGCTGACATTGTCGCCGCCGCTGGACATGCAGCCCAGATGGTTCGCCGGCCACGTAGCCTACAGCATGGCCAAGTACGGCATGAGCCTCTGCGTCCTGGGGATGGCCGAGGAGTTCCGCCCGGACGGGATCGCGTTCAACGCCCTGTGGCCCCGCACCGCCATCGCCACGGCGGCCATCCAGTTCGCCCTGGGCGGCGAGGAAGGCCTGCGCCGTTGCCGCAAGCCCGCGATCATGGCCGACGCCGCCTGCGCCATCTTTGAAAGGCCATCGCGCGACTTCACCGGCCAGTTCCTGATCGACGACAGCTTCCTCTACGGCGAGGGCGTGCGCGAATTCGACGTCTACCGGGTGGATCCGACCCAGCCCCTGACGCCCGACTTCTTCGTGCCGGCGGACTCTGTCCCGCCTCCGGGCGTGGTCCTCGGGCCTGAGCTCAGGGCCTAACCGGCCCCGCCGGCATTGGCCGAGGGAGCCTCGTAGCGGGCGACGATCAGGCGGGTGGCGTCGATGCGCGGGCCGCCGAGGCGGGCGATCTCCAGGTGGATGTGGTCGGTGATCCCCGGATAGCGGCGCTGCAGGCTCATCGCCCAGCCGATGGATTGGCCGAGCCGCACCGCCTGGCCCTCGGTGACCGAAGGCAGCACGTAGAAGACCCGGCTGGTGTAGTGGAGCGCCGGATTGGTGATCTCGACGAATCTCAGGAAATGGTCGTCGGCATAGGCGTTGCCGATCCTGGTGACGAAGCCGGAGATCGGCGCGCTCACCTGCTGGCCGGCGGTCGAAGTGTAGTCCACGCCTTCGTGCCGGCGTTCGTCGCCGTCGCGCGGCGAGCCGAATGCGCCGCATCCGAAGGCGTCGGTGGCGCGCGGGGCCTTGCCGGTCGGATTGGCGAAATCGTCGGAGCCGTCGCCGTCCACGTCGACGCCACGCCAGACCAGCACCTTCTGGGCCTCGGGGGTCAGCGGCTGCAGCCCGGCGAGCTCGCGCACGGCGGGCTCGGAGACGAGGCTGCGCACCAGGCTCGCGGGGGTCACGCCATTGACCTCGGCCAAGGCGGCGCAGGCCGACAGGCAGAGGCCGGCGACCAGCAGCCAGAGGCCGGCCCTTCCGGAGTTACGCGTTACTGACGATGCCATCACTCTCCCAGTCTTGCGTTCCGCTGGCGCAGACCGAAGCCCGGCGCAGGTGGAGGTCGGCGACGCGTCGCCGGTGGGTCCGCCAGGTCTGGCGTATGGAAAGTGGCCGCCGCGCAAAGCGACGACCCGACTTCAGGCCGTCTTCCTATACGACGGCCTGGTTAAAATAGTGCGTTTCCGTGGCTCCAGAGGGCGCCCGCGTCACTAAGCCACAAGGGGCTCCGAGCAGTGAAGTCCGGCGCGAGGGCTCGGCAATCAGGGCCGCGCCCTGTCCTCTTCGTCACCCTCGGCCTTGTGCCGAGGGCCCATGAACACCGCCCTGGCAAATGCCAGTGCGGCAGGCGGTGACGTCGCATATCGCCTGGCGCCGCCTCGTTTTCTGGGCCCTCGGCACAAGGCCGAGGGTAACGGATTGGGGGAAGTGCTCGGGAGTGGGAACAACGGGACGGTGGGGAGGGTTGCGGCGCCGCAAGGCGGGACTCTTGGCGCTTCCGTGCGTTCATTCCGCGGGCGCCGGGCGGGTGAATGCGGATCGGTCCATCAGAGTTAATCGTTGGTCGATCGTCTGGCGCCATAGTGGGGCCCCGGAGCAGACCATCATGTTGACCCGGACACAGCCGGCGGAGTCGATCTACCGAACGCCCCAATCCCAGAGCCGGGCGGGCATCCGGCTGCTCGGCAAGTTGCTCGGCGAGATCATCCGCGAAAAGCATGGACCACGGATGTTCCAGCGGGTGGAGGACGTCCGACGCCACTCGGTGAGCGAACACCGCGACGGCTCCGATGAAGTCGCTCTCAGCGAACGACTCGAGCGGCTGGCCCTCACCGACATGCTGGTGCTGATCCGCGCCTTCTCCGTCTTCTCCCAGCTCGCCAACATCGCCGACGACCAGCTGGCCCAGCGCGAAGCCCACCTGGACGACCACCGGCCCCTGCACCGGCTCGAGGATGGGCCGCCGCTGGACCCGGTCGCGGTCGCCGCCTTCTTCGAGTCCGCCATCCTGTCGCCAGTGATCACCGCCCACCCCACCGAGGTCAGGCGCAAGAGCATCCTGGACCGCGAGACCGCCATCGCCGAACTGCTCGACCTCCACGAGCGGCCGGGCCAGCGGACCTCGGAGCGGCTGCGCATCGAGGCGGACATCAAGCGCCAGATCCACATCCTGTGGGAGACGCGGATGCTGCGCCCGGCGCGGCTGCTGGTGACCGACGAGATCGACAATGCCTCCTCCGTGTTCGCCCGCACCTTCCTCAGTCAGACATCGAACCTGAAGCGCCGCCTGGCCGAGGTCTGCGGCCTTCAGGGAACCCTGCCGTGCGTGCTGAGAGTCGGCTCCTGGGTCGGCGGCGACCGGGACGGCAACCCGTTCGTCACCGCCGACGCGCTGGAGTATGCCGTGTCGCGCCAGTCGGAGCTGGTGCTGGACCACTATCTGGACGAGCTCCACGCCCTGGCCGGCGAGCTCAGCCTGTCCGATGAATACGCCCAGGTGAGCGACGTCCTGCGCGAACTGGCCGACAACGGGCCCAAGGCCGCGGCACAGAAGGCCGACGAACCCTACCGCCGCGCCCTCACCTTCTGCTACGCGCGGCTGGCCGCCACGCGCACGGAGCTGCTGGGCCGCCGGCCAGGGCGTCCTCCGCGGATGGGCGCCCATCCCTATGCCGCGCCGAGGGCCCTGGAGGCGGATCTCGAGATCATAGCGCGCTCCCTGGCCGACCACGGCGATGCCGACCTGGCGGATGGACGGCTCCGGGACCTGCGCGAGTCGCTTTCCTCGTTCGGGTTCAGCCTGGCGTCCATGGACCTGCGCCAGAATTCGGACGTCCATGAGCGGGTCATCAGCGAGTTGCTGACCACGGCGGGCGTGACGGACGCCTACCTTGGCCTGGAAGAGGCGGAGCGCATCGCGGTTCTGATGGCCGAACTGGTGGGCCCCAGGCTGCTGCGTACGCCCTATCGCGCCTATTCCGCGGAGACCGAAAAGGAACTGGCCATTCTCGACGCCGCCCGCCGGCTGCGCGACCAGTTCGGCTTCGGCGCCATCACCGACTACGTCATCTCCAAGACCAACAGCGTGTCGGACCTGCTGGAAACCACCGTGCTGCTGAAAGAGGCCGGCCTGTTCACGCCGGGCGAGCGGCCCGCCTGCGCGCTGCGCATTGTTCCGCTGTTCGAGACCATCGAGGACCTGCGCGAGAGCGACAAGGTGATGGCCGCCTGGTTCGACCTCTCCTTCGTGCCCGCCATGCTGGAGGCCAAGGGCGGCCTGCAGGAGGTGATGATCGGCTACTCCGACAGCAACAAGGACGGGGGCTACATCACCTCGGTGTGGGAGATCCGCGCCGCCATCGCCAGGCTGGTGGCGCTGGGCAGAGCGCGCGGGATCCGCATGCGCTTCTTCCATGGCCGGGGCGGCGCGGTGGGCCGCGGCGGCGGCTCCAGCTTCGACGCGATCCTGGCGCTGCCGGAGGGCGCGGTGGACGCCGGCGTGCGCATCACAGAGCAGGGCGAGGTGGTGGCCTCCAAGTACGGAAACCCCGAGGTGGGCCTGGCCAACCTTGAGACGATAGCCGCCGCAGTGCTGCTGGCCCGCTTCGCCTATGAGCCCGACATCGCCGATAACGGCGGCTCGGCGCTGCTGGGCGAGCTCAGCAGCCTGGCTTTCGCCCGCTATCGCTCGCTGGTCTACGAGACCCCCGGCTTCGAGGACTTCTTCCGCCAGTCCACGCCTCTGCCCGAGATCGCCGAGCTCAACATCGGCAGCCGGCCAGCGTCGCGCACCGCCTCGCCGAAAATCGAGGACCTGCGCGCCATCCCGTGGGTGTTCAGCTGGTCGCAGGCGCGGGTGATGCTGCCAGGCTGGTACGGCTTCGGAGGGGCGGCCGCGGCCATCGCCGACCGGCCGGGCGGCCTGCAGGCGCTGCAGGACCTCTACGACGGCTCGGCGTTCTTCCGAACCACCGTGGCCAATCTGGAGATGGTGCTGGCCAAGTCCAGCCTGCAGATCGCCCGCCTCTACGCCGACCTGGTCGAGGACCGGGCCCTGGCCGACGCCATCTTCTCCCGCATCCAGTCCGAGTGGACCGACTGCCGCGACGCGGTGCTGTCGATCACCCGCCAGACGACGCTGCTGGAGCGCACGCCGCGGCTGGCCGAGTCCATCCGCCTGCGCCTGCCCTACATCGACGCCCTGAACCTGCTGCAGGTGGACCTGCTGCGCCGCCGCCGAAAGGGCGATGACGACGAGGACATCGGCCGCGGCATCCGCATGTCGATCAATGGCGTCTCAGCGGGCCTGCGCAACAGCGGCTGAAGTTCGCCGACCTGCGGTCTAGGCGAGGCTGACCGCCAGGTAGATGACGGCCATCCCGATCACGGTCGCCGCGCTGGTCCACAGGTGCGGATGACGATCGTGGCTGTCGGGCAGCAGCTCGCTGGCGCCGATGTAGAGGAACACGCCGGCGAACATCGCCAGCAGCACGGCCAGTTGGCCTTGGCCGACGTGGATCGCCTGGGCGGCGGCGATGCCGGCGATCGGCGCGAGGGCGTCGGCGATCAGCCACCGCCGCGCCGTGCGTGCGTTCCCGCTCCCGGCCAGGCTCAGGTTGACGGTGTTCACGCCATCGGAAAAGTCATGGGCGAGCACGGCGAGGGCCAGGATCGTGCCCACGGGCGCGGAGACGTGAAACGCCAGGCCGATTCCCAGCCCGTCCAGGAAGCTATGGACGGTCAGGCTGCCCGCGCCGAGATGGCCTCGGCGGCCGCTGCCCCCGCTGGTGAAGATCTGCAGCACCCGGTCCAGCAGCATGTAGGCCGCGAAACCGCCAATGACGAAAGCCATGGTCTGGGTGATCGGGCGGGCCTTCCCCGACAGATCCACGGCCTCGGGCAGGAGATCGAACATCGCCACGCCGATGACCGCCCCGGCGCTGAAGCCGAGAATCAGGCGGATGTGCTTGTTGAGGCGCAGGGCCAGCGCGCCGCCCAGGAGCGTCGCTGCTCCGGTGGCGATCCCGACGAGCCCGAGCAGGACGAAATTGGGCAGGCCGCCAAACAGACCATGCATGCCGAAGCGTCATCCCCTGTCGCCGCGCCGTCGGCGGGTCCGGAGGTGACGTTATATCGTTACAAAGTTGCCGGTTGCCAGCGCTATGAAACCCCCGCTTCGACGGCCATGCGCACGAGGTCGGCGGTCCGGGCCGCGCCGAGCTTCATCTTCATCTGGCTGAGCGTGTTGGCCACGGTCTTGTAGCCGACGCCAATGACGGCCGCGATCTCCGCCACGCTGCGCCCCTGGCCAAGCAGGCGCATGATCTCAAGCTCGCGCGCGGTCAGCTGCCCCATGGTCTGGCCGGTCGCGCCGGCGCCCAGCGCCAGCTGCTGGGCGATCTCCTGCTCCACATAGCGGCCGCCCGCCGTCAGCCGCTGCACGGCGGCGATCAGCTCGTCGGGCGCGATGTTCTTGCTGATGTAGCCGGCGGCGCCCGCGTCCAGAGCGCGGGTCACGTAGAGCGGCTCGGCGTGCATGCTGAAGATCAGCACCTTGGCCCGGCTGACCAGCAGGATCCGCTTCAACAGCTCGATGCCGCCGATTCCCGGAAGGTTGAGGTCAAGGATCACGATGTCGAAGGCCTCGCGGCGAAGCGCGGCCAGCGCCTCGCGCCCATCGGCGGCCTCGCGCAGATCCACGGTGAAGGCGGTGGCCAGCAGCCGCTTCAGTCCGTCGCGCACGATCGCATGGTCGTCGACCAGCAGGATCTTCATGCCGCCTTCCGGCCGCGGCCCCGCTTGCGGCGCGCCATGGGCAGGCGCGCGCTGACGGTCCAGCCGCCCGCCTCAAGGCCCGCCTCGATCTCCAGCGAGCCGCCGGCCTGGACGACGCGCTCCTTCATGCCCAGCAGGCCGAAGCCGGGCTCCTTGCGCGGATGGGCGAGCCCGGAAGCGCCGTCGTCGGTCACGCGAACGGCGACCTCCCCTTCACGGGTCGAGGTCAGGTCGATGGCGATCAGGCTGGGGCGACCGTGCCGCACCGCGTTGCTGAGGCTCTCTTGCACCACCCGGTAGGCGGCCTCCTTCACGTCGTCGGTGAGGCGGTCTTCCTCGACCTCGACGGCGGTCTCGAACGCGATCTCCGGCCGCCGGGCGTGCCAGAAGGCGACGAGGTCCCGGATGGCGGGCTCCAGGCCCAGCTCGATCAGACGCGTGGGGCGGAGACGGCCAAGGATGTCGCGCACCCGGCTCTGCATGTGGGCCACGCTGGACTGGATGGCTTTGACCTGCGCCGGAACCTCCTGCGTCTTGCCCGCCGCGACCAGCTGATCGACCATCGCCGCGTCCACGCTGACGGCGAACAGGTAGGGGCCGATGTCGTCGTGCAGGTCGCGGGCGAGGTCGGCGCGCTCTTCGTCCTGAAGCTTGAGGAGCTGTTCCTCCAGCGAGCGGTTCCGGTCGCGCATGCCGGTCAGCTGCCCCGCCATCAGGTTGAAGGCGCGGCCGATGCTGGCGATCTCGGACGAGCCCCGTTCGGCCACGCGGATCTGGTAGTTGCCGGAGCCGATGAGCCCGAAGGAGGAGACCAGCTCGTTGAGCGGCCGCAGCGCCTGGCCGATCAGCAGGAACACCAGCCCGCAGCCCAGCAGGCACGCCAGACCCAGGATCATCATCAGGTCGCTGAAATTGAGCCAGGAGTCGGCGATGTCGGCGGCAGGCGAGGGCCTGAAGACCAGCACTCCGTTGCCGGCGCTGGCGGGGACGGCGACGCGGACCGGATTCAGCCTGGCGTCGATCAGGGCGGCGAACCATCGCGGCGCCGGGTGGGCGGGAATGAAGGGGTCTGAGGCCATGATCGGGCGTCCGCCAGAGCCCAGGAACTCCGCCCTGAGGTGACGGTCGCCATCGTAGGTCGCGATAAGGCGCCGCATCTGCGAGGTCCGGTCCGTCGGCGGCTCCTCCTGCAACGCGTGCTCAGCGCCCCGGCCCGCACCGAGCAACGCGGCCTGCAGCTCAGCCCTCAGGGCGTCATGCGCCCGAAGCCCGGCAAGACCTGCCCCGAACACGGCATTGACCGACAGCACCAGCGCTATGGCCAGGAGGACGCGAGAGCGCAGCGACATGAACTTCCCCGGAATCCGCGTCTCTCATAACCCTTTGCGCGTTTCGGGAAAAATTCCCGACGAACCCGGGAACTCCGCCTATCGTCCGGTCAGACCGCCCCACCTAAGGCTTGCTGCATCGCAAACCGACTGGGGCGACCGACCTTGCTCACGCACTGGTACACGACCGGGTCCGTCGCTCTGCTCGCCATGGCGAGCTTGGCTGGCTCATCGGCTTACGCGGCAGACGCCAACCCGCCCCCGTCAGAGCTGGTGGTCACCGCTCAGAAGCTGGACGCAGCCCGCCAGACTGTCGAGCCGGCGCTCGGCGCGACGACCTACTCGCTGTCCAAGCAGCTGGTGGACGTCCTGCCCGGCGGCGAGAACGTCTCCTTCAACCAGGTGATCCTGCAGGCCCCAGGGGTGGTGCAGGACTCGTTCGGACAGCTCCACATCCGCGGCGACCACGCCAACATCCAGTACCGGCTGAACAACGTGATCCTGCCAGAGGGCATCGCCGTGTTCGGCCAGACCCTCAGCCCCCGCCTCGCCAGCAACATCGACCTCGTCACCGGCGCGCTGCCGGCCCAGTACGGCCTGCGGACTGCCGGGATCATCAACATCACCACCAAGAGCGGCTTCCAGAACGGCGGCGAGGTCGGTGTCTACGGCGGCAGCCACGACACGATTGAGCCCAGCTTCGAGTACGGCGGCTCCTGGGGCGCCAACAGCGCCTTTGTCTCCGGAAGCTTTCTGCACACTGGCGTCGGCATCGAGTCCCCCGACGGCAGCGCCACGCCGCTGCACGACAGGTCCAACCAGCTGCAGCTGTTCGGCTTCTTCGACCACATCATCGACCCGTCCGACCGGATCTCGCTGATCGCCGGCACGTCCCAGCAGACCTTCCAGATCCCCAACCGCCAGGGCCTTCATCCTGATTTCCCCAACGACCCGAACCCCACGCTCACCGGCAACGGACTGGTGGTGAACGGCCAGGCGGACTTCCTCAGCAACAACCTCGTTGAGCGCCAACGCGAGGGGACCACCTTCGCCATCGTCAGCTATCAGCACACCACCGACCGGTTCACCGGCCAGGCGTCGCTGTTCTCCCGCTACTCGACCCTGACCTTCCATCCCGACCCGCTGGGCGATCTGCTGTTCACGGGCATCGCCCAGGACGCCAGGAAGAGCGACACCGCCGTCGGCCTCCAGCTGGAGGGCGTCTACAACCTCACCATGAGCCACACCCTGAGGGGCGGCGTCATCGTTCAGGGCGATCGGGGCGTCAGCAAGACCAACTCGCAGGTCCTGCCGGTCGACGGCAGCGGTGTGCAGACCACCGACGTCCCGCTCACCATCATCGACAACGGCGCCAAGACCGCCTGGACCTACAGCGGCTATCTCCAGGATGAGTGGAAGCTCCTGCCGGAGGTGACCATCAACTTCGGCGTCCGCTACGACCGGCTGGACTCCTACCGCACCGAAAGCCAGTGGAGCCCGAGGGTGAACGGGGTCTGGACCCCCTTCATGGGCACGAGCCTGCACGCCGGCTACGCCCGTTATTTCACCCCGCCGCCCTTCGAGCTGATCGCCACGCCGACGGTGTTGAAGTTCAACGGAACCACGGCCGAGTTCCCCAACCCCGGACCGCAGGACACGCCCTACTCGGAGCGGTCACACTATTTCGACGTCGGGGCCCAGCAGAAGCTCGGCGTCCTGACCCTGGGCGTGGACGCCTACTACAAGACCGTCGACCAGCTGATCGATGAAGGTCAGTTCGGCGCGCCGATCATCCTGACGCCGTTCAACTACCAGAAGGGCTATATCCGCGGCATCGAGTTCAGCTCTAACGTCGCCAAAGGTCCCTTCAGCGCCTACGTCAACCTCGCCCTCAACAAGGCCCAGGGCAAGACCATCGACTCGGCCCAGGCCAACTTCGATCCCGGCGACCTGGCCTACATCGCCACCAACTACATCTACCTGGACCACATCCAGGCGGTCACCGCGTCGGCCGGCGCGTCCTACAGGTTCGGAGACACCCACCTCAGCACGGACTTGCTGTTCGGCACGGGCCTGCGCCGCGACGGCGCTGTCCCCAACGGCGACCACGTGCCGAGCTACACGCAGGTGAACGTCTCGATCTCGCACGACTTCGCCCACGCGCCGGTCGGCCCGATCAGCCTGCGCGTGGACCTGATCAACGCCTTCGACGAGATCTACGAGATCCGCGACGGCACCGGCGTCGGCGTCGGCGCCCCCCAGTTCGGCCCACGCCGCGGCGTGTTCGTGGGGCTGACCAAGTCGTTCTGAACCCTCCGCCTCACCTAGCCAGCGCTTGGCGCAGGCACAACGCGGCCTGCCGCATCTCCGGCTCGGTGTAGGCCGCGAAGCCGAGGATCAGGCCTTCCTGGACGGGTGGGGCGGAGTAGTAGCGCGACAGGGGCGCGATGCTGACGCCCACGGCCTGGGCTCGGGCTGCGGCCTCGTCGGCGCTCATTCGGCCTGCGAGGCCGGGGCCGAGGCGGGCCAGCAGGTGCATGCCCGCGGCCCGCTCGTCCGCGATCATCAGGTCGGGCCCAAACAGCTCGGCGATCAGGCTCCGCAGAGAGCGCAGGCGTTCGCCGTAGATGCGCCGCATCCGCCGCAGGTGGCGGGCGAACTCCCCGGAGTCGATGAACTCGGCCAGGGGCGCCTGCGGCAGGACCGACGCCTTGGGGCCAAGCCTCGCCGCGGCTTCACGCAGGGGCCCCGCCAGGGACGGGGGCGCGGCGAGGAAGCCGATCCTGAGGCCGGTCCAGAACACCTTGGAGAGGGTGCCGACGTAGAGCACGGGCGCGCCGCCGATCGCGGCCAGGGCTGGGAGGGGGCGGCCGGTGTAGCGGAACTCGCTGTCGTAGTCGTCTTCCACCACGATGGCGCCGCATTGTTCGGTCCAGCGGAGCAGCTCCTGGCGCCGGCCGATCGACAGCGCGCCGCCCAGGGGAAACTGGTGGGACGGCGTGGCGATGACCATGCGCACGGGACCCATCGCCTTCAGGCTCTCCAGCGAGATCCCCTCGCGATCCACCGCGGCCGCGCCGACGACGCGGTTCCGGCTGCGCACCAGGTTGGGCAGGAGCGGATAGCCCGGGTTCTCGATGGCCACGCGGTCGCCCACGACCGTGAAGGCGTCCAGCGCCAGCTCCAGCGCGCCCGCGGCGCCGGCGGTGATGACAATCCCGTCCGGATCGACCCTCACGCCCCGCCACTCCGCCAGGTGCCCCGCGATCGCGCGACGCAGGCCAAGGGAGCCGAGCGGATCGTCGTCCGCCCACAGAGTCGCTCCTTCGGCCTTCCAGGCGCGGGCCAACATCCGGCTCCACGTCAGGTGGGGGAAGAGGCGCAGGTCCGGCGCGCCGGGGCGGAAGGGGCGGATCGAACTCGGCTCCGCGCCAGCCGAGGTCCCTGCAAGCGCACCGCTCGGCGCGCCGACGGTCAGCTGAGCGTCGGGCAACGGGCTGACGAAGACGCCGGCGCCGCGGCGGCCGTGAACATAGCCCTCGGCGGTCAGCTGCTCATAGGCGCCGATGACGGTGGAGCGCGAGACGACGAGCTCGGCGGCGAAGGCCCGCGAGGGCGGAAGCGCGGCGCCCGGCTGGGCCAGCCCTGAGACAATGCGGCCGCGGATGGCGGCGTAGAGCTGCACCTGCAGGGGATCCCGCTCACGACGGTCCAGCGCAACGGCAAGCCACGTAGCGTGGGTCATCGAACTGGACTGTTCATGATCGTCAGAATTGGCTCTTTGATCCAGTCCAATCCTAACTAGAGAAGGCGCGTGAAGCGACAATGAAAGTGAGCCCATGACCTGGCCCGATCCCGTGACCCTGACCGGACGCCATGCCGTGCTGGCGCCCCTGGCCCCCGAGCACGCCGATGGCCTCGCTGAAGCCGTCAAGGACGGTGAAGGCTGGCGGCTGTGGTACACGCGCGTGCCGCCGCCGCAGGAAATGGCGGCGAACATCGAGTGGCGGCTGGGCCGGCAGGCCGAGGGCTGGATGCTGCCCTTCGTGGTGCTGGAACCGGAGGGACTGAAGCCCGCCGGCATGACCACCTATTGCAACATCGACGCTCAGCACCGTCGGGTCGAGATCGGCTACACCTGGTACCGGGCAGGCGTGCGGCGCACGGCGCTGAACACCGAGTGCAAGCTGATGCTGCTGTCGCACGCCTTCGACACGCTGAACTGCATCGCCGTGGAGCTGCGCACCAACGCCTTCAACCACGCCAGCCGGCGGGCCATCGAGCGGCTGGGCGCCAAGCTCGACGGAGTGCTCCGTAACCACCAGCGCAACGACGATGGAACCCTGCGCGACACCTACGTCTACAGCATCATCGCCTCGGAATGGCCCACCGTGCGCCGTCACCTGGAGTGGCAGCTCGACCAGCCGAGATGATCTTGCTCTTGCGCCCGGCGCTGCTAGCCCCGAAGCTTGACCCGTCAACTAATCGGGTCGCGCCGCCAGCGGCCGGCAGGGGAAACGCAGGATGGCCATGTTCACGCGACGCGCGCTCGCTTCAGGTCTGCTCGTCGCCGGGGCTCTGGCCCTCACGCCGCCGGACAGGGCGTCCGCGCAGGGCATGTTCCCGGCGATCCCCGACGCCTTTGCGACAAAGCTCGTCGCCCAGGAGAACGCGCCGCTCGCCAGGCTGACGCCGGTCACCGACGCCATGCTGCGCGATCCGCCGGCCGGCGACTGGCTGATGTGGCGTCGCACCTATGACGGCTGGGGCTACAGCCCGCTGGATCAGGTCAACCGCGACAACGTCAAGGAGCTGCGGCTGGTCTGGAGCTGGTCGATGACCAACGGCGGCACCGAGATCACCCCGATCGTCCACGACGGGGTCCTGTTCATCCAGAACTTCGGCGACAGCGTCGACGCCCTGGACGCCGCCAGCGGCAATCTCCTGTGGCGATACAACCACGCCCTGCCCAAGGACGTGGCCCCCAGCGTCAAGCGGATGATGGCGGTCCACGACGACAAGGTGCTGGTCGCGACCTCCGACAAGCACCTGGTGGCCCTCGACATGCGCACGGGGGCGCCGGAGTGGGATACGGCCGTGGCCGGCGACGGGAGCTTCACCAGTGGCCCGATGGTGGTGAACGGCAAGGCGATCATCGGCGCCACCAGCTGCCTCACCTCGCGCTGCTCGATCACCGCTCACGATCTCAAGGACGGCAAGGAGCTGTGGCGGTTCTACACGGTGGCGGCGCCGGGCGAGCCGGGGGGCGACACCTGGAACGGCCTGCCCGCAGACCAAAGGTTCGGGGGGTCGTCCTGGACCTCGGGCAGCTACGACCCGGCGCGCAACCTGCTCTACTGGGGCGTCGGCCAGCCCTATCCCTGGAACGCGTTCGCGCGCGGGACCAGTCCCACCGCCCCCGGCGCCAGCAGCGAGACCCTCTACACCAACAACACCCTGGCCCTGGACCCCGACACCGGCCGGCTGGCCTGGCACTTCTCGCACCTGCCCAACGACAGCTGGGACATGGACTATGTGTTCGAGCGCGAGCTGATCGACCTGCCGGTCAAGGGCCAGATGCGCAAGCTCTCCATCACTTCGGGCAAGCTGGCCATCCTGGAGGGACTGGACGCGGAGACCGGCAAGTTCGTCTTCGCCAAGGACCTGGGCATCCAGAACATCGTCCAGTCGATCGACCCGGTGACCGGGGCCAAGACCTACAATCCGGCGGTCATCCCGCACATCAATCAGACGGTCTCCATGTGCCCCCACCCTGGCGGCGGGCGCAGCATCGGGTGGACCGCCTACGATCCGCAGACGGGCATGCTCTATCTGCCGCTGCAGGAGCACTGCACCGACATGACCGCCCTGGCCCGCGAGCCGGGCGAGAAGACCGCCCCGTCCAAGTTCGTGTTGAAACTGCGCGAGGGCAGCGATGGCAACCTCGGCCGGCTCGAGGCGCTGGACATGAAGACCCTGACCCCGGCCTGGATCCACCGCGAGCGGGCCCCGCAGTCGACCGCAACCTTGCCGACGGCCGGCGGCGTGGTGTTCCAGGGCGACTTCGACCGCTACTTCAAGGCCTATGATGCGAAGACCGGAGAGGAGCTGTGGAAGATACGGCTGAGCGATGCGCCCAACAGCTCGCCGATCGCCTTCAGCGTCAACGGCAAGCAGTACATCGCGGTGACCAGCGGCAGCGGCAGCCCCTACACCCGCACCTGGGGCAATCTGGTCCCCGATATCCGCAATCCGCCGGGCGGCGGCGCAACGCTCTGGGTGTTCGCCCTGCCGGATCGTCCATGACCACGGGACGACTCGCCACATGCGTCGTGGTCCTGCTGGCGAGCGCCCTCCCCGTCATGGCGCAGGACGAGGCTCCGGCGAGCTTCACCCAGGCGCAGGCCGACCACGGCGCCGGGCTCTACCGCGACAACTGCGCCATGTGCCATGGCCCCGGCCTGAACGACGGGGAGTTCGGGCCATCCCTGAACGGCGCCCGGTTCAAGCGCCAGTGGGCGGGAAACGGCGTCGGCGGCCTTTTCGCCTATCTCCGCGCCGCCATGCCGCCGACCCGAACCAGCGTCCTGAGGTCTGACGAATACGCTGACCTCATCGCCTTCCTGTTCCAGGCCAATGGCGCCAAGGCCGGCGACAAGCCCCTGCCGGATACGGCGGAGGCGCTTTCGGTCCTCACGGTTCCGAAGTGATCTCCCTGTCGGGCGCGGCGTAGATCACCAGGGGTTCTGCCGGCAGACGGCCGGCGATCAGCCCCGGCAGCAGCCGGGCCAGGTCCAGCGGATAGATCGTCTCCTTGCTCGCGACGATCGCCGCTACCGACCACCAGCGCAGGTCGTCAGCCGCCAGGCGCTCGATGTCGGTCCACCCCGCCCGCGACAGGTCCGTGCAGTCGCAACGGGCCAGGACAAAGCTCTCCTTGAAGAGCATGCGTTCGCCGGCGATGGCCAGCACCACCTCGCCGTACCAGACCACCGGCCCCAGCGACGAAGGTGTCACGCCGGTCTCTTCCTGCGTCTCCCGTAGCGCCGCCTCCAGCAGGGTTTCGCCGGGCTCGACCTCGCCGCCGATGGTAGCCCAGAAGAACGGCCGGTCAGGATCGCCCGGCGACAGGAACCGCATCAGCGCCACCCGGCCGTCGGCGTCGAACAGCAGCACCCGCGCTGTGAGCCGTTCCCGCATCCGTGCGCAGCCTCCTGGCGTCAGCGGACGAAGCAGTCTTCGCCCAGCTTGAGCCGCGATGAACAGAAGGCGCGTGCGTCCGCCCGCGTGGAGAATCCTTCCACGACCGCACGGTAGACCTGCCGTCCGTTGACCGTGGCCGGGGCCACCCTGGCGGTCAGTCCGCCCGTCAGTCGCCCCTTCAGGCCTCCAAGGGCCTGGCTTGCGCCCGCGGCGCTTTCGGAAGCGGCGATCTGGGCCACGACCGCTCCGTCGCTCGCGGGGACGGCGGGTCCGAGAGCCAGGGCGAGCATGGGCGCGCTCACGGCCTTCGGCGGGGCGCGAGCCGCCGTCTTCAGGACCAGGGGCCTGGGCGGTTTGGCCGGCGAATCGTCGACGACGCGGACGATGGGCGCCGCCGGCGGCTTTGGCGGGGCGGGAGCAGTCGAGATCACCTCCTGCACCGGGGAAGAGGGCGGTGGCCGGTTTGCCGGCGCTCGGTCGGCGACCCTGACGATGGCGGGAGGCGACGGCTTCTGCGGCGCTTCCCGAAGCCCGGCGCCAGTCCCCGGGGCGGTGGGTTGCGGATCGGCGGGCTCGCCGGCGGCGGCAAGGCGCAGCGACGCACTGGCGGGCGCACAGACGGCGTCCAGGACGTCGGACAGATAGGCGTCCGGCGATGGGTGCGCCCAGCCGCCGGGCGGACGCCGGGTCTGGCTCCTGCCGCCGAGATTGTGTTCGGCATAGAGGTCGATCCGCACCACCCGATCGCGCCGGGTTGCGCAGTCGAGGTCCACCTGCGAACGGACCGAGCGGTAGCCGAACTCCCGCGCCGCAGCCTCGTTGGTGACTTCCCCGCGCAGCTCGACATTCCGGATCAGGCCGCTGGCCCGCTCGGGACCGTCATGGCGCACGACCGCGACGGCCATGTCGGGCTTTACCGACACGAAGGCGCCGCGGCCAAGGCCGGTCCAGCCGGTCACCCGGTTGATGAGCTCTTCATGCGTAGGGACGCCGGACGCAGCGGAGAGGGCGACCGCCGCGCAGGCAAGCGCCAGCACCCTCGATCGCCTCGGCTCCAGAATTGACATGGGCCTAGGCTGCTCCCGCCAATCCACACAGCTGCTTCTTAATCGCGACGCTCGATTCGCAACACGCCATCATGGAGCCGGAGGGGCGACGGACGCCCGGCTCCGACCAATCAGCTCTTCGCGGCCTCGTCCTTGTTCATGACCGGATGGAGCGCCTCGAGCAAATCCTGCAGTTCCGCGCCACGGGCGGCGCCGGCGACATTCAGGCGTGTGAACAGGTGCGTCGCCCCATGGGCGGACACGGCTTCCGGCCAGCGCGCCGAAACGCCCATCATCAGATTGTCGGTCTGGCCGATGTAGAGGATTTCCGGATCACCGTCGGTGGCCCGCACATAGACGAAGTTGCCGCTGATGGTGGTCTTGGCTCCGGCGTCGTCGGCGAGCCTGAAGCGATAGACGGCGCCCGACGCACCTCGCAGGTCGATCTTGGTGTCCATTGAACCTTCGCGGCTGCGCGCGGCTCGGCGCCGGGCGGTGGTGCGTCCCCTGAAGGGCCATAATATGGCGGCATGCGCTCCCGCAAGCGGCGCCGCAAGACCTGTTCACATCCGATGTGTCATCAAGCCCACCGATTTCGGGGTCGACCTGAGGCAGGCCCGGCCACCCTGACCCGAGCCATGCGAAGCATGCCCGGAGACAGCGGTCGTCCGGGTCAGCTCGCCCGCGTCACTGGCGAAGTTCTGCTGGCGAGGCCGTCGCACGGCGGCCTGCCTCGCGTCCGCTCGAACCGATCGACTCTGAAGCCCAGGCTGGACAAGGCCGCGTCCCAAAGCTGGGGATCGCCCTCCCAGGGGTGGCGCTTGGGGTCATCGATCTTCAACGACGTCCAGCCAGCAACATCGACGCCGCTGGGCGAGATGAGCAGAAAGGAGGTCTTTGCTGCAGGCATCCGACGCCGGATCAGATCCCCCAGCGGGCGGGCGCGGTCCTTGATCCGCTCCTCCCCGGGCTCCAGCTCCCTGACGAACAGAACGCGGCGGCCGATCCGGTTGAGCCGTTCGAAGCGGTCCATGAGGTGGCGGGTGCGGGCGCGGGCGTCGTGAAGCCACTCCCGCCACGCAGGCGTCACGCTCTTCGTCCCGGCGAGGGCAGGGAATTCGTGGCGAAGCTTGATGCCGTACCGCTCATGTTCGAGGTAGACGAGATGGTCGCCGTCGTAGATCTCGCGCAGGGCGTCCGGATCGTAGAGCGTATCGACGTCCCAATCCTGGAGGAAGTGCCTCGCGCCCTTCAGGGGCGTGACCCACCAGTCGAAGGGAAAGGCGCGGTCAACGCCGTAATGCTGTTTGAGCCTGCATGTGGTGCGGCAACGGTAACCAAGCGAAACGACATCGGTGAACAACGCCACGCTTCCCCGATCCGGAAACCAACCAGACACCCGGAAAGAAAGCGCACCGCCTCGTCAGGTTCCCGACACACCCGCAGAAAGGCAGGCTTTCACCGCCTCGCCTGGCGGACAGGCATCGAGCGGGGCGAATCCAGCCACGGCGGATCCTTGCCGTCGAAGTCGGGCAGCCGCTCGGGCGCGGCGGCCAGGAACGCGGGATGCTCGCGGCACGCCGCCTCGACCGACAGGAGCCGCCCGTACGCCCGCAGCTGACAGCCGAACCGGCGGCAGTTGTAGAGTTGCGGCGCCAGATGCAGGTCCGCGAAACTGGGACGCTCCCCAAAGCAGAACGGACCGGGATCCGGTCGCGCCGCCAGCATTTCCTCCAGGCTGCCCAGCCCCACCATGACCCAGTGCTCGTACCAGGCCTGGACCTCCCTGCGCGAGCGCCCCATCGAGCCGCTCAGGTATCGCCTGACGCGGTGATTGTTCAAAGGATGCAGGTCGCAGGCGATGAGCTGGGAGAAGGCCCGCACCTGAGCCCGCAACAAGGGGTCCCGGGGAAGCAGCGCCGGCTCGGGAGCAAGCTCTTCAAGATACTCCAGGATGGCTCCGGACTGGGCGATCACCACGCCGTCCACTTCCAGAGCCGGCATCAGGCCCTGGGGATTCAGGCGTCGGTACTCGCCCGGCCCGAGCGTGCTGACGGGGACATAGTCGAAAGCAAGTCCCTTGACGTGGAGGGCGATGCGGACCCGCCATCCTGCCGAGTTCCGCTGCATGCTGTACAGGCGCATGACGCCACTCTATCGGGCTGGAGCCTAACGTCCCATCACCTTTGGACTGCCAGGAACTGGCCGCCGTCCACGCGGAACGACGCCCCGTTGACGAAGCCGGCCTGGGCCGAGAGCAGAAACACCACCACGTCGGCGATCTCGCGGGCCTGCCCCCAGCGGGCATGGCCCATGTCCTGGCGTTTGAGGATCTCCTGCAGCGCGGCTTCGAAGCTCAGCCCTTCGGCCGCCGCCAGGGCGTCCGCCCGGGTGCGCCAGGCGCCGGTCAGGGTGTAGCCGGGGATGACGCAGTTGGCGGTCACGGCGTCGTCGATCAGCTCGCGGGCCAGGTAGGCGGTCAGGGCGATCATGGCGGAATTGGCCATGGCCGTGGTCGCCACTCCGTGCGTCACCCGCTGCGCGGTGACCCCGGAGATGTTCACCACCCGCGCCTGGTCGCTGCGCCTGAGATGCGGCAGGGCGGCCTGGACGACCTGCAGCGCACCGACCACCTTGGTGTCGAGCCCCTCGCGCAGGGCCTGGGCGCTGAGCTCGGCGATCGGGCTGCCGCCGAAGCGGCCGGCGTTGTTGACCACGGCGTCGAGCCGGCCGTGTCGCTCGACGACTTCGGCGATCATTCGGCCGATCTGGGCCTCGTCGGTGACATCGCACAGATGCCAGCTGCTCCGCTCGGGACCCAGCGCCTCGACGGTGTCGCGGCCGGCAAGGGCGTCACGGCCCACCACGGCGACGATGGCGTCCTCGGCCACGGCCGCCTCCGCGACGGCCCGCCCGATTCCCCGATTGGCCCCCGTGACCAGGACCACGCGCTCACGAAGGTTCAGATCCATGACATCGGGCTCCGCTATAATCCGGCCTATGCACGCCGAACGCGGCCCCGATCAACGATCAGCCCGAAAATGCGGCGCCGCAGCATTTCTTGTGCAGTGCACAGGAAAACTGTATTGAGCTTGGCCGGCTGTCGCCCGAGTATGCCGCACAGGCGCTCAGTAGAGGCGTCTGCAGGGAGGAGTTCTCCGCAACCTCGTTCGGGAGCTCCGATATGATCCGACCACTCTCCACCCTTCTCGCCCTCGCCCTCCTCGCCGGACCCGCGTCCGCCGCGGAGGTCAGGGTCAGTCTCGTCGGCAAGGACGCGCAGACCATCCGCGCCGACATCCACAAGGCCGCCGAGACCGTCTGCCGGAAGGCCTTCGACGACGAACCCCTGGCGCGTGACCTTCCTGGCTATGCATCCTGCGTCGAAGAAGCCACAACCAAAGCCAACGACAGCGTCTCGCCGAAAGCCCAGTAACATCTCAATCGGCTGGCGCGGCGCTGCCGCGTCGGCCCCATCAGTCGCCGGTCAGGAATGAAGACTTACAAGATCGAACTCAGGCACTCCCACTCCAAGAACCGGCTCAACGCCCTGCGCAACAACCGCCTTTCGCCGCTCACGGCCCGCCTGCCGGCCGATGAGCACGCGATCGCCTGGGCGCAGCAGGAGCTGACCCGCATCTTCCAGTCCCGCAGAAGCCCGGAGTACCGCTACGTCGAAGCGGGCCTGTGGGAGCTGCTGCCACTCGGCCCGACCACCATGGACAACGACAGCCGCCGTCTGGGGCGCTGGGTCCGCAACGGCGAGGGAATGGTCTGGCGGCCCAAGCCGGCCGAGGATTCCGACTAGAGCAAAGCAGAGGCTCGTTGGGCTGGTTGTTCTTGCGCCCAGCCGGGACGATGGCGCTTACAAGCTGCTGTTCCAGGTCTTCCTGCTCGTACGGCTTTGCCAGGAAAGGGATGTGCGCGCGGCGGCGGGCGCCCTTCACCCCTTGCCCAGGACCTTGAAGACCTTGACCGCGGCGGGGAGGATCAGCACGCCTAGCAGACAGGGGAAGATGAACAGGATCAGCGGCACGGTGAGCTTGGCCGGCAGCGCCAGGGCCTTTTCCTCCGCCCGCATCATCCGCTTGGTGCGCATTTCGTCGGAGAACACCTTGAGGGTGTCGCCGAGGCTTGTGCCCATCTCCTCGGACTGGCGCAGCATGGTGGCGAAGGACTTCGCCTCGTCGATGCCGAGCCGTTCCGCCAGGCGGGTCCACACTTCGCGGCGCGAACGTCCCGCGCGCAGTTCCAGCGTCAGCAGCTTCAGATGCTCAGCCAGATAGGGGTAGCGACGGACGAGTTCGCCGGTGATGCGGTGTACGGCGGCGTCCAGGCTGAGGCCGGCTTCCACCGAAGCGACCAGCAGGTCGAGCAGATCGGGAAAGCCCTCGCGGTACTGACGTTCCCGCGTGGCGATGCGGCGCTTGATGACCTGGTCCGGGCCCATGATGGCCGCGGCGGCGAACAGCCCGGCCACGATGGTCGCGCCGAAGCCTCCCCCGTGCCCGGCGGCCCACGGCAAGGTCAACAGGGTGGCGCCGGTAGCGAGGACCATGGCGGTCACGCGCGCGCCCAGATAGAGCGTCACGGACTCGCGGCTGAAGAAGCCGGCCTGCATCAGGCGCGCCCGCAGGAGGGTCAGGCGCGCGGGATCCTGAATGGCGATGCGGTCTCCCACATGCCGCATCCCGTCGATAACCCCCGACAGCACCGCCGGCGCCTGCGCGGTCTGTCCCGAACGCGCCTGCGGCGCCAGCCGCGTGCGCCGTCGGGCCTTGATACTGGCTTCCCTGATCAGAACGAACCCCGCGCCGCCGAAGCCGGCGGGGATCAGCAGCATGGCCGCCATCGTCAGGAAGGCCTGGAGCTGGACGGTCTGCATCCTCCCTAGATCCTCATGTCGATCATCTTGCGCATGACCAGGTTGCCCAGGAGCATCCATCCGCCCAGCCCGAGCAGGCCGAGCTGGACGGTCCTGTCCCCGATCACGTCGCCGTAGAACTGCGGCCTCACCGTCTCCAGGAAGGCGACGACAATGAACGGGGCCGAGGTCAGGATCATGGCCGAGGCCCGCCCCTCTGAGGACGCGGCGTGGATCTTGAGCCGCATCTTCTGGCGCTCGCGAATGGTGTGGGCGTTCATCTTGAGCAGACCCACCAGGTTTCCGCCCGATTTCTCCTGCAGCCGGATCGACGCCGAGAACAGGTCGAAGTCGGGGTGCATGCAGCGGTTGGCGATGTTGCCCACCGCCTGCTCGAGGGTGGCGCCGTAGGCGATCTCGTCACCGGCCATGCCGAACTCCGAACCGATCGGATCGGGCATCTCGCGGCCCACCAGCGCGATGGCCGTCGGCACCGGGTGTCCCGCCTCGAGGCTGCGGACGACGATCTCGAGGGCGTTGGGAAGTTGCTTGCCCAGGGCCTTGGCCCGACGGCCGGCCTCGAATTTCAGGTAGAAGATCGGCAGGACCAGCGCCAAGGCCAGGCCCACCGGCGCGGCGATCAACGGCTTGTGCGTGAACGAGAACGTCAGCAGGAACCCGATCAGTCCGACCGCGCCCAGATAGAGCGTCACGGACTCGCGGCTGAAGAAGCCGGCCTGCATCAGGCGCGCCCGCAGGAGGGTCAGGCGCGC
>FTHP01000543.1_pt1 | contig 20505 bp, 14 predicted proteins | sample 1640961 | NCBI WGS metagenome assembly FTHP01 (sample SAMEA3914788, study PRJEB12502) | metagenome | biome: forest; material: soil | place: Canada | collected 2011-07-03 | depth 0.1 m
ATCACCGAGGGCGGCGACCGGCTGCGTGAAGGCTCGCCTGTCGTCCTGCCCGGCCAGCGCCCCACGGCAGGCGGCCTCGGCGGACCTGGCGTGGGGCGCTGGCCGGGCAGGACGACAGGCGAGCCTTCACGCAGCCGGTCGCCGCCCTCGGTGATCACCGTCTGTCCGGCCTGCAGGCCGGACAGGAACGAGGCCTGCTCGCCAGATCCAGGGCCGGTCTTGACCAGTTGCATATGGGCCGTTTTCTGCGGTGTTAGCACCCAGACGAAGTCACCCTGGGACCCGTGGCGCAGCGCCGTCGCCGGCGCGACCACCACGTTCTGTCGCGTGTCCACCAGTACACGGGTGTTGACGAACTGGTTGGCGAAGAGGGCGCCGCCGCGGTTGGCGAAGCGGGCCTTGGCCTTGACCGTTCCGGTGGTGACGTCGACCTGATTGTCCAGGGTGGAGAGCATGCCCTGCGCCAGCACCTGGCCGCCCGCCCGGTCCAGGGCAGTGACCGGCAGCGCGGCGCCCTGGCGGATGCGTCCGGAAACCTGCGGAATGTTGTCCTGCGGCAGGGTGAACAGTACGTCGATGGGATCGATCTGGGTGATGACGGTGATGGGCGTGCCGGCGCCGGCGGTGACGTAGTTGCCCACATCGACCTGCCTCAGGCCGACCCGACCGGACACCGGCGCGGTGATGCGCGTGTAGACGAGGTTGAGCCGGGCGCTGGCTACAGCGGCCTGGTCCGACTTCACCACCCCCTCGTTCTGCTTGACGGTTGCGCGCTGGGTGTCGACGTCCTGGCGGGCGATGGAGTCCTGGGTGAGCAGGGTCTCGTCGCGGCTGAGCAGCAGTTGAGAGTTGGTCAGTGCGGCCTCGTCGCGGGCCAGTTGCCCTTGGGCCTGCTGGAGGGCGATCTGATAGGGGCGCGGATCGACCTGCGCCAGCAAGGCGCCTGAACGGACCATCTGGCCTTCCTTGAACGGCACCCGATCGAGGGTCCCGGCGATGCGGGAGGTGACGTTGACGGTGGCCAGCGGCGTCACGGTGCCCAGCGCGTCGAGCTGAATGGGCACCTGGCCGAGCTCGGCCTTGGCCACGCCCACGGTGGTCGCCGGTCGCCGGGCGCGTCCGCCGGCGGGGCCGCCGCTGGCGCATTGCTTGAGCCCGAAGGCGGCCAGGGCGGCGATGGCGACCACGACGACGATAGCCAGGATGGTGCGCCAGATGGGCTTCCGGCGGGCCTTGGCGGGGCGTCCGTACGCCAGATAGGGGGCGTCAGCGATCGGCGCCTGAGCAGGCTTGTCGTCCATCGGGTCTCCTGGGGCCGGTGAGGCGCGGCAGCCGTATAGATCGGGACGCACCACCGCAACCAGCGCACGTACGAGCGCGAGTCGGCAGAGCCGCCTTCTGATCCGCCTTCGTGAGGAAAGTTGGGCTGGGTCGTGTCAGCTCGGACATGTGGGGTCGAGGCCTGGAGCTGGCCGAGCGTGGCCTCTGCCCTAACGCCCCGCAGGTTCCCCTGTTCCGGCTTGGCGGGGAAGGCGCACCCGGGCGAGCAGGCCTCCCCCAAGACGATTGCTCAGGACGACGTCGCCCCCGTGGGCGCGGGCTATGGTTCGCGCGACGGTGAGGCCGAGACCAATGCCGCCGGTGTCCCGGCAGCGGGAGGGGTCGACACGCCGGAAAGGTTCAAACACGCCTTCGAGGTCGGCCTCTGCAAGACCTGGCCCGTCGTCCTCGATGCGGACCTCCACCGACCCGTCGCTGCGTTCCAGGTGCGTGCGCGCCAGGCCGCCGAACTTCACCGCATTGTCGATCAGGTTCGTGAGCATCCGCTTTAGCGCGAGGGAGTCTCCCTCGATCACGGCCTGGTCGGCGTGGACGACCCGGACATCGGCGCCGGCCTCTTCGAACTCGTCGGCGACAGTCTGCAGCAGCGACGACAGCTCCAGCCGGGAGCGCACGCCGTTCTGGCTGGCGTCGCGCACGAACGCCAGCACCGCCGCCACCATGGCGTCCATCTCGGCGATGTCGGCAGCGGCCTTCGCTCTCAGTGGTTCCGGCGCCGACTCGATGTGGAATCTCAGGCGCGTCAATGGCGTGCGCAGGTCGTGGGCGACGGCGCCGATCATCGCGGTGCGGTCGTTCACGTAGCGGCGCAGCCGATCCTGCATGTCGTTGAAGGCGGTGGCGGCGATGACAATCTCGGAGGAGCCCTTCACCTGCAGGGGCGGGGCGTTGGGATCGCGGCCCAGCCGGTCCGCCGCGGCGGCGAACGCGGCGATGGGAGATGTCAGTCGCCTCGCGAACAGATAGGCCAGCGGCGTCATCACGGCCGCGCTGGCCAGGAACCACAGCAGCACACGTTGCTCCCAGGCGTCCAGGGCTGCACGGCGCTTGGGTTCGATCGTCCGCCACAGACCATCGGCCAGCTTCACCGACATGCGGAACGGCGCGAACACCACTCCCTGTGGATCGGCAAAAGCGCCAGAACGCGCGCGCCCCAGGTCCACCTGGCGGTACCGCCCAGGCTGCCGAAGGAATGGCGGCGGGCCACGAAGCGGGCTCCGCAAACGGGGGAACGGCGAGGAGAACACCACGCTGTCGGCCGAAACGCCCAGGTCACGGGCGACCCGCTCGGCCATCCGGTGCTCGAACTCGCTGTGGGACCGGGGCGCCGGGGGGGTCGGCTGCATACGGATGGACAGGAGCTTATCGGCGCCGGGCGGCGGCGCCTGGCCCGCCAGGATCTGCTCGAGCTCGCCCAGGCGATAAATCTCCGGCTCGGGCCGGGGCAGGCCCAGCACGATGGCGAGGTTGACGAGTTCGGCGGCCAGCAGGCTCACCAGCACCAGGGCCAGCAGCGACACCAGCAGCGGCGCCTTGGCTCCGGCGCGCGCGGCGCGGGTCATCTCCACGTCACCGGGGCGTCCAGGATGTAACCGAGGTTGCGGATGGTGCGGATCAGCGAGCCCCCTCCGGCCGCGCGGTCCAGCTTGCGGCGGATGCGGCTGATCTGGACGTCGATCGAGCGGTCATAGGCTTCGGAGTCGGGGCCGCGGGCTCCATCGAGCAGCTGGTCGCGCGTCAGGATCCGCTGCGGCTGCTCGACCAGCGCCAGCAGCAGCATGAACTCACCCTCGGTCAGGTTGACCTGCACGTCATCCTCGCTGCGCAGCTCGCGGCGCAGGCGATCCAGCCGCCAGCCGGCGAACTCGCACACCAGGCCCGCGCCCTGTTTCCCCGCCTCGGCCCGTCTCAACACCGCTCTGATCCGCGCCAGCAGCTCGCGCGGATTGCAGGGCTTGGGAAGGTAGTCGTCGGCGCCGAGCTCCAGGCCGACGATGCGGTCGGCGTCCTCGCCCAACGCGCTCAGCATGACGACGGGAGGGCCGCCGCCCGCCGCCAGCCGCCGGCAGATGGCGAGGCCGTCTTCGCCGGGCAGCATGACATCCAGCACGATCAGATCGAACCGATCACGGGCCAGGGCCCGGTCCAGGTCGCGGGCGTCCACCGCGGTCTCGACTTCGAGGTCCTGCTCCTCGAGGTAGCTGGACACGGCGTTGCGGATGCCGGGGTCGTCGTCGACCACCAGTATGCGGGACTTGCGCTCGCGGTCCTTACTCATGGCGGCGGTGCTCAAGGCGGTTGGTTCCGGTCAGAGGGTGCGTCGTTCAACGCCACAAACGCGTCCGGCGTATGTCGCGCCGGAAATCTGCTTGGCCCAATCGAGACCTAAGCCATGCAGACGGCGCAGGCGATTCAATCTCATCTCAACTCGCTCTAGAGGCCATCATGACCAAGCTCGTCAACACCTTGGCGGCGGCGGCCGTCGCAGCCGGCATCGGCCTGGGCCTGTGCGCGGCCAGCAACGCACAGACCGACGCCGCCCATCAACCCCAGGGGGACCACGCCCGCCACGACTGGGGCAAACCCGGAGATATGCGGGCTCGCATGGACGGCCGCCTTAACGAACGCGCCCGGCTGTTGCACGACGCCCTGGCCATCCGGCCCGATCAGGACTCCGCCTGGACCGCCTTTCTCGCCCAGATGCGTCCGCCTGCGGCAGAGCAGGCGGCCGGTCCGCGGGCGGAGCACGCCGACCGCGCCGAGCTCACCACGCCCGAACGCCTGGACCGGGTGGCCAGGCGGATGGCCGATCGCCAGGCCAAATTCCAGCGGCGCGCCGATGCGGTGAAGACGCTCTACGCCGCACTCGATGGCTCCCAGCGCAAGACTTTCGACGCCCTGGTCAACCTCCGCCTCGCCAGGTTCGGCGGCGGGGAAGGCGGCTTCCACCGCATGCATTGAGCGGGTTCGGCAGCGCTCCAGGTTCCGGGGGCTGACCTCAGCTAGAAGACGCCTCGCAGCCCGATGACGACAGCCCTCGGCGCCGCGAGTGTCAGTGTCCGCGGATCGGCGGCCGGAGGCAGGGGCGCCGGTTTCACATTGCCGATCCCGTCCGCGCCGAAGAAGGCGCCGTAGGTCGCGTAACGGCGGTCGAACAGATTGTTGACCCGGCCGAAGAGCTCAACCCCGCGCCCGAGGACGTAGGATGAGTGCAGGCTGGCTGTCCAGTAGGCGCCTAGCCGGGCGTTGGCGTTGGACTCGTCTCCCGCCAGATATTGTCCGCCGACCGCCACGACATCGCCCCCGAGGGCCAGGCCGGACGGCAAGGTGAAATCGGCTCCGGCCTTGAACCGGTCCGAGGGAACGCCGCCGATCCGGTCGCCCGGCGCCACGGCCACGTCGCCGCCGGCGTCCGCCGCCGGATTGTTCGGTGAAGGCAGGACGCCAGCGAAACGGTAGGTCGCTTCCACGTGGCTGTAGCCCAGATAGGCGAGCCAGCGGCTGCTCCGGTATTCGACCTGCAGCTCTCCGCCTTGCCGCCGGGTGCGCGGGACATTGGCGAAGTAGCCCCTGCCCTGGATGGGCGAAGCGAGCGCGATGATGTCGTCGGCGCTTGTCGTCCGGAACAGCGCGAGCCGCCACTGCAGTCGCCCGCTTCCCACGTCCGCAACGCCCCGCAGGCCGCTTTCGAGCGTGGATGCGGTGACCTGGCGCAGCGGCGGGTCGGAGACGAGGGCGCTTTCGAGCAGGCAGGGCCTGATCGGGTCGCTGCAACCGAGCTCGAGCGGCGTGGGCGCTCGGTTCGCCTGCGAGTAGCCGGCGAACAGGGTGAGGCCGCGCTTCGGGCGCCAGGCCAGGCCGGCGGCGGGATTGAAACGGCTATAGATGTGGCGGCCGTTGATGGCAGGGTTGTTCCCGGAGAGGTCGCTCGCCCCGAGCGTGGCCCGGTTCAACCGTCCGCTCACAGTCAAGGACAGAGTGTCGATCAAGTCGATGGTGTCGGTGCCGTAGAGTCCTTCGTAGGTGGTCCGTGCGATCAGGGCGACGGGTGCGTAGGCGATCCCGCCGGCGGTGTGGATGGCCCCGCCAACGCCAGGAACCCCAGGGCCCGGCCCGACCGACAGCGAACCATCGATTACGCCGAGCGTGCTGTCCGAGGAGAACTGCGTGTGGCTGCGGTCCAGACTCCCGCCCAGGGCGAAGGCGTTGGTTCGTCCCATAGCTGGCGCATGGCTGGCCACTTCCGCCCAGGCCCCGAACGTGTGGGCCTGGATGCTGGTGCGATCAAGCGTGCCGTAGGGGACGGTGTCGCACCCGCCCGGCCCGGCCGGACAGGCGATGGGTGCATCGTCAGGCCCAAGGACCACCAGCTGGCTCGTCGGCGGCGGGGCGGCGGCTGCGCCGTCCGCCCGGGCGCAGAGCAGTCCGGCGAAGGCATTGGCGGGTTGGTCGCCACAGTCCTCGAAGTCGCCGGCGTTGCCGTCCCTGTGATGCTGGTTGAAGGTGCGGACGTAGCCCCCGGTCTCGACGGTCCATCCCGCGCCGGCTTCGAACCGGGCGGTGAGCGCCGCCAGGGCCGTGCGGTTCAGCGTGGTCTGGGGCGAGGTGAAGATCGCGCGGCGGTCCTGGTCCAGCAGGTCGACGGGCGTCGGCCCCGCCGCCCCGAACCTGTCGTCGGCTCCGGCGGCGATCAGGTGGATATCCAGGCGTCGGCCGCTCCAGCCGAAATCGGCATAGCCCCTGGCTACGCGAGACCCCGATCGCCTTCGCCAGCCGTCGTCGCGGCCGCCGTCGGCTGCGAGGTAGAGGCTCCAGGGGCCCCGGGCGGCGCCGTATTCCACCGAGCCCTGGACCTGGCCGAAGCTTCCGCCCTGCAGGCTCGCCGCGCCGCCAGGATGGTCGGCGCCTGTCTTCATCCTGAGGCTGACCGCTCCAGCCAGCGCGTTCAGCCCGAACGCCGGATCACCGGTGACGAGGTTCGCCCGGGCGATGGCGGTCTGCGGGATCAGGTCCCAGTTGACGGTGTCCCCGAAGGCCTCGTTGAGCCTGACGCCGCCCATGTAGACCGCGATCCCTTGCGGCGCGCCCTGCAGGGGGGAAGCCGCGAAGCCCCGGAAGTCCAGGCTCTGCAGGAAGCCGTTTCCCTGGGTGTCGGACGTGCTGGCCCCGGCGATGCGCTGGGTGAGGGTGTCGGTCACCGACAGCGAGCCGCCGCGCCGGAAGTCATCCGCCGAAAGCGCCTGGACGGTCGCCGGGAGCCTGTCCGGATCGACGCCGGCGCCAGGCGCGGGCGAGGGCGCGACCACGTCGAGGGTGCGGACTTCGCTCGCCGAAGCGGCCTGCGCGGCGCACGCGCTGGGATCCAGGCCGGCGAGCGCCAGCGCCGCCGCGCAGGAAAGCGTTTGAAATCCAGACAGATCAACCAACCGCAAGGTCATGTCCGTCCCTAGTCCATCTGGGCCGCGCATCAAGCTCACTGGACTCGCGCCGGCGTCTGGCCCAGCAAAGGCGACCGCAAGCCGCGTTCAGGGGGATCGTCGCGATGCAGGAGCCGAGCCCGGCCGGACCCACCGAAGGCCAGTTCCCGCGAGCCTACCGCATCTGGTTCCTGACCCTGGCGGTGCTGGTCTCGGCCTTCTCGGTGATCGACCGGACGGCTCTTCTCACGCTCGGCGGGGCCATCAAGCAGGACCTGAAGCTCAGCGACATGCAGTTCGGCCTGATCAGCGGCGTCGGGTTCGCCCTGTTCTACGCCATCCTGGGGCTGCCCCTGGCCCGCCTGGCCGACACCCGCAGCCGTGTCCGCCTGATCGCCATTGCCGTGGGCGTGTTCTCGGTCTTCGCCGCCGTCTGCGGATTCGCGCGCGGCTTTGTCCAGCTGCTGCTCTGCCGGGTGATCGTCGGCGTGGGCGAGGCGGGCGTGCAGCCCCCGACGGTCTCGGTGATCAGCGATCTCTATCCCCCGCTCCGGCGCGGTTCGGCCCTGGCCATCCTTTCCCTCGGCATCCCGATCGGCACGCTGATCGGCCCGATCGGCGGCGGCTTTCTCGCGGACGCGACCTCGTGGCGGATGGTCTTCTTGGTGCTGGGCCCGCCGGGCCTGCTGGTGGCGGTGCTGGCGTGGGTGACCCTCAGGGAGCCGCCGCGCGGCCTTTCGGATCCCGCGGCGCCGGGAGCCGACGTCCCCGCGCCCGGCGTGCTGGCGATCTGCCGACACCTCGCGGCCAAGCCAGCCTTCTGGCACATCGTCGTCGCCATGGCGGTCACCAACTTCGCGGCCGCCGGCGTCGGCTCGTTCCTGCCGCAGTACTTCTCGCGCAGCTTCAGCCTCAGCCTTGGCCTCACCGGCGTGATGTTCGGGCTGATCAGCGCGGCGTCCACCCTGGGCGGCACGGTTTCGGGCGGCGTCGTGGTCGACTGGCTGAGCCGCCGCGACCGGCGCTGGTGCTGCTGGCTGCCGGCTCTGGGCGTGGCGGCGGCCGCCCCCATGTACGTGGCGTCGTTCGTTCTGCCCAACCCGATCCTGGCCACCGCCGTCCTGGTTCTCGCCGGCGCCAGCCTGTTCCTCTACTTCACGCCCACGCAGGTGATCCTGCAGAACATGGTGGAGCCGCGCATGCGCGGCACGGCGGCCTTCATCTTCTTCCTGGTCTCGAGCCTGGTCGGCCTGGGGTTCGGTCCGGCGCTGCTCGGCTACTTCAGCGATCGCTGGGCGTCCGGCGTCTTCCATGGCGGCGACTATCTGACCCAGTGCCCGGGAGGCGCCGCCAGGGCCGGGTCACCCCTGGTCGGACCAGCTTGCCATGCCGCCTCCGCGATCGGGCTGCGCGGCGCCATGAGCGTGATGAGCTGCCTCTACGTCTGGGCCGCCGTCCACTTCGCCCTGGCCGCCAGGACCATCCGGCGCGACCTGAACTCGCTCTAGCGCGGCTCGGCCGTGCGATAAGGCAGATAGCCGCGTTCGACCATCCGGCGCATGGCCTCGTAGGCCTCGAGCAGTTCCTCGTAAGCGGACCTGAGCTGGGCGAGCTTGCTCACCTGTTCGGCGCTGAGCGCGTGGGAGGCTTCGGTCATGGCCAGGGCCTGGCTCACCCAGCGCGCCCGGGCGTGGGCGGCCGCCACCGCCATCAGCTGGAAGTCGTGGGCCCCCACGGCGCCGATCGAGGCCGCGATGACTTCCTTGTCGGCGGCGAAGGCGGTGTAGTCGATCTGTTCGAGCTGGCCCCTGAGCTTCTTCTGGGCGGAGGGATCGCTGACCCCCTCGGGCTCGAAGTGATCGAGCGCCACGCGTCTGACGCTGGCCGTCCGGGTGGTGGACATGCGGGTCTTCAATGCATCGCCCTGGGAAGGGCTGTTGAAGGGTGAGCTTGCGCCGCTCTGCTTAACCGCAGATTTAGAGGACGGTTGACGCCGCCTCCCTCCGGTAGATGAAGTGGGCGCATGGCCCCCGCTCCCGATCGCGCCCCGCCCGACTGGCCGCCATTGCCCTATGGCGAGTGGAAATCCACCTGCGAGACCCTCCAGCTGTGGACCCAGATCGTCGGCAAGGTGCGACTGGCGCAGACGCCCTGGCTGAACCACTCCTGGCACGCGCCGCTCTATGTCACGGCCCGCGGCCTTTCCACGTCGCTCATCCCGCACGGCCGTCGCGCCATCGACCTGGAGTTCGACTTCATCGACCAGACGCTGATCATGCGCAGCACCGAGGGGCCGGCGCGCGACATCGTGCTGGAGCCTATGAGCGTGGCCGACTTCCACCGTCGGGTGCTGGCCGCCCTGGCCGAGATGGGGACGCCTGTCGCCATCAACGGCGCGCCCAATGAAATGCCCTCAGCCATTCCATTCACCGAGGATCATGCGGCGCGGGACTATGACCCGGATGCGGCGCAGCGCTTCTGGCGGATCCTGGTTCAGGCCCACCGCGTCCTCAGCCACTTCCGCACCGCCTTCCTCGGCAAGGCCAGTCCGGTGCACTTCTTCTGGGGCAGCTTCGACCTGGCGGTGACGAGGTTCTCGGGGCGGCCCGCGCCGCCGCATCCGGGCGGCGTGCCCCACCTGCCGGACGCCGTGGCGCGGGAGGCCTATTCGCATGAGGTCAGCAGCGCCGGGTTCTGGCCCGGCGGCGGCGCGATCGACTATCCAGCCTTCTATTCCTACGCCTATCCGGAGCCGGCGGGGTTCCGCGCCGCGCCCGTGCGGCCGGCCGAGGCCCTGTTCAACGCCGCGCTCGGGGAGTTCCTGCTGCCCTACGACGCGGTCCGCACCGCGGCTGATCCCGATGCGGTGCTGCTGGCCTTCCTGGCCTCGACCTATGAGGCCGCGGCCGACAACGCTGACTGGGATCGGGCGGCGCTTGAGTGCGGTCTCGGCATTCCCGGCGTTCCGAGGTCCAGTTGAAGTCAGGCCGGCTTCGGATCGAGCGCCGACCTGAGCGGCCGGTACAGCAGGACGATGAAGACGGTTGCGAAGGCGCAGAAGCCGGCATGCAGCAACCAGAAGGTTGTATGTGGCATAGCCTCGTATTTGCCCCCCACCCAGCCGACCATCAGGTTCGCGGCGGAGAACAGCAGGTAGAACACCCCGATCATGGTGGCGTTCACCGAGGCGGGCGCCGCGCGGGAATAGAGGGCCAGGGCCACCGGCAGGATGTTGGCGAAGCCGATTGAGTTGACGGTGTGAAAGGCGAGCAGCCAGGGCAGGGCGACCTTGCCCCCGGCGGTCGCCTGGACCAAGGCCCCCGCCGCCAGCAGGACGAAGCCGGTGATTGAGATCGCGGAGCCGATCGCCAGCTTGGTCAGTTCGTGGGGGGTGAAGCCGCGCTTTGCCATCACCCGCCAGAACCAGACCACGCCCACCAGGGCGATCGCGCTGATAGCCGCGTCATAGGACTGCAGCCACGTCACTGGCATGCGCCAGCCGAACAGCTGCAGGTCGGCGTTGTCCCGGGCCCAGATCATGTAGGCGTTGTAGATCTGGTTGTTGCCGACGAACACGATGGCGAGGATGGGCAGCAGGACAAGAAGGGCCGCGATGGCCAGCCAGTCGTGACCGGTCAGTGGGGCTTTCGGCGCACGTCGGTCTACAGCGTTGCGGGGCGCCTCGGGGGGCAGATGCCTGCGCCCGGCCAGGTAGATCAGGAGCCCGAGCAGCATGCCGACGCCGGCGGCCGCGAACCCCCAGTGCCAGCCAACCAACTCGCCCAATGTGCCGCAGATCAGGGGCGCGGCGATGACGCCGACTTGGATCGAGAGCACGAAGATCTGGAAGCCGTCCGAACGTCGTACATCGGTCTCGGCATAGAGCCGGCCGACCTGGGAGGCGATGTTGCCCTTCACCAGTCCACAGCCCAGGATCAGGAGCAGCAGAGCTCCGATGAACGCTACCTCGAAGGCCATCAGGAAATGGCCGATGGCCATGAGCACCGCCCCGATCGTAATGGCCCGGGTGCGCCCCAATACCAGGTCGCCCAGGATCCCGCCGACGATCGGGGTGAAGTAGACCGCCGCCGTGTAGAGCCCGACCACCGCCGAGGCCAACGCCTGGACCGACAGCGGACCCGATATTTCGAGAAACGATCTGAGCAGGCCGAAGCCGGCGACGTGTTCGATGTGGCCCGGCTTGAACAGCTGGTCGACCATGTAGAGCACCAACAGGGCCAACATGCCGTAATAGGAAAACCGCTCCCAGGCCTCGGTGAAGGCGAGGTAGCCCAGGCCCACGGGGTGGCCCAGGAACCCGCGCTCGGAGCGGGCGAGGCCGGCGTCAACGGTGGCGGCGTCAGCGGTCATGAAGGCTCCTGATCGTCGCACGAGCCTGGAGCGCATTCAGACGGCTGGCAACCCCGGTGGACACCGATCAGCAGGCGCCGCCGGCGGCCTCGGTCCAGAGTCTCGAGAGGCCCGCTTCGACTTCCCCGGCGCTCTCCAGGCGGCACAGCGCGGACTTGGCCTGCCGCCGGGTCTCGGGGCTGGCCGGCCAGGGGGCGCGCTCGACGTACCAGCCCAGGTGCTTGCGGAAGATCTTCAGACCCAGCCGGTCGCCGTAGAAGGTCAGCGTCTCGCCGAGGTGGCCGAGCACGATCTCAAGCCGTTCGTCCGCGTCCGGCTCGGGAAGGCGCGCGCCCGTCGCCAGCGCGGCGTCGAGGCCCGCGACGATCCAGGGCCGGCCATAGACGGCCCGGCCCAGCATCAGCGCGTCCGCTCCGGACAGCTCCAGCGCCCTGCGCGCGGTCTCGGCGCACAGGATGTCGCCGTTGACGACCACCGGCAGGCTTGTGGCGGCCTTGACCTGGGCGACGGCCGCCCAGTCGGCCACCCCCTTGTAGAACTGGGCGCGGGTGCGCCCGTGCACCGTGATCGCCCGCACGCCGGCCTGCTCGGCCCGGCGGGCCAACTCCGGCGCGTTGCGCGACGCGTCGTCCCAGCCCAGCCGCATCTTCAGCGTGACGGGTCGGTCGGTGGCGCCGACGGCGGCTGCGATCAGGCCCTCGGCCTGGTCCAGGTCACGCATCAGGGCCGAGCCGGACAGCCCGCCCGTCACCTCGCGGGCCGGGCAGCCCATGTTGATATCGATGATATGCGCGCCGGCGGCGGTGGCGAGCCTGGCGCCCTCTGCCATGAAGGAGGCCTGCCGGCCCACCAGCTGAACCACCATCAGGGGCAGGCCCTCGCCGACGGCGGCGCGGCGGACCACATCGGGCCGGCCCCGCGCCAGTTCGGCCGAGGCCACCATCTCAGTCGCCACATAGGCCGCGCCCAGCCGGGAGAGCAGCCGCCGGAAGGGCAGGTCGGTCACGCCCGTCATCGGCGCGGCCAGCACCCGGCCGGCCACGCGGACATCCCCGATCTGGAGCGGCCTGGACATGCGGCCTTGTGGCCTGGGCCGGGCGCCAGGTCCAGTCGGTCGCTGGCCGCAGCCGCGCGTCGGCCCCACTTGGATTTCCTCACGCCCGGGGCCATCGTCACGCCGGGTTGAAAGCGGGGAGGCCGCCATGGGCGTGATGATCGGCGGCGCTCCGATCGTGGAGCTGCATTGCGAGCCCTCCACGGATGCGGCGGTCCCCGGGTTCGTCAGCGCCTTGATCGCGCCCGGACGCGCCATGATGCTGCTGCAGGCCGCGGTGAGGCGGCCGGGCGCCGGCGACATCCAGGTCATTCATTCGCCGCCCCCGGTCGAGATGGCGCGCAGGCTTGCCGGCGGACCCGACGACTCCTTCGGAAACGCCGCCTTCAGCTTCGGGGGAGCCATCCTCGCGCCCTTCGCCAACCGCATCCGCGGGCGGGCCCTGCCAGGCTCCCTCATTGAGACCGAGATCCTCGGCCGTCCGGTCAACCTGCCCGCCAACTGGAAGGGCCAGGGCCCAGACCCGGAGCCGTGCGCCATGCACGGGCTGATCCTCTTCAGCGCTGCGGGGGAACTCCAGATCGTCCAGTCAGGAGCGCGCGCCATGGCCTCCGCCGCGATGCGGGCTGGCGACTTCGGCGGCCACTGGCCGTCTTCGACCGATCTCTCCATCCGCTGGACCCTGACGCCGCAGGCGCTGGCCCTGGAGGTCACGGCGACCAATGTGGGTCAGGACGTCCTGCCCATGGGGATCGGCTGGCACCCGTACTTCAACCTGCCGAGCGGACAGCGCAGCCAGGCCCTGCTGAGCGTTCCCGCACGACGCAGGCTGGTGGTGGCCGATTACGACGAGGTGATGCCGACCGGAGAGATCTCGGCCCTCGCAGGATCTGACCACGACTTCTCGCAGCTACAGCCGCTCAGCGATCTGAGCCTGGATGACTGCTTCGTGGATCTGCAGCCCTCGGGCAAAAACGAAATCGTTTCGCAAATCGTCGATCCCGCCGCCGGCTACGGCCTGCGGGTCATCGCCTCGCCTTCCGTCAAAGCCGTCCAGGTCTACGCGCCGAGAAGCGAGTCCTTCATCGCCCTCGAGCCGCAATTCAACTGGACCAATCCTTTCGGCGCGGAGTGGGCGGGAGCCGATACGGGCATGGCGCTGCTGCGGCCGGGCGAGCAGGCCCGATACGCCGTCAGGCTCGAGCCGTTCGCGCCTGGAACGCCGGTCCTCGTGAGGCGTTGACCCCTGACCTGCACAAACAGTTTCGAGAGTGGACCGGACATGACAAACCAGCAGATCAACGGCGGCGTCGACCAGGTGGTTGGGCGCTTGCAGAACGCGGCCGGCGCGCTCGCGAACGATCTCAGGACCCAGACCTCGGGCAAGGCCCGTGAGCTGAAGGGCCAGGCCGAAAGCCTCTACGGCGACACGGCGGCCGCCGCAGTGGAACTCGCGTCCAGGCGACCGCTCAGCGCCCTCGGCGCCGCGCTCGGAGTCGGCGTGATCATCGGCCTGTTCCTTTCGCGTAACTGATCCAACTCGTTTCAGGCTAGCCGCATTCGACGCCGAACGGCCGCTCCGCTTCGCGTGCGGCGGGCGCACGGTTGTCGGGCCCCCAGCCGGCCCCTAACGTGGTCCACCAGGGCCAGTGGGGCGGTTTATGAAGCGATGCGGGAGGGCGGCGCCCGGCGCTGCGGTTGCGCTGCTGCTCGCCGTGGCCGGCCCTGGAGCCGCCGCAACCTCTGCCGCCGAAGTGGCGGCAGGCGGACAGACCGTCCAGAGGCCGCTCGCGCAAAGGCTTCTTGCGGCCGTCATGGTCCGCCGCGTCGCCAGCGCCCCCTGGCCGGATCCGGCCTCGCGCGCGGCCGTGGGCGCGGCGATCGCCGAGGTCCTGTCCGATTCAGACCCGGCGCTGGAACCCGTCAAGCAGTCCCTGCGCGGCGAGAGCTTCGACGCCGCAGCCCGCCAGCTGCAGACCCTGGCCGCCGCCACGCCGGCGCGAGCCTCCCAGCGCCTGCGCCAGGCCGGCGCCATCGCCCTCTTCATCCGCCCGCAGCGGGCCATCGACGCCTTCGAGGCCGCGGCGGCGCAGCAGCCCTCCGACCCCTGGATCCGGATCTGGCTGGCGCAGCTCTATGGCTCCACGGGCAAGCCGGCCCTTGCGCTCACCTGCGCCAACGCGGCGTTGAAGGCCGCGAGCGACGATCCGACCCGCGCCGAAGCTCTGGAGGAGATCGCCGATGCGCTCGACGCGCGCGGCTGGCTCGCCGAGGCCCGGGACGCCTATGAACGCGAAGTCGTCTTTCGCCGCACGCTGCTGGCCGCCGCGCCGGCCGACCCCGGCCGCCTCTGGTCGCTGTCCATCGCGCTGAACGGCGTCGGGGATGCGGCGTTCGGGGAGGGTGACCGGGTGACCGCCCAGCGGGTCTTCGCCGAGGGCCTGTCGCTGCGCACGCGATGGGTCGCGCTCAGTCCGCGGGACAGCCAGGCCCAGGACAGCCTCGCCACGGTCTATGACTGGCAGGGCGAGCTCGGCGAGGCCTCGGGCGACGGACCCGCCGCGCGCGCCGGCTACGACCGCGCCGTCCGCATCCGCAGATCCCTCGCCGCCCACGAGCCGCAGACCGCGGACTGGCGGCGGAACCTCTCGTTCAGCCTGGCGCGCCTGAGCGAGACGGGCGTCCTGCGCACCGATGCGACCGCCGCCCGCCGGCTGGCGCAGGAGGCGCTGGAGATCCAGCAGGCCCTGCTGGAGGACGATCCTGGAGAGACCCGGCTCCGACGCGACCTCGTGTCCACCTGGACCGTCATCGGCTGGGCGGCCATGCGTCAGGGAGACCTGGCGGCCGCCAGCAAGGCGCTCGACCGCGCCGACGATATCCTGCCCGATGTCGTCGGCGGACTCCCGGCCGATCCGGATTGGGTGAGGGAGGCGGCAGGGCTCGCCGAGGCGCGCGCGGCCCTGGCCGCCACGTCGGGAGACTGGACCGTGGCGCGCGCATCGGAAGGGCGCGCCATCGACCTTCGCCAGGACATCGCCGGAGCCGATCCGCTCGACCGGCGCAAGCAGTCCGAACTGGCGTCAAGCTGGCTCCGGCTGGGAGAGTCCGCGGAACGCCAGGGCGACACGCCGGCGTCGCGGGCGGCCTTCAGGGCGGGCCTGAGGCTGCTGGATCGGCTCTCAACGCTGGCGCCGTCCGACATGGAGGTCAGGCGCTCGCTGGCCTATGCGCTCGACGGGCTCGCCGACTGCGCCCGCGCCGACGGGGACCTGAAGGGCGCCCGCGCCGCTCTGGGCCAGGCGGTCGCCATCAGGCGGGACCTCGTGGCCAGGGACGACGGTCAGATGACCTGGAAGTCGGAGCTTACGGCCAATCTCAACCGGATGGGCGAGGCCGCCTATCTGCAAGGCGATCTGGCCGCGGCCGATCGCGCCTACGCCGAAGCGCTGGCGCTGACCCTGGTTCTGGTCAAGCACGATCCGGCCGATGCGATCTGGCAGGGCGACCTGGCCGAGGTCTACTCCCGTATGAGCAGCCTGGCCCTGAGGCAGGGCGACCTGAACCGCGCCCGCGACACGGCCGAGAAGGCGGTGGCGGCGCTTCAGCCCCTGTCGGAACGCGATCCCGACAACACCACCTGGAAGCGCGACATCGCCATCGGCTACGACCAGATCGGCGAAGCGGCGGCGAGCCAGCCCGACCTGCCCGCCGCCCGCAAGGCCTTCGGCGAATCCCTGGCCATCTTCGAGGCTCTGGCCGCCAAGGACGCCGCCAACGCCGAGCTGAAGGGCTACCTGATGGCCACCCTGCGCAGTCTCGGCCTGCTGGCGCAGCGGGAGAACGACCCCACCGCGGCCCGCAAGGACTACAACGCCGCCCTGCTGATCGCCCAGAACCTGTCCGACGCCGATCCCGAGAGCCTGCGCCGGAAGGTGGAGTTGGCGGCGACCTTCCAGCTCGTGGCCGAAGCCGCCCTGCAGGACCACGACATGCCCGCCGCGGCGCAGGCGGTGGTCCGTGCGGTGGCGATCTTCGAGGAGCTGGCGAACCGCCAGTCCGACAATGCGGAAGCCCGGCGCAACCTCGCCGGCGGCTACGACCAGCTGGCGGACATCTTCCTGGCCCGTGGCGACCTGCAGCACGCGATCGATGCGCTGGGCGCCTCGGCCACCCTCCGCCAGGCGCTGGCCGCCCGCGATCCCGACAATGTCGAGTGGGCGCGCGAGCTGGCGCGCAGCTACGTCCGCGCCGCCGATCTGGTGGCGGCGACCAACGACCGCCAACGCGCGCTCGACCTCTACCAGGCCGCCATCGACGCGGAGCAGCGCCTGCTGCAAGGACATCCCACCGACGGCCAGCTCAAGGCGGAGCTCGACACCTATCGCGAACGCCGCGAACAGCTGTTCAAGCGCCCGCCGGGAGCCCCGGCCAGGAGCCCGAACCCGTCGACCTAGAGCCCCCCGCGAGCGCAGCGCCGCACGCCAAAGTGAATCATCCGCCGCGACTGTACGTTTTCGTGCTAACGCCAACGCTGGCGATCACGCCGTTGGAGTGGAACGATGCCGGGCGTGCAGGGCGGTGAGTCTGTCAACAACGTGGTCGGTCGCCAGTGGGCCTGGGGAATGGGCGGCTATGTTCCCATCAATGAAAGCGACTTCTTCGACGCCAGCGGCGCGCAACGGACCTATCAGGTGGTGGGAGTCTATGCGCCGTTCGCCCTGGAGGGCTTCCACGACGGCACGACCATCCAGTTCGATCACTTCGCGGGTATGTACGACGCTCCCCATCACTTGGTGACAGACCCGACCAGCGGCTATTTCCGCATCGACGATCCGACGCTGGCCCATCCGCTCTACCTCTACGTCCACTCCTCCTCTGGACAGTTGCAAACGCACGCGGCGGCGACGGGCGACCCAGGGGAATTCTGGATCTCCTAGCGCGCTGCTGTCTCCGGCCCCTGGGAAAACTTACCGCAAATTCATTTGCCCGCGCTTGGTATGGGCCTCAGAACGAGGCGCAGGCGGGTTTTGACGCCGGCTTGGCCGCCGTCACGGGGACGACTTTATGCGATTGCAGCCCCAGTATCTGGTCGCGGGCGGCATCCTGTTTGCCTTCGCACTCTACTTTGTGGTGAGCAGCGTGCTGACCGCGGGCAAGGGGCCGGCCAAGGCGGCCACGCCCAAGATCGAAACGCCGTCGGTCCAGGTCGCAATGGTGGCGCAGGCCGTGCGCCCATACGCCGTGGTGGTGCGGGGCCGCACCCAGGGCGCGCGCATGGTTCAGGTCAAGTCGGAGACCTCGGGCGTGGTGGCCTCGACGCCCGTGCGCGAAGGCTCGTTCGTGAAGAAGGGCCAGCTGCTCTGCAAGCTCAACGTCGACGCCCGTCAGGCCACCCTCGATCAGGCCAAGGCCAACATGCGGTCCAAGGCGCTGACCCAGACGGCGTCGTCCGAGCTGGCCAAGAAGGGCTATCGCTCACCCACCCAGGCCATGAGCGACCAGGCCAATCTCGACCAAGCCAGCGCCGCGGTGCGGCAGGCCGAGGTGGCGCTGGACCAGACCAATATCCGCGCGCCCTTCTCGGGGGTGTTCAACGAGCGCGACGTCGAGGTGGGGGCGTTCCTCGCGCCCGGCGGCGCCTGCGGCGTGGTGATCGAGCTCGATCCCCTGAAGATCGCCGGCGACGCGCCCGAGACCGAGATCACCAAGATCCACGTGGGCGCTCCGGCCCACGCCACCCTGGCTTCGGGCGAGCGCCTGGACGGGGTGATCTGGTACGTGGCCAAGGACGCCGACCCGCAGACCCGCACCTATCCGGTGGTGATGGTCGCCCACAACGCGGGCTCGACGGTTCGCGCCGGCCTTTCGGCCCAGATCAGCGTCGAGGCCGGGCAGGGGCCCGCCCACCTCGCGCCATCGTCCTCGCTCGTGCTCGACTCCGCCGGCCGCCAGGGCGTGCGCTACGTCCGCAACGACAACGTCGTGGCCTTCGCGCCGGTCGATGTGATCGAAGAGACGCCGGCCGGCGTCTGGGTCACGGGCCTGCAGGGTTCGGTGCGTGTAATCACCGTTGGCCAATCCTATGTATCGGAAGGCCAGCGGGTCCAGGTCGCGCGTCGGTAACGGCGGGGGGCCAAGGGGAAGCCAATGTTTGGAGCCCTGATCGACGGTGCGATCAAACGGCGCAAGGTGGTGCTGGCCATCACCCTGCTGGCCACCCTGTTCGGCCTGGTCGCCTATATGACCCTGCCCAGGGAAGCCGACCCGAACATCAACTACGGCTACATCTTCGTGCAGGTGGTCTACCCGGGCGTCAGCCCCGAGGACTCAGAACGCCTGATCGTGCGGCCGCTCGAGACCGAGCTGCAGTCCACCGAGGGCCTCAAGGAGATGAACGCCCAGGCGGTGGAGAACGCCGCCATCGTGCTGCTGCAGTTCGAGCCGACGGCCGACCGCGACAGGGCCCTGAACGACGTCCGCTCCAAGGTGGACATGGCCCGCGGCAAGTTCCCGCCGGACGCCCTGCCGCCGATCATCCAGGAGATCACCGCCGCCACCGACAATCCGGTGATCACCGTCATCATGTACGGCGCGGTGCCCGAGCGGACCCTGTTCCAGAAAGCCCAGTCGCTGCAGCGCAAGCTTGAGGGCCTGAATGGCGTTCTGGGCGCGGAGCTCGCCGGCGGCCGCGAAGAGATGATGGAAGTGACCATCGATCCGGTGCGCATGCAGGCCCATGGCGTCACGCCCAGCGAGCTCGCCGGGCTGATCGCGCGCAACAACCGGCTGGTGCCGGCGGGCGACCTGCAGTCAGGCCAGGGCATGTTCTCGGTCAAGGTGCCCGGCGTGGTGCAGAATCCCAAGGACATCCTGTCCCTGGCGGTCAAGACCAACGGCGACCGCATCGTGACCCTGGGCGACATCGGCGAGGTGCGACGGACGTTCAAGGATCCCCAGAGGGTCACCCGCTACAACGGCAAGCCGGCCTTCGCCATCGATGTCACCAAGCGGCCCGGCGCCAACATCCTGGGGACGGTGAAGTCGATCAAGCAGGCCGTGGCCGACGAGCAGAAGTCCTGGCCGCCCACCATGCTGACGGCCTTCAGCTTCGACCAGAGCGACCAGATCGCGCGCATGCTGATCCTGCTGGAGTCGGGCCTGATCACCGCCTCGATCCTGGTGATGGTGGTGATCATCGCCAGCCTGGGCGTGCGCTCGGGCCTGATGGTGGGGGCCGCCATCCCCGCCTGCTTCATGCTCACCTTCCTGATGCTGCAGGCGGCCAACATGACGCTGAACATGATGGTCATGTTCGGCCTGGTGCTGGCGGTCGGGATCCTGGTGGACGGCGGCATCGTCGTGGTCGAGTACGCCGACCGCAAGATGGCCGAGGGCTATCCCAAGGACCAGGCCTTCGCCATGGCCGGCAAGCGCATGTTCTGGCCGGTGCTGAACGGCACGCTGACCACCCTGTCGGCCTTCCTGCCGTTCCTGTTCTGGAACTCCATCGCCGGCAAGTACATGAGCTGGCTGCCGCTCACGCTGATCTTCGTGCTGTCGTCCTCGATCTTCATCGCCCTGATCTTCACCCCGGCGCTGGGCTCGGTGTTCGGCCGCAAGCCGGGCGTCGACGAGCACATGCTGGCGGAGATCGAGAAGTCGGAGCGGGGCGATCCGCGCCAGATGTCCGGCTTCATGGGCTGGTACGCGCGCTTCCTGACTGGAGCGACCACCCGGCCCTTCCTGGTCACCGGCTCGGTGATCCTGGTCATCGTGGGCGTGTTCACCTGGTTCGCCATGACCAAGCACCCGACCGAATTCTTCCTGAAGGAGGATCCGGATCACGTCACGGTCTACGTCCAGGCCCGCGGCAACCTGTCGGTGGTGGCGATGGATGGCCTGGTCCGCTCGGTGGAGAATAGGCTCGAGGGCACGCCTGGTGTCGACTCCACCTACGTGCGGGTCGGCCGGACCTCGTCGGTGGGCAACGGCGGCGCCCCCAACGATTCCATCGGCCGGATCCTGGTGCAGTTCGTGAACTACGAGCAGCTCAAGCAGATGCACAAGCGTGGCCAGGACATCGCCGACTCCATCCGCGGCCGGATCGGCACCGTGGCGGGGCTCGGCATCGAGGTGCGACAGCCGCAGAGCGGCACCTCGGGCGGCAAGGACATCCAGGTCGAGCTGCGGTCGGAGAATCCCACCGACCTGAACCGCGCGGCGGACATGATCCTGGCCAAGCTCAGGACCAACCGCGACCTGATCGAGGTCGAGGACAACCGCACCTCGCCCGGCATCGAATGGGACTTGGCGGTGAAC
>FTHP01000424.1_pt1 | contig 19644 bp, 20 predicted proteins | sample 1640961 | NCBI WGS metagenome assembly FTHP01 (sample SAMEA3914788, study PRJEB12502) | metagenome | biome: forest; material: soil | place: Canada | collected 2011-07-03 | depth 0.1 m
CTCTATGGTCGTGTGGTGGGGGTGAACACGGCGATCTTCTCGCCGTCGGGCGGATCGGTCGGCATCGGCTTCGACATTCCCGCCGACGTGGCGTCTTCTGTGGCCAGACAGCTGATCGCCGACGGCAAGGTCACCCGCGGCTACATCGGCGCCACCGTCCAGAACGTGACGCCCGAGATCGCCGAGAGCCTCGGCCTGCAGTCCCACTTGGGCGCCCTGGTGGCCGACCTGACGCCGGGCGGGCCTTCCGAGCAGGCTGGCCTGAAGCCGGGCGATCTGGTGCTCAAGGTCAACGGCCACGACGTTGCTTCCGCCACCGACCTTACCCGCCAGGTGGCGCTGGCCCACGGCGGCGATGAGATCCACCTGCAAGTGCGCCGCAGCGGTCAGGTCCGCGACATGACCGTCAAGTCTGGCATTCGGCCCACCGAGGCCTCGCTCCTCGCCAGCAATGGTCAGGACCCGGGCGACAAGGAAGGCGCTCATGCGCCGGCGCCGCCTCCCGTGCTCGGCATGCAACTGGCGCCCAATCCCGAGGGCGGCGTCACCGTCCAGGACGTGGCCGGCGACTCCGACGCCGGCCAGAAGGGGCTTCGCCAGGGCGACGTGATCCTGCGCGCCGGCGAGCACAAGATCGCCCAGCCGGCCGACGTGTCGGCCGCCGCCGCCGAAGCGCGCCAGGCCGGCCGAAAGTCGGTGCTGCTGCTGATCACCCGCAATGGCCGCCAGACCTTCATCCCGGTCGGCATCGAAGAGGGCAAGGGCTGACCTTGCTCTAGGTCTCGCCCCGGAGATCCTTGCCGAACCCGAAGTTCGGGCCGATCGCCGTCGGGTGCGAGCCCGGCAGGTGGTGGTCGGGAAAGCGTTTGCGGAACTCGGCCAGACCCCGATCCAGGTCGGCGAGTTGCGCGATCAGGCTGTCATGGACGGGCTCGGCCGCGACGGCCGGACGGTAGCGGTCGATGTCGCCCAGCAGCGCCATGAAGCTGCGTTCTTCCACGGTCCCGGGCGCGGGCGGATGCGCCAGGAAATGTGCGGCGCGTTCCAGTGCGCCTTCGAAGTCTTCCTGGTCCTCGAGCATGCCCGAGGAACGGCTTTCACGCGGAAATGTTCCAGACCCGTCGGCCCTTGCACCCGCCGCCGCGGCCTGCATGCTGGCCAGGACGTTGTGAGCACGGGCCAATGACCACCGAACTCGCCGAAGTCTTCTCGGACCAATCGGGCCCGGCGGACCCGAAACTGGAATTCCTGTTCGAGGTGCGCCTCTTCTTCACACGGGTGCATTCCATCGCCAACATGCCGTCCGGCGCCGGCCGGGGCGCCGTCTATGTCGATGGCGGCGTGGTGAAGGGGCCCCGGCTGAACGGCAAGGCCCTCGCCGGATCGGGCGGCGACTGGTCGTTGTTCCGACCGGACGGGGTGCTGCAGATGGACGCCCGCTACATGCTCGAGGAAGACGACGGGACCCTGATCCTGCTGCACAACAAGGGCTACCTGTGGGGCCGCACGCCGGACGTGATCCCGCGCATCCAGGACTGGATGTTCCGGGGCGGCCCGCCCGTGCCGCATTCGGAGTTCTACCTGCGCTCCTCGCCCACCTTCGAGGTGGAGACTGGCAAGCACGACTGGCTGATGCGCCACGTCATCATCGGCGTCGGCGATCGCTTCGCGGACGGCAACATCTTCCGCTATTACGCCCTGCTCTAGAACAGCGGCCGCTCTTCGGCCTTCTCCGGTCCCGCGAAGGGGTTGGCCCGCCGCCGCAGCCGGCCGAGCCGTCGCAGCCGCTTCCAGAACCGCCGCTTCTCGCGCTCCGGATAGGGCTGCAGGTTGCGCACGAACTCCTCGGCGCAGGCGCGCCAGGAGAACCGTTCGGCATAGGCTCGCACCGCCAATGGCTCGAGCTCGAGGGCCTTCAGGCACGCCTGGCCCAGGCCATGCTCGTCCTCGGCCAGCACGCCGGCCCCCGATCCCGGGATGATATCGACCGGTCCCGGAGCCGGGAAGGCCGCCACCGGGGTTCCCGAGGCCATGGCTTCCAGGATCACCAGCCCAAACGTGTCGGTCAGGGAGGGGAAGACGAAGACGTCGGCGGCCGAGAAGTAATCCGCCAGTTCCTCGCCAAACTTGACGCCTGCGAACACGACCTTCGGATAGTGCGTTTCCAGCTCCCCGCGCTGAGGCCCCTCGCCCACCACCACCTTGGTGCCTGGCAGGTCGAGCTTGAGGAAGGCCTCGAGGTTCTTCTCCACGGCGATCCGGCCGACATTGAGCCAGATCGGCCGCGCCAGCCCCTCGAATGGAGACGGCCGGCCCGGACGGAACAGGTCGGTGTCCACGCCGCGGGTCCATTGCGAGATGTTGTGGAAACCGTGCCGCTCGAGTTCCTGGCGCATGGTCTCGGTGGCCACCATCACCCGGCCCGAGGGGTTGTGGAACCACTTCATGTAGGCGTAGCCGGCGCCCACCGGCACGGGCAGGCGCGCGGAAATATATTCAGGGAATCTCGTGTGGTAGCTGGTGGTGAAGGGCAGCTTCCACTCCAGGCAGATGCGCCGGGTGGTCAGGCCGATGGGGCCCTCGGTGGCGATGTGGATCGCCTCCGGCTCGAAGGCCTTGAGCCGCTCCTGGATCGAGGCGTAGCAGCCCACGGCCAGCTTGATCTCGGAATAGGTCGGCAGGGGGACCGTCTTGAACTGGCCCGGCTCGACGATGTCGACCTCGTGGCCCATCTGCCGGCACTCGACGATGGTGCGCGCCAAGGTGCGGACGACCCCATTAACCTGAGGCTCCCAGGCGTCGGTCGCCAGCATGATGCGCATCAGGCGATGGCCGTTTCTCCGGCGGGTTCAGGCTGGAACTGGGGCGCCCTGCGCTCGATCATCGACCAGGACCTGAGCTTGGCCCATTCGAGGATCTCAAGACGGCCGTCGGGATGCTCGACCAGCGCCGTGCAGCTCTCCACCCAGTCGCCGTCGTTGGCGTAGAGGACGCCATCGATCTGGCGCAGGTCCGCCTTGTGGATGTGGCCGCACACGACTCCGTCGACGCCGCGTCGCCGCGCCTCCTCGGCCACTGCCGATTCGAAGTCAGCGATGAACTGCACCGCGTTCTTGACCTTGCCCTTCAGGTAAGCCGACAGGCTCCAGTAGCCGAACCCCAACCGTCGCCGGACTCGGTTGAACCATGTGTTCAGCCCAAGGACGATCGCATAGGCCCAGTCGCCGAGCAAGGAGAGCCACTTGGCGTAGGCGATCACCCCGTCGAAGTGGTCGCCGTGCACCACCAGCAGCCGCCGGCCGTCGGCGGTCACGTGCACCGCATCCTCGGTCACCAGCACCCCGCCGAAGTGCATCCCGCAGTACTGGCGAGCGAATTCGTCATGGTTGCCAGGCACATAGATCACCTCGACGCCCTTGCGGGCCAGCCGGAGGATCTTCTGGGCGACGTCGTTGTGGCTCTGCGGCCAGTACCAGCCGCTCTTCAGCCGCCAGCCGTCGATGATGTCGCCGACCAGGTAGAGCGTCTCGCATTCGACGTGCTTGATGAAGTCGAGCAGCAGCTCGGCCTGACAGCCGCGCGTCCCCAGGTGCACGTCGGAGATGAACACAGCGCGGTAGCGGCGGATCGGTATGTCGTCGTCCACGCTCTCGGCCTGTGGCGCGCCCATGCAGGCGCACGGGCGGCTCCTAAGCCGATTGCATGTCGGTTTCGTGACTCAGGCGCTGGCCGTCAGGACTTCAGCCGCTCGATCAGGGCCGTGGTCGAAGGATCGTGGGCCCCCTTCGCGCCGCCTTCCAGCTCCGGCAGGATGCGGTTGGCCATGGCCTTGCCCAACTCCACGCCCCATTGGTCGAAGCTGTTGATCCCCCACAGCACGCCTTCGACGAACACCTTGTGCTCATAGAGCGCGATCAGGGCGCCCAGGGCCTGCGGGGTCAGGCGATCCATCAGGATCAGGCTGGTCGGCCGGTCGCCCGGGAAGGTCCGCTGTGGGGCCAGCTGGTCTATCGCATCGGTGTCGGCGCCCTTGGCGGCCAGCTCGGCGCGGACCTCGCTCTCGGGCCGGCCGACCATCAGCGCCTCGGCCTGCGCCAGGCAGTTGGACAGCAGCATGGCCTGGGCGCCGCCAGGACCCTCGTCGCTGCGGGCCACCGCCACAAGGTCCACGGGCACGATATCGGTCCCCTGGTGCAGCAGCTGGAAGAAGGCGTGCTGGCTGGTCGAGCCCGGTTCGCCGAACACGGTGGCGGCGGTAGCGCGGGCCGCCGGCTTCCCGTCGGAGCGCACGCGCTTGCCGTTGGACTCCATCTCCAGCTGCTGCAGGAACGAGGGCAGCAGCCGGAGCCGCTGGGCGTAGGGGACCACGCCGCGGACAGGCCGGCCCAGGATGTTGCGGTTGTAGACATGGGCCAGGGCCAGCAGCACCGGCGCGCTGCGCGCCAGGGGGGCGGCGAGGAAATGTCCGTCCATCGCCGCGCCGCCGTCCAGAAAGCCCTGGAAGCGGTCCCAGCCCAGGCCGATGGCGCAGGACAGGCTCACCGCCGACCACACCGAGTAGCGCCCGCCGACCCAATCGCTGAAGGCGAACACCCGCTCGGGCGCCACGCCGAAGGCCCCGGCGGCGGCGGGATTGGCCGAAACCGCGATCAGATGGCTGTCCGAGGCTGGCCCGAGGCTCGCCCGCAGCCAGTCGCGCGCGGCTCCGGCGTTGGCCATGGTCTCCTGGGTGGTGAAGGTCTTGGAGACGGCGATCACCAGCGTCTCGGCGGGATCCAGCCCATGCAGGGCCTGGGCGATCTCGAATCCGTCGACGTTGGCGGCGAATCTCAGCTGGATCGACTCGTCCAGCGGCCGCAGCGCTTCCCACAGCAGTCGCGGACCGAGATCCGAGCCGCCGATTCCCAGATGCACTACGGCCTTGAACGGCTTGCCCGTCGCGCCGCGCACCTCGCCAGCGCGAACGGAGCCCGAGAAGGCGCGCATGGCCGCCCGGCTCTCTTCCACCTCGCCCGACACCGGCACGCCCTTGGCCGCAAACGAGGCCCCGTCGGGCGCCCGCAGCGCCGGATGCAGCACGGCCCGGTCTTCGGTGACGTTGATCGGATCGCCGGCGAACAGACTCGCGCGGGCGGCCTCGACGCCGCACCCGGCCGCCAGGGAAAGGGCGGCCTGCAGCCCCCCGTGCGACCATGGCTGCTTGGAGAGGTCGAGGTGCAGGCCGGCGGCGTCGACGGTCATTTCCGACAGGCGGCCCGGCTCCCGGTCGAACAGCGCCACGATCCGCTCCCCGGCCATGCGGGCGGCTTGGTCCTGAAGGCGGCTCCAGGCGTCGTCGATCTCGGGCATGCTTTCCTTCCGCGGTAGGCGGCTGTTTACCAAACCGGGCCAATCCTGGGCTTCCCCTGGTCTTTGGCAAGCAAGGAAAAGCGCCATGTCCTGCGATGTCGCGATGGCCGCCTATCTGTTGTTCGCGTCCGCGGGCGCACACCCGGCCAGCCTGCCCGCCACGCCGGCGGAGATTTCCGTCGCCCGCGAGCCGCTGTTCGCCGACATCATCAACCGCGCCGGGCGTCTGAAGTCGCGGATCGAGGCCTATCGCGCGGCTGGCTCGATCAAGGCTTCACCCCACGCCGTGGCGCTGCCGGCCTATGACCGGTTCCAGACGGACGTCGGCGATCTGGCGGCGCTGGACATGAAGGGGCACCTGCAACTGGCCCAGCGCGGCGTGGACGGCGACCTGAAGTGCATCCTGAAGGGCATCTCCCAGGACCTCGGCGTCAAGCTGCACGACCTCGGCCTGGCCGCTACAGGCGCGGCGCAGGACCAGGCCCTGCGCGACATGGCCTATCTGCTCAACGACAACGTCGAAGTGATCACCGCCCCGCCAGCCCCGCCGGTCTAGACCTAGGACGTGGCCTTGTTCAGGGCGTCGAGCACGGCTCCCTCGGTGAGGAGCTGAGGCAGTGTGGCGGCCTCGCCGCCCCTGGCCGGATAGAGCAGGTAGAGCGGGACGCCGGCCCTGCCGTGCTGCGCCAGCACGCTGGCGATCACCGGGTCGCGTTTTGTCCAGTCGGCCTTGAGGTAGACAGCTCCGGTGCGGGCGAACGCGGCCGCCACCTTGGGGCTGCTGAGGGCGACCTGCTCGTTCACCTGGCAGGTGATGCACCAGGCGGCGGTGAAATCGACAAACACGGCCTTGTGCTGGGACTGCAGCTGGACGACCCGATCCGGCGAGAACGGCTCGCTGGCAAGGGCGGCGCCGCTCGTACTGGCTGACGCGGTGGCCGTTGATCCTGGAGCCGCGAGGCCCGCCACGGTCAGACCGGCCGCCCCCAGCACCGCCGCCAGGCTCAAGCCGTAGAGCAGGATGGGCCGCCGGCCGAGCGCCTGGGCCCGCTGCGCCGAGCCGTAGATCCAGGCCGCGAGCGCCAGGACAATGCCGGCCGCCAACAGGGCGGCCAGGGCCGTGGTGCCCGCCTGCAACGTCAGAACCCAGATCAGCCAGGCCGCAGCGCCGTACATGGGGAAGGCCAGGACCTTCTTGAGCCCATCCATCCAGGCGCCGGGCCTTGGCAGGCGCTTCCTCAGTCCTGGCGCGAAGGAGACCAGGACGAACGGCGACGCGAAGCCCAGGCCGAGGGCTGCAAAGACGGTCAGTGCGGCCCATTCCGATTGTGTCAGGGCGAATGCGATGGCGCTGGCCATGAACGGCGCGGTGCAGGGCGCCGCGACCACCACTGCCAGGGCGCCGGTCAGGGCGGAGCCGATCAGGCCCCCGCTCGTGGCATGTCCTCCGGCGCCCTGCAGCGAGAGCCCGGCCTCGTAAACGCCCGAGAGATTCAGCCCGATCAGCAGCATCAGCAGGCACAATCCGGCGACCACCGGCGGCGACTGCAGCTGAAAGCCCCAGCCGACGGCGGCGCCGGCGGCCTTCGCCGCCAGCAGCACCGCGGCCAGGCCCACGAACGTGGCCAGGACCCCGGCCAGGAAGGCCAGGCCATGTGCACGCGGCTTGGCCCCCTCCGCACCATGGCCGGCCAGCGCCAGGGCCTTCATCGACAGGATCGGAAACACGCAGGGCATCAGGTTGAGGATCAGGCCGCCCAGGAAAGCGAACCCGGCGGCCAGCGGCAGGCCGGAGAGGCCGGTGGTGGTCAGGCCGGCGCCCGCGGGAGGCCCCAGGCCCCTGGCGCCGGCCGCCAGGGCGCCGTTCGCCGCCGTGATTTCGAAGGGACGTCCGTCCACCGCCAGCACCCCGCTGATGGACGTGGGTTTGGAAGGTTGCTGGAAGGCGTAGCCTGGCTCCACCGACAGCGTCAGCCCCTCGGGGCCCCGGTCGACCAGCTGTGGCTTGGGGTGCTTGATCACGGTGGAATCGTAAGGGAAGAAATAGGCCTCGTGGACGCCGCCCTTCACTGCCGGGCCGGTGACAGCGATCTTGAGCCTGCCGTCCTGCAGGGCCATGGCCGCCTTCAGCCCGGACGGCCGTGGGACTGTGGCAAGAGCGGCCGCCACCGCCTCGTTGGGCCGGGTGCTCAGCCGGTTGACCGGCAGATCCAGGGTCAAAGTGGCTTCTTCGGGTATGCAGATGTCCTTGCAGACCAGCAGCGATACGTCCGCCTTCAGTTGCGCCAGGAAGCCCACCCGCGCCGAGGCGGGGGCCGTGATCGGGATGGGCAGATAGACCTCGCCCTTGTAGCCGTAGTCCATCAGGGGTCCCACCGGCAGCCGGACCGGCGGCGCCGGCCAGGCGATCTCGCCCGAGGTCCATCCGGTGGGGAGGGTCCACCCGATCCGGGGAGGCTCGCCGGCGTCGCCGGGGTTGCGCCAATAGGTATGCCAGCCGCTGGCGATCTTCTGGTGCAGGGCGACGAACTGGCTCGAACCGGGTGCGATCGAGGCCGCCGCGGGGACCAGCTCAAGCTCCACGTGACCGGTGTTCACCGGCCTGGCCAGCGCCGCGCCGCTCATCAAGGCGAAGACGGCGACCAGGATCGCCCCTACATACCGCATCAAGTCGTGATTCTTTCAGGCGCCGAGCGACGAAGCTATAGGCGCTTCACCCGGTTAACGGAACTGTTCCGCCCAACGGAGGCCCAATGCCCGCCCACTTCGAGGACATCGAGATCGGCACGGTGGTTTCCCTGGGGGCGGCGGTGCTCGACGCCGCCCAGGTGGAGGCCTTCGCCAAGGTCTTCGCGCCAGGATGGGATCCCGAACGGGGGGCGCCGGACGCTCTTGTCTTCGCGCTCTGGTCCAAGCTGGACGCGTCGTCGGCCAGCGAATGGCCCCAGACCAAGCGCCTCGGGGTCGACGCCCTTCGATGGGTCCGCAACCCGCCGCCGGGCGAACTCCTGCGCGGGCGGATGACGATCATGGGCAAGGATCAGGTCGGCGACGCCAAGGGCATCGTCATCGCCCAGCACGATCTGCTCGACGAGGCGGGCCGGCTGGTCTTCTCGTGCCTGACCCGCAGCATCTTCGCCTGCAGGGGCGGCTAGCCCCTTCTATCAGGCGTTGGCCGCGCGTTGGGCGTCCTGCTCGGCCTGGACCCGGGCCATCGCCTTGATGATCAGCCGCTCCCAGCCGAACAGCGACGTCAGGTGGGCGTAGATCTGGGCCAGCGCGCCATTGCTCCTCAGCTCGGCCAGCTTCTCGACAGGAAGCTCGTTCAGCTTGGCTTCCGACACGGCGAAGAACTGAGCCACCACCTGAGGATCACCCTGCGAGCCGTCGACGTTCTGGGGCGTGTAGGTGGCCGTGCGGGTCTCGAACAGGTCCATCTCGGTCAGCATGTTGACGAACGACTGCGTCATGCGGTTCTGCGTCTCGAAATCGTTGCAGAACTGGATGCACTGCTTGGTGTACTCGGTCGGCTCACCCTCGTTGAAGAAGGGGTAGCCGGCGTTCTCGCCGATGTACTCGTAGGCCCGATCGATGCCGACCAGCATGCGCTCGGTGTCTTCCGGGCTGCCGGCGAGCACGAAGGGATAGCGGCGGATGTAACAGGGAATGTAGGCGTCCAGGTCAAAGCCGGTTTCATCGTTGGCGAAGAGGTTCTGGCCCTCCTGCAGGCCCATCGCCACGGCGGGCTGGCGCTGGTCGCCCACGAAGATGATCGGAAAGCTCAGCGACGCTGGCCCGAACTCCGGAACCGTCAGCGGGCAGATGTGGGCGTGGGCCGCGAAGCCAAAACGCGTCGGGGCTGCATTCACGCCCAGCGACCCGTGCTGTTCCTTCGAAAGCAGCTCAGGCTTGGTGTAGAACAGCACCGATCCGGTGAGGGTCACGTCTTGGACCGGAACGGGAGTGGCGGGTACGTCGGTCATGGAGCTGGATCTCGAGGTGGTGACTGTCACGGCCGGGACAGCGGATGCGGCTTCTAGCGGAAGCTGTGCGCCCGCGCAAACCGGCGCATCCGCCGCTTGCGCGCTCGCTCGAATACTCGCCTGATAGCGCGTCCTGGGAGATGAACCGTGCCCATCGCCTTTCCCGCCATCCTGGACCTCGCGACCCAGGAAGAGCCCGTCGCCTGGACCGATCAGAAGAGCATGCTCTATGCCCTGGGCGTCGGCCTGGGGTCTGATCCCCTGAACGAGCGGGAGCTGCCCTTCGTCTATGAGAACGGGCTGAAGGCGGTCCCGACCTTCGCCACGGTCCTTGCGCCGCCGATCCAGCTACTGGCCCGCAGCGGCGTCAACTTCGCCATGGTGGTGCACGGCGAGCAGTTCGTTCAGCTGCATCGGCCGGTCCCCGCGGAGGGCCAGGCGACGGCGTCCAGCCGCGTCGCCGCAGTGTACGACAAGGGGCCCAAGGGAGCGATTCTAATCATCGAAACCGCCCTGCGCGATTCCGCTGGCGAGGCCATGATCACTCTGAGGTCGGCGGTGTTCGCCAGGGGCGACGGGGGCTTTGGCGGGCCGTCCGACGGCGAAGCGCCGCCGCACCGGGTTCCCGAGCGTGCCGCGGACCTCTCGCTGGACTTCCCCACCCGGCCCGACCAGGCGCTACTGTACCGCCTGTCGGGTGACCGCAATCCCCTGCACGCCGATCCGAACTTCGCGAAGATGGTCGGTTTCCCAAGGCCGATCCTGCACGGGCTATGCACCTACGGGATCACCTGCCGCGCCATCCTGCAGGCCTATACCGACTTCGACCCGGCCCCGATCCGCAGCCATCAGGCCCGCTTTTCCGCCCCGGTGTTCCCTGGCGAGATCATCACCGTCGACCTCTGGCGGGATGGCGACGTGGTCTCGTTCGAGGCGCGGGTTAAGGCGCGCGAGGCGATCGTGATCAAGAACGGCATGACGCAGCTTGGCTGACGCCGAAGCCGTGCTTCCTCAGCCGACGGTGGACGCCATCGCAGCCGCGCGGGCGCGGCTCGCAGCCTTGGATCCGGCCCTGGCGCGGTTGGAGGCCGCCACGCCCCTGTTCGAGTGGCGGATGCGGCCCCGGGGGCTCTATGGCCTGGCCAAGATGATCGTGGAGCAGCAGGTGTCGGTGTCCGCCGCGGCCGCGATCTGGGACCGGCTCGAAGCGGGACTGGGCGAAGTCACGGCCCGGACGCTGCTGGATCGCCAGCCCGACGACCTGCGCCCGTTCGGCCTCTCGGGGGCCAAGGCGCGCTATGTGGTCGGCCTCGCCCAGGCCGAGGCGGAGGGACGCATCGACTTCGAAGGCCTGCGCCGTCTGGACGACGATCAGGCGATCGCCGCTCTGACGGGATTGAAGGGGGTCGGTCGCTGGACCGCCGAGACCTACCTGATGTTCTGCGAAGGCCGGCTGGACGTGTTCCCCGCGGGCGACGTGGCCCTGCAGGAAGCGATGCGTTGGGCCGACCGGGCCGAGCTCAGACCCACCGAAAAGGCCGCCTATCTGCGCGCCGAGCAGTGGCGGCCCTTCCGGGGCGTGGCGGCGCACCTGCTCTGGCGGTGTTACGGAGCGGTGAAGCGCGGCGAGATCGCGCCGCTCTAATCCAGGGCCGAAAGCAGCGTCTGAAGCGTTGCCATGTCCATCGGCAACGGACTCTCGAAGCGCAGCGCCGCCCCGGTGACGGGGTGGCGGAATCCGAGCACGGCCGCATGCAGCGCCTGCCGCTTCAGGCCCGCCTGCTCGATCGCCGCCCGGACTCGCGGCGAGGCAGGGCCTGACCCATAGACCGGATCGCCCAGGCATGGCGTGCCCTTGGACGCCAGGTGCACGCGGATCTGGTGGGTTCGGCCCGTCCGCAGACGGCACGCCACCCGGGCCGCCAACGGCCGATCCTCGGGCCCGAACCGGCGCTCGACCTCGTAGTCGGTGCTCGCGATCCTCCCTCCGGCGCGCAGCACCGCCATCTTCTTGCGGTCATGGGGAGAGCGGCCGATCCGCCCCTCGATAACCCCCCGCCACGGCCGCGGCGCGCCTCGGGTGAGCGCGATGTAGACCCGCTCGATATCGTGCTTCGAGAACAGCGCCGTCAGGCCCGCATGGGCCTGGTCGGTCTTCGCCGCGACCATGACGCCGGAGGTCTCCTTGTCGAGCCGGTGGACGATGCCGGGCCTCGCCACGCCGCCGATTCCGGACAGGCCGCCGCGGCAGTGATGCAGCAGGGCGTTGACCAGAGTCCCGTCCGGTGTCCCGGGGCCCGGATGCGCCGCCATGCCGGCCGGCTTGTCGATGACGATCAGGTCGGCGTCCTCGTAGAGGACCGCGAGGGGAATCGCCTGCGGTTCGGGCGTCGCCGGCGCGGGCGCAGGCAAATGCACCTCGTAAGGCCCCGCCTGCGCCTTCGCGGTGGGATCGCGCTGGGCCACGCCGGCGCGCTGGACGCGGCCACGGTCGATCAGCTGCTGCAGGCGGGCCCGGGAGACTGCCGGTTCAGCCGCTGCCAGGGCCTTGTCGAGCCGCTGGCCCGCAAGCGCAGGGGAAATGTCGATGGTCAGGACCTCGACGGAGGGCTCTGGCCCCTCCTCGTCCGCCTCGGTCTTCATGCGCGCCAGATACCAGGAAGGGCGCGCTCGGGCCAGCTCAGGCGGCGGCTGCGTCCATGGACTGCATCAGGATGCGCACCTGCTCCAGCATTTCCGGCGCCTTGGCGAGCTCGGTGCGCGCCTCGGGTGTCCGCATCAGCTTCAGCGCCTCGACCTTGGCGCGATCGGCCGCCTGGCCCGGCGGTGCGGTCTCGGCCATCGCCATCTTGAACAGCATCGACATCTTCCTGGCGATCGGCAGCGGCGCACGGGCCAGGACGGTCGTCAGCTTGGCCTCTGCCTCGACGCGCGCGCCCGCCGCGCCGATCTTCTCCAGCACGGCGTCGACCCCGGCGGCGTCCTTGCCCGAGCGCGACGCCTGCCGGTACAGCTCGGCTAATCGCGCCAGCCGCGCCGGCGGCGCTTCGGTGGGGGAGGTCATTTCCGTCTCGAACCTAAGCGATGTGATGGTCGTCATCAGCCAGCGCACCGCCTGCCGCTTGTTGGCGCCGCCCGTGACGTTTTCCATCAGCCAGACCAGGTCATGCGCCTCCTGGACCGCGGTGCGATCCTCCCGCAGGTAAGACTCCACGAAATCCGACGCGACCATCATCTTGGACCGCTCGATGAAGGCCTCGCGCACTTCCTCAAGCTGCAACAGCGGGCCCGACGCGGCGGTCAGGGCCATGGCCAGGGCGCGCAGGACGTCGATCTCGCCGCGGGCGTCCGACGGCCTCAGCCGCTTCAACGCGATCAGTTCCTGGATCACACGCCGGCTCAAGGCCATGCGCACGCCTTCGAAGCCGGGATCGTCGAGCCAGCGCGCCAGGCGCGAGGCATGCCCGGTCAGCGGTGGGACAAGCCTGGCCACCAGGGTGTCGGTGCGGGCCAGCGCTTCCACTGAGTCCGCCGCGGCGAGCCGGGTGAGGGCGGCGACATGGCCGCCGTGGTCGAGGTCGGCGCCCAGAAGGTCGGCCAGCCCGACTCTGGAGTGGATGATTTCGCTCAGCGCCTGCTCCAGCACCGAGAAAGCCAGCGTCCGCGCAGGCCCCTCGGCCGGGGCGACCTCGGCGAGGTCGAGCAGCATGCCGACCTTCTCGCTCCAGGTATTGGCGGGCGCGGTGTAGTTGGCGACGCCGGCGCCCAGCAGATAGCCCCGTTCAGGCTCGGACGTCAGTCGGGCGCAGACCGTGGGGAACGCCCCGTCCCGGACGTCCGGGAACAGGCCCTTGCGGTGATCGGCCAGCACGCGGTCGATGGCGCGCTGGATCAGCTGCTGGAAGTTGCGGATGACTTCGTGGACGCCGACCCCTCGGGCCTGCGCCTCGGGCACGGCGATCTTCTGCACCGCGTGCTGCAGCTCGGTGCCCGAAGCGTCCAGCTTCTCGATCAGGTCCGGCCGGTGCAGCAGTTCAAAGGGTGTGGCTTTGTGGCGGCTGAGCCAGCCCTCCAGCAACCGTCCGATCCGGTCGCGGGCGTGGATGTTGTAGAGATCGGCCGGGCTGACGCAGGGCGGGCCGCGATCCTCGACCGGCGCCTTGCTCTTCGGTTTTTCCGGCACGCCCTTGTTCAGGATGCCGACGCTGTTGAATTCGCCGGTTTCGGTATCGAGGGTTTCCTTGGTGACCTTGACCGCGACGAACTTGTCGCCCGCGAGCATTTCCTCGGCGGAACGCAGCGCGTTTTCGCGGTCCTCGGTGGCGAGTTGCAGGACGAACGGACCGCCGCCGGGCCGTCTGGCGAATACCTCGAAGTGGATCTGCTGATTGTCCATCGGCGCCATTTCGGGACACAGGCTTTAAGATCGCGTTGAAAACGCCGTGTTTCGGCCTAACTAGCGGTCGAGATTACGCACGCACCCAGTCGGACGACCCTTTCATGGCTAACATCACCTTGGTGGACGACGACGAAAACATCGTCACGTCCGTCTCGCTCGCCCTGGAGAGCCACGGCCACTCGGTGAAGTCCTACTACGACGGGGCGGCGGGGCTGGCCGCGCTCGAGAACGAGCCGCCGGACCTGGCGATCCTCGATGTGAAGATGCCGCGCCTCGACGGGATGGAGGTGTTGCGCCGGCTGCGTCAGACCTCCGACCTGCCGGTGATCATCCTCACCTCCAAGGACGAGGAGATCGACGAGATCCTCGGCTTCAACCTCGGCGCCGACGACTATATCCATAAGCCTTTCAGCCAGCGGCTGCTGATCGAACGGGTCAAGGCCGTGCTTCGGCGGGCCCGTCCGGAAGAAGGCGAGGCTGCGGCCGGAACGCCGGGTTCCAAGGCCCTTCGCCGCGGCAAGCTGACGCTGGATCCCGCCCGCCACGATTGCCTGTGGGACGGCAGGCCGGTGCGCCTGACCGTGACGGAGTTCCTGCTGCTCCAGGCGCTGGCCCAGCGGCCCGGCTTCGTGAAGAGCCGCGACAGCCTCATGGACGCGGCCTATGAGGATCAGGTCTACGTCGACGACCGCACCATCGACAGCCACATCAAGCGGATGCGCAAGAAGTTCCGGCAGGTCGATCGGGAATTCGACGCGATCGAAACCCTCTATGGCGTCGGCTATCGCTACCGCGAAAGCTGAGCGGCGCCCCGGATGGCGATTCTGGCCGGGCTCGCGCCTGGGCCGTTTCATCTTAGCCGTAAACCTGCTCAGCTTGGCTATCCTGGTGGTCGGCGCGCTGGTGCTGAACGAGCTTCGCCGCGGCCTGATCCAGGCGCGGATCGACGGCTTGACCACCCAGGGCGAGCTTATCGCCAATGTGATCGGGGGCGCGGCGACGCGCGGGGCTCCGGAGCCTCAGCTCGAGGCCGACAAGGCCAGCGAGATCCTGCAGCTGCTGTTCATCCCCCACTCCCAGCGCGCGCGGCTGTTCGATGCCCACGGTCGCCGTCTCGCTGACAGTTATCTGGTGGCTGACCGGGTGGAATGGCGGCCCCTTCCGCCCGCCCGCCGGGCCGGCGGGATCCAGTTCCGCTGGCGGCTGCAGGACAAGGACGCCGCCGATCCGAAAATGGTGGAGGCCGCCCGCGCCGCGCTCGCCAAGGAGATCGCCAAGGCCATGCGCGGCAGCACGGTGGCGAGCCTGCGCACGGCGGAGAACGGAGTTCGGGTCGTGTCCGTGTCCGTGCCTGTGCAGCGGGTTCAGGCCGTGCTGGGCGTCCTGACCCTGGAGGCTGGCGACGTCGACGCCATCGTGGCGGCGCAGCGTCGGGCCCTGGCGCCGTTCATCCTGGTGGCGGTGGGTGTGACCCTGTTGTCCTCGTTGTTGCTGACCCGGCTGGTGGCGCGTCCGGTCATACAGCTGGCCAGGGCCGCCGACAGGGTGCGGCTGTCCAATGCGCGGGCCATCTCCCTGCCCGACGTCGCTCGCAGAGACGACGAACTGGGGGATCTGACCCGGGCCCTGGAAGCCATGACCCACACTCAGTCCGAACGGATGGATGCGATCGAGCGGTTCGCCGCCGATGTCGCCCACGAGATCCGCAACCCGCTGACCTCGATCCGCTCGGCCGTGGAAACCCTCGACCTGGTCAAGGACGCGGGCTCGCGCGAGCGGCTGCTGTCCATCCTCAAGCAGGATGTGGGGCGCCTGGATCGGTTGATCACCGACATCTCCAACGCCTCGAGGCTGGACGCCGAGTTGTCGCGCGACGTTCCGCACGAACTCGATCTCAGCCGCATGCTGTCTGAACTCGTCGCCGTCTACCGGGATGCCCGCACGAAGGGATCGGCCGTGGACTTCTCGGGCCCGGAACTGGGGCAGCCCGTATTCGTACAGGGGCGCGACGGACCGCTAACCCAGGTGTTCCGCAACCTGATCGACAACGCCCGCTCCTTCAGTCCCCCGGATGCGCCCGTGAAGGTCGCGCTGCAGAGATCCGGGCGTCAGGCCACCGTCACGGTCGAGGACGAGGGGCCGGGCATCCCGCCTGACAACCTGGAGACGGTGTTCGAGCGGTTCTACACATCACGGCCAAAGGGCGCCGCCTTCGGCGGCCACTCCGGGCTTGGCCTCTCGATCGCACGCCAGATCGTCGACGCCCACAGCGGCCGCATCTGGGCGGAGAACCGCACCGACGGGTCGGGCAAGGTGGTCGGCGCCCGATTTACCGTGGTCCTGCCGGACGCCCGACCTTGATCCTGCACGCGGGTCTGATCGCGGCCAGGGTCGGCGGGGACTGGCGGGCCGCGCTCATCATGGGTTCATCGGGCGCCGGTAAGAGTGACGTGATGTTGCGCTGCCTCGACCTCGGGCTCCGGCTTGTCGCGGACGACCGAACGCTGGTCTGGGCCTCGGGCGGCCGTCTGTTCGGCCGGGCGCCGGACACCCTGCGCGGCCTGATCGAGCTTCGCGGCATAGGCGTCGTGCGCGAGCGTGGCCTGCCCTTCGCCGAAGCCGTAGTGGTGATCGACTGTCAGCCCGCGGAGGCTGCCGTCGATCGGGCGCCGGACCCGGCGACGCGGGAGATCTGCGGCCTGAGCATCCCGTCACTCGCCTTGCACGCGCTGGATGCGTCCGCGCCTGCGAAAATCAGCCGCGCGTTGATGCGCCTTGGACAGAGTCGCGGTGAAGCGTAAATACCTCGCCCTCGCATCCGGCCCGAGTCGGGCAAGCCGCATGAGCACCGTTGAATGATCGGCCTGGTGATCGTCACCCACGGGCGCCTCGCTGAGGAATTCCTGGCCGCCATGGAGCACGTCGTGGGCCGACAGCGCGCGGTGGAGGCCGTCTGCATCGGCGCCGAGGACGACATGGAGCGGCGCCGTCAGGACATCCTGGAGGCGGTGGGCAGGGTCGACGACGGCGATGGCGTCATCCTGCTGACCGACATGTTCGGCGGCACGCCTTCGAACCTCGCCATCTCGATCATGGACCAGACCGGCGCCGAAGTGATCGCTGGGCTCAACCTGCCCATGCTGATCAAGCTGGCGAGCGTGCGCAGCCGTGAGAACCTGCAGGCCTGCGTCGCGCACGCCCAGGACGCCGGCCGCAAGTACATCTCCGTCGCGTCCTACCTGCTGGCTGGGGAGAAATGACCGAACAGCGCAGTGTCGAGATCGTCAACAAGCGCGGGCTGCACGCGCGGGCCTCGGCCAAGTTCGTCAAGCTGGCGGCGGAATTCGACGCCGAGGTGACCGTCACGCGTGACGGCCAGACGGTCGACGCGCGCTCGATCATGGGCCTGATGATGCTGGGCGCCGGCCCGGGCTCGATGCTCGAGCTGAACGCCGAGGGCGCGGAGGCCAAGGCCGCGCTCGACGCTCTGACCGAACTGGTGGCGTCGCGGTTCGACGAAGACCTCTGATCAGGGCCGCCTGAATGTCACGTCCGTCGCCACGCCCCGCCTCCAGACGTGGCCTGTCCAGGTCCCTCCAGCCCCCGGCGCGACGACGACCACCGTCAGGTCGTCCGACCCGCTCTCGTTGAATCTCAGCATGAGCTGCAAGCCGTCGAAGCTGACGGTGTTGATGAAGCCGGCGCTGGCGGCCCGCGTCGCGGCGCGCAGATTCAGCCAGGCGCCCTCGAGCGGAGAGGCCGCTTGGCCGCCGCTGTCGGCGAGCTGGAACCGGTAGAGGGCCCGCCCATCCCTGGCCGCTATGAGCCAGCCGCCGTCGAACATGCCCCTGCGGACCTGGGCGGACCGCGCCAGTTGCATGATCGTGTCGTCGTAGACCCGGCTGTCGACGGCGGGCGGCGGCGGCGAGGCGGGCGGAGGAGCCGCAGCCCCATCCTCAGGCTCGTTGTCGGTCTGGCCCTGCAGGATGGAGTCGATCGAGGGAACCGGCGAGGCGACCGCGGCTGGCACAGGCGGCGGCTCGGCCGTGGCTGTCACCATCTGGCCCCCCATAGGCCTTCTGGCCGGCTCCGGCGTTGGCTGAGCGGCGTTCAGGGCGACGGAAAGGACGAAGAAGAGTGCTGGCATTTCCGATGTCGCGTGACGTCGACCTTCATACACCAGCGTCGCCGTGGGTCGAACCCGTTCGCCCTCCGCCAGACTTTTCCCCTACAAGCTGAGCAGTTCCGTCGAATTGTCTAATCGCAGTGCAACATATTGCGGACGTTGCGGATTTGGCGCTCAGTTTCTCCTTATTAACGAGTGGTTTGAGAGTGCGGAAGCGGACTCACATCGAGAGAATTTTGGTTGGGTATCGAAAGATTTTTCGCAATTGCGGCTTGCCAATTTGTGCGCCGCACACTAACTTGAAATTCACGGCGTCGCTGACGCCGTTGCCCTTCCTGGGCGTTTCCTCCCTATCGACTTACGCCGCGCCTTCGGGCGCGGCTTTTTTTTGTGCCGCAGCCGCTCTGAACTCGCCGAGCCGCTAGAGCGAGCTGAGATGTCAGTGCAGGGCCCTGGGATCCAGCGCCGCCAGAGCGCTGAACAGCTGTTCCAGATCCAGCGCCAGTCGGCCGAAGCCCGCCCTCGGGGACAGCGAGGCTTCGTCCAGATAGAGGCTCCGGTTGATCTCGATCTGCAGCGCGTGCAGGCCCTGGACCGGCCGGCCGTAGGCTTCCGTGGTGTATCCTCCGGCATAGGGAGCGTTGCGGGCCACGGCGTAGCCCATGGCGGCCAGCCGCCGCTCCACCATGTCGGTGAGGGCGCCCGAGCATGTCGAGCCGAATCGATCTCCCAGCACCATGTCGACCTGCCGCCGGCCGTGCGGGCCCTGGCATGCCGCCCCCGGCATCGAGTGCCAGTCCACCAGGATGGCGACGCCGCAGGCGGATCGGGCCTCGTCGATCAGCTGGCGCAGGGCGCGGTGGTAGGGTTGATGCACCCGTTCGATGCGCCGGCTGGCCTCGGCGAAGGTGAGCTTGCGGTCGTAGATCTCGCGCCCCTCGGCCACCAGCCTCGCAATCGAGCCCAGGCCTGCCGCCACCCGCGCCGTGCGCGCCCGTGCGAATTCGGGCAGGTCGTCCAGGAACATGGTGGGATCGAGCTCATAGGGCTCGCGGTTCACGTCCACGTAGGCGCGGGCGTAGCGGGCCAGCAGCACCGTGCAGCCGTGCATCGGCGCCCGCTCGAGCAGATGGTCGACCAAGGCGTCTTCGGAGCTGCGCATGGCCGCGGGGCCCAGCAGGGCGGAGGCCCCCATGTCCTCGGGATAGTGCCGGCCGGAGTGGGGCGAGGCGAACACCAGGGGGCAGGCCGCGTCGGCCGGCGGCCGGCGAATCTCGAACGGCGGCTCCAGCGCGAGCGCGGCAGTCGGCGGGGAGAGGTCTCCGGCGTCCATGCCTCAAGTTGTGGTGGCTTCCGTACGGTTGGTCAACGCGCGTGGTCAACGAGAGCTGGGCAGGGTTTATCGGAGGTTTACTCCTGGCTCGTAGGATGGACTGTGCGGGCTTCGGGCGCCCGTCGTCATCCGAGCATCGAGTTCCCATGCCTCGCATCCTCCTGGCCGAAGACGATGATTCCCTCAGGGGCTTCCTCGCACGTGCTCTCGAACGGGCCGGTTACGAGGTGAAGTCCTGTGCCGACGGCGAAGAGGCCCTGGAGGCCCTCGACGAGGGCGCCTGGGATCTGCTGCTCACCGACATCGTCATGCCCGGCGTCGATGGCATCGAGGTCGCCCGCCAGGCGGCGGCCCGCTTCGGAGGCCTGCGCATCATGTTCATCACCGGCTTCGCCGCCGTGGCCCTGGCCGCCGGCGACCGTGCGCCCGCCGGCGCGCGGGTGCTGTCCAAGCC
>FTHP01000982.1_pt1 | contig 16521 bp, 13 predicted proteins | sample 1640961 | NCBI WGS metagenome assembly FTHP01 (sample SAMEA3914788, study PRJEB12502) | metagenome | biome: forest; material: soil | place: Canada | collected 2011-07-03 | depth 0.1 m
GTCGACGGCGACGATGGTGTGATCCAGCACGCCGTTGTTGCGCCAGCTGACCTTCGTGCCCGCCTTCACCTGGGTGCGGAAGGGCTCGAACTGGTATTCGTCCTGGATGACGTGCTGGCCGGTCAGGCCCATGTCCTTCACCAGCGAGGCGGTCTCGATGCTCGCCTTGTCCGAGACACCGCCCGAGAAATCCTCGAGGGGGGGCCGCGTCGGCGCCGGGCGCTGGGGCAGGGCGCCGCCGAGCTTGAAGGTCCAGATCGAGCTGCCCACGACGCTGGCGATGTATTCCTGGCCGTCCTGCTCGAACGCGACCGGCGGTCCGCCGCCGGCGCCGACCTGGAAGCTCCACAGCACCGCGCCTGTCTTGGCGTCAAATGCCTGCAGCTGGCCGTCGCCGCCCGCCTGGAAAAGGAGCCCGCCGGCCGTGGCCAGCGCGCCGCTCGCGCGTCCGCCGTGCTTGGACCAGGCGACCTTGCCCGTGCGGCTGTCGATCGCGGCGAGCACGCCGTACCCCAGCTTGCCGAGGCCCGGAACACGATTGCTGAAGCCGAGGCTGTAGAAGTCCGGATCCTGCGACCGCCGGAACCACTGCAGTCCGGCGTTTCCGGTCGCATAGAACAGGTGCGTCTGCGGGTCGTACGCCATCGGCGTGGAGCGCATCCCGTAGACCGGCGCCAGCAGGTTCTGCTTGTCCACCGACGCGGCTGTGAAGAAGCAGCCCAGGTCGAAGCCCTTGGGCAGGGTCTGGGTCTTCCAGTAGTCGCAGTCGGGCAGGACAGGTTCGGCCCCCACCGGATAGGGCTGGGTGGCGGCCGTCTTCTGGTAGGCGTCCTGGGGCGTGGGACGCTCTTCGACGGGCCCCAGGGGCTTGCCGGTCACGCGGTCGAGCATGAACAGGTACCCGTCCGTGCGCATCGCCGCGATCGCCTTGTGATCCTTGCCGCCCACCTTGGCGTCGAACAGCACCGGCGCTTCGGCGATGTCCGCCTCCCAGATGTCGTGGTGGACCATCTGGTAGTACCAGCGCAGCTTGCCGGTCTTGTTGTCCAGGGCGATCACGGAGTCGGTGTATAGGTTGTCGCCGGCCCTGTATTCGCCGCCATATTGGGGAACGGCGTTGCCGGTCACATAGAATTGCGCGTCCAGTTTGGCGTCGTAGACCCCGTCGAGCCAGACAGCGCCGCCGCCGTGCAGCCACGCATTGTTGTCCTTGGGCCAGGTTTCCGAGCCGGGCTGTCCCGGCGAAGGCGTCGAGTAGAACCGCCAGGCCTCCTTGCCGGTCTTGGCGTCGAAAGCGACGATCTGGCCCCGGTATCCGAAGTCGGCGTTGGTCCCGATGGACACGACCCCATCGGCGTACAGAGGCGCGCCCGAGGCCGAGCCGGTCGTTTCGCCCGACGGGCTGGAGATGGGGCCCTTCCAGACGATCTCGCCGGTCTTTTCGTTCAGCGCGACCAGCATCGCATCGCCCGGGGCGCCGGCGCCGATAAAGACCATCCCGCCGCCGACCGCCACGCCGCCACGCGACGGCGAGCCGCCGGGATCGGCGCGCCAGGCGACCTTTCCCGAGGCGATATCGACCGCATAGACGTAGCGCAGAGACGCCACCAGCATCAGCCCGCCATCGATCACGGGCGCGGCGCGGGTCGAGGTCGCCGGGGCGATCCCGGTGATCACCGAGGCCGCGCCGAGCTTCGTCACATTGCCGGCGTTGATCTGCTTCAGCGGCGAATAGCGCTGGTTGTCCGCGCCGTTGACGGCCGGCCACTCGGCCCGCGCCAACTGCGGCGCGGAGCCGACCGCGAGCGCCGCCAGGGCGGCGAGGCCGCAGGCCCGCGTCGCCGTCGATGCCCTGGAGGCGCGCTCCGTTACGGCCAACTTCCGCAGACGCATGATCGCCCCCTCGTTTTTCTATTGCGCATTCGGCCTTCGTCGAGGCTTGGCGCACGATGCCCGGTATCGCGCAGCACCGTCAATGTCGAGGCGCGCTTCGGCCAGGGCGATAGCTCCAGGTGAAACACGGCTCCAGCATCGCCTAGCCCTCCGGGGCAAGGGTGGCGAAGAGCTCCACCTTCGACAGACACGCAGCGACTGGCTACAGGACATGTCAGACAAGGGGAGGATGCTGCTTTGGCCACGTTGGGCGCCACGACCTTCGGCGATGCGCTGTCACGCTCGCCGATGCGCGTGTTCCAGTGGGCGACCCTGGCGGTCTGCCTGCTGGTGCTGGTGTGCGACGGCATCGACATGCAGCTGCTCGGCATCGTCGCGCCGCTGGTGATCAAGGACTTCCACGTCGACCGCGGCACCTTCGGCATCGCCATGAGCGCGGCGCTTGTGGGATTTGGCCTGGGCGCCTGGGCCGGAGGCTGGCTCGGCGACGTGATCGGCCGGCGCTACACGCTGGCGCTCGCCGCGCTCGTCTTCGCGCTGGCCACGGTGGCCGCCAGCCGCGCCGACGGGGTCTGGACCATGGCCATGTGGCGCGTGTGCGGCGGGCTCGGCTTCGGCGCGGCCTATGCCAATGCGCTGTCGATGGCCAGCGAGTGGCTGCCCGAGCGCTGGCGGCCGGTCTCGCTCAGCACCCTCTCGGTCGGCACCCCACTCGGAGGCACGGTGGTCGGCTGGCTCGGCCCGAGCCTCGCCCAGGCCTACGGCTGGCGCGGCACATTCGTGGTGTTCGGCCTGGCGACGGCGCTGCTGGTGGTGGTCCTGCTCGCGGTGCTGCGCGACAGCCCGTCGTTCCTGCTGGCGAGGGGCAAGCCGGCAAAGGCCGCGCGCGCGGCGCGGCTGGTGCTCACGGAGGACGTCGAGCTCAAGGCCGAGCGCCACGATACGGACGCCGACAGCGGCTCTTCGGTCGGCGTGCTCCACCGCTCCAACCTGCGTTTCAACATTGGAGTCGGCGTCGCCTTCGCCGCCGCGGCGATGGTCGCCTATGGCATCCTCAACTGGACCACGACATTCCTCACCGCGGCGGGTTTCACCCTCGGCCAGGCGGGCAATGTCGTCTCGGTGGCCGGGATCACCGCCATGGTCGGATCGGTCGTCGCGGGCATGCTCACCCGCCAGTTCGGGTCGCGTCTGGTCATGGGCACAGTGAGTGTGACACTGCTGGCCCTGTTGCTGGCCCTGGCCTTCGTCGTCGAGACCCTGCCGCACATGCCCGACGCGCAAGAACGCCTGGTGGTCCTCGCCCTCATCTGCGCGACGGCGGCGGTGTTCAGCGCCGGCATCGCGACGATGTATGTGATCATGGCGACCGGCTACCCGCAGTCGTGCCGCTCAGCCGGGATCGGCTTCGGCATCTTCATGAGCCGCGTGGGCGCGATCGCCGCCAGCGGCCTTGGCGGCGCGCTGCTCGATCTCGGCAAGGGCAGCGTGATCCCATTCTTCGGCGTCCTGGCGGTCAGCGCGGTGCTGGTTTCGGCGGCCGCCTTCGTCGTCAACCGGCACGTGCCCCCGGCGCGGCGCGCCCAACCTGCTTTGGTCGAGCGCGCCTCGGAAGCATGATCGTCGATTTGGAACGCCATCGGTCAGGCAGCGAGGAGCGGACAGCAACATGTTGATGGTCACGGGCGCGAACGGCAATCTCGGGGGGCGGGTCATCGCCAATCTGCGGGAGATGGTCGGGACGGCCGGCTTCGTCGCCGGCACGCGCGATCCTTCATCGCCCTTCGCCCGCGAACTGGCCGCGAGCGGCGTGGCCGTTCGGCGCGCCGACTTCGACGATCCCGAGACCCTGGCCGCCGCCTTCGAGGGCGTCGAGGCGGCCTTGATCATCTCGACCTACGCGGCCAATTCCGAGCGCGCGCGTCAGAATCTCAATGCGATCCAGGCCGCCCGCAAGGCTGGCGTGAAACGCCTCGCCTACACCAGCTTCGCCGGCGCCGGACCGACTGCCAGCGCCGATCACAGCGTCCAGGTCCACTGGCCGACCGAGCAGGCCATGATGGCGTCTGGCATGGACTACACCATCCTGCGCCACGCCCTTTATGCCGACATCATGGTGGGCGACCTTGACGAGACCCTGGCCACCGGCGTGCTTCGCCGCGCGGGCGGGTCAGCCCCTTGCGCCTACATCGCTCGCGACGATCTCGGCCTCTCCGCCGCGACGGTGCTGGCCCGGCCGGGGCACGAGAACCGGGTCTACACCGAGACCATGGAAGTGACCCTGACGGTTGAGGAGATCGCCGCCCTGATGAGCGAGGTCTTCGGCCAGACGATCCGCTACCAGGCCGTGCCGGCGGGGGAATGGGCGCAGTACATGACCGAGCACTGGGGCGTTCCCGCGGAACTGTCGAAAAGCTCGATCGGCACAATGCGTGCGGTGGAGAACGGCGAGTTCGACATCGCGACCCGCGACTACGAGGCGATCACGGGACGCAAGCCGCAGACGATGCGGCAGTTTCTGCAGACCGTGAAGGCGAAGCGTAACCCGGGCTGAGGCGGCGAACGCCCTCTCTCCTGCTAGGCCAAGCGCTGCAGGTCGCGCACGCAGGGGAGGGCGAGCAGGCGGCGCACGAGCGCATCGGCGCGCATGCCGCCAAGCCCCTCCAGGTCCATGCTCGACCAGCCGCGATCCGGCCCCGAGACATAGGACACCGCGACGATCCCGGCCTGGGCGACCAGCACGACGCCGAGCGCCCGGGCCAGGGCGTCCGGCTCGGGTGAGAGGTGCAGGCGAAACGTCACCCGGCCCGTCATCGAACGAACTCGTGGGCGGCTTCAGCCAGGAGTTCGTGTCGCGACCCGTACGCCGACAAGGTCAGCCGATGGACGCCCGCCGAGGGAGCGCCAGACAGCCAGACCAGTTCCTGGGCGGGCCACGTTGAGCACGTCGCGGCCAGAGCCGACTCCACGGCGGAAAGCACCAGCATGCCGTCGGCGCTGGCGACTCGGGCCTCCACGCGTTGCAGACGGTGTGGCGAAAGACTGCGGACGAAGTCGCGCGTGACCGCGGCGATCTCGTTGGAAGTCGAAGGCTGGCGCATGGGCGGGCTCCTGGATCGCCGGCAGGAGACGCGCATAAAGAAACCCCGTCTCCTGGCCGGAGCGGGGTTTGAACTGGTCACTCGTTCGGGTTGTCAGGCCGCGCGAAAGCTCCCCCGCCGGATATGGCAGGTGCTAATCATCGCGACGGTGGCTTGGCGCTGTTGGCGCATCGGTCTCACGAGCAAATCGAACCCCCCGATATTAGGTCGTCGCCACGGTCAGCGCCAGACGCTTTCCGCAAGACGCATGAGGTTGCCGCCCATGACCTTGCCGACGGCCCTGGAACTGTGTCCGCGAACCAGGAGCAGCTCAAGGACCTCAGGAAACGTCTCCGGCGGCGCCATGGTCAGATTGCTGTCGAGGCGCAGCCTGCGGCGGGAGTCCGGATCCAGGCGGCGCACGTACTCCATCGTGTCGCCCCGGTCGAAGCTGTAGTCCAGCGCCACCGACACGTGGTCTTCACCGACCACCGACAGGGCGTGTTCGATATGCCGCACGATGGCGTCGGCGGTGGCGGGGCCTTCGCCGAGGAACGGGCCGATGCCGTTGATCCCCACCACGCCGCCCGTCCCGGCGCAGGCGATCATCAGCTCGTCGGGCACGTTGCGCGGGTGGGGCCACAGGGCGTGGCAGTTGGAGTGGGACAGGATGACCGGCGCCCTGGAGATCGCGATCGCCTCGTGTGCGGTCCTCCAGCCTGTGTGCGAGCAGCAGAGCAGCATGCCCGCCCGCTCGATCTCGGCGATGGCGGCGCGGCCGAACTCGGTCAGGCCTTCGTCGTCGCCCAGGCACCCGCCGCCCGCGGGACTGGCGCGGTTGTAGGCCATGAGCATCCAGCGCACGCCGAGGTCGTAGTAGGTTCGGACCATCTCGGGCTCGCCGCCGAGGGCGTTCATGCCTTCCACGTCGAAGACGATGGCGAGCTTGCCGGCCGCCTTGGCCGCGCGGATGTCGGCGGCTGTCCGGGCCACGACGTAGCGGTCGCTCCTGGAGCCGTACCAGGCGCGGAACGCGTGCAGCATCCGCAGATGTTGGTCCGGCCCGGTCTCGCCATAGCCGACGTTCAGGCTGACGACGTCGACCCCGCTCGCGCGGTGCCGGTCCACGGCCGCCAGGAAGGTATCGTCGTCCGGCCGCAGGGGAAGGCAGGCATGGTTGTCCCAGACCACGCCGCTCCGCATCAGCTCCTGGGCCTGGCGCCGGGTCATGATTGGTGCACGACCATGGGGACCGGGACGTCAAGCGACGGCGCACGGCGGGGCAGCACGCCGAGGCGGTGGGCGACGGCGAGGGCCAGGGCGGCGAGGAAGGCGAAGCCTGCTCCCACGAGGAAGAAGGCGACGTGGGGCAGCATGTGCCAGTAGGCGCCCAGCCAACCCGAGAACAGCCCGCCCGCGAACTTGGCCAGGTACCAGACGCCGATCATCGCGGAGGCCACCCGGGCGGGGGCCAGACGGCTGAACACGGAGAGCCCGATCGGCAGGATGTAGAGCTCGCCGGCTGTCAGCAGGGCGAAGAAGCCCACCAGCCAGAGCCAGCTCGCCGTCCCGTGGCTCGAGGCCTGCAGAGCCGCCCCGATCATCAAGAGGAAGGCGGCCCCTCCCAGCGCCGCGCCCGCCGCCATCTTCGCGACGGGAGGAGGCTCCTTGCCGCGCCGGGCCTGACGCGCCCACCACCAGGTGATCGCCGGCGTCAGCGCGAAGATCAGGAAGGGATTGATCGACTGGAACCAGGTGGCCGGGATCAGCAGGGACCGGCCGGCGAGGTGGACCGTCCGGTCGGTCTGGGAGTCCGCCCAGAGCGCGATGGTGTTGCCGCTCTGCTCGTAGGCGATGCGGAAAAGCACGACGATGGCGGCGATAATGAACAGGTTGCCGATGGCTCGGCGATCGCCTGAATCCATTGGCGGCGCGCGAGTTGTGCTGCTCTTCAGCAGTTGGGCCTCCGCCGGCAGGGCGCTGCGATTGCAGAGGTAGATGGCCAGGCCGACCAGCATGCCCACGCCGGCCACGGCGAAGCCGTAGTGCCAGCCGTAGAGCTCGCCGATGGTCCCACAGACGAGGGGCGCCAGGAAACCGCCGATGTTCACGCCGACGTAGTAGACGCTGTAGGCCCGGTCCCGCCGGGAGTCGCCCTCGGCGTAGAGGTAACCGACCTGGGTGGTGGTGGACGGCAGGAAGAAGCCGTTGCCGAGGCCCACCAGGAACAGGCCGGGAAAGAAGCCGGGCTCGAAGGCCAGGGCGAAGTGCCCGAGCGCCATCAGCACGCTGCCGGCGATGACGCTGCGGCCCTGGCCGAGCCAGCGGTCCGCGATCACGCCGCCCAGGAGTGGCGTCAGGTAGGCGAACGCCGCATAGCCGCCGTACAGCGCCGAGGCCGCCGGCTGGCTGAAGTGCAGCTGCTTGGTCATGTAGTAGACCAGCATCGCCTGCATGCCGAAGTAGGAGAACTGGGCCCAGGTCTCCGTGAGGAACAGGACGGTGAGGCCCCTCGGGTGGCCGAAGAGGTCGCGCAGGGGCCTGGGGATCAGGGCGGGATCAGCCAAGGCAGGAGTCGACCAGGGCCTCGAACCGCTCCCCGCCGCGGATCGGGTCGGCGGCCGGCAGGCTCAGGCGTGCGGCGGTCGCGTCCAGGATTGCTTCAGCCTCTGCCGGATCGAGGGCGGACGTGTTCAGGCTGGCCCCGGCGCAGCGGATGGCAGGATTGGTTCGGCGCCCGAGGCGCAGGGTGAGCTCGATGACGTCCTCCAGGCTAGGCAGGGAATAGGCCTCGAAGCCCATCATGCGCTCCCGGCCCGGCTCGTGGCAGACCACGAACACGTCCGGCTGGCTGCCGTGCAGCAGGCCGAGCGACACGCCCGCATAGGCCGGATGGAACAGGGAGCCCTGGCCTTCGATGACGTCCCAATGGTCCGCCGCAGCATCCGGCGTCAGCATCTCCGCCGCCCCTGCCTCGAAATCGGCGACCACGGCGTCCATCGGCATGCCGCCGCCGGCGATCAGGATGCCGGTCTGGCCGGTTGCCCGGAATTCGCTGTCCAGACCTCGTTCCCGGAACGCCAGGGCCAGGGCCAGGGCCGTGTACTTCTTGCCGAGGGCGCAGTCGGTTCCCACCGTGAGAAGCCGTTTGCCCGTGCGCCTGACGCCCGTGGCGACCGGGATGCCCGGCGGCGGCTCGCGCACATCGATCAGCCGCCGTCCGAGCCGCTGGGCGGCCTGGCTGAGCTCGGGGACATCACGCAGACGCGTGTGCAGGCCGCCGATCAGGTCGAGCCCGGCCTCAAGGGCCTCGAGCAACAGCTGAAGCCAGCTCCTCGGCAGGACGCCGCCCGGATTAGCGACGCCGACCACCAGCGCCCGCGCGCCCCGCGCTCGGGCCTCGGCGGGCGTGAGGCGAGGCAGGCCCACGCTCACCGTGCAGCCGGTCAGGCCGATCTCGCCCAGGCACTTGTCCGGAGCCCAGTCCTTCAGGCCGAAGGCTGTCTTGGCGAAAGCCGGCTCGGTGATATCGCCGAGGAACAGAAGGTATGGGCTCGGGAGCTCGAGCAACGGAGAAGCGTGCTCGGCCCTGAGCTGGACGGCGACCATAGAGACTCCTTACACGACGCTCAGAAATCGGCCGTGACACTCGCGCCAAGGGTCCTCGGGCGGATCGGGGTCACGCCCAGGGCGCCGGCCGCCAGCTGGCCGAAGGCGTTGACGTTGACCAGCCCCCGGGAGTTCGCGACGTTCTTGCCATAGATCTCGAAGGTCCAGCGATCCTTCCGTACCCCGGCCCGGAGGTCGAGCCGCGCATAGCTCTTGATCGTGAAGCGCCCGAAGGCGGCTTGGTAGGCAGGGTCGAATCCGGGCGACTGTTCGCCCGTCAGCGCCAGGGTCGCCCCGGCGAATCCAGAGAAACCGTCCTGGAGCGGATGCTGGTAGTCGCCGTCCAGCGTCAGGCTCCACTTGGGAGCATAGGGCAGGCGGTCGCCCTTGAGGCCGCCGACGACCGGGTCGGTGTCCTTGGTCAACCTGGCGCTGGTCAGGGCGCCGCTGGCCGCCAGGGTCAGCTCCTCCGTCGGGCGGGCGGTGAGGGAGAACTCGACCCCCTTGCTGACAGCGGTGCCGCCATTGGCGTTCACGCCGAAGCTGTTGATCACCGCCAGGAGCTGGATGTCCTTCCAGTCCAGGTAGAACACCGAGGCGTCCAGCGTTAGGCGCCGGTCCAGAAGGTCCGCCTTCAGGCCCGCCTCGTAGCTGACCAGGGTGTCCGCCTTGTAGCTGGTCGGCGTGTTCCCGGGCAGGCCGGGCGGCAGGGCGTTGGGACCGCCGGGCCGATAGCCCTTGGCGACGCGGGCGTAGACCGTGGCGTTCTCGTTGATCTCGAACTTCGGCGCCACCGAATAGGTGAACACGCTCTCCGAGGAGAGCCCCGGATTGAAGGCCTGCGGCCCGCCGACCAGGGCCCCATCCAGCACCTCGGTCGCATGCTGATTGTTGTGGCTGTAGCGGCCGCCCACCGCCACCGAGAATTGCCGCGTCAGATGCAGTGTCGCGTTCGCGAAGCCGGCGATCTCCTCGTAGGTGGAGTTCAGGCTGACGGTTTCCAGGGCCGGCACGCTTGACGGAGACAGCGGCGCGGCCGTGTCGAAGGCGTTGAGGATCTGGGCGAGCGCCGCCTTTTCATGGGTGTAGTAGCCGCCGACCATCCACTCGAGGCGCTGCTTCGAAGGCGACGTTAGCCGAACCTCCTGGGTCCACTTCTCCTGGTGGATGGTCTGCGGCTCGACCACGCCGAGGGTCTGGCCGGGCGCGCCGAAGGTCCCGGTCGCCAGGTCGCCGAACGTGAAGCCCGGGGCGAGCTGCACCTTGGTGGCGTCGAGGGTCTCGGTCTCGTCCAGGGTTGCGTAGCTCGTCGCCGAGACCAGGTCGGCGACGCCGAAGTCCCAGTCCAGCGTTCCGTTGTAGACCCGGTAGTTCACGTTGGAGAATGCCGGGTAGTAGGCCGACTGAGTCAGGCCGCCGTAGAGCGGCTTGCCCGTGGCCGGGTCTGCGTCGACGGTGGTGGAGGCGCCGTTCTTGACGTCCTGCAGGACGGCGGAGAGGCGGACGGAGAGCATTTCGACCGGCTTCGCGAGCAGGGATGCCCGACCGCCGTAGACCTCGCCCCAGTTCGCATTGTTGCGGACGAGCGAGCCGGCGGTCCCGATCTGGTCGACGTAGCCGCCCTGCCGGCGATAGAAGCCGCTCACACGCAGCGCTGCCTTGTCGCCCAGGGGGGCGTTCGCGACGCCATCGACGTTCCAGTTGGGATCGCCGCCGTCGACGGCCGCGACGCCGGCCTGGCCCCGCACGCTGAACCTGCCCGTCTCTGGGCTGCGGGTGACGTATTTCAGGACGCCGCCGAGTGAGCTTGCGCCATAGAGCGTGCCCTGGGGGCCGCGCAGCACTTCGAGCCGCGCCACGTCGAAGGTGTCGAAATCGCCGGCGAGAACCGCGCCGTTGGCCAGGCCGCTCGAAGAGCCGAACGGCGTCTCGTCCACATAGATCGCCACCGTCGAGGCGACGCCGTTGGTGTTCACCCCGCGCAGGACCACCCGGCCCTGGCCGGGGACCTCTTGGGCGATGCTCAGGTTCGGCACCAGAGCCGCGAAGTCCTCGAGGCTGAAGGCCTGCTGGCGCTGGAGCACGTCGCCGCCGACAACGCTCACCGACTGGGGCACGTCGCGCAGCGCCTCGGTCCGTTTCTCGGCGGTGACCACGACTTCGCCTACCGTCGGAATGGCGTTAGCGGCGGCCATCGCCAGGCCTGCCCCCATCAGCGCCGGCGCGGCCACGGAAACCGCGAGCGCGAGGCGCAGGCTGGTCTTGATGCGCGCAGGCTTGGCGGCGGCTTGCGGTTTCGACAGGTCCATCAGATCCCCTCCGTCCTGATCAGGTCAGCGTGATCCCAGGATTAAAGTTCTGCAATCAAATTTTCCGATCAGGCGTAAAACTCGCCCATTGTGTTGCAAACGGGCGCGGTCGGTGGGGGCGCGGCGCCGCCGGCGCTCCCCAGACGCTGTCGGGGCAGCTGATCCGGCCGGAGCGATAGCCTACATGTTGCGGGCGGTCGGCGGTCAGCACCACCGGCCCGTCCAAGTCGACGATGTCGCAGAGCTGGCCGAGGACGAACGCCGGAGCCATGGCCCAGCTCGTGCCCACCATGTTCCCCACCATCACGCCGAGGCCCATGCGCCGAGCCAGCCTCGCCATGGCCAGGCCCTCGGTCAGCCCGCCGCACTTGTCGAGCTTGATGTTGACGACGTCGAAGTCGGTCAGACCCTCGAGCTCCCTGAGCCCCTGCACGCTCTCATCGGCCGCGGTGGCGATCGGGGACCTGAAGTCCGCCATCCAGGCCTCGCATCCCCGCGGGAATGGCTGTTCGATCAGCTCCACGCGCGCGTGGAGCAGGGCCGGCATCAGGGCATCCAGGCGATCGGGCGTGAAGCCCTGGTTCCCGTCTATGCCCAGCCAGACGTCAGGCCGGACGGCGCGCACCACTCGCACCCGCTCAGCGTCCAGCGTTGGATCTTCGCCGGTCAGCTTCAGCTTGAGGGCCTTGGCCTGCCCAAACCCCCGCGCCCCCCGGGCCATCCGCTCGGGCGCGTCCGCGCTCAGGGTGAATGTGGTGATCTTCGACGCCGGTTCGCCTACCCCTGCGAGCATCCAGACCGGCCAGCCGGCGCGTTGCGCTTCCAGCTCCCACAGGGCGCAGTCGACGGCGTTGCGCGCGCCGCCGGGGGGCATCAGCTCGCGTAGGGCCTCGCGCTCGATCCCGGCCTCGATAGGGCCGCGCGCGCCCTCGATCGCCGAGATCATCGTCTCGGCGTTCTCTCTGAAATAGTAGACGCCCGACGCCTCGCCCCGACCCAGGCAGGGGCCCTGGCGAAGCTCCACCACCGCGAGGCTGACGTCCTCGAAGGTGTGGCCCGAGATGTGGAACGGCGCCTTGAGCGCGATCCGCTCCGCCCGCGCGATGAGGCTGAGCCGCTGGCTGGCTTCGGACATGACGGTTTCCTCGCCGGAACGGGCGTTGGCGCCAGAGGATCAGTAGTGAGTGGTTGGGCCGTAGAGGTGGAACACCACGGCGGTCCAGACGATCATGGCCATGCTCGCGACCAGCACCACCGACCAGAGGCGGGCGAACCACGAGCGCCAGCCTTTGCGGTGGGTCCAGATCTGCCAGGCGTCCCACAGGGCCGCTGCCAGCGCGGCCAGGAGCAAGACTGGCCCGAGCAGTCCCAGGATCAGCAGCCACGGCGCGGCGGCCGGCCCGAAAAAGTCCAGCTGCAGCAGCCCAAACACCAGGACTGCGCCCCAGCCCGCCGGCACGACCAGGGCGGCGATGGCGGCGATCCGCACCGCGCGATAGCTGTGCGCCTCCCAGCCCTTCAGGGCGAACCGTGCGCCGTACTTCCATCTGACGAGCACCGTGACCGGCCAGAGGAGCGCCGTCAGGAGGAGGGCGCCCGCCGCCGCTCCCAGGGCCGGAACGAGCCAGCCGGCGGAACGCGTCCAGGGCGTGGGCTGGTAGATCATGAAGGCCGAGCGGTCGTCGGTGCTGAACCGGACCACTTTCCCGTCCTTCACCGTCGCGGCCAGGGTCCGCTTGCCGGCGGCGTCGTGCCAGACGAACGGCTCGGCCTCATGCCAGATCACCGGCTGGCCGCTCACCCCCACTGCGCCGGAGACGACCAGGGTGTTGTCCGGACCAGGCGCAGCCTGCGTCGGTTCGATGATCTCGGCGATCGAGGCGAAGTTGTCCCTCGACCCGCGGGAGTTCTCGTAGGTTCCTGCCATCAGCGCGGCGTGCGCCTTGGCCATCGCGGGCTCGACGCGGCGCATGTCAGGCGCCCCTGGGAAGTACCGATCGGCGAACTCGCGCAGCAGGGCGCCGCGCAGCACGTGGGCCGCGCCCTCGCTGCCCGGACTGTTCACGCTGACGTAGATCCCCACGCCGTCGTCGATGAACAGGTTGAGGTCGGAGTGAAACCACTGGGTGTCGCCCCCGTGCGAAACGATACGCCGCCCGTTCATGTTCGACTCGTAGAAGCCGAGGGCCATGCGGTTCAGCGGACCGATGCCGGGCGCATAGGTCCGGTGCATCATCCTGGCGTAGGCCTGGGGCAGGAGCCGGTTTGCGCCGGATTCGTCCTCCAGGTGGGCGATCATGAACCTGGCCATGTCTGCGCCGCTGGACGCCAGGGCGCCGGCAGGCGAGGCGTTGATCAGCTCGTAGCCTTCGGCCTTGCCCGCGCCGTGTTCGTAGGCGCCGGACATCCGCGGCTTGAGGTTCGCCGGCAGGGGCTGGCGGAAACTCGAGCTCGCCATGCCGATCGGGCTGAAGATGTGATGCTCGATGTACTGGGCGAAGGGCTCTCCGGAGACCCGCTGGACGATGTAGCCGGCCAGCGCCGCGCCATAGTTGGAGTAGGCGGGAGTCGAGCCCGCCGCATAGATGCGGGTCGGGACCCAGGTCTTCAGGGTCTTGTCCAGCGGCTCCATGCGCTTGGGATCGTCGCTGATCAGTCCCTGCACCGCCTCTTCGAAGCCCGGGGTGTGGGTCATCAGGCGACGCAGGGTGATCGGGCCGTCCGGCCGCGGCGGGATCTTGAAGTCCAGGTAGGTGTTGACGTCCTGGTCGAGGTCGAGCTTGCCCGCCGCGACCAGCTGCATAACCGCCGTCCAGGTAAAGAGCTTGGAGACCGAGCCCGGCCGGAACAGGGTATCTGGCGTGACAAGGGTGCGCTTGCTCGTGTCCGAGAGGCCGTATCCCTTCACCAGAACCGGCTGGCCGTCCTTCACCACGGCCACGACCGCGCCAGGGATGTCGCCGCGTTCGAGCGCGTAGGGCATGAAGCCATCGAGCCAGGTTTCCAGGTCCCTCCGCTCCAGGGTCCCGGTTGACGCCGGCTGGCCCGGGACGCTGGTGGGCGTTGGTACGGGCCCGGGCTTGGGCAAAGGAGCCAACGGCTGGGCGAACGCCCCGGTGGCGAGAAGGGCGAGGAGCGCCGGGAGCCAGCGGCCTTTGAGGCCCATCGCAGTTCTCCTTGTCCGGGTTCGCACGTCAGTGGCGGGATTGCCCGACCAGGATGATTGATCCTGATTGGAAAATGTCAACCTGTTCCGGCTATCTTCTCGGAGGGATCGCCAAGTCCGTACCTGTTTGCGCTCGCGGCTGGCCGATACCGGCAAATCGGCTACAGTTCTTCGGCTTTCGCGGCCGAGGCCGTGCAGAGAACGGAGACGATCGTGATCTCGATCCAACGGTCCCACGCCGCCAGGGCGTCCTGATGGCCAAGAGCACTCCGTCCCTCGGCAGCCTGCTGCGCAGCCTTCGCGGCAACCGCGGCTGGACGCTCAAGCAGATGAGCGACCGCACCGGCATCCCGGTCTCCACCCTTTCCAAGGTGGAGCACGATCGGCTGACGCTGACCTACGACAAGCTGCTCCAGCTCAGCCAGCGCCTGAACATGCGCATGTCCGAGCTCTTCGCCGAAGGTGACTCCGCTCAGGAGCCCGCCGCCGTCACCGCTCGCCGCAGCATCGGGAGCCTGGATCGGGCGGTGGAGGTCAGCACGCCCAACTACGAATACCACTACCTGTGCCCCGAGCTGCGCCGGAAGCGGATGATCCCCGTCGTGGCGCGCATCCGCGCCCGCAGCCTTGCGGAGTTCGGCGAACTGGTCCGCCACCCGGGCGAGGAATTCGTCTTCGTTCTCTCGGGGAAGATCGAGGTCCATACCGATTTCTACGACCCGGTCATCCTGTCGGAGGGCGAGTCCATCTACCTCGACTCCACCATGGGCCACGCCTACGTGGCCGCTCCGGGTTGTGAGGAGGCGACGGTCGTCGCGGTCAACTCCAGCGCCGATGAAGGGCTGATGGAGTCGCTCATGAGCCTGCACGTGGAGGAGGAACGCCGCTCCCCGCATCCCGAAAGAGGGCGCAGGCGGACAGCCTGAGAGCGGCCTTTTTTGCGTTCACTGGAGATCAGGTGCCAGGCGGACCAGGCGATAAGCAGGGACGAGCGCCGGCGCGCCGGGACCCCAGGCTGTTGCGCCGGCTGTTGCGGGCGAAGGACCGGATGGACGCCGCCTCACACGAGCAATGGCCCATCCGGCGGCTGGCGCGGGTCAGCGGCGTCTCCGAGGCCCACTTTGCGCGGTCGTTCAAGGAGGCCTTCGGCGCCCCGCCGCACCGCTACCTGCTCACGCTTCGGATCGAGCGGGCCACGGCGCTGCTCCGCGACACGGATCTGCCCCATCACCGAGATCGCCTTCCAGGCCGGCTGGAACAGCCTGGGCACGTTCGGGCGCACGTTCCGCGACGTCACGGGCCAGAGCCCCGGCGAGCTGCGGGAGCGCGAGAAGGCCGCTCCCCACGACCTGGAGCGCACGCCGCACTGCTTTGTCGCCGCCGCGCATCGGCCGCACCTCACAATCGCAGTTTCGGAGAAGCGGCGACAGGACGCCGCCGATAAAGGCGGGGCCGAACAAACGGAGGTCCCATGAGCCAAGGTGTCGGAGTCGTCGGTCTTTACGTCCGCGATCAGGACGAAGCCCTGAAATTCTATGTCGAGAAGCTTGGATTCCGCGTCCATACCGACGCGCGGAACGGCGACTACCGCTGGCTGACGGTGCAGCATCCGGAACAGCCGTCCTTCCAGCTCGGCCTGTTCGCCCCGCAGCCGCCGACGCTCGATACGGCGACGGCCCAGACGGTGCGCGAGATCGTGGCGAAAGGCGCCATGCCGCCGCTGGTGCTCGTCGTCGACGACTGCCGCGCCGCCTACGACCGCATGCTCGCCTGCGGCGTGGAGTTCACGCAGGAGCCCATTGACCGCTACGGCGCCGTGGACGCCAGCTTCCGAGACCCGTCCGGGAACGGGTGGAAGATGATCGAGGCGCGGGGATGAGCGCCGGCGCCTCCCCGTCCAGCCCGGCTTGGAACAAGTGGGTTCGACAGATCCATCGGTGGGTGTCCCTGGCCTTCACGGCGGGAGTCATCGTCAACACCGTCATCATCGTGGTGTTGAGACAGGCGCAGCCTGCATTCTGGGTGTACCTCCTGGCGCTGGTCCCCCTCGTCGGGCTCTTCCTTACAGGGCTTTACCTGTGGGTCCTCCCGCACGCCGCTGGGTGGCGCCTGGGGCGGCGTACGGGCGGCTTCTAGGCGCGCAAGACCCTCCAACATGGCGACCACGGCGGCGTCAGGAGTCGGATCGGCGGTCCAGCGCCTGGGCATCGCGCCAGCCTGCTGGCGTTCCTTGGACGACTGTTCATGCAGGCCGGCGGCGTGTAGCGGACGACCGCAAGGTCAGCTTCCGACGCGCGGAGGGCCTGCGGCGAACGAACGGAACCGGAGGGGAGAGCACGTGCACGATCTGGCGGGGAAGGTGGCCTTCATCACCGGCGGCGCGAACGGGATCGGCTTCGGCATGGTCCGCGCCTTCCTGTCGGAAGGCATGAAGGTGGTGGTCGCCGACTGGAGCCTTCCAAAC
>FTHP01000782.1_pt1 | contig 16098 bp, 12 predicted proteins | sample 1640961 | NCBI WGS metagenome assembly FTHP01 (sample SAMEA3914788, study PRJEB12502) | metagenome | biome: forest; material: soil | place: Canada | collected 2011-07-03 | depth 0.1 m
CGCCGGACCGCAGCTTCACGCCAAGCAGCGGCCAGAAGGTCCAGGCCGCAGGCGCCGGCACGGGCACGCTGCCCAATGCGGCCTGGACCTTCTGGCCGCTGCTTGGCGTGAAGCTGCGGTCCGGCGTAGCGGCCACCGAGCCGCGGCCAGGCGGCGGACCGGACGACGACCGCTTCGTCCAGGCCATGCTCGACCAGGGCGCCGTGGCGCTGGAACGGGCCGAGTTCGCCGCCGAAGCCGCCGACGCCGAAGCCCTTCGCCGATCCGACCGGCTTCGCTCGGCCCTGCTGAACTCGATCAGCCACGACCTTAGGACCCCGCTCTCGACGGTGCTCGGCGCGGCCACCACCCTGCTCGACTACGGCAAGACGCTGGCGCCACGGGTCCAGCGCGACCTGCTGGAGAGCATCCGCGAAGAGGCCGAGCGGCTGAACCGCTACGTCGGCGACCTGCTGGACATGACCCGCCTGGAAGGCGGGGCGCTGGTCACCCGCAAGGACTGGATCGATGTGCGCGACGTGCTGCGCGCGGCGATGGAGCGGGTCTCACGGCGTCTCGGCAAGCGGCATTTCGAGCGCGACTACCCCGCCGACCTGACGATGGTGAAGGCCGACCCGGGCCTTCTGGAACAGGCCCTGGTCAACATCCTGGAAAACGCCATCGCCTACAGCCCCGACGGGACCAAGATCGAAACCGCCGCCTATGAGGACCGAAACAACGTGGTGATCTCCATCGAAGATGAAGGCCCGGGCATTCCCACCCCCGAACTGGAGCTGGTGTTCGAGAAGTTCCGCCGCATGGCCGAGGCCAGCGACCGGGGCAAGGGGGCCGGCCTGGGCTTGGCCATCTCCAAGGGGTTCGTCGAGTCCATGGGCGGCCGCATCGCCGCGGCCAGCCCGATCCACGAGGGCCGGGGCACGCGCATCCTGATCAGCCTGCCCAAGGCCAACACCACGCCGGCGGGCCTGCTGTGAGCGCCCACAGGCCCCGCATCCTGGTGGTGGACGACGAGCCCCAGATCCATCGCTTTCTGGGGCCGGCGCTCGACGCCGCCGGCTATGAGCCCTTGCGCGCGGACGACGGCGTGTCGGCCCTTCGCGAGATCGCCCGCAAGGCGCCTGACGCCGTGGTGCTCGACCTCGGCCTGCCGGACATCGACGGCAAGGAGGTCCTGGCCAAGGCGCGGGCCTTCTACGACGGGCCCGTGATCGTCCTGTCGGCCCGCGACCGCGAGACCGAGAAGATCGACGCGCTGGACGCTGGCGCCGACGACTATGTGGAAAAGCCCTTCGGCGTGGGAGAGCTGCTGGCCCGTCTGCGGGTGGCCATGCGCCACCGGCTCAGGCGAGACGGCGCCGAGCCGCTGATCCAGGCCGGCGACATCGAGATCGACCTGATCAAACGGCTGGTCACAAAAGGCGCCAAGATCGTGCACCTGTCGCCGCGCGAATACGACCTGCTCGCCACCCTGGCCGAAGGTTCCGGCAAGGTCATGACCCACAAGCATCTTCTGACAGGGGTCTGGGGCCCCGCCCACGAACACGACGTGCAGTATCTGCGGGTCTTCGTCGGCCAGATCCGCCAGAAGCTCGAAGCCGACCCGGCCAACCCTGTCCACATCGTCACCGAGCCCGGCGTCGGCTATCGCTTCCTCACCAGCTGAGCCTGTCCGTGGTGCGAAGGGGGTCACTCCCCTTCCGCTCGTCCCGGCGAAAGCCGGGATCCAGGCGCTTTTCTCGTCAAGTGCAGAGCGTCAGGCAAAGAAGGGGAACTATATCGTTGACAAACACGGGCGAGGAGAAGGGCCGCTCTAGGGTAGCTTCCTTAGGTGTCTGACGACCACGTAGCCGATCAGTGCGGAAATGACGGCGATAGCGAAATTGGTGAGTGTGAATATGTCCCCGATCGCGAACGCCAGGCCCTTGCCAAGGGCGCTCTTTGACCGCGTGAATTCTCCCATCAACAAGTTGGAATAGAACAGAAATATGATGAAACCCACCTCGATCACTGCGCGCCAGACCGGCGCGAACCTGTGGGGGTTCTTTGGAGGCTTCACTTCGAGGCTGAGCCGCGCCTAGCTGGCGTGATAGGCTTCACGCCTGCAATCCGCTTTTGTTCTCGCGAATTTCGGCCTCGTCCTCGCTGCAACCAGCCTCGCGCGCAGCCTGGATGAAAGCTCTAGCCTGAGCGGCGAGCGGCCTTTTTTGCTTCCTGTGGGTTTCTTGGAAGTCGACAACGATCTTCACCAAGTCTCCGGTTTCGTGGAGGAGTCGGCCGGTTTGTTTGTAGACGATATAGTTCCTAAAAAGAGCCTGGGCCCCGACTTTCGTCGGGGTGAGCGGGGAAAGGTTCACACGCTGGTCTGAGTGCCCATCTCGACCACGCGGCCGGGCGGGATCTGGAAGAAGTCGGTGGGGCTGGCGGCGTTGCGCATCAGGAAGATGAACAGGCGCTCCTGCAGCCTGGTCATGGGCGACTTGGTGGCGCGGACCACCGTGCGCCGCCCGAGGAAGAACGAGGTGTCCATCAGATTGAACTGCATGCCGTACCGGCGGCAGAACTCGAGCGCCCTTGGCAGGTTGGGCCGTTCCATGAACCCGTAGGTCAGGATCACGCGGCTGAAGTCGGCCGTCAGCGGTTCGACGGAACATCGCTCCAGATCGGGCACCCGGGGCCTCTCGGAGGTGCGCACGGTGAGGATGACATTGCGCTCGTGCAGCACGCTGTTGTGCTTGAGATTGTGCAGCAGCGCCCCCGGCGTGCTCTCCGGATCGGCGCTCAGATAGACGGCGGTTCCGCTCACCCGGTCGGGCGGACGGGCGCTGATGCGGGCGACGAAGGCGGCCAGCGGCACCGACTCCTCGCGGGTCTTGTCCGCCACGATGCGGGTTCCGCGCACCCAGGTCGCCATCACGCCCATCAGGGCGGTACCCAGCAACAAGGGCACCCAGCCGCCGGAGAGAACCTTCAGGGCGTTGGCCCCCAGGAACACCAGGTCGATCGTCAGCAAGGGCGCGACCAGAGCCAGGGTCTTGAGCAGACTCCATCGCCAGAGCCGGCGCACGACGATGAAGGCCAGCGAGGTCGTCACCACCATAGTCCCCGTCACCGCAAGACCGTAGGCCTGGGCCAGATTGCTGGAGGTCTTGAAGATCGCCACCAGCATGATCACCCCGATCAGCAGCAGCAGATTGACCTGCGGCAGGTAGATCTGACCGGCGTGGCTCTCCGAGGTGCGCTCGATCTGCATGCGGGGCAGCAGGCCGAGCTGCATGGCCTGGTGTGACAGAGAGAAGGCGCCGGTGATCACGGCCTGGCTGGCGATGACCGTGGCGATCGCGGCAAGGGCCACCATCGGCACCCTGAACATCGCCGGGCAAAGCAGGAAGAACCAGTCCAGGTTCTGGAAGGCCTGATGGTGCGCCGTCCCCCGCGCCAGGGTTTCCAGCACCAGGGCCCCCTGGCCGAGATAGTTGAGGGCGAGCGCCGGCAGGACCAGGTAAAGCCACGAGGCCTGGATCGGCCATCGTCCGAAATGGCCCATGTCCGCGTAGAGCGCCTCGGCGCCAGTCACCGTCAGGAACACCGATCCCAGCACCAGCAGGCCGGGCATCCCGTCCCGCGCCAGGAAATTCACCGCGTAGTAGGGGTTGAACGCCAGCAGCACGCTGGGGACCTGGACCAGCTTCATGGCGCCCAGCACCGCAATGGCGGCGAACCAGACCAGGCAGATCGGCCCGAACCAGGTGGCCACCTTGCCGGTTCCCCGCGACTGGATCAGGAACAGCCCGACCAGGATCGCCAGCGTGATCTCCAGCACCACCGCGGGGGTCACCCGGTCGGCCAGGGCGGGCACTGATCTCAGGCCCTCGACCGCCGAGAGCACCGAGATCGACGGTGTGATCACCGCGTCGCCGTAGAACAGCGCCGCGCCACAGAGGCCCAGGATGAAGATCACCTGGGTGCGCCGGCCGACGGCTCTCTGGGCCAGGGCCATCAGCGACAGCACCCCGCCCTCGCCGTTGTTATCGGCCCGCATCAGGAACAGCACGTACTTGACGGTGACCACCAGGATCAGCGCCCAGAGCGCCAGGGAGACAACGCCCAGCACCTCGCCGCGCGTCAGGCCGTCCTTGGCCGCCTGTCCGATGGCCTCGTGCAGGGCATAGAGCGGGCTGGTGCCGATGTCCCCGAACACGACCCCGATCGAGCCCACGGCCAGGGGCAGGAAGCGGCCGTGGGGCTGGGAACTGTCGGCGGTCATCTGAAGCGTCCGGCGCGCACGGGCTGCGCCCTCCCGCAGGCGTGGCTTGCGCGCGGAAAACCGTGCCTATCGGACAAGGTCATAAGCTGGCGATGTCGAAAGCTTTGGCATGGCATAAGGGAGTCATAAAGACCGCGGGGTGATCCACCAGCTGGGGTTTTCCCGTAAGCCGAGCCCTCGATCGCACTTGCGCCCGCATCCTGGCGGCGATCAAAGTCACGCGGCCCGGTCTCCGCCGGCCTCAAGTCAGGACGTCCCGATGAAGCCAGCCGTCGCGAGCGCGATCGCCTTCCTGTTCGCCGTGGCCGCCGGCCAGGCCGGCGCCGCCTCGCGGATCGATCCCGAGCGCCTCGCCGCACACATCAAGGTCCTGTCGTCCGACGCCTTCGAGGGACGCGGGCCGGCCACGCCGGCCGAGCCCAAGGTGATCGACTATCTGGTCAAGACCTTCCAGGCGATGGGGCTGCAGCCGGGGGGAAACCACGGCGGCTGGACCCAGGACGCGCCCCTGGTCCGTTTCCAGGTGACCGGGCCGATCAGACTGTCCCTGAGCACGAACGGCCAGGCCCAGGATCTGACCCAGGGTGAACAGGTGGTGGTCCAGACCCTGACGCCCGTGGACCGGGTATCGATCAAGGATGCCCCGCTCGTGTTCGTCGGCTACGGCGTCAAGGCGCCGGAGCGGAACTGGGACGACTTCAAGGGCGTGGACCTACGCGGCAAGATCGCCGTGGTCCTGGTCAACGATCCGGACTTCGAGAACCCGGCCTCCACCCTGTTCGGCGGCAAAGCGGAAACCTACTACGGCCGCTGGACCTACAAGTACGAGGAGGCCGCCCGCCAGGGCGCCCTGGGCATGCTGATCGTGCACGAGACCGGGCCGGCGTCCTATGGCTGGGCGACGGTGAAGAACTCCAACGCCGCCGCCCAGTTCGATATCCAACGCCCGGACGCTTCCAAGGCCCACCCGTTGCTGCAGGGCTGGATCCAGCGCGATCTGGCGGTGGGCCTGTTCAAGGCCTGCGGTCTCGACTTCGAGGCCCAGAAGGCGGCGGCCATGCAGGCGAGCTTCCGCCCCGTCGCCCTGCAATGCGCCAGCGTCTCGGCGGACTATGGCGTCGATCACCAGACGGTCGTCACCCACAATGTCCTGGCCCGCCTGCCCGGCTCGAAACGGCCTGACGAAACCCTGTTCTACACGGCCCACTGGGATCACCTGGGCGTCGGCGCGCCGGACGCAAAGGGCGACAGCATCTTCAATGGCGCCCTGGACAACGCCTCCGGCGTGGGCGGCGTGCTGGAGATCGCCCGCGCCTTCGCTTCCGGCCCCAGGCCCGAGCGGTCCGTCGTGTTCATGCTGACGACCGCCGAGGAGAAGGGCCTGCTGGGTTCCCTCTACTATGCGACCCATCCGATCTACCGGCCCGAGACCACCGTGGCCGATATCAACTACGACGCCCTGGAAGCGGACGGCCCGGCCCGCGACATCTCTGTCCGGGGCGGCGGACAGGTCTCGCTGGAGGACGATCTCGCCGCCGCCGCCGGCCGGCACGGCCGCCGTTTCTCGCCCGAGCCGGATCCCGGAGCCGGACGCTTCTTTCGGGCGGACTCGTTCAGCTTCGCCCAGATCGGCGTGCCCGCGATGTCGCCGGTCTCGGGGCGCGACCTGGTCAGGGGCGGCCGGGCGGCCGGAGACGCGTGGCACGCGGAATACGAGACCCATCGCTATCACCAGCCTGCCGACGAATGGACGCCGGACATGGACCTGACCGGTCAGGCCAAGGACTACGAGCTGGGTCTGGAGATCGGCCTCGACCTGGCCAATTCCGGCGAGTGGCCGCAGTGGACGCCCAGTTCGGAGTTCAAGGCCGTCCGCGATACAACGGCAGCGGTAAGGAGGCGCCCATGACCGATGCTGGCAGGATCGGAATCGGCGTCGGCGGCTGGGTGTTCGAGCCCTGGCGCGGGACCTTCTATCCGGACGGGCTGTCGCAGAAGGACGAGCTCAACCACATGAGCCGGCGGGTCACGGCCATCGAGATCAACGCCACCTACTACGGCTCCCAGAAACCGACGACGTTCGCCAAGTGGCGCGACGACACGCCGGATGGATTCCTCTTCACGGTCAAGGGGAACCGGTTCTGCACGAACCGGCGCGTGCTGGCGGAGGCGGAGGAGTCGATCCAGCGCTTCTTCGCCCAGGGCGTCACCGAGCTGGGCCCCAAGCTCGGCCCGGTGCTGTGGCAGTTCGCCAACACCAAGAAGTTCGACGAGACCGACTTCGGAGCCTTCCTGGAGCTGCTGCCGGCCAGGGCTGGCGGCCTGCCGCTGCGCCACGCCGTGGAGGTGCGCCATGACAGCTTCCGCACGCCGGCGTTCATCGCCCTGGCCCGCAGGCATGGGGTCGCCGTGGTGTTCGCCGACCACGCGACCTACCCAGGGATCTGGGACGTGACCGGCGACTTCGTCTACGCCCGCCTGCAGACCGGCTCGGACGAGATCGACACCGCCTATCCACCTGAGGCGCTGGACAAGTGGGCCGCCCGGTTCCGGACCTGGTCCCAAGGCGGCGCGCCCGACGACCTGGAGCTGGTCGATCCCGGCCAGACGCCGCCCGCGATAGCGCGCGACGTCTTCGCCTTCGTCATCCATGAAGGAAAGGTCCGCGCCCCGGCCGCGGCCGAGGCGCTGATCTCGAGACTGAAGTAGGCTCTAGAGCAAGGTCCGGCTCTAGTTCTTGGTGGCGCCGTCCCAGTGCTCGTCAGCCTTGCCGTCGACGAAGCGCCACATGTCGAACCATGTGGTGGTGTAGCTCTTGGTCGGATCCTTGGCGTCCTTCACCTCGCGGGGCGTCACGACGACCACGTAGTCGCCCTGGGCCACCACTGCGACGATCTTCAGGGTGGTCTTCTCCGGAACGGGCTTGGGCTTCACCTTCAGCACCTGGGTGAAGAAGTACACCACCCCGTCCAGCCCGGACTTGGCGTTCGGATTGTGCTGGATGTAGCGCTTGGTGAGCCAGTTGCCGGCCTTGTCCCATTGGCCGGCCTCAAGCAGGTCCTTCTCGATGTGATAGGCGGCCTGCATATTCTTGTTCAGCTTGGGATTGGGGCTCTTGAACAGGGCCTCCGGATTGGCGACCCCGACCACAGCTTCCTGGGCGTGGGTCTGGGTGAGGCCAAGTGTCGCGGCGGCGATGAGGGCGAGGGGGATCAGGCGTTTCATCTGTGTGTTTTCTTTCGGCCGTGGAAGGCGGGGCATCTAACGCCAAGACGGCCGCCGGCTCAACACATCGCCAAGCTTCGTATCCAAGGCGCTCCGAAACTGGGCTCGCCTGTTCCCGGGAAATCGGCGTATTCGCGGACGTCTCCCCATCTGTCGGGGTGAGCCGAGGGCTCAGGATGCGGCCTCACGAGTCTACCCAGGACCTGGATCCGGACGACTGGCCGAGCTTCCGCGCCCAGGCTCACGCCATGCTCGATGACATGATCGACAACATGGCCTCGATCCGCGAGGGCCCTGTCTGGAAGCCCATGTCGGCCGCTGACCGGCTTCCGTTCAAGGCTTCCATGCCGAGGGATCCCTCACCCGCAGCGCAAGTCCATCAGGACTTCATGGCGCAGGTGCTGCCCTCCGGCGCCGGCAACCTGCACCCCCGGTTCATGGGTTGGGTCCACGGCGGCGGCACGGCCATCGGCATGCTCGCCGAGATGCTGGCGGGCGGGCTGAACGCCAACCTCGGCGGGCGCGACCAGGCGCCGATCGAAGTGGAGCGACAGGTCGTTCGCTGGGTGGCCGAGCTGATCGGCATGCCGCAAAGCGCCAGCGGCCTCTTCGTCACCGGCGCCTCGATGGCCAACTTCATCGCGGTGCTGGTGGCCCGCAGCACCGCCCTGGGGGTCGCGTCGCGGCGATCCGGAATCGGCTCCGCCGGGGCGCACCTGACCGCCTACACATCGGGCGGCGCGCACAACTGCCTGGCGCGGGCCATGGACATGGCGGGACTGGGCTCGGACGCCTTGCGGCTGGCGCCCACGGACGCGGCCGGGCGGATCGACGTCGGGGCCGCGGCCGCGATGATCAGGGCCGACCGGCTGGAGGGGCGACGGCCCTTCCTGCTGATCGGAACGGCGGGGACGGTCGACATCGGCGCCATCGACGACCTCTCGGCCCTGGCGGACCTGGGCGAGGCCGAAGGCCTGCACTTCCACGTCGACGGGGCCTGCGGTGCGCTGGGAGTGATGTCCCCGGCTCTGGCGCCAAAGTTCGCCGGCCTGGAGCGGGCCGATTCCGTCGCCCTGGACTTCCACAAATGGGGTCAGGCGCCCTACGACGCCGGCTTCGTGATCGTTCGTGACGCCGAGCGTCACCTGGCGGCGTTCTCTTCGCCGGCCGACTACCTGCGCCGTGAAACCCGGGGCCTGGCGGCCGGCTCCCCCTGGCCCTGCGACTTCGGGCCCGACCTGTCGCGCGGGTTTCGGGCGCTGAAGGTCTGGTTCACCCTGAGGGTCCACGGAGCCGACCGGATCGGCGAGATGATGCTGCAGACCTGCGCCCTGGCGCAGCGCCTCGCCGACCGGATCGACCGCGAGGAGGAACTGGAGCGGCTGGCGCCGGTGGAGCTGAACATCGTCTGCTTCCGCTATCGCGGCGCTTCCGGCGACGCCCTGAATTCAGCGATCGTCATCGAGCTTCAGGAGTCCGGCGTGGCGGCGCCATCGACCACCATCATCGACGGCCGGCTCGCGATCCGCGCCGCCATCTTCAATCATCGGACCCGCCCCGAGGACGTCGATCTGTTGGCGGATTCTGTGCTCAGCATCGGACGGAGGCTCAGCGCCTCCCCAGTCAGGACCTAGATGGCGCCTCCCTTCAGGATCGAGCCAGGGCTGCGGCCCACTATGGCGGGCGACCCCGCCACGTTCATCCGGGCCGCCTTCGAGGGCGTTCCGCTGGCGCCGATGATCAGCGAACGCCTGGACGCCCTGGGATCGGACGACGGCGACCCGGCGCGCCTGCTCGAGCTCGGCGTGCTGTTCCAGCTGGTGGGGGAGAAGGATCGCGCCCTGCTCTGCCAGCAGACGGCGCTGGCCTCCTGCGCGATCTATCGCCACGCCGGATCCTCGCCGCCCAGCCTGCGGCTGCTGGCCTTCTGCATCGCCGGCGATCTGATGGCCAACATGCCGTTCGAGCTGATGATCGAGGGGCGCGGCATGGAGGTCACCAAGGTCTACCTGAGCGCCGATCAGCCCTGGTCCGCCGACATCCCCGATCATGACCTCGTCATCATGGCCATCGGCGAGTCCGACGAAGCGCGGCCCCTGCTGAAAGCCCTGGCGGCCATCGAGACCCGGCTGCCGCGCCCCATCATCAACCGGGCCTCCCGGGTGCTCGAGCTGGCGAGGGACCGGCTCTTCGAGCGCCTGGCCGGCTCGGCCGGCGTGGTCAGCCCGCCCACGCTGCGCCTTCGTCGCAAGGCGCTCGTAAAGGCCGCCGGGGACGCAGCGGCGGGCGGGGAGATACTCCCAGGCGACTACCCGATCATCATCCGGCCGGTGGGCTCTCATGCGGGCCGGGCGCTGGACAGGATCGACAGCAGCGCGGCGCTGGAGGCCTATCTGGCGGGTGAAGCGGCCGAGCTGTTCTACGTCTCACCCTTCGTCGATTACGCAGGGGCGGACGGGCTTTATCGCAAGTACCGGATCGCCTTATTCGGGGGCCGGCCCTTCGTCTGCCATATGGCGGTCAGCGAGCACTGGATGGTGCACTACCTGAACGCCGGCATGGCTGAGAGCGAAGCCAAGCGCACAGAAGAGCGCATCGCCATGGAGACCTTTGACGACGACTTCGCGCGCCGCCACGCCGCGAATTTCGCCTGGCTCAGCAGCCGCCTAGAACTGGACTATTTCGCCATCGACTGCGCCGAGCTGCAGGACGGCTCGCTGCTGATCTTCGAGGCCGACGTGGCCATGATCATCCACGATTTCGATCCCCCGACGCTCTATCCCTACAAGAAGCGCCAGATGCGCAAGGTCTTCGACGCCATGGAGTCCTTCCTCCACGCGGTAAACAGCGACCGGGAACACGCCGGAGGCCCGCCCGGTTAACCATTCGTCATTCCCGTTGGGCGAGGTTCGATCCAGGTTAGTGAGATTAGAGCGAGTTGGGATGAGATTGAACCGCCTGCGTCGAGCTCGAACGGCCGAACCGCCAGGCGCGTCGCGCTGGACGATGCGGCGCATCGTCCAAGCGGCGCAACGCCGCGGGCGGCCGTTCCAGCTCGACCCGAAGGGCCGCCCGCTTTTGCCGAGCGGGGGCGTCGATGGCCTTGGCCGTAGCCCCGCTACGGCCTGCCGCCATCTCCTGCCCGCTCGACAAAATCCGGCGGCGCAGGTGATTCAATCTCGTCCCAACTCGCTCTAGTCGCGACATGCCCCTGGGCCCCGACGGCGCCGCCAAACATCTCGCCCCGGTCCCGGCGAGGGCGCCGATCGACGATGCACGCGCCCCCACGGCTCAGCTCCTGACGCAAGGGGGCGACCACCGCATCAGGATCGACGGGGCGACCGGCCTGAACCCATATGGCTACGCGCCCTCGCCCGACGACGGTCTGGTCGCATTTGGCTCGTCCACCGCCTCGACGATTTCCGGGGCCGCATTCGCCGCCGCGGACCGCCTGCGCATTCGACTCGCCGAGGTGCTGAAGACGACGCCCGCCGCAGCCGTGTTTGAGCGGGAGATGGCCAGGGTGCGCGCCGAGCTGCTGCAGCTCTGTGGGCTGGAGGACGCCAGCGTCGAGGTGCTGCTTTCGCCGTCAGGCACCGATCTGCACATGCTTGCGGCTCAGCTGGTCGGGAGCGATCCGGTCCGGCCGACCCTGGCGATCATCGCCGAGGAGACTGAGACGGGCAGCGGCGTGCCCGCGGCGCTGGCTGGTCGACGCTATAGCGCCGTGACCCCGTTCGAGGACCTGGTCGACGATGAAGGGCCGATCACCGGCGCCCTCGCGGCCGACGTGATCAGTGTCGCGGCGCGCGCCGCGGATGGCCGGCCGCGCGATCCGGGGGCGGTCGACCTGGAGGTGGAGCGGCTGGCGGCGGACGCAGCCGGCGCTGGACGGCGCGTGCTGCTGGTGGTCACCGACGTTTCCAAGACGGGCCTCATCACTCCGACACCCGCCGTGGCCAAGCGGCTGGCCGCGCGATGGCCGGACAAGGTGGTCGTGCTGGTGGACGCATCCCAGATGCGCCTTACGCCCGCGACGATGCAGGCCTACGTCCGGGAAGGCTGGCTAGTCGCGATCTCCGGCTCCAAGTTCCTGACCGGACCGGCGTTTTCCGGCGCGATGCTGATCCCCCGGCCGCTGGCCGAGACCCTGCGCCATCGTGTGCTGTCGCCGCACCTGCGCGCCTACTCCACCCAGTCCGAATGGCCGCCGGGCTGGACCGCCAGGACCCTCCTGGAGCCGGCCGGCAATCTCGGCCTGCTGCTGCGCTGGGAAGCGGCGCTGGAGGAACTGCGCCGGTTCCGAACCCTGCCCGAAGCGCAGATCAGCGCCTTCGTCGCCCAGCTCGGCCGCACCGCGGCAGCGGCCATCGCCGCAAGTCCGGCCCTGGAGGCGCTGGGTGGCCGGGACCTGGATCGCGCGTGCGGTCCGGCAGGCGGGTGGGACAGCCTGCCCACGATCTTCCCGTTCCTGCTGAGACGCGTCAGCCCCGCCGGACCGGGCGCCTGGCTGTCTCCCGACGAGACCGCGCGGGTGCATCGGTTGCTGCGCCAGGATCTGGCCGCCCAGGGGGCTGCATGTGGTGACGCCCAGCTCCGCACGGCGGCCGGACTTCGCATCGAGATGGGCCAGCCCGTCCCTGTGGGATTGCGCGACGGCGTCCAGCTCTCGGCTCTGAGGTTCTGTATCGGCGCCCGGCAGATCGCCGACGCCTGTTCCGGCGGTCCGGCCGCTGCGGCGCGCAGCCTGCTGGATTGTCGCCTGGCGCTCGCCAAGACGGCGTGGCTGGCGGCCGAGGTGGGGGCTGGACGGCTGTGATCCGGATGCCGCCGTCATGGACACCGTGGTTGGCGGCGATGCTGATGGCGGCGTCCGCGGCCTCGTCCGCGCCCAGGGTCCAGCCTGCCGTGACCCTGCGTGGGCCCCAGAAACCGGCTCCCGTCCAGACCGCGCCAGCGGCGCCGGCGCCGGGCAGCCGCGCGGTTCAGCACTTCTCACCCCTTCCTGACGCCGCTCAGCGCTTCACGTTCGACGCGGCGCCGCGGATCGGGGGGTTGACCTCAGAGGATGGCGCGGGCCAGTGCCGCCGATCCTGCGCCCAGGAGTACTACGTCTGCAGTTCCACCGACGACCGGTCGGAATGCCAGCGGACCTGGACCCGGTGCCTGTCGTCCTGCGCGGGCGGACTGTCCGCACCCAGCTGAGCCGGCCCGCTGCTTGCATGAGACGCCTGTCCTCGATCGGGCCGGCGTCTTCGGACGCCACGCAAGTGGGGCGGGCGCCACGCGTGATCGCGGAACCATGGACGGCTCTTGCCGTTGGTCGAAAATAGGGTTCTGTCTTGTCTCGCGCTGGGAATCGAAAGCTCCAATCGGTCATGGCCGATCCCGCCATCCAGAAACAGCTGTTGAAGGCGGTTCTGTCGCTGCCGCGACCGGTGCTGAGGGCCGCTTCAGGGGGCCGGGCTGTCTATGTGGGCGGGCGCACCCTGGAGCCCCGATTCCAGTTCCTCATCCACGCCGCCAGACACTACGCGTCCGTCGAAGGGCTCTCGGAAGAGAAGGCCCGTGAAACCCGCAGCCAGCAGCTGGCCCTGGTCGCCGGCCGCAGCGAGCCGGGTGTGCAGGCGGAAGACCTGTCGTTCGAGGGCTCCCGCGGGACCATCACCTGCCGCCTCTACCGCCACGCCGACCAGGACCCTGACCTGCCTCTGCTGGTCTACGCCTATGGCGGCGACGGACTGGACGAAGGTTTCGAGGCCTGCGATCCCTTCTGCAGCATCCTTGCCCGCTGCGCGCACGCGCCGATCCTGGCCGTTCCTTGCTGGCCGACGCCTGAGCGGCGGTTCCAGGCCTGCCTGGATGACGTGAGAACCGCCTACGCCTGGGCCCGCGACAACGCCGGCCGCTATGGAGCGCCCGACGGCATCGCCGCCATCGGTGGAGAGTCCATCGGCGGCGCCTTCGCCGCCATCCTGTGCCAGGAGCTGCGTGCGCGGGGTGAGGCTCAGCCGGCCCTGCAGCTGTTGATCTATCCCTGGGTCGACATGTCGAGCGAGAGCGCCTCGATGTCGGACTACGCCGACTCCGCCCTGCACGCCCAGGATGCCGAGCCATGGGCCGGGGACCGCTTCCTCAGCCCCGAGGACGACCCGGCCGAGGCGCGCATCTCGCCCCTCAGGGCGTCCGATCTCTCGGGCCTGGCCACGGCTGTCGTGGTCACGGCCGGGTTCGACCCCCTGGTAGACCAGGGTGAGGCCTATGCCCGCCGGCTTCGCGGGGCGGGCACGCCTCTGGTTTACCGCTGCTACGATCACCTGGTGCATGGCTTTGCCGCCTTCACCGGCGCCGTTCCAGCCGCCGACGTCGCCTGCCGCGAGATCGCCGGGCTGGTGCACGAGGGACTGCAGGGCCGCATCCCGGCGCCTGCCCCGTCGGCTGCGGTCAGCTGAGCGCTTGAGCCTAGCGGCTCAGCGGGGCTTGGGAACCTTGGCCTTGCCGCCTTCCATCTCGACCAGCCCCATGCGATTGCCCGCCGGGTCGGTGAACAGCCCCACGACGGCCACGCCCGGAACCTCCAGCCGAGGGAACACTACAGACCCTCCGTGGGCCACAACGCTGGCGAGAGCCGACGTGACATCCGCCACTCCAATGTAGATCAGCCGCTCTGTCACCGGCCCCTGGTTCGCGGGCTCGACCCGCAGGTTGCCCCGAAGCGGCGTTGAGACGGGAACCGCGAAGCCTCCGTCAGCGGAGACATCCCATCCGAACACAGCCTTGTAGAACGCCGCCTGCTTCGCGAGCTCCGGCGCGGCGATATCGAAGAAGACAACGGGCGCTGGCACGGCATGCTCCTCTGCCGCCGTCTCATGGGCGAATGCGCCAATGGCCATGGCCAGGGCGAGAGCGCACGGCGCGATGACCGAAAGGTAGGGTTTCATCGGTTCCTCTGGATCGGCGTAACCCTGGCGTAGCCGGCGAGCGGACGCTGGTCTTGACGAATCTTGCGGCGGCTCAGGCGATCTTTCGAACCGGAAAGCACACCTTCGAGTGGCTGGACGCGCCTTTGTTCGCATTGTCCTCGTCGAGATAGATGTGGATGGGCGGATCCTCCCGAAATCCGAACCGTCGGGACCGGCGAATGCCGTCCGCCAGGTTGCGATACGCCTGGTCCACTGTCGCCTGCGCTCCGATGTGCTCGATCACGCCGTACATCCCCCCGGTCAGCTCGATGCACCGGATCCGTTTTGTCCCCACCGCTGGCTGATCGAGCGGGATGCAGAAGTCGCTCTGCTGCAGGGCTTTCGGCGTCATCGTCGGGTCGTCTGGAAACAGGCCGATCCTCAATGGACCAGGCGCGACACCGTTGTGCTCAGCCCATTCGACCATCTCGGCCGCGAGCCGCGCGCGTGCGGCGGCATCGAATTCCGAGTAGGCTCCGACACGGCGGATCGCCAGCGCCGGGGTCGACCGCAAGGATTCGAACCTGACCTCCGACAGGAGGCATCCGTCTCCGCGGAAGGCGCGGTTGCGCTCCATCCGTTCCAGTTGAGCCGTTCTGGCCATCCGCCGGTAGCTCTGCGGAGACTGGCCGAAGCGCCTCTTGAACGCTCGTGAGAAGGTCTCGTGGCTGTTGAAACCGACGGCCAGGGCGACGTCGAGGACGGTCTCGCCTGTGATCGCGAGCTTGTAGGCAGCCCTCTCCAGGCGCAGGCGGGCGACGTGCCTGCGGGGCGTCTCGCCGACGAGCGCGGAGAATGTGCGGTGGAAGTGAAACCGCGACGTCCCGAAGTCCCGGGCCAGAGACTCCAGTGTGAGCTCACTGTCGAGGTTGTCCTTCACGTCGACCAGGAGGGGTATGACGTGCGCCAGCTCGTCGCTTGCCGATTGGCCGCTCATGACCACCACCATGGCCGCCGCATCCGAGCTTCTCAAGGCCCTCACAATGGGCCATGAGCGCGATCCAGGAGGATTGCATGGATGAAGCCGCCGCCCCGGCAGAGACGCCAACATCCGCGCCCCTCCCGACCGAAGAGCGCGCGCGCCTGATCGCGGAGCTGTCGAAGCGGCCCGTGGCGAGGTACGCGGCGCCGTGGCGCGGTGGATATCTGAAGGCGCCGGTGATCGTGCTGGCCGAGGCTCTTCTCGCCTACCGGCTCGAGAATGGACGGCTGATCGCCGAGCTGAGGGAGCAGTCCCACAGCGGCGGCGCCGATCTTCTCGCCTCTCCCGGCGGCCAGGAGACCCTCGAGGTGCAGCGTTTGCTGCATCGCCTGCTGGTGACCAAGGCGGGCGATCCCCAGGGCCCGATCCTGCAGGAGCTCGAGCGGCTCGGAACCCAGACGGAGCCCCTGTTGATCACGGCCGACGGCGTGGTGGTCAACGGCAACCGGCGGCTGGCCTCCATGCGCGAACTGCTGGCCCGTGATCCCGCGCGCTACGGCGCCTTCGCCGAGGTCGCCGCCGCGGTCCTGCCGGCCGACGCGACCTCCAATGACCTCGAAGCCGTGGAGGCGGCGCTGCAGATGGCGCCCGAGACCAAGCTCGCCTACGGCTGGATCAACCGCCGGCTCAAGCTGCGCCGCCTCCACGGCTTCGAGGTCATTGGA
>FTHP01000531.1_pt1 | contig 15464 bp, 16 predicted proteins | sample 1640961 | NCBI WGS metagenome assembly FTHP01 (sample SAMEA3914788, study PRJEB12502) | metagenome | biome: forest; material: soil | place: Canada | collected 2011-07-03 | depth 0.1 m
AAATAGAGGCAGGTCACTACCCCCACCCCCGGCTCCGCCGCCGCCTCGGCGACGCGCCGCAGGTAGTCGGGCCCCACGGCGATGTCGGCGTCGCTGAACACCAGCAGCTCATGCCGGGCCCGTCCGACGAGGTTGATCAGGTTCGAGATCTTGCGATTGCTGCCGTGAACCTCGTCATCAACGACCAGCTCGGCATCGGCGTCGGGAAAGCGGGCCAGAACCCGCCGCGCCGCCGCGACGGCCGGGTCGGCAGGATCCTGCACGCCGATCAGCAACTGGACCGGGGCGGCGTAGTCCTGGGCCAGGAACCCGGCCAGATCTTGTTCGAGATTCGGCTCCAGCCCGTGCAGCGGCTTGATCATCGTCACGGGGGTGTCAGCCCTCGTCGACGGCCCAGGACGCGCGAGCTTGCGTCGGACAACCTCGGCCGACGCCACCGTGTAGACGATTCCGACGCCGGTGATGGCGAGGACGACGGCGGCGATGGCGTGCGCGATGCTGACCATTGGCCGCCTGTTCCTTGGGCCGAAGCCTCCTCCTCCGCTTCAATCCCGGTTGGCTCACAATGGCAAGGACCTATATCGGTATGGTGACGCTGGTCGTCTTGACCGGCGCGCCACATTCGGCTGTCAAAGGGCGCCTGCGGGGGTTCGCCGCGCTCCGAAAGGATGGTCATGCCGCCACCCCTCCCCTGCATGGGCTCGACGATCGCCTTGCGGCGCGAGGTGCTGGACGAGATCGGCGGCCTCTCGGCATTCAGCGAGGTGCTGGCCGACGACTACGAGCTCGGAAAAGCCGTGCGAGCCCGGGGATACACCGCTTCGATCCCTTCCTTCGCCATCGTCCATGGCTGCGCTGAAGCCACGTTCGCCGAACTGTTCGTCCACGAGTTGCGATGGGCGGTCACGGTGCGGGTGCTGTCGCGGGCCGGGCACCTGGGCAGCGTGGTGACCCATCCGGTCCCCCTGGCGCTGATCGGGGCATTGCTGATGGGCGGGGCGCCCTGGTCGCTGGCTGTCCTCGCATTGGCCATAGTCTCGCGATATTGGCTGATGAGTCGGGTGGATCGCGCGGTGGGCGTGTCCTCGGGGCCATGGCAGATGCTGCCGCTCCGGGATATGCTCTCCTTCGGGATTTTCCTGGCGTCCCTGACGGCGCGCTCGGTGCGCTGGCGGGGAGTTCGACATCGCATCACGTCCAGCGGGACGCTTTCTCCAGCCTAAGGCGCCTCATGCTTCGCACCCTGTTCCTTCAAGCTCCCTCGTTCGACGGCTTCGATGGCGGCGCGGGCTCGCGCTACCAGGCCAAGCGGGAGATCAAGTCGTTCTGGTATCCGACGTGGCTGGCCCAGCCCGCCGCCATGGTCGAAGGCAGCCGCCTGATTGATGCGCCGCCGCACCGACAGGGACTGGCCGAAGTCACCGCCATCGCCAAGGACTACGACATGGTGGTGCTCCACACCTCCACGCCGTCGTTCAAGTCGGATGTGAAGGTGATCGAAGCCCTGAAGGCGGCCAATCCCAACCTGAAGGCCGGATTGATCGGGGCCAAGGTGGCGGTGCAGCCCGACCTCAGCATGCAGCAGGCGCCATCGGTGGATTTCGTCGCCCGCAACGAGTTCGACCAGACCATCCTGGAAGTGGCCGAGGACCGGCCGATGGCGTCCATCGAGGGCCTCAGCTGGCGCAACGCCCGCGGCGTGGTGACGCACAACACTGACCGAGCCATCCTGGAGCAGATGGACCAGCTGCCGTTCGTGACGCCGGTCTATCAGCGCGACCTGACCATCGAGAACTACTTCATCGGCTACCTGAAGCACCCCTACATCTCGCTCTACACAGGGCGGGGCTGCAAATCGCGCTGCACCTTCTGCCTGTGGCCGCAGACCGTGGGCGGGCACCGCTACCGCACCCGCAGCGTCGGCCATGTGATCGAGGAGATCGCCTGGGCCCAAAAGGCCTTCCCACAGGTGAAGGAGTTCTTCTTCGACGACGACACCTTCACCGACGACCTGCGCCGGGCCGAGGCCATCGCCAGGGAGCTGGGCAAGCTGGGCGTCACCTGGTCCTGTAACGCCAAGGCAAATGTCCCGCGCAAGACCTTGGAAATCCTGAAAGACAACGGCCTGCGGCTGTTGCTGGTCGGCTATGAATCCGGCAACCAGCAGATCCTGCACAACATCAAGAAGGGCATGCGGATCGAGGTCGCGGAACGGTTCACCAAGGACTGCCACGAGCTGGGCATCACCATCCACGGCACCTTCATCCTGGGCCTGCCGGGCGAGACCAAGGAAACCATTCAGCAGACGGTGGCCTGGGCGGCCAAGATCAATCCGCACACCGTGCAGGTGTCGCTGGCCGCGCCCTATCCGGGCACCTTCCTCTACGACCAGGCGGTGCAGAACGGCTGGCTGGACGCCGACCACGCCGAGCTGGTCGACGAGCACGGCATCCAGATCGCGCCCCTGAGCTACGATCACCTGAGCCACGACGAGATCTTCGATTCCGTCGAGACCTTCTACAAGAAGTTCTACTTCCGGGCCGGCAAGATCGCCTCGATCGTCGGCGAGATGGCCCGCAGCCCCGACATGATGAAGCGGCGCTTGCGCGAAGGCGTGGAGTTCTTCCAGTTCCTGAAGGACCGCAAGGAGATCGCTGCTTGAGCGATCTGACGCTCAGCCTGCCGGACCTGTCGACGGAGGCCTGGCCGGGCCCACCGCCGGAGCGGCCGCTGCGGCTGGGCAGCGAGGAGCACAAGCGGCTGTTCTGCAAGACACTGCTGGACACCTTCGATCCCTACCGGCCGGCGGTGATCGACTGGCCCCAGCTCGAGGCCGAGGCGCGCGAGCGGCTGGTGAACCTGCCCATCTGGGACATCGCGGTGCAGACCGAAGGCAAGGCCATGCGCCGGGTCAGGGCCTACGCCGACCAGATCGGCGACCAGCTCCTGCGCCGGGCGGTGGAGCTGAACGCCTTCGAGGAAGGCCGCCACAAGGTGGTGCTGTCAAACCTGGTGCAGGCGTACGGCATCCCGCTGGAGCCCGAGCCCGAGTACAGGCTGCCCCGCGACCGCGAATGGGAGTTCATGGTCACCGGCTTTTCCGAGTGCATCGACAGCTTCTTCGCCTTCGGTCTGTTCGAGACGGCCAAGCGCTCGGGCTATTTCCCGGAGGACCTGGTCGACACCTTCGAGCCGGTGATCCAGGAGGAGGGGCGCCACATCCTGTTCTTCGTGAATTGGGTCGCCTGGCATCGGCGCAACATGCCGCTGTGGCGCCGGCCCTGGTTCGAGCTGAAGGTCTGGGCCGTCTGGCTGTTCCTGGCCTGGGAGCGGATCGGCATCGCCCGCGACATCGATGGGGGCGGCTCGAAGGCCCAGGACAACAATTTCACCGTCACCGGCGCCAGCCAGGTGGGCGCGGACATCGACGTGGCGGATCTGATGCGCCTGTGCCTGGCCGAGAACGACCGGCGCCTGGGCGGTTACGACGCGCGTCTGCTGCGGCCGATGTTCGTGCCGGCGATGGTGCGCCTGGCCCTTGTCTTTCTGCGGAGTTCCAAGCCCCAACCCCGCACCGCCTGATCACACGCTGATGGCGTCGGCCTCTCTGATCATCACCGCCGACGACTTCGGCCTGTCCAAAGAAGTCAACGAGGCCGTGGAGGAGGCGCACCGCAAGGGCGTGCTCACCTGCGCCAGCCTGATGGTCACCGGCGCGGCGGCGGCGGACGCGGTCGAGCGGGCGAGGCGCATGCCCGGTCTCGGCGTCGGGCTGCATCTGGCCCTGGTGGACGCGCCCTCCGCGCTCGACAGGCAGGCCATCCCGGACCTCTGCGACGACACGGGCCTGGGCAGCACGCCGGCCAGCACGGGTTTCAGGATCGCAGTGCTCCGTTCGGTCCGCGACCAGGCGCGCGCCGAAATGCGGGCCCAGTTCGAACTCTTCGCCCGGACCGGACTGAAGCTCGACCATGTCGATGGCCACTGGCACTTTCATCAGCATCCCACCCTGATCGGCCTCATGATCCGCGAGATGGCTCCGGCGTTCGGCGTGCGGGCCGTGCGGGTGCCCAATGAGCCGGCCTTCGCCTCGTGGCGCGCGGCGGGCCGCGAGGGCCTCATCCCGCGTTGCCGGACCGCACTGGCCCAGGGCCCGCTCTGGAGCGCCATGCGCCGCCGGCTGCGGGGCGCCGGCATCGGCTGCAACGACTGGTTCTTCGGCCTGCGCGGCGGCGGCCACGTTAACCGCGAGCGGCTGCTGGGGATGATCGCCAACCTTCCACCCGGCGTCAGCGAGATCGGCATGCACCCGGCCAGCGGCCCGATCGCCGGGCCGCACGCCCCGCCCTCGAGCTGGACGCAGAGCGGGGAACTGGCGGCCCTGATCGACCCTGACGTCATCGCCGCCTGCAGCCGCATCAGGCTCGGCTCGTTCGAAGATTTGGTCGGCTACGGGGCGTCGGCATGAAGAAGTCGCTGATCGCCTGGTGTCTGTTCCTGGCCGGCATCGCCCTGGCGACGGTCCTTGCGGTCCATGCCGGCGCCGGCGCGGTGATCCGCTCCTTCACCTCCATCGGGGCTGGGCGCGTGCTGGCGGTCTGCGCCCTGCAGCTGCTGTCTCTGGCCCTCTGCGGGGCGGCCTGGCGGTGCGTCGCCAGGGAGACGACGCTGCTCGCCTGCGTGCTGGCCCGCTGGATCCGGGACGGCGCCTCCAACCTGGTGGGCTTTATCCCTGCCATCGGCGAGGCCATCAGCGCCCGCGTCCTCACCCAGTTGGGCGTGACCAGCGCCGGGGCGGCCGCCGCCGGCACCATCGTGGATGTGGCGACCGAGGCTCTGGCCCAGGCGGCCTTCACCATCACGGGTCTGGTCCTGCTGTGGCCGCACCTGAAGTTCGCCCAGACCGGGGAGTGGCTGCTGATCGTGGCCGGGACGCTCATTCCAATCTTCCTGATGGTCGGCATCAGCCGCTTCCCCTGGGCGTTGCGCCTGGTGGAGAAGCTGGGCTCGCAGTTCGCCGGCGTGATGGGCGTGGCGCCGGGCGCGGCGCCCCTGAACATCGCCGCCGCCGTGAAGGCCATCTATCGCAGGCGCGGGCAGGTGATCGCCGGCATAGGCTTTCACCTGGCCGGCTGGGCGATTACCGGCGTGCAGGTCTGGGTGGCGGTCCAGGGCCTTGCCCATCCCCTCGGCTTCGGCGACTGCTTCGCCCTGGCGGCCCTGGTGAGCGCCGCCCGCAGCGCCTTCTTCGTGGTGCCTTGGGCCGTCGGCGTGCAGGAGGGCGGGTTCATGCTGGTGGGGCTGGCGCTGGGGATGCATGCGCCCGAGGCCATCGCCCTCTCCCTGGTGCTGCGGGCCCGCGACGTGCTGGTCGGCGCCCCGGCGATCCTGATCTGGTATCTCAGCGAGGCCAGGTCGGGCGTGCGCCGCAGCCAGTCGCGGATGTCTCAGCCGTCCAGGTAGGCCCGCGCCGAGCGGAACACGGCCTCGAACATCTGTGGTGTCAGCCGTCCCGTGTTCGTGTTCAGGCGCGAGCAGTGATAGCTGTTGATCAGGCGATAGGGACCGGCGTCAGCCTCCACGCCGTGACCGCCCGGCGCCGCCGAGCCTTTCAGCCCGACCGCCTTCAGCACATTGCGCCGCGCCACATCCCCCAGCGTGACGATGACGCGCAGGCGGGGCAAGGCGGCGATGCGGGCGGCCAGGAACGGCCGGCAGTTGGCCTCCTCTGACGGCTCTGGCTTATTGCCGGGCGGAGCGCAGCGCACCGCGTTGGCGATCATACAGTCGCTCAGCTCCAGCCCGTCGTCGGGCCGCGCCGCATAGGCGCCCCGGGCGAAGCCGGTTTTCAAGAGCGTGCCGTAGAGCAGCACGCCCGCATGGTCGCCGGTGAAAGGGCGGCCGGTCCGGTTGGCGCCGGTGCGCCCGGGCGCCAGGCCGACGACCAGCAGCCTTGCCTCAGGATCGCCGAAAGACGGGACAGGCTCGTTGAACCAGCCGGGCTGCAGGCGCCTGTTCTCGCCGCGGTAGGCGGCAAGCCGGGGGCAGAGCGGGCAGCCGGGCGGCGCCTCAGGCGTCTTCATCCACGTGCGCGTCGTGGTCGGCGTCGCTCTGCAGGAAGCGGGGCAGGGGGTTCTGGCGCGGCCGGCCGATGATCGAGGCCAGGTCGGCCAGGTCGACGAAGGCGTCGCACTGCCGGCGCAGGTCGTCCGAGGCCATCGGCGGCTGTGACTTGACGGTGGACACAACCGTCACCCTGACGCCCTTCGCCTGGATGGCTTCCACCAGGCGGCGGAAGTCGCCGTCGCCCGAGAACAGCACCAAGTGGTCGGCGTGGCCGGCCATCTCCAGCATGTCCACCGCGATCTCGATGTCCATGTCGCCGCGGAAGCGCTTGCGGCCGTTGGAGTCGGTGTATTCGCGCGCCGATTTTGTCACGAGCGTAAAGCCGTTGTAGTCCAGCCAGTCGACCAGCGGCCGGATCGGCGAGTACTCCTGGTCCTCGACCAGCGCTGTGTAGTAGTAGGCCCGGATCAGGATGCCCCGTTTGCGGAACTCGTCCAGCAGCTTCTTGTAGTCGATATCGAAATTCAGGCCGCGCGCGGCAGAGTATAAATTCGCGCCGTCTATGAATAGAGCTATCTTGTCTGTAGGATAAAACGTCACCCTGTCGTCCTTGAATGAGTGTTGGAATGAATGTCGACGACGCCACGGTCATCGCGCTCGGCGGCAATCTGGACCTTCAGGGCGCCCCCGTGCAAGCGGTTCTCGACGCCGCCCTGGCGCGCTTCCCGGGTGAGGGGTTGGAAGTCCTGCGCCGCTCCCGCTGGTGGCGCTCCAAGGCCTGGCCCGACCCGATCCAGCCACCGTTCCTCAACGGCGTCGTGCTGGTGCGCACCGCCCTTTCCGCCCGCGAGATCCTGCATGCCCTGCTGCGCGTCGAAGCCGCCCTCGGCCGCCGCCGCGGCGAGCCCAACGCCCCTCGCACCCTCGACCTCGACCTGATCGCCCACGGCCGCGACGTGATCGATGAGCCGGACCTGGTGCTGCCTCACCCTCGCGCCGGCGACCGGCGTTTCGTGATGGGCCCGCTGGCCGAGATCGCGCCGGGGTGGCGCCACCCGGTGCTGGGTGGGACCGCCGAAGCCCTCGCCGCGACGTCAACCGTCGGGAAGGACGCGCAACCGATCGGGTCGGACAACATGCGATGACCGCGAGCCCGAGGGTTCCCACGACAGCCGTCCTCGCAGGACTCGTCAGTGTCTTCCTCGCCGGCGCGGGGCTCGCCGGCCCGTTGGAGGCCGGCCTCGCTGCGAGCGCGAAAGGAGACTATGCCGAGGCCATTCGATTGCTTCGCCCCCTGGCCGAACAGGGGAGCGGAAGGGCCGAGAGCGAGGTCGCGGCGTTCTACGCGAGAGGGCTCGGCGTCCTGCAGAACAAGCGGGAAGCTTCAAAGTGGTATCGAAAGGCCGCTGACCAGGGCGACGCCAGGGCCCAGGACCACATGGGTTCGATCTACGACGCGGGTGCGGGGGTTCCCCGGGACTACGCCGAGGCGGATCGATGGTGGCGTCTGTCGGCTGAGCAGGGATACGCGCCGTCACAACTGAACCTCGGCATAAATGCCGGGCTCGGCCATGGCATGCCCCAGGACTTCGGCGCCGCGCGGGAGCTGTTCAGCCGGGCCGCCGCACAGGGCTATTCGCAGGCCTATTTCTCACTCGCCACCCTGTACGCCACCGGCCAAGGGGCGCCGGTCGACCTCGAGACGGCCGACATGTGGCTCATCCTCACCACGTCGGCTGCCTCGGACGAGGCAGGGCCAAGCCGGTCCGAGGCGCTTCGTGTCCAAGCCTGGGTCGAGAAGCGCATGAGCGCAGACGAGATCAGCCGCGCCCAGCAGAGGTCGGCCAAGTGGAAGCCAGAGCGGCAATGGTGGCGGTTTGACGCCCCTTCGTCGGGTTCGGAGTAGGGACATGGGTGTCGGGCTTGCTTCGTCGATCCGCCTTTCGAGCAGAACCTGAAAATGACCCTGATCCATTTGGGTCAGCGCGGAACGGAAGGCGCTAGTCGGGTGTTGGACAACGGAGCTGCGCACAGCCCAATCCGAAGAGGAGCCGGGCATAAAGAAAGCTATGGACGAGTTCGTCCACCGTCAAAACATTCTGATTCTAAACAAGCAACTTGGCGCTGATCCATCTGCGGGCCAAAGAGCGATGCTGCTAACGCTCATCGATGAGGCGCGAACCAGGGCCGGTTCGGGACAAGCGAGGGTCTGGTTCGGCTAGGCGTTTCCTGTAATGGCCAACGCCTTCGGAACGGGAGCCGCCCGCTGACGGGTGCGGCTGGATCGCCGACGCGCAAACCTGTTCGGAAATTCCGCCGGCCGTCTGTTGCCTGATGCCGCGCCGCACTATATCCTTGAAAGTTCAGCCCACTCTCCGAGGATTATATGGCTCGCGTCACTGTCGAGGACTGCGTCGAGAAAGTCCCCAATCGTTTCGGCCTCGTGTTGCTGTCGGCGCATCGCGCCCGCGCGATCTCCGCCGGGGGCCCGATCCTGGTCGATCGCGACAATGACAAGAACCCGGTGGTGGCGTTGCGCGAGATCGCCGACGACGTGCTGGCGCCCGAAGAACTGCGCGAAGGCCTGATCGCCAGCCTGCAGCGGGTGGACGAGCGCTCCGAGGCCGAGGAAGAGGCCGAGACCCTGGCCCTGCTGGCCGATCCGCAGCACATGCACATGAGCGAGCAGGAACTCGTGCGCGCCCTTCAGAGCGACCGCGACGGCGGTCAAGAGGATCGCTACTGAGCGCCCCGGGCGCAGAACCGCTCCCACTCCAGGCGGACCTCAAGACCGCCGCACCTGCGGTCGAGCCCGAAGCCGTTCCAGATTCCAAGCCGGCCAAGCCCCGGATCAAGTTCCTTCGCCAGTATGAGCTGATCGAGCGGGTCAAGAGCTATGACCCGACCGCAGACGAGGCCCTGATCAACCGCGCCTACGTCTACGCCATGCGCATGCACGGCTCGCAGACCCGCGCCTCCGGCGATCCCTACTTCGCCCACCCGATCGAGGTGGCCGGCATCCTCACCGAATACCGGCTGGACACGGCCACCATCGTCACCGGCCTGCTGCACGACGTGATCGAGGACACCCCGGTCACCCGCCAGGAGATCGCCGATCTGTTCGGGCCCGACATCGCCGAGCTGGTGGAGGGGGTGACCAAGCTCTCACAGCTGGAGCTGAACTCGGAGCACACCAAACAGGCCGAGAACCTCAGAAAGTTCATCCTGGCCATCTCCAAGGACGTCCGCGTCCTGATGGTCAAGCTGGCCGACCGCCTGCACAACATGCGCACGCTGCAGTTCATCAAGAGTCCCGAAAAGCGCGAGCGCATCGCCCGCGAGACGCTGGACATCTACGCGCCGCTGGCCCGCTCGATCGGCTGCCACCGCATCTGTTCGGAGCTGGAGGAGCTGGCCTTCGAGCACCTCAACGCCGACGGCCGCGACGCCATCGTGCGGCGCCTGGAGCAGCTGAGGGCCGAACAGGGCTCGGCGGTGGCTGTGGCGTCGGGGGAAATCTCGGCCGAGCTGGAGAAGGCCGGCGTGCCTTCGCGGGTGTTCGGTCGCGAGAAGCTGCCCTACTCGATCTGGCGCAAGCTGCAGCGCAAGTCGATCGGCTTCTACCAGCTGTCCGACATCTACGCCTTCCGGGTGATCGTCGATTCCGAGGAGGATTGCTACCGGGCGCTGGGCGTGATCCACCGCGCCTGGCCCTTCGTGCCCGACCGGTTCAAGGACTACATTTCCACCCCCAAGCGCAACAATTACCGCTCGCTGCACACCACCGTGGTGGGCCCGCGCGGCATGCGCATCGAGATGCAGATCCGCACCGAGGCCATGGACCGCATCGCCGAGGAGGGCGTTGCGGCGCACTGGCGCTACAAGAACCAGGAATACGGCTTCGACGCCGAGGCCGCCGCCGCCGACGGCGGGCGCGATCCGCTGATGAACCTGCGCCATCTGGTGCAGCTGCTGGAGCACGGCGGCGACGTGGAGGAACTGGTCGAGCACGCCAAGCTCGAGATGTTCCTGGATCAGGTGTTCGTGTTCACCCCCAAGGGCCAGCTGATCAGCCTGCCGCGCGGCGCCATGCCGCTGGACTTCGCCTACGCCGTGCACACCGACGTCGGCGAGACGGCCGTGGGCGTCAAGGTCAACGGCGAGCTGAAGCCGCTGCGCACCATCCTGCAGAACGGCGACGTGGTGGAGGTGGTGCGCGGCCCCAAGGCCGGCGTTCCCACCGACTGGCAGTCGCTCACCATCACCGGCCGGGCCCGCTCGGCCATCCGCCGGCACCTCAGGCACACCGAGCGGGACGAGTTCGTGCGCCTGGGCAAGGCGGCCATCGAGCAAACCTTCCAGCGCGCCGGCAAGTCCCTGCAGGGCATCTCGCTCAGGCCCGCGCTGGAGCGCTTCGCCATGCCGTCTGAGGATGACCTGCAGGAGGCGGTGGGCCGGGGCCGTATCACCGGCGCGGAACTGCTGGACGCGGTGTTCCCCGGTCTGAAGGATTCCGAGCGCGCCGCCGCGGCCGCCCGTCGCAAGATCGAGGACGGCAAGGGCGCCCGGCTCTACGTACGCGGCGGCGGCCTGACGCCGGGCGTGTCGCTGCACTTCGCCGAATGTTGCAGCCCGCTGCCGGGCGACCGCATCGTCGGCATCACCGACCCCGACAAGGGCCTCACGGTCCACGCCATCGATTGTCCGCGCCTGGCCGAATTCGAGGACCGCGAGGAGGTCTGGCGCGACCTGCACTGGACGCCCGAGGCCGAGCGCAACACCATCTCCCACGGTCGGCTGTCAGCCACGATCCGCAACGCCCCCGGTGTGCTCGGCGAGGCCTGCACCATCATCGGCGACGCGGGCGGCAACATCCAGAACCTGCGCATGCACCACCAGCAGGCCGATTTCTTCGATGTCGACTTCGACATCGACGTGGTCGACGCCAAGCATCTCACCCACATCGCCGCCGCCCTCAGGGCCTGCCCGTCGGTGGAGACAGTGGATCGGGCCCGCGGCTGATCCTGCCCATTTATTGGGCATGAGTATTTCAGAACTGAAACATTCACGGTCCGGATACACGTAACGGCAAGTACTGAACAGTGTTACTCAATGGCGCTGAGATGAACTCACGTTAGCTGAATACTAAGGAATGATCTCTACCCTAGCGAGCGTGGGAAGCCGCCCAGCGCCTTTGGCTGCGAACTGGCTGGGAGTGACTTGTGCAGGGCGACATCGCTCAGACGGCCGCCAGTGCGGCCAACGCCGCGGGACCGCCGCGCTTCACCCAGGACCAGCTGAACCAGCTGATCGAAGCCCATGAGCGGTTCGTGAAGCGGCAGCCACGAAGCCAGCGCGCGATCTGGCGGTTCATGCAGTTTTCCGGAAGGGACTTCGCCAAGCGCCTGATGTCCGACGCGGACCTCACCGGCGCCAACCTCCAGCGCTGCCGCCTGATCCTCACCAACTTCGAACGAGCGACCCTGTTCTGCGCCGACCTCAGTGACTCAGACGCACGGGCGGCGAATTTCAGCCGGGCCGACATCCGCGGCGCCAGCTTGCGGAACGCCAACCTGGCCGGCGCCAACCTCAATGACGCCGACATGCGCCAGGCCGTGCTGGCGAGGATGGATGGCGAAAAAGGGTTCAGGGTGGTCGGGAGACCAACCGCTGAGACCGCGGGCGGCGACCAGGCCTACTCGGTCGACTTCACCAACTGCTCGATGAAGCGGGCCAAGCTCGCCAGCGCCAAGCTGACGGGCGCCAACTTCAGCGGGGCGCTGTTGCAGGACGCCGATCTCAAGGGCGCGAACCTCGAGGGGGCCAAGTTCGACGGCGCCGTCCTGACGGGCGTGGACCTGCAGCAGGTGAGGATCAGCCCGGGCGCCCTGGCCAAATGCGTCGTCGATCCGTCGGCCGATGTGGTCAAGCGGGGCCTGGAACTCGTCGAGGTGATCAAGGCCGCCGTCCAGTGGGTGGCGAGCGACGGCGCCGAAGGCAAGCCGGGCGTGCTGGATGACGAGGATCTCAGGCCCCTCGCCGGCGTGCTGGAGCGGCGACGGTTGGCGGCGATCTCGTGCAAGCGCGCGTGCGCCATCGGCGTCAGCTTTGTCGGCTCGCAGCTTCAGGGCGCCAACTTCGAAGGCGCCGATCTCAGGGATGCGGACTTCACTGATTGCGACCTGCGCGGCGCCTCGTTCCGGGACGCCAATATGCGTCATGCCCGCTTCATCAACGCCGACATCCAGCCGCTGGCCCTGGCGAGCGGCGGCGTCCAGGAAACGGACTTCGAGGGTGCGAATTATGCGCGCTACAGCCTCGCCGCCTGCAAGAAGGGGTGATGAGCACCGCCTGTCCGGTGTTCATGGTAAAGTATGTCTTGATCGCAACATTCCATTTGGAGGAAACATAGCGTCCACTATTCGGCGAATGCCGTCGTGATGTTGTCCGGGCGCGCCCGGAATTAGCCCTATACTAAGAAAGAGCCTGCACACTCGTGAGTGTGGGGAGCCTCCCCGGCGCCATTGGCAGCGAAAAGGTGGGGAGCTGACACAATGCAGAACGACATCGCCGCGACGGTCGCAGCCGCCACCAACGCCGCGGGCCCGCCGCGCTTCACCCAGGACCAGCTGAACCAGCTGATCGAAGCGCACGAACGGTTCGTGCGGCGTGAGCCGCGCAGCCAGCGGGCGATCTGGCGCTTCATGCAGTTCTCCGGGAGAGATTTCGCCAAGCGCATGATGGCCGACGCGGACCTGACCGGCGCGAACCTGCAGCGCTGCCGTCTGATCCTGACCAACTTCGAGCGGGCGACCCTGTTCTGCGCCGACCTCAGCAACACCGACGCGCGGGCGGCCAACTTCCATCGGGCCGACATCCGCGGCTGCAACCTTCGCAACGCCAACCTGGCGGGGGCCAATCTCAACGAAGCCGACATGCGCCAGGCCGTGCTGGCGAGAGCCGATGGCGAAAAAGGGTTCCGGCTGCACGGACGAGAGACGTCGCTGACCGCCGGCGGCGACCGCGCCTACTCCGTCGACTTCACCAACACCTCGATGAAGAAGTCCAAGCTCGCCGGCGCCAAGCTCACGGGCGCCAACTTCAGCGGGGCCCTGCTGCAGGACGCCGATCTCAATGGCACGGTCCTGGACGGCGCCAAGTTCGACGGCGCGGTGCTGACGGGCGTGAAGATGGAACAGGTGAGGATCAGTCCGGACGCCCTGGCCAAATGCGTCGTCGATCCTTCGTCCGATGTGGTCAAGCGGGCTCTGGAACTGGTCGAAGTCATCAAGGCCGCCGTCGATTGGGTGGTTAGTGACGGCGCCGAAGGCAAGCCGGGCGTGCTGGACGACGAGGATCTCAGGCCCCTGGTCGGCGCGCTTGAGCGGAGACAGCTGGCGGCGATCTCGTGCAAGCGCGTGTGCGCCATCGGCGTCAGCTTTGTCGGCTCCCAGCTGCAGGGAGCCAACTTCGAAGGCGCCGATCTCCGGGATGCGGATTTCACCGACTGCGACCTGCGCGGCGCCTCGTTCCGGGGCGCCAATCTGCGCCATGTCCGCTTCGGCAACGCCGACATCCGGCCATTGGCCCTGGCGAGCGGCGGCGTCCAGGAAACCGACCTCGAAGGCGCCGACTACGCGCCCGTCGCCCTAGCTGCCTGCAAGAAGGCGTAGCGGGCGCGGGTGGAGGGTCACAGCCCGTTCCGCGTCGGCAGGATCGATCGTTTGCAGCATCAGGTGGCGTGTCGTGAGCGTCTGCGGCGTCCGAGTGCTTCTGATCACGTCACGCCTACGTTCAGGCGCTCTGCCGCCGCCAACAGACGCCTGTCGCGGGTCCAGATTCGGGCGTCGGGCGTAAGCCGGATGGCGGCGAGAAGGTGGGCGTCGACGTAGCCGATACCCAGCCCGAACAAGGCATGTCGCTCGATGAAATGGAGCACCTCCATCTCGTCCGCCACCGCGGCGCGGGGCAAGTGACCCAAGGCTCTCAGGACAGGAACGCGCTGGCGCAGGGAGCCCAAGGCCAGCTCTCCGATCACGAAGGGGTGGATCAACACCTGTCCGGCTTCGAGCATTATGGCGAGTCCGGGGTCAGCGTCCCGCAGGTGATCGACCCAGACCGATGTATCGACCAGGATCACGCCGGGTCGGAGCGCCGGCGCGGCGGTGCGACTATGTCCGGCTCAGTACCGCCGAGCCGGGCCAGCCGGCGAGCACTCTCACGTTCGATCAGCGCCTTGAGCGCCTCGCGAATTAGCGCCGCCTTCTCCGTAAGTCCAGTGTAAGCCTGGGCCTGTTCGAGTAGGTCATCGTCAAGGGCAAGGGTCGTGCGCATGCCAGACACTCCATTTATGCACGAATATAGCATCATCTGATGTCGAAAGCCATGCCTGTGTGCTCGTGAGCATAGAGTTTCTTGGCATGAGACTCTGGACCTGAGCCGCCTGTCCGACTGATAGAGCGTCGCAAGCAACGGAGTGAGGCATGACAGAAGACGACGTCCTGGAGGAATTCCGCGCCGCGGGCGCTCTGCGGCAGGGGCACTTCGTGCTGTCGTCGGGACTGCACAGCGGCACGTTCCTGCAGAAGAATTTGGTGTTCATGCGCGCCGACCGCACCGAGCGGCTCTGCAAGGCGCTGGCGGACAAGATCCGCGACAGGGCAGGGCGCATTGACGTGGTGATCTCCCCGGCAGTGGGCGCAATCATCCCTGGCTATGAGACCGCGCGGCATCTGGGCGTGCCATCCCTCTACGTCGAGCGGGAGGGCGGGGAGTTCAGGCTGCGTCGCGGCTTCTCCATCACGCCCGGCGCGCGGGTGGCCATGGTCGAGGACATCGTCACCACCGGGCTGTCGTCGCGCGAGTGCATCGAGGCCATCCGCAAGGCCGGGGGCGACGTGGTCTGCGCGGCCTGCATCGTCGACCGCTCCGGCGGCCGCGCCGATGTCGGGGCGCCCATGGTGGCCCTGGCGACGCTGGATGTGCCGGCCTATCCGGCCGACGCCTTGCCTGCCGAGCTGGCCGCCATACCTGTGGAGGATCCAGGGAGCCGGAGGCTATCGGCATGAGCCGCATCCGTCTGGGCGTGAATATCGATCACGTCGCCACCATCAGGAACGCCCGAGGCGAGAGCTATCCTGAGCCCCTGCGCGCCGGCGGCGATGGCGACCTCGCCGGCGCGGACGGGATCACCGCGCACCTGCGCGAAGACCGCCGCCACATCTCCGACGCCGACATCGACGAGCTGTCGGCGCTCTGCCGGCGGCGGGGCAAGCCGCTGAACCTGGAGATGGCCGTCACCGACGAGATGCTGGCCATCGCGCTCGGCCACCGTCCCCGCGCCGCCTGCCTGGTGCCCGAGCGCGATGGCCAGCATCTCGTCGGTGACGGCCATCTCC
>FTHP01000338.1_pt1 | contig 15341 bp, 10 predicted proteins | sample 1640961 | NCBI WGS metagenome assembly FTHP01 (sample SAMEA3914788, study PRJEB12502) | metagenome | biome: forest; material: soil | place: Canada | collected 2011-07-03 | depth 0.1 m
CTGGACTCGCGGATCGGCGCGTCCATCGCCGACGCCATCGCCTCCAATCCCACGGTCAAGGCCTTCGGCGCGGAGGCGCGGGAAGAGGCCCGCTTCTCGGTGATCATGGCCGCGTGGCGGCGGGCCGCGGTGATCACCTGGAACCGCTTCGTCAACGTCACCATCCTGCAGAACCTGATCCTGGCCGCGATGCAGGCGGGACTGACGGGCCTGTTGATCTGGCTGTGGTCGCAGGGCCGCGCCAACGCCGGCGACGTGGCCTTCGTCATCGCCGCCTTCCTGCAGATGAGCGGCTACCTCAGGAACGTGGGCGAGAACATCCGCATGCTGCAGCGGGGCATGGACGACACCGAGGACGTAGCCAACTACGCCCGCATGCAGCCCCAGGTGGCTGACCCCCCCGGCGCGCGTCCGTTCCGCAGCGAGCACGGCCACATCGTCTTCGACAAGGTGACCTTCGCTTACGAAAGCCAGCCGGACGCCATCTACCAGGACTTCAGCCTGGCCATCGCGCCGGGTGAGCGGGTGGCCCTGGTCGGGCCCACCGGCTCGGGCAAGTCGACCTTCGTCAAGCTGGTCCAGCGGCTCTACGACATCCAGGGCGGCCGCATCCTGATCGACGGCCAGGACATCGCCTCGGTGACCCAGGAGTCCCTGCGCCGCGCCATCGCCGTGGTGCCGCAAGATCCGGCCCTGTTCCACCGCTCGATCGGCGAGAACATCGCCTACGCCCGTCCGGAGTCCACGCTCGACGAGATCGCGGCGGCGGCCAGGCGCGCCCGCGCCCACGACTTCATCAGCCGGCTGCCACGCGGCTACGACACCCTGGTGGGAGAGCGGGGCGTCAAGCTCTCCGGCGGCGAACGCCAGCGGGTGGCGATCGCCAGAGCCTTCCTGGCAGACTCGGCGATCCTGGTGCTGGACGAGGCGACCTCGTCTCTGGACGTGGAGACCGAGCAGCAGGTGCAGGCCGCGACCGAGGCTCTGATGGCCGGACGCACCACCATCGTCATCGCCCACCGGCTGTCCACCATCCGCCATGCCGACCGCATCCTGGTGTTCCAGGACGGACGCATTGTGGAGGAAGGCCGCCATGGCGAACTGGTCGCCAAGGGGGGAACCTATGCCCGATTGCACGCGACGGCGGAGGGAGCGGCCTGAGGCGGCGCCTCCACTCCCCTATATGGTTAGCATGCTTGAGCCCGACGGCTCGCGGTGGCAGAGATTTTCGCATTGGCAGCTTCCGGCTGTGATGCATTGCACGGGGCTTTCGGCTAGTCCGGCGGCCTCGGTTGGAGGATACGCTTGTCCCAGTTTCCGGCGAACATCCTGCTGTCCAGCCTCAACGGGGCGAATGGCTTCCAGCTCAGCGGCCTGGCCAAGGGCGACTATGCCGGCGTCTCGCTGGCGTCGGGCGACGTCAATGGCGACGGCATCGCGGACCTGATCGTCGGCGCGCCTCGTACGACGGGCCCTAACGGGCTCTACTCCGGCTCCACCTATGTCGTGTACGGCAAGCCCGGAGGCTTCGGCGCGAACTTCGACCTTTCGAGCCTTGACGGGACCAACGGCTTCAAGATCGTCGGGGCCCTGGCCAGCGACGGCATCGGCGCCGCCGTGTCCGCCGGCGACTTCAACGGCGACGGGGTGGCCGACGTGTTCATCGGGGCGCCGTCAGCGCGGCCGAACGGCGCGTTCTCAGGCGAAGTCTACGTCGTGTTCGGCAAGACCTCGGGCTTCGGTGCGACCTTCGATCTGGGCGCCATCAACGGCGTCAATGGGTTGCGGCTCGATGGGGGCCCGACGATCGACAGCACCCTCTATGCGGTGGCCTCTGCCGGCGACGTCAATCACGACGGCTACGACGATCTGATTGTCGGCGCTCCCAACGCCCAGAGCGCCGCCGGGCGCACCGGTGCGAGCTATGTCGTCTACGGCGGGGCGTCGGGCTTCGCTCCGAACATGAGCCTGACCAGCCTCAATGGGACCAACGGCTTCAAGATCAACGGTCTTTCCAACACGGAATACAGCGGTCTGCCCGTCGGCTCCGCCGGCGACATCAACGGCGACGGGATCGACGACTTTGTGATCGGCGCCCCCGGCGCGGACGTCGGCGGCGCGTTCAACACTGGGCGGGCCTATGTCGTGTTCGGGAACGCCTCGGGCTTCCCCGCCAACTTCGACCTCGCCACCCTGAACGGGACCAACGGCTTCAGCGTCAGCGGCATCACCCGCTTCCACATCGCCGAGACGGTCTCCGCCGGCGACATCAACGGCGACGGCTTCGACGACCTGATCCTGGGCTCCCGCTCCGGCGGAGGCCCGAACACGAATTACCGCGGCGAGACCCAGGTGATCTTCGGCAGGGCCGGGGGTTTCCCCGCCAACATCGACATCTCCAGCCTGAACGGGACGAACGGCTTTCGCATCACCGGCGCGCAGGGGCGCGACTATGCCGGAACGGTCAGCTCGGCCGGCGACGTCAACGGCGACGGCTTCGACGACATCCTCGTCGGCGCTTCCAACGCCTTCGCCAACGGCGGCATCGGGACCGGGGCGGGCGCCAGCTACGTGATCTTCGGCCAGGCCTCGGGATTCGCTCCCGTCATCTCGCTGAGCAGCCTGAACGGGACCAACGGCTTCAAGATCAGCGGCGAGGCGATGGGCGACCGCGCCGGGGGCGCTGTCAGCGCGGGCGACATCAACGGCGATGGCCTCAGCGACCTGCTGGTCGGGGCCTATAAGTCCAGCCCCAACGGATCGCACTCCGGCGCGGCCTATGTGGTGCTGGCTCAGCTGCCCAACACGGCCGTCAGCCGGACCGGCACGGCGACCTCACAGACCCTGGTCGGCGGCGACCTCAACGACGTGCTGTCCGGCATGGCGGGGAACGACACCCTGTACGGCCACGGCGGCGCCGACACCATCAACGGCGGCGTCGGCGACGACACCGCGGTCTATTTCGGCGCCCTCGCCAACTATTCCATAACGACCAATGCCCAGGGCTTCACCACGGTGAAGGATCTGCGGGCCGGCTCGCCGGATGGAACCGACACCATCGTCAACATCGAGCACCTGCGGTTCTCCGACCAGACGATCGCCCTCAACGCCCCGCCCGCGAGCCTGGTCGGCGGACCCGGCCCCGACGCCTTCGTCGATCTGTTGGGCGATGGCATCGTGTCCATCGACGGCGCCGGCGGCGTCAATTCGCTGACGGTGGACTGGTCGTCCACGGCCGACAGCATCAAGACATCGGCTGTGAGCGGCGGATCCGGTTCCGTCCAGGACCAGGTCACGGGCGCGACCCTGACCTTCTCGAACATCCAGGCCCTGAGCGTCACCACCGGCTCGGGCGACGATCAGTTCATTGGAGGGCCCCTGGGCAGCGTCTTCAACGGCGGAGGCGGAGACGACACGTTCCAGAGCGTCGGCGCGGACACGGTCGACGGAGGCTCCGGCGCCAACGTCTGGACGGGCGACTACACCGGCTCAGCCGGCCCGATCGTCCTGACCCAGACCGTTCCCTGGTCGTTCGGGCTCTCCAACGGCGCGACCCTGAAGAACATCGGCAGCGTCTTCCTCTACACCGGCGCTGGGGACGACACCTTCAACCTCAACAGCATCGCCGCCAACCTCAATATCAACGGAAACGGCGGGACCAATACCCTCAACGACAACCTGTCGGCCGCCACCGACAAGCTAGCCTTCTATGCCCTGAGCGGGAACTTCGCCTACGTCATCGATCCGGCTGCGAACACCACCCATGCCGTCTACGACATCCAGAATTTCAACATCCAGACCAGCTCGGGCGACGACACCTTCTACGTGCTCGGCTCGGCGAGGTGGTTGAAACTGGACGGCGGCGGCGGCCTGAACAGCTTCACCGGCGACTTCTCCGACAGCGTCTCGGCCATCCACTTCACCCTGAACGCCACGCCGGGATCGACCTCGACGTTCGTTGGCCAGGGCGACACGCTGACCAACATCCAGCAGGTGACGATCACCACCGGGTCGGGCGACGACGTCCTTGCGGGCGGGGGCCAGAATGATGTCTTCAATGGTGGGGCCGGCAACGACACGGCCGTGTTCACCGGCCCCGGCTATTACCACTCGATCACGACCGACGCGTCGGGCGTCACGACCGTGCAGGACCTGCGGGCCGGCTCGCCCGACGGGACCGACACGCTCACCGGCATCGAGCACATCCAGTTCTCCGACGGGGTCTTCGACGTGCACGGACCCAACAGCGCGCCCCTGGCGACCAACGACACGGTCTCGACGCCCTACGCCAAACCGATCGTGATCCCGGCCGCCAGCCTGCTCGCCAACGACGTCGACCTCGACAACGGAACCCTCAGCCTGGTGGCCGCCGACCGGGCGGTGCACGGAACGGTCACGCTGAGCGGCGGGCAGATCGTCTTCACCCCCTCGGTGGGCTATGTCGGCGTGGCCGGTTTCAGCTATGTGGTCGCCGACGGCCAGGGTGGCGGCGCCATAGGCAATGTCACCGTCAACGTCACCGGCTCGGCGCCCGCGTACATCTACGGCGCCGGAGCGACCGCGCCCCAGACCATCGACTTCACCGGCGACAGCGCCCACCACTCGATCGCCGTCGGCTCGGCCGACACGACGGTGCTGGTCGGGGCGGGCGGCGCCAGCGTCAAGCTCGGCGCGGGACATGACGTGGTGATCGGCAGCACGGCCAAGGACGTGGTCACCTTCGGTCCGGGTGTGGGGGTCGTGACAGGCGGCGGCGGGCTGGACGCCTTTGTGTTCGTGAAGGGCCAGATCGCCGACCCGGCCACAAATGGCGGGCAATACGACACGATCACCGACTTCGCCGATGCCGGCAACGGCTACTCAGGCAACCCGGACCGCGACTACCTGTGGTTCAAGGGCTTCTCGCCATCCTCGACCGTGGTCTATGAGCACGATCTCGCCAGCAACCCGTACGCCCACGTCTACAAGATCACCGACGGGTCCTATCAGGCGGAGTTCGTGCTCGAGTACCAGACGCCGGGATACGACCTGTTCTCGCAGTTCGGCTTCCTTTAGGCGCCCTCGAACGCCCGGGCCTGGTGGCCTTGCTGGCTGGCGGTCCAGCGGGCTTCGCGGGACAGTTCCTGGACGTAGCCGTGCAGCCGCTGCAGCGGCTCGGGGTTGACGCTGTAGATGTTGTGGGCGCCGCGCTTGAGATAGGTCACCAGGCCCGCCCGGAGCAGGATCTTCAGGTGCTGGGAGATGGCCGCGCGGGAGATGGCGAAGCCCGCGGCCAGCCGTCCCACCGAGCTCGGACGATCCACCAGACGCTCCACCATCGCCCGGCGGACGGGGTCGGCAAGCACCTCCAGGGCGGCGGTGCGCGCCTCGTCGTCCGGTCCGCCCCGGCTGCGGAGCAGGGCGGGACCAGGATAGGCGGGGATCTCATCGGCGAAGAAACGGTCGGTGTCGAAGTGGACCGGCGGCTGGGCCGGGTGACTTGCGGCCTCTCTTTGCTTAGGTTGAGGCGAGGGACAGAGATTGTACCGCGAGTCTGGACCGGCCAAAGGCGACTTGGGCAGGTCCGTCTGTGAGGTCGGCGTGCTGGACATGGGTCTCGGACGGATGCTGACGACGGGTCCGCATCAGAGTGGGGCGGGGCGCGCCGCGAAAGGACGCCGCGGCGAGGAACCCCTGATGGTTCGCCGATGAACGAACATTTCACCCCACGCGGACCCGGTGAGGGCATCGACCTCGCCCGCCAGAAAGACTTCGACCTGTGCGGCCTGCGCGTGCGGCCCTCGGCCTGCGAGACGGCGTGGGACGGCCACACCCTCAGGCTCGAACCGCGGGTGATGCAGGTGCTGGTGGCTCTGGCGCGCGCCGAGGGCGAGGTGCTGTCACGCGACGACCTGATCACCAGCTGCTGGCGCGGACGGGTGGTGGGCGAGGACGCCATCAACCGCTGCATCGCGCGGGTTCGACGCGTGTTCGAGGCGTCGGGCTCGGCGCTGACCATCACCACCATTCCGAGGGTCGGCTACCGGCTGGAGGCGCCGACGTCCCCGACGCGGCCCGCGCTCGCCCCCGCCCCGACGCGATCGTTTCCCTGGCCGGCCGTGGCGGTGATCGCCCTGCTCGGCGTTGGGCTCGCCCTCGCCGGCTGGCGGCTGTGGCCGCGGCCGGAATGGACGGTGGCCGGCTATCGCCCGTTCGCCGCCGAGACCCTGATCGAGCGGCATCCGGCATTCTCGCCGGACGGCAAGACCTTGGCCTACGCCGCCGGCCCCGACATCGAGAGCCGCCGCATCCTCCTGCGGAGCCTCGCCGGCGGCCCGCCGACCTGGCTGACCAGTGGACCTGGCGACGATTACGCCCCGACGTGGTCTCCCGCCGGCGATCGGGTCGCCTTCGCCCGCTACGTCCGGGGCAGGCCGTGCCAGATCCTGGTCCGGCGCCTCGACCCCGGGCCCGAGACCCCCGTCGGCGCCTGCCGGCATGACGACCGCACCCGGCTGGCCTGGTCGCACGACGGAGCGAGGATCTATTTCACCGACGGCGCGGGCGACCGCGATCCCACGGCCTTGCAGGCGCTGGACCTGGCCAGCGGCCAGGTGCGCGCCCTCACCCGGCCGCGCGCCGCCCAGGGCGAGAGCGATTCCGAGCCGACCCTGTCGCCGGACGGACGCCGGCTCGCCTTCCTGAGGGAGCGGTCATGGGGCGCTCCCGAACTCGGCGTGCTGACGCTCTCCAGCGGCAAGGCGGCCTTCATCCCGACGCCTGGCGTGACGCCGGGCGTGGCGGCCTGGACGCCCGACGGCAAGGCGCTGATCGTCCCATCCGACCGGGCTGGCGACTTCAGCCTCTGGCGGGTCGACGCCGCCGGCCGCGGCGCGCCCGTGCGCCTGCTGACGGGCCTGCGCGCGATCGGACGGCTGGCCGCCTCGCGCACCGGCCAGCTCGCGCTGGAGACCGACAACGCGCGCTCTAACCTCGCCCGCCTGGGCGCGGGCGGCGAGATCGCGCCGGCCAACAGCTCCGACTGGAGCCCCGACTTCGCCGCCGACGGCTCCATCGCCTTCATTTCCAACCGCGGCGGCGGCAAGGCGGTGTGGATCATGCGGCCCGGCCAGTCGCCGGCCCAGGTCAGCACCCTCGACTTCGACCACGTCTATGGCGTCCGCTGGTCGCCGGACGGCCGCCGGATCGGCTTTGCCGGCGCCCGCGGCGACGCGGCGGGCCTCTATGTGGCGAATGCGGATGGCCTGGGCGTCATCCGCCTGAACGCCTCGGGCCTCGACTTCGGGGCGCCGGCCTGGAGCGCAGACGGCGCCTCGCTGATCGCCCCCGCCCGCGACGCCAACGGCTGGCGGCTGGTGCGCGCCTCGGTCGTTCCCGGAACGCCGGCTCGGATCCAGTCCGACTATGGCTGGATATCGGTGCGCAACACGCCCGAGGGCCTCTACGGCGTCCGTGTCGATGGGCCGGGCGTCTGGCGGATCGAGCCCGGCGGCCGCCGGACCCGCGTCGCCGACGGCGTGACCTCGGCCTATCCCGACGACTGGACGGTCAGCCAGGGCCGGATCGTGTTCCTCACCCGCTCCGCCCGCAGCCAGGGCGAGGTCTACAGCCTGCCGCTGGGCGGCGGTCCCCGCAAGCTGCTGGGCAAGGTGGACAGGGTCTCCGGCGAGCAGGGCCTGGCGGTCGAGCCCGCCTCCGGTGCGCCGGTCTATTCACGCATCGTCATCGAGGACACCGACATTGGCCTGATGAGGCTGGTCAAGGCCGGATAGCCGTCACCCCAGCATCCGCCTCAGCGTCGCGATCTCGTCGGCTTCGCGTGCCGGCTTGTCCCAGCGGATGCGGCTGATGCGGGGAAAGCGCATGGCCACGCCGGACTTGTGGCGGGTGGAGCGCTGCAGGCCCTCGAACGCCACCTCCAGCACCAGGCCGAAGTCGCGGTCGGCGCGGACCGAGCGCACCGGGCCGAAGCGCTCGACGGTGTTGTCGCGCACGAACTTGTCCAGCTGCTTCAGCTCCTCGTCGGTGAAGCCGAAATAGGCCTTGCCGACCGGGGTCAGCTTGCCGTCGTCCCATACGCCGAAGGTGTAGTCGGAATAGTAGCTCGAGCGCTTGCCGTGGCCGCGCTGGGCGTACATCAGCACCGCGTCGACCAGGTGAGGGTCGCGCTTCCACTTGAACCAGGGACCTTTCGGCCGGCCCGCCTCATAGATGGAGTCCCAGCGCTTGAGCATCAAGCCCTCTGCGGCCTGGGGATCGCCTGGGGGCGGCGAGGCCCGGAGCGCCGCCAGCTCGTCCCACGAGGCGAAGGGCTGAAGCGGCGACAGGTCTATGCGTGTGGACTTCAGGCGTCCGACGAAGGCCTCCAGCCGCCCCCTCCGCCCGGCGAAGGGCAGATGGCGCACGTCATTGGCGCCGTCGGCCAGGATGTCGTAGGCGCGGATGCCGGCGGGGAACTCGGCGGGCCGCCGCACCTCCACGCTCTTGCGGTTCAGCCGCTGCTGCAGCTCGCCGAACGGCGCCACGCGGCCGTCGCGGATCACCAGCAGCTCGCCGTCGAGCACGCCCTCGAAGTCCAGCGCCTCGACCACGTCGGGGAAGGCCTTGGCGATGTCGTCGCCGGTGCGGCTGAACAGTCGACGCACGCCGTCCTCGCTGATGGCCTGCACCCGGATGCCGTCCCACTTCCATTCGGCGGCGTAGGCGTCCGGATCCAGCTTCTCGAAGTCGACGGCTTCGTCGATGGCCTGGGCCAGCATCACCGGCCGGAAGCGTCCAGGGTGGTCGGCCGCGGGGCGCTCGCTGCGCCCTTCCAGCCAGGCAAAGAGGTCGTCGTAGGGCGCCGCCTGCCCGTGCCACAGCTCCTCGATGTCGGAGACCGGGACCGGGCCGAGGTCGGCCAGGGCCTGCTTGGCCAAGCGGGCGGAGAGGCCGACCCGCAGGCCGCCGGTCATCAGTTTGAGCACGGCCCAGCGCCCATCGGCGTCCAGGGCGTCGAGCCATTGTTCCAGCAGGCGCGGGACCTCGGTGCGCGAGGCCGACCTCAGGGCGTCGACCACCTCCGACAGGTCGGGCTCGCGGTTGGCCCCGGGGCGTGCCGGCCATGCCAGGGCCACGGTCTCGGCGAGATCGCCCACGTAGTCGGAGGACCAGGCGAACAGGACCGGGTCCATGCGCGCCTCGACAGCCTTGCGGATCATCGCCGGCTTGGCGGCGTCGAACACCAGATCGCCAGTGAGGGCCGCCAGGGCCCAGCCGCGCTCCGGGTCAGGCTGGGTGCGCAGGAAGTCGCGCACGAGGGTCAGCTTGGCGTTGCGCGAGGCGGTGAAGGAGAGGCGGCTCAGGAGCTCGGCGAAGGCGCGCATCTGGCCCCGGGGCTAGTCCGTCTCTGGCGGACGTACGATGACGATCCGTCCGCCGTCCAGGTCGATCTGGGGCGCGTTCTCCGCGGTGAAGGCGACCAGCCAGGTTCCGCCGCGACCATCAGGCTGGATCTCCAGCAGGTCCCCGGCGCCGAAGTTGGGGACCGCCTTGACCCGCCCCAGCGGCGCGCCGTCCGGCGCCTCGGCCCTCAGCCCTATCAGGTCGGCCAGGTAGAACTCGTCCTCCTCGGCCGGCGGCAGCAGCGAACGGGGCGCGTGCAGGTCGAGCCCCTTCAGGGCGTCGGCCTGTTCCTTGGTGGCGACCTCCCTGGCCCGCGCGATCAGGCCATCCTTGAACGAACGCCCGGAAACCAGTGTGAGACCGACCGTGCCGTCCGCGCGCAGCAGCTGGCGGTAGTTGAGCAGGGTCAGGGGCGCGTCGGTATAGGCGCGGATGCGGACTTCGCCCTGCACGCCGAAGGCCCCCGACACGCGGCCGACCAGCACGAGACGATCCTGCTCCGTCATGCCGCTGCAATCGGACAAGGCCGCGCGCCGGTCAACCTGAAGACTTGTTCACTGCCCAGCTGAGCACAAAACGGATAAGAGGCGCGCTTCTGAGGCGAGGAGCGCGCATGGCGCCCGAAATCTCCGTGGTGGTCCCGGTCTACGACGAGGAAGGCAATGTCGCCGCCCTCGCTCGCGAGATCGCGCACGCTTTCGCCGGCCGTCCGCACGAGATCATCTTTGTGGACGACGCCAGCAGCGACGGGACGCGCCAGGCCCTGTTGGACCTGAAGGCGGAGCTGCCGCAGCTGAGGGTGATCGCCCACGCCCGCAACGCCGGCCAGAGCCGCGCCATCCGCACGGGCGTGCAGGCCGCGCGGACGCCGATCATCGTCACCCTCGACGGCGACGGGCAGAACGATCCGGCGGACGCCCCCCGGCTGGTGGAGCGCCTGGAGGCCGGCGGCGAGGCGCTGGGGCTGGTGGGCGGCCTGCGCCTGCGCCGGCGGGACAGCTGGTCCAAGCGCTGGGCCTCGCGCGTCGGCAACGCCATTCGCCGGCGGATCCTTCGCGACCAGACCTCCGACACCGGCTGCGGGCTCAAGGCGATCCGCCGCGAGGCGTTCCTGCGCCTGCCCTACTTCGATCACATGCACCGCTACCTGCCGGCGCTGATCCACCGCGAGGGCCTTCAGACCGCCTTCATGGAAGTGAGCCACCGGCCGCGGGGCTCGGGCCGGTCGAAATACACCAACTGGCGACGGCTGTGGGTCTCCATGGGCGACCTGATCGGGGTGGTCTGGCTGCTGCAGCGCGAACGGCCCACCGGAGGCGTGTCGGAAGCTTGAGGGTTGAGCGGGTTTGCGGGGGCGGCGAAAGGGGTCCACTCTCGAAAACGGGACACTCAGCTTCTGGGGGAGATCGCCGTGTTCGCAGCCTTTCCACTGCTGGCCTTGCCGGTGCTGCTCTACAATCTCGTGCTCTTCACCATGCGGGGCAATCTGAACACGGCCGACGCGCCGACCCAGCTCGCCAATCCGCTGTTCGTCATCCGGATGACCTCCGGAGGGGCCTGGCCGGTGACCCTGGGCGACCTGTTCCTCGGAGCGGCGCTGGTGGTGCTGTTCGTCGAGCTCCTGAAGTCGACCAACAGCCGCAACATCGCGATCATCAATCACTCACTGTCGCTGATCCTGTTCGTGGGCTGCCTGGTGGAGTTCCTGCTGCTCAAGGGCTTCGCCACCTCGGTGTTCTTCCTGATCACCCTGATGGTGCTGCTCGACGTCCTGGCCGGCTTCATCGTCACCATCGTCTCGTCGCGGCGCGATATCGACCTTCAGGGCCCAGGCGGCTGAAGACTCCGCTTCGGCGGGAAGATCAGCGCCAGGGCCGCGCGGGGATCGAACTTGCCGCTGGACAGAGCGCCCGCCCGGAAGGCGCGCTCCGAGAGCCAGAGGCTGGCCGCGGTGGCGGCGGCCAGCAGCACGGTCGTGCCGATGATCTGCCAGAGCGGCGCGCCTGACGCCGCGCGCGCCGGCATCAGGAAAGGCGTGAAGGGCGGAAACCAGGACAGGATCGCCAGGACCGGCGTGTCGGGCCGCACGATGGCCTGGCCCATGAAGACAATCGGGATGGTGATCAGCATCATCACCGGCGCCAGCAGCGTCTGGGCCTCGCGGATCGTCTCGCAGAAGGCCCCCACGGCCGTGAACAGGGCCGCGTACATCAGATAGCCGCCGACCAGATAGACGGCGAAATAGATGATCAGGCCGCGCTCCAGGATCACCGACCCGAGATCGCCCATCAGCTGCGGCGCCGTGGCCGCCAGGATCGCCCCTCCAACCGTCAGCCACACGCCCATGACCGTGGCGGTGACGCCGGCGACGCCGAGGATCTTGCCGGCCATGATCTCCCGCGCCGAGGCCGAAGCCATCAGCACCTCCAGCACCCGGCTCGACTTCTCCTCGATCACGCTGTTGAGCAGGATCCCCGCCCCGGAAATGATCATGGTCCACAACAGGAAGCCCAGGCCGAAGCCGACCACCCCCGGCAGCCGGTCGCGCAGGCCGACCTTGCCCGAGGCGTTCGGCGAATAGGCGGTGACGCGGGGCGCGGCCGTCTCGATCCTGGCGATCTCGGCGCGGGGCACGCCCGCCGCCTCCAGCCGTTCGTTGCGCATGCGCCTCTCGACCGCCCCGCGGACCAGTCCCTCGAGCGAGCGGTCGGCGACGTTTCGGCTCCAGACGTCCACCGCCACGCCGTCGGCGTCGCTGTGGATGACGGCGGCGGTGTCGATCCGCCTGGGCCCCTTGTCCATCAGCAGCGGCCTCAGCAGGCGGCCCGCCTCTTCGGCGCTGCGCGGCGTGGGGATCGGCGCGGGGACGAGGAGCGCGGCGGGTTTAAGGACGCCAGATCCGCGCGGCCGCAATGGCGTCTTCAGGGCGTCGGCGACGGCGCTGACATAGTCGCGGCCGGTCAGGTCCACCACCGCCAGGCGTGGGACCGGCGCCGAGCGCTCCACGACGCCGGGCGCCAGGAAGGCCACCGCGAAGCCCAGCGGCATGACGCACATGGACAGCCAGAAACCGACCGTGCGGATGTAGGAGAGGTATTCCCTGACAGCGATCTTGAGGGTGCGGCTCATGCGGCGCTCCGGGCCGTCAGGGTGATGAAGGCGTCGTGCAGGTTCGGCTCCTTCAGCTCGAAGCGGGTCACGTCCATGCCGCGGGCGAAGGCCGCCTGCAGCGGCTCGAGCGCCGGAGCGCCCGCCGCCAGCTGGACGGTGATCCTGACGCCGCCCTCCAGCCGCTCGCAGGTCGTGGCGCAGACGCCGGGAAGGGCGGCCGCCGCCGCCTCCGTCAGGTCGCCCTCAAGCACCAGCAGGCGCGGGGCGCTGGCCCGCGCCTCGGCGACCGTACCGTCGAACACCTTGCGGCCCCCGGCGATCAGAACGACCTGGTCGCATAGCCGCTCGGCGTGCTGCATCACATGGGTGGAGAAGACGACCGTCGCCCCGCGCCGGGCGAGCCCGCGCACCATGTCCTCCAGCGCCTGCTGGTTGACGGGATCCAGGCCTGAGAACGGCTCATCCAGCAGGACAAGCTCCGGCTCGTGGGCCAGGGCGGCCAGCAGCTGCACCTTCTGCGCCATGCCCTTGGAGAGGTGGCGGATCTGGCGGCGGGCCGCCGCGCCCAGGCCCTGCTCTTCCAGCAGCCGCAACGCCCGCCGGCGCGCCTCGGCCCGGGGCACGCCCTTCAGGTTGGCGAAGAAGGCGATGGCGTCCAGCGGCGTCATCCGGCGATAAAGGCCCCGCTCTTCCGGCAGGAAGCCGATGCGCTGGCGCAGGCGCGCCGGATCGGTCTCGCCCAGCACGTCGATGCGTCCGGAGTCTGGCGTGACCAGGCCCAGGATCATCCGCAGGGTCGTGGTCTTTCCCGCCCCGTTGGGGCCCAGGAAGCCCAGGATGCGGCCGGGCGAGGCGCTGAAGCCGAGGTCGTCGACCGCGGTGAAGGCGCCGTAGCGCTTGCACACCCCTTCCAGGACCAGGGCGTCGGTCAAGGCCTGGACCGATCAGCAGCGGCGGCGCGCACGAAATCCACGCCCTTGACGATGTGCTCGGCGAACCGTTCGCCCAGCACCGTGGCGTGGCTGGCGCCCTGGACATGATCGACGTAGCCGTGAACGGCGCCGCGGGCCGGCTCTGCCTGCGCCTCCTTCCACCCGCCGCCGGGTCCGGCGGTGATCACCGCCGTGGGCCAGGCCGGATCCAGCGGCCCCGCCTCTTCGGCCTGCCTGGCGGTGATCATCCAGTGCTTCACCTCATCGGCGGCCCAGTGGCTGTGGGCGCCGTGTGCGAAGGCCCAGCGCTTCTCGGCGGCCGCAGGTCCCTGAAGGCCTATGGAGTCGCCCATGAAGGCGAAGGGCTTCAGCATGCCAGAAGCCGCGACCCAGTCGGCCAGCTGGGCGACGTCGCCGAACCGCTGCGCGAAGCTCCGCATCGGCCCGGCCAGTGAACTGGAGGGGGTGGCCGCCTCCACCAGCACCAGCCCGGCGACCTTGTCGCGGTTGCGGGCGGCGAAGAGGTGCAAGTGCAGCCCCGCCATCGAATGGCCGGCCAGGATGTAGGGGGCAGGCACGTGGGCGGCCAGCAGCAGACACTCCAGGTCGGCGGCGATGTGCAGGCCGTCGCGCGGATTGGGGCCGGGGTCGGAGAAGCCGAGCCCCGCCCGGTCGTAAGCGCAGGACCGCACGCCTTCGGCCGTCAGGCGGCGCTGCACCGCGGCCCAGTCGGCCGAGAAGCCGAACGCGCCGGCCTCGAACAGCACTGTCGGGCCCCCGCCAGGGGGGCCTTCACAGACGAGGTGCATGCGCCGGCCGCCGCCGATATCGACCATCCGGCCGCGCAGGGGTGGATGTCCGGCCAGGGCGGTCATTGCTCCGCCGATGGCGATCGCGCCCGCCAGCGCCAGGACCGCGCCGGCCAGGAGGCCGAGGCAGCCGAGGCGCGGGCGGGCTGCACGGCCGGACTGGGGATCAGGCCGCCTGCTCAACGGCCTTGGGCTCGAACGGCTTGGGGGCGCGCGAGCCGCCCTGGCGGCTGATCATCCAGCCAGGATATTCCTCCGGCAGCTTGCTGACCTCGTCCAGCCGCGCCAGTTCCTCGTCGGTCAGCGTGAGCGAGACCGCGCCGAGGTTGTCCTCCAGCTGGGCGACGGTCTTGGCGCCGATGATCACGCTGGTGACCACCGGCCGCGACAGCAGCCACGCCAGGGCGACCCGCGCCACCGACGAGCCATGCGCGTTGGCGATCTCGCGCATCACGCCGACGATCGGCCAGGCCCGGTCGCGGTCCACCGGCGGGAAGTCGAAGGCTGTGCGCCGCGCGCCCTCTGGCTCGAGCGAGCCGGGGCCGAACTTGCCGGAGAGCAGGCCGCCGGCGAGCGGCGACCAGACCATCAGTCCGAGCTTCTCTTCCTGCATCAGCGGAACCAGCTCCCGCTCCAGGTCGCGCCCGGCGATGGTGTAGTAGGCCTGAACGGACTCGAAGCGGGCGTAGTCGCGCCGCTCGGAGACGCCCAGCGCCTTCATGATCCGCCAGGCCGCCCAGTTGGAGACGCCGACGTAGCGGACCTTGCCCTGCCGGACGCAGTCGTCCAGGGCGCGAAGGGTCTCGTCGATCGGCGTCACCGGGTCGGTGGCGTGGATCTGGTAGAGGTCGATGTGGTCGGTCTGCAGCCGCTGCAGGCTCTCGTCCACCTGATCCAGGATGTGGCCGCGCGAGGCGCCGCGGTCGTTGGGGCCCTGGCCCATGTCGCCATAGACCTTGGTGGCGACCACCACATCGGAGCGCTTGGTCCCGAGGTTCTTCAGCGCCTGGCCGACCAGCTGTTCGGAGCGGCCGGCGTGATAGACGTTGGCGGTGTCGATGAAGTTGACGCCCGCGTCCAGCGAGCGGCGCACGATGTCGTCGGC
>FTHP01000302.1_pt1 | contig 15337 bp, 12 predicted proteins | sample 1640961 | NCBI WGS metagenome assembly FTHP01 (sample SAMEA3914788, study PRJEB12502) | metagenome | biome: forest; material: soil | place: Canada | collected 2011-07-03 | depth 0.1 m
AGGACCCCGCCTGTTCGGTGTGGCTGACCCTGGCCGGCTCGACTTCGGCGGGGGGCTGCATGCACGTCTACCGCGACATGACCGCCGAGACCGCCGCAACCAACCGGAAAGCCGAGCTGCTCGCCAACGTGGTCGAGCATGTCGACATCGCCGCCTACGACGCGCGGCCGGTGATCGATTCCATGCGCAAGATGAGCTTCTCGTCACGCGACGTGGCGCGGGCGGCCGACATCCTGTCGATGGCCATCGAGGACCCCGCCTGTTCGGTGTGGCTGACCCTGGCCGGCTCGACTTCGGCGGGGGGCTGCATGCACGTCTACCGCGACATGATCCGCTACCGCATGATCGACGCCGTCGTCGCCACCGGCGCCTCGATCATCGACATGGATTTCTTCGAGGCGCTGGGCTTCAAGCACTACCAGGCCAAGAGCGACGTCGACGACCGCGACCTCAGGGCCCTCTATATCGACCGCATCTACGACACCTACATCGACGAGGAAGAGCTGCAGGCCTGCGACCACGCCATCCAGGAGGTCGCCGACGCCCTGGAGCCGCGCCCCTATTCCTCACGCGAGTTCATCCACGAGCTCGGCAAGTGGCTTGCCGCGGGAAACGCCAAGAAGCCCGGCTCGCTGATCCAGACCGCCTATGAAGAGGGCGCGCCGATCTTCTGTCCCGCCTTCACCGACTCCTCGGCAGGCTTTGGCCTGGTCAAGCACCAGGTCGAGCGCGTCAAGGCCGGCAAGTCCTACATGACCATCGACTCTGTAGCCGACTTCCGCGAGCTGACCGACGTGAAGCTGGCGGCGGGAACCACGGGCCTGTTCATGGTCGGCGGCGGGGTGCCCAAGAACTTCGCCCAGGACACCGTCGTCTGCGCCGAGATCCTCGGCCACGAGGCGGAGATGCACAAATACGCGGTCCAGATCACCGTGGCCGACGTCCGCGACGGCGCCTGCTCGTCCTCGACGCTGAAGGAGGCCTGCTCCTGGGGCAAGGTGGACGTGACCTGGGAACAGATGGTGTTCGCCGAAGCCACCACCGTCGTGCCGCTGATCGTGTCCGACGCCTACCACCGCGGCGGCTGGAAGCGCCGCGCAAAGCGCGGCTGGTCCAAGCTGTTCGCGAAGGGCTGAGGACGTGCGCGGGGGACGCGCCTGGACGGCCCTGGCGCTGGCGGCGGTCGCGCTGGCCATCGCGGGCGCCGCCTGGGCCGCCCTCACCTATCCGGAGCTGCTGAAGCGCCCGACAGCCGCGCCGACCGCCCACATCGCCTACGGCCCCGCGCCGTCGCAGTTCGTTGAGCTGTGGCTGCCGGATGGTCCCGGCCCGTTCCCTGTGGCGATCGTGATCCACGGCGGCTGCTGGCGCGCCGACCTGCCGGGGCTGGAGCTGATGAACCCCGCCGCCCAGGACCTTCGCCGGCGCGGGATCGCGGTCTGGAATGTCGAGTACCGCCGGATCGGCCAGCCGGGCGGCGGCTATCCCGGGACCTATCGCGACATCGCCACGGCCGTCGACCTGCTCCGCACGGAAGCGCCCAAGCGCCATCTGAAGCTCGACCACGTCGTCGCTATCGGCCATTCGGCGGGCGGACATCTGGCGCTATGGGCGGCAGCCCGCCGGCGGATCGGGGCCTCCAGCCCGCTCCACGCCTCTGATCCATTGCCCATCGAGGCCGTGATCAGCCTCGGCGGCTTCAGCGACCTCAAGCGCCAGCGGACGGCGATCGCTTCCCCCTGCGGCCGGGGCGCGGTCGAGGCGATGACGGGCGCGCCCTCCCCCGGCCGGCCCGACGTCTACGCCGACACCTCTCCGGCGGCGCTGCTGCCCCTGGGTGTGCGCCAGGTCCTGATCCACGGAGCGAACGACACGATCAGCCCGCCGACGCTGGAACTCAATTATCGTGAAGCGGCCGCGGCGGCGGGCGACAAGGTCGATGCGCGGACCATCGGCGAGGCCAGCCACTTCGAACTGATCGCGCCGGGCGAGCGGGCGTGGTCGACCGCAGCCGAATTGGCAAAGTCCCTGACGAAATAGGCTCAGTGGGTACGGATACGTACGGCGTTGCGGCGGGCCAAAACTCGGCGCAAGCTGCGGCCGACGCCAGAACAAAGGGGGGGCCCATGACGCGCGCATCGTTGCTCACGGTTTCAGCCATGATCGTCATTCTGTCCGCCGGCTGCGGAAAGAAGGACGTGCACACCACGGTGTCCGCCGGCCCTGGGGGATCGGTCCAGTACACGGCCAAGGGCGCCAACGGAGAGACGGCGCAGATCACCGCCGGCGGGGGCGGGCAGGTCAAGCTGCCCAGCTACCTGCCGCTCTATCCAGGCGCGGTCGTGGAGTCCTCGATGGTGGCCAGCGGCGGGGCCAACACCGGCAACCTGGTGATGTTCCACACGGCCTCCAAACCGGCGGAGGTGGTCGCCTTCTACAAGCAGAAGGCCGCCGGCGCCGGATTCGGGTCGACCTTCTCGAGCCAGTCCGGGGACAACACGATGTTCACCGCGGCCAAGGAGGGCGCCCAGGAAGGTCTGCAGGTCGTCGCCACGCCCGCCGACGGCGGCGCCTCGGTGCAGCTGACCTGGACCCAGGGCAAGAAGGGCTGAGCCTGGCGCGCGGCTTGCGCGCGTGTCCGCCCACCGCTACCTCGGGACCATGGCGTCGATCTGCGCCCATCCCCATCTGCGGACCGGTCTCAAGGGCCGGGCGCTGAAGGCCGAGCTCGAGGCCGCGGAAACCCGCTGCTCCGGGTCCGACCAGCGGCTGACCGCGCCGCGACGCCGCGTGCTGGAACTGCTGCTCGAGTCCGGCCAGCCGGTAAAGGCCTATGACCTGATCGCCGCGTTCGGCGAGCATGGCGCTCCGGCCAAGCCTCCGACGGTCTATCGCGCCCTGGGCTTCCTGGAAAAACAGGGGTTCGCTCACCGGATCGAGAGCCTCAACGCCTATGTGGTCTGCCGGCAGGGACCGGATTCCCACGCCGCGGCCTTCCTCATCTGCGACTGCTGCGGCGACACCCGGGAAATCGAGCCGGTCGGAACCGAGCGCCTCGCCGAGGTGGCCCATGCCGCGGGCTACAGGCTTTCGGTCGTGACCGTCGAGGCGCACGGCCTGTGCGCCGCCTGCGCCGCCTGACCGACCCGCTCAGGGGCGGCTGAAGTAGAAGACGTGGGGCCGGAGCGGATGCTGCCCGTCCAGCTGAGGGTGGTCGAAGTCGCGCGCGGGGTCGCGGATCAGACCGATGCGATCCATGAGCAGCCGGGAAGCGATGTTGCTGGCCGTGGTGAAGGACACGATCTCATCCAGGCCGATCCGCTCGAAGCCGTCCCGGATCGCGGCCTGTGCGGACTCGCCGCCGTAGCCCTTTCGCCACTCGGGCCGGGCGATACGCCACCCAATCTCCACTCCATCGAACGGGTAGCTCTCATGGACGGGCATGATGCCGACCGAGCCGATCAGAGCGCCATCTTCGATCCGCTCCACGGCCCAGCGGCCGTAGCCCCGGACCTGGATGGCCTCGTTGTAGCGGTCAATGGCGGCGTCGCTGCGTTCGCGGTCGAGCGGACCTCCAAGCCAGAACGCGACCTCCGGATCGGCATTGATGGCGGCAAACGGCGTGCGGTCGGAGTCTCGCCACGAGCGCAGGATCAGACGCTCGGTCTGGATCAACTGTCAGCGGTCCCGGGAGCCGCCAGCCGTCCGTAGAGGTCCGTCCTGCGGTCACGGAAGAAGCCCCAGGCGGCGCGGTGGCGTTGCAGGAAGTCGAGGTCGAACGACGCGGTGATCACGCCTTCGTCCTCGCGCCCCAGCTCGGCGACGAGATCGCCCCGGTGGTCGGCGATGAAGCTTGAGCCATAGAAGGTCTGGCCCCCCGCGCCGCCGGGCTCGAACCCGGTCCGGTTGGCCGCGATCACGGGGATGATGTTCGACACGGCGTGGCCCTGCATGGCCCGGCGCCAGGGATCGCGCGTGTCCAGCGACGTATCGTGCGGCTCCGAGCCGATGGCGGTGGGGTAGAACAGGGCCTCGGCCCCCATCAGGGCCATGGCGCGCGCGGCCTCAGGGTACCACTGGTCCCAGCAGATCCCCACGCCCAGGCGCCCGAAGCGGGTGTCCCAGACGCGGAAGCCTGTGTCGCCGGGCCGGAAATAGTACTTCTCCTGGTAGCCGGGGCCGTCCGGGATGTGGCTCTTGCGATAGACCCCCAACGGCGTCCCGTCCGCGTCGACCATCACCAGGCTGTTGTAATAGTGCGGTCCGTCCTTCTCGAAGATCGAGACGGGAATGACCACGCCGAGTTCCGCGGCCAGGGGCGCCAGGGCCGTGACGCAGGGATGCTCGCGCCAGGGCCAGGCGGTGGCGAACCAGCGCTCCTCCTGGGTCACGCAGAAGTAGGGCCCCTGGAACAGCTCGGGCGGCAGGATCACCTGGGCGCCCCGGCCGGCCGCCTCGCGCACCAGGCCCGCGACCTTGGCGATGTTGGCGGCCATGTCCTCGCCGAACGAGGCCTGCACGGCGGCGGCGGTGAGGGTGCGGGCGGTCATGCCGGCTCCTGCTGGGTGATGCAGTGGAACGAGCCGCCGCCGGTGAGGATGGCGCGCGAGGGCAGGCCGATCACCTGCCGGTCCGGGAACAGCGCCTTCAGGGCGCCCAGCGCCAGCGCGCTTGCGGTCTCGTCGTAGACCGGGGCGATCACCGCGCCGTTGGCGATGAGGAAGTTCATGTGCGAAGCCGAGATCGGGCGCCCGTCCTCGTCCTCGATCAGCCCCGGCGAGGCGATCCGGACCACCTTCAGACGCTCGCCGGCGGCGTCGGTCATGGCGATCAACGCCTGGGCGGCCGCGTCGTAGACCGCCGCGTTCGGATCGTTAGGGCCATAGGCGACGGGGCAGGCCACGACGCCGGGCGCCACGAAGCGGGCCAGATTGTCCACGTGGCCGTCGGTGTGGTCGGCCAACAGTCCGTCGCCCAGCCACAGCACCTTCCTGGCGCCCAGCGACTGGCGCAGCGCCGCCTCTGCGTCGGCCTCGGTCCAGCCGGGATTGCGGTTGGGATTCAGCACGCACTGGCGCGTGGTCAGCACCGAGCCTTGCCCGTCATGATCGAGCGCGCCTCCTTCCAGCACGAAGTCGTGGGCTTCGAGGCGCTCGCCGGCGGCGCGGGCGATCTGCCACGCGACCGTGTCGTCGCCCTCCAACACATACTTGCCGCCCCAGCCGTTGACGCGGAACGCCGCCGCGACGACAGCGCCGTCGTCCCGCGCGAAGATCGGGCCGGTGTCCCTCAACCAGATGTCGCCGAACTCGGCCGGGACGAACTCCACGCCGGCAACTTCGGCCAACAACGTCCGAGCCGCCCCCTCCGCTTCGGCGCTGACCATCAGGCGCACCCGCTCGCGTCCCGGACCGGCCAGGGCGCGGGCCAGCGCCGCGACCTCCCGCCGGGCGGGCTCCAGGTCCTCGCGCCACAGCTCCTCGTGGCTCGGGAAGCCCAGCCACATCGCGCGGTGCGGCGACCACTCTGCGGGGACTATCAAGGTCATCCGTCGATCATCATGCTCAAGGCGGGCGAGTTGGGGCGCTGCGCGGTCCCGATCAAGCCCTTTCCTCGAACATAGCAGGCGGAAGCCCTGCCCGCGGCAGGTTCAGAAGTCGAACTCGAAACCAACCTTCATCTGCCAGACCGAGGCCTTGTCGGTGGTGGTCGGCACGCGCGTGTTCAAGGCGTCGTACTGGTAGAAGTTGCCCGTCCCGGCCAGGCAGCCCGCCCCCGTGTTCTGGCAGTTGCGCGCCTGCACCGCCGAATAGAAGTAGGGGAAGCTGATCTGCTGCACGACGCCCCAGTTGTTGTTCAGCAGGTTCGGCAGGTCGATGATGTCCAGGTAGAACCGGCCCTTGGCCCCGCGCGGGAAGAAGCCGGGAACCTCCTGGCTGATCCTGATGTCCGCCGTCGTCTGTGGCCGGGAGGTGAAGACGTTCCGGGGCGAAATCTGGCCGGCGTACTTGATCAGCCTGCTGTCCTTGAGGAACTGGTTGAACTTCACGACGTCGAAGGTGGCCCCGTACTTGACGATCGGGTCACTGGCCGCCGTCACATTGCCCGTGCTGTCGGCCTTGGGGATGTACAGCAGCTGGCGGTCGCGGGTGGCGAAGACGCCGGACTCTCCGAACATCTGGTCGGCGGCGGTGCTGCTGCTGGCCAATGAGTCGAAGGTGTAGCTGAACGGCAGGCCCGCACGGCGCTGGGCGTAGAGACGGACGTCGGTGAACAGATCGCCGATGAAGGCGTGGCGGTACTCCGCCATCAGCTTGAACTGCCAGCGGATCTGGTAGTTGGAGACGCCCGGGTCGAGGTTGTTCGGATCGCTGATGGCGACCTGGCCGTAATTGGAAGCCGCCACCGAGCTGGTGCCCGGGTTGACGTCGGTGATGTGCTGGCCGGCATAGGTGAAGTCGAACTGCAGCCCGTCCAGCGGGCCGGAGCTCCACGCCTTGCCGATGCCGAACGCCCAGGCCGCGCCGCCGCCCTCGCGGGCGTTGGTGAGCACGAGGTCATAGCCGCTGGTGCGCGGTCCCGTGGTGAAGCGGGCGGGGTTAAAGCGGGGACGGCCGTCGGGCGCCGGAGTCGCCAGCACGTTCTGCGCCGCCCACAGGTCCTTCCAGACCACCGCCTGGCTGACGCTGGAGTAGATCAGATCGCCGTGGGCGTTCCAGCCTTCCCCGATCCAGGGCCTGAACTGGTCGCCGCCCCATGGCAGCTCGAAGAACTTCTGGACGTGCAGCGAGACCTTCCAGGTCGCCGGGATCTTGAAGTGGGGATCCAGCGCGTTGGCGATGCCGTTGTTGGTCACGGCGGTGGCCGTATTGGCTGCCTTGGCGTCCGCGCCCACGTTGAAGCCGTCCACGTTGAGCAGGGACAGCGGGCACAGGCCGGTCGGCCGGCAGGTCACCGAGCCCAGCAGGTTACCGGTGTTGCTGTAGTCGTTGGAGACCCACACATTCGGCGAACCGCCCGAGTAGAGGCCGACGCCGCCCGAGACCAGCACCGTCGGGTCCGGCTGCCAGTTGAAGCCGAACCGCGGCATCAGGATGTTCTTGCCGCTGAGCGTGGCGGTGTTCGAGAAGCCGTACTGGGCCAGGAAGCGCGGATTTAACGCGGGACTGACGTCCTGCTCATAGAGCTCGTCGCGCAGGCCGATGCGGATGGTCAGCTCCGGCGTCGGGCGCAGCTCATCCTGGATGTAGAAGGTGTTGAGGATGTTCGACCAGCTCGCCGCCCCGTCCGCCTTGGTGTTGTCGGCGGCGTTGGCGTAGCCGAGGCTGCAGGCGGTCTTGCTGGCCAGGTTGGCGAGACCGTCCTTGGCCCCGCAGCTGGAGTCGAACACGTATTCGCCGTTACCCTGCTGCACGAACTCGTTGAACACGTCGAGCCACTCACGCTCGTAGCCGGCCGTGAACACGTGCATGCCGGTCGTGTACTTGGCCCTGTATTTGAACAGCTGGTCGGTGTTCCTCAGCACGTTGCCGTGGCTGGAGATGTCGGGTCCGGCGATGATCTTGGCGCCGGACGGCAGGGTTATGTCGAACTGGGCGAAGTCGTCGCCGGCCAGGGGTGAACGGACCTGGTCCACCTGCTTGTGCGAATAGTAGAGCTCGGTGGAGAAGTCGTCGGTCCAGTGCGAGAACACCGAGCCGGTGAACGCCTCGAGCGTCTGGTTCAGATTGTACCAGTGCGAACCCAGCTCCAGCACGGGCGAGGTGGTGCTGGTCGAATTGGCCGTGCCGCCGCCCCCGCCGCTGAAGGTCGTCGCGCCGCTGGTCCGCTGGTACTCGAACACGGCGCGATGCCGGTCGGTCAGGTTGACGTCGAGCTTGCCGAACCACTTGGTGTCGGTCTGCTGGCCGCCCACCTCGCTCCAGTCCAGCGGATCGAACTTGTAGTTGGTCTTCAGGATGTTGCGGACGTTGTCGACGTCGGCCTGGGTGACCTTGGGGACCAGGTTGGTAGCGTTGCTGTCCGACGGACCGAACACCGGGGAGTTGGCCCCGAAGCCCGTGTAGCGCTCGTAGCCGCCGAAGACGAAGATCCGGTCCTTCCAGATCGGCCCGCCCAGCGTCGCGCCATAGGTGACGTCGCGGAACTTGGCGATCGGCCGGCCCAGCACGGCGCCGCCCGCCAGATGGTCGTCGTCGTATTCGACGTAGCCCGAGCCATGGATCGTGTTGGTTCCGGACTTGGTGACGATGTTCAGGATCCCGCCCTGGAACGAGCCGTACTCGACGTCTTCCGGCGCGATCTCGAGGTTGCTCGACTGGACCACGCCCAGCGAGATCGGCGATCGCTGGGTGGGATAGCCGTTGGCGTTCAGGCCGAAGTCGTCGGCCTGTTTGACCCCGTCGACGTAGACCGTGTTGAAGCGGTTGTTGGAGCCCGCCACGATCATGGCGTTCTGGTTGGTCGGGTCCAGTGTGACGAAGGGCGAGGCCCGGGCCAGGTCGCGCAGGTCGCGGCTGAAGGTGGGCAGGGTCTGGATGTCGAGGCTGCTGAACGCCACGCGCGGCCCCGTCTGGACCTGGGCGACCTTGGCCGCCGCCGCGGTCACGATGATCTCCGAGACCGGGGAGGCCAGGCTCAGGTCGAGGTTGTAGGGCGCGCCGGGATCGATCGAGTCGATCCGCAACGCCTTGGTCCCGGCGCTGGACGTGACCGTGACCGTGTAGGGACCGCCGGTGCGCAGGTTCTCGGCGTCATAGACCCCGCCCGACCGGGTCGTCGTGGTGCTGCTGGTGCCCGACGGGACGTGGGTGACCGTGACCGTCGCGCCATCCAGGGGCTTGCCGTCGGCCCCGGTGATGCGGCCGTGCATCGAGCCCGTTGTCTCCTGCGCCAGGGCCCCCGCCCCGATGCCGAGAACGAGCGCGGCCGCGCCTGCGGCCAGCGTGAACTTGAGAGCCATCGATGTCCCCTGTCGCCGGGCCGCACTCCGGCGGCCGCCCGCTCAAGGCCTTACCGGCCGCATCGGACGCCCGCGTGACGTGTGGACAACGCCCCGGTGAAACGACCGCGAACCCTTGATGACAGCAAGGCGCGCATCGGCGCCGGGCGCCCTCCCGGCAGGCGCCGGCAAGGCCCGGCGCTTTACTTCCCGTGGTTCCCCCTTCAGGGAACGCCTGCATGAGCCGGCAAGCCGAGACGCAACCTAGCCCGCCGGGCCTGACCTCATCGGCCGCCTGGCGCACCGTCCTGGTCCTGGCGGGGGCGCTCACCGCGCTCCGCCTCGCCGCCCTGTTCCTGACTCCGCTGGAGCTCTATCCCGACGAGGCCCAGTACTGGCTGTGGTCGCGCACGCTGGACTGGGGCTATGTCTCCAAGCCGCCGATGATCGCCTGGCTGATCGCGGCGACCACCCGGATCGGCGGCGACGGCGAACCGTGGGTGCGACTGGCCGCGCCGCTGATCCACGCGGGCGCGATGCTGGCGCTCTTTCCGGTTGGCCGCAGACTCTATGGTCCGACGGTCGGTCTCGTGGCCGCGGCGCTCTACGGCCTGATGCCGGCGGTGCAGGTCTCGGCCCTGTTCATCGCCACCGACGCCCCGCTGATGCTGTTTCTGGCCCTGGCGCTGTGGGCCTATGTGGCCCTCCTGCAGACGGTCCGTTCGCGCGATCGGGCGAGGATGGCGGCCGGCGTGGGCTTCTGCATCGGCCTGGCCTTCCTGGCCAAGCAGGCGGCGATCTACTTCCTGCTGGGCGTCGCGCTGCATGTGCTGGTCGACCCGTCGGCCCGCCGCGTCTGGGGTGGCTGGGCCTGGGTCGCGGCCCTGGCCGCGCTGGCGCTGGCCCTGGCCCCCAATCTCGCCTGGCAGGCCACGCACGGCTTCGCCACCTTCGCCCATACCGCCCAGGTCAACGCCGGCTGGAACCCCGGCCAGCTGTTCCATCCCGGCAAGCTGGCCGAATTCCTGATCGGACAGCTCGGCGTCATGGGACCCATCCCCTTCGCGGTGCTGCTGATCGGAGGCGTGGCCCTGGCGGCGCGAAAGTCGCTGGCGTCCCCGGACCGGATGCTGCTGTGCTTCGCGCTGCCGCCGCTGGTCCTGGTCTCGATCCAGGCCCTGGTCTCCCACGCCCACGCCCACTGGGCCGCGGCCGGATACCTGGCCGGCGTCGTGCTCGTTGCGGCCTGGCTCGAGCGCTGGCGGGCCAGGGGTTGGACCGTCGCCGCCATCACCACCCAGGGCGTCATCGCGGCCCTGCTGCTGCTAGCCGTCTGCCTGCCCTCGCTCGTCGACTCCGCAGGCCTCGGACGCCGTCTCGCCCGCCAGCGCGGCTGGTCGCAGACCGCCATGATCGTCACCGGGGCCGCCAACGCCAGCCAGCCCTCCGCCGTCGCGGTGGAGGACCGCTATCTGTTCAATGAACTGGCCTATTACGGCCGCGGCTACTTCGACGGCGCCGGCGCGGCCCGGCTGCGCATTCGGCCCGCCCCCGTCCAGGCCCTGAACGAAGCCGAGCTGTCCGCCCCGCTCCAGCCCGGCGAGGCTGGCCGGGTGCTGATCGCCGAGACGGCCGGCCTGCCACCCTCGCCCCGGCTGCCCGGCGACTTCAGCATGATCCAGCCGCTCAGCGGCCGGACCCTCGCCCTGGGCGGCCGCAAGACGCGCCAGGTGCAGCTCTGGCTGGGAACGGGATACCGTCCGACCACCGGGCCGGTTCGCTAATCCAGCGTCGTCCGGTAGCGCAGGATGGCCAGGGTCGAGACGATGAGTACGATCAGTCCGAGTGCGCCCATACTCGGCCACATCTCGGCGAAGCCGTGGCCCTTGAGCAGGGCGCCGCGGACGATCCTCAGGAAGTGGGTCACCGGGATGGCCGTGCCGATCGCCTGGGCCCAGCCCGGCATGCCACTGAACGGGAACATGAACCCCGACAAAAGGATCGAGGGCATGATGTAGAACACCGACAGCTGCATGGCCTGACGCTGGTTGGTGGCGACGGTCGAAACCAGGAAGCCCAGCGCCAGGCTGCCCAGGATGAACAGCAGGATGCCCACCGCCAGCGCGCCCCAGCCGCCGAGCATGGGCACATCGAACAGGCCGCGCGCCAGGGTGAGGATCACAGCCGCCTGCACCAGGCCGACAGCCACATAGGGGGCGAGCTTGCCAACCATCACCTCCAGCGGCCGCACCGGCGTGGCCAGCAGGCTCTCCATGGTGCCCCGCTCGACCTCGCGCGTGACGCCCAGCGCCGTCATCATCACCAGGGTCATGGACAGCACCACGCCCAGCAGGCCGGGAACGATGTTGTAGGCGGACAGCCCTTCCGGATTGAACCGGCGGTGCACGATCACCTGGAACGGCGGCTCGCCCGCGAGCTGGGCGGCCAGCGCGCCCTTGAGGTCGTGGGCCAGGGCCAGGCTCGGCAGTTGGGACAGTGCGGTGACGGCGCCGCCGGTGGCGGTCGGATCGGCGGCGTCGGCCTCCACCAGGATCTGGGGATTGTCGCGGCGGATCACCCGGCGGGTGAAGTCGGCGGGGATGGTGACGGTGAACTGGGCCTTGCCGGTGGCCATCATGCGGTCCAGCTCGGCGGAGGTGCGGGCGACGCCGGTGATGTCGAAGTAGCCGGTGGTCCTCAGCGCCTCCAGGATCGAGCGGGAGAAGGCGCCGTCGTCCTGCACCAGCACGGCCGTGGGCAGATGCTTGGGGTCGGAGTTGATGGCGTAGCCGAAAAGCAGCAGCTGGATCACCGGGAAGCCCAGCATCATGGCGAAAGTGATGCGGTCGCGCCGCATCTGGGTGAACTCCTTGGCCAGCACCGCCCAGGCCCGCTCGAACGAGAAGCCGCTCATTGGTAGTTGTCCTGGGCCGAGCCCATCAGCCGGATGAATACGTCCTCCAGCGTCGGCTCGACCTCGCTCCAGCGGAACGGCTCGCGCCGGTAAGGAGCGATGGCGGCCTCGAGCGCCGCGCGGTCGGCGCCGCTGACCATGATGTCCCGTCCGAGGGCGGTGGCGGCCAGGACGCCCGGCTTGCCGGTCAGCGCCTCGACCAGCTTGTCCGCCTCCGGCCCCTCTCCGCGGAAGGCGATCAGGCCCGAACGCCGTGTGACATCCTCGGTCGTGCCGCGGGCCACCAGCTTGCCATAGACGATGTAGGCGATGTCGTGGCAGCGCTCGGCCTCGTCCATGTAGTGGGTGGACACCAATACAGTCAGCCCGCGTTGCGACAGGATGTGGATGTGATCCCAGAACTCGCGGCGCGCCTTGGGATCGACGCCGGCGGTTGGCTCGTCCAGCAGCAGCAGCTGGGGTTCGTGCAGCGTGCAGGCGGCCAGCGCCAGGCGTTGCTTCCAGCCGCCCGAAAGCGCGCCCGCCAGCTGGTCCTTGCGGTTGGTCAGGCCGAGGTCCTCCAGCGCCTCGGCCACCCGCTCGCGGCGGCGGTCCATGCCGTAGACCTGGGCGACGAAGGCAAGGTTCTCGCGGATGGTCAGGTCCTCGTAGAGCGAGAACCGCTGGGTCATGTAGCCGGTGCGCCGCTTGATCGCCTCGCCGTTGGTCCGGAAGTCCAGGCCCAGCACCTCGCCCTCACCGGAGTCCGGGGTCAAGAGGCCGCAGAGCATCCTCAGCGTGGTGGTCTTGCCCGAGCCGTTGGGGCCGAGGAAGCCAGCGATCCGCCCCTCCTCGACCTGGATGGCGACGTCCTGCACCACATGCCGGTCGCCGAAGCTCTTGTTGAGGCCGCGCACGTCGATGGCGAAGCTCATGGCCGGCTCCGGCCGGTTCCCGGCAGGGGCGTCACGTCCACGGGCAGGCCGGGGGTCAGGGCGGCGGCGTTCACCGGAACCGCCTCGACCAGGAACACCAGCTTGTCGCGGCTGCCGCGGCTGTAGATCACCGGCGGGGTGAACTCGGCGCGGGGGCTGACGTAGCTGATGGTGGCGGCAAGGTCCTTGCGGCAGCTGTCGCAGGCGAAGCGGACCGTGCGGCCGGGCCGGTAGAGCTGGACGTCCGCTTCCGGAACGAAGAAGCGCAGCGTGACCTTGTCGTCGGGCAGCAGGCTGACCACCGGCTGGTTCGGGCCGGCCCATTCGCCGCGCTGATAGAGCACGTCCTCGATGCGCCCCGCCGCTGGGGCCCGCTGGGCCAGCTGACCCAGCCTGACGCCGGCCTCGCGGACCCCGCCTTCGGCCTGGCCGGCGGCGGCCCGGGCCGCGGTGGCCTGCACGGTCGCGGCGGCGGCGGCATCCTCGGCCGCCCGCAGCTGGGCGGCGGCGTTGGCCGCGGCGGCGCGCGCCTGATCGACTTGCTGGGCGGCCACGGCCTGGGGATTGGCCCGTTGCAGGCCCACCAGCCGGTCCATGTCGCGGCGGGCGTTGTCCTCGACGCTTCGGGCCGCCGCAACGGAGGACTGGGCCTGACGGGCCTGCGCCTCGGCCGCGGAGATCTGGGCGCGGGTCTGGTCGAGCCGGGCGGCGGCCTGGGCGTGCTGGGCGGAAAACGTGGCCTGGTCCATGGAGAACAGCGGCGCGCCCGCCGCCACCCTCTGGCCCTTGACCACATAGACCGCCCCCACCGGGCCCGCCGCCGGCGCGGAAAGGTAGAGGTCGTCGCCCTCCACATAGCCGGACAGCACCGCCGTATCCTCGGCCCGGGGCGCCCAGGCGCGCCAGGCGAAGTAGCCCGCCGCCAGCAGCACCACGATGACGACTGCCAGCCTCAGTTGCGGCTTCATCGCTTGTCCCCTTGAAGGTCTTCCTGGCGCCAGCCACCGCCGAGGGCCTTGTAGAGCCCGACGACGTCCTGCGAGCGGGCCGCCTCGGCGTCGGCCAGCTGGTCCTCGTCGGCGATCACGGCCTGCTGTGCGGCCAGGACGGGCGAATAGGCAGTGACGCCGGAACCATACTGCGCCCGGGCGAGCCCCTCGGCCCCGCGGGCTTCCTCCAGGGCGGCCGCCAGCGAGCCGCGCCTGGCCTCGTCGGCCTGATAGAGCGACAGGGAATTCTCGACATCCATAAGGCCCGTGAGCACGGCCTTGCGGTAGGCGAGCAGGGCCACGGCCTGGCGGGCGTTGGCCCCGGCGAGCTGGGCCTTCAGCCGGCCGCCATCGAAGATCGGCCAGAGCAGGCCCGCGCTGAGGGTGTAGTTGCGGCTGCCCCAGTCGATCAGGCTCGACAGGGCGGTGGAGACCAGGCTCGGCTGCGCCGACAGGGTGATCTTCGGATAGAGGTCGGCGGCGGCGACGCCAACGTCACCCGCGGCGGCCGCCACTTCGCGCTCTGCTCTGCGGATGTCCGGCCTGCGCCGCAGCAGGTCGGACGGCAGTCCGGGCGGCGGCGCCGGGGGAGGCGCGGGCGCGGCGGCCACGGGCGTGAGGGTCGCGACCAGGGACTCGGGCGGCTCGCCGACCAGCACGCCCAGGGCGTGGATCTCGGCGCGGATCCTGGCCTCGAGGGGGTAGGCCCTGGCCTCGGCGGCGTCGACCAGGGCCTGCTGCTGGCTGACGTCCAGGTGGCTGATCAGGCCGGCGTCGGCGCGGGAGGTGACGATCGAAAGCAGCTCGCGCTGCCGCGACAGCTCGCGCCAGGCGATGGCCTCGCGCTGCTGCAGCGAGCGGAGCGTCAGGTAGTGGGCGGCGGTCTCGGCGGCCAGGGCGACCTGCAGGTCCCGCCGGCTCCACTCGGCGGCCTCCCGGCGGGCCGTGGCGGCCTTGAGACCGCTGCGCGCGCCTCCGAACAGATCCAGCTCCCAGGAGGCGTCCAGGCCGAGCCGGAAGCTGTTGAACTCGCTGCCGGGAATGCCGAACGGCGATGGCGTACGTCCGCCGCCCTGGCCGGCGCCTGGCGGCAGGGGAATGGCGTGCTCGCTGATGCGGTTGCGGCTGGCCGAGGAGTCGACCTGCGCCGAGGGAAGTCGGCGCGCGCCGGCGATGATCTCCTGCTGGCGCGCCTCTTCGATGCGGGCCGCCGTCTGCTGCAGATCGAAGTTGCCGCGAAGGGCCCGGCTGACCAGATCGTCCAGGATCGGGTCGTGGAATCCGGTCCACCAGGCCGCCAGATCGGCCGGGGCGCCCGCCGCCCCAGTCTCGGCCTCGGCGAAGCTCGCCGGGGTGTCGGAGGGGAGCGTCGGCGGTTGCAGGTTGGCGCAAGCGCAGAGGCCTGCCGCCAACGCGGCCGCGATCAGCGTCCTGGCCGGGGTCATGACCTTCCCTCCGCGGGAACCAGCATGCCGTGAAGCACCGTGCGGGCGTGCTGTTCGGCGAGGCGCGCCACGTCGATGGGCTCGGCGCCCACCGGGACGAACACCTCGCGCCAGATGAAGCCCGCGACCATCGG
>FTHP01000953.1_pt1 | contig 14498 bp, 17 predicted proteins | sample 1640961 | NCBI WGS metagenome assembly FTHP01 (sample SAMEA3914788, study PRJEB12502) | metagenome | biome: forest; material: soil | place: Canada | collected 2011-07-03 | depth 0.1 m
GCCGCTGCGGTTCGAGATCGCCAGCCGGGGCGCGGCCGAGGTGGCGCTGGGGGACGTGCACCTGCATTTCGACGAGATCCCCCTGCACCTGCGGATCCCCTTCCTGCGGCGGCGGGTGCTGGCCGGCTCGGTCGGCCCGTTCGGAGTCCGCATGAGGCCGCTTGAGGCGCGGATCGTTGCGCTGGATGCAGAGACGCGCGGCGTGATCGGGGCAGATGAGGCCGGCGTCGATATGCGCCTGGAGGGCGCCTGCCGGGCGACCCTCGAGATCCTCGAGGATCGCGAGGGGGACGAGGAGGCCGAATGATGCAGGCTCATCGCCATCACCGGCCGGGACGTCAGCGCGGCGGCGTGACCGATGTCTACCACCAGATCGTCTGCCGCCATCAGGTGGAGATCGAGGTCTGGCCGCCACGCGCCGAGGTCCACTTCATCGACGACTGGACCGCCAATCCCGCCACCACCCAGGTCCGCTTCGAGGCCCAGGTCTACAACTCCTCGCAAGGGTTCACCTGGGACGTGCGCGGCATCGACGGGGGCCCGGGGCAGGGGATGATCGACGCTGGCGGCCTCTATCGCGCCCCGCCGCAGGTGGGGATCGCCAGCGGGACCACCGAGCTGGTGGTGGCGACGGCGCGCGAGGACCCTCTGCGCAAGGCGTTCGCCTGGGTCACCCTGGTCGGCGTGGGCCTGAAGCCCGCCAAGCCGGCGGAAGTGGCGATCTGGCCTCCGCGCGTGACGCTCTACTACCAGCAGGGCGCGGCCAACCGCTTCATCAGCGACTGCAACAAGCAGTGCGAGTTCAGCGCCTCGGTCTACGACAGCGGCGCCCCCATCGAATGGCTGGTGGACGGTGCGCCGCAGGGCGTGATCGGGCCCTGGTTCCTCTATCGCACGCCCCCGATTGGCGCGGGGGCGGAGGTCACCGTCACGGCCCAGTTGCAGGGCCAGGCTGCGTTCGCGGACGCCAAGGTCTCGCAATTCAACTTCGACTGGCCGGGCGTCTAGGGCGCCCCGCAGCCGACTCCGGAGAGCTGGAATGGAAGTCGATCTCCACTTCAAGGACACGCTCAGCGTCAACCCGCTGACGCTCACGCCGGTGACGCTCACTCCCGTGACCGTCACGCCCATCAGCGTGCATCTGAAGGAGCTCAACCAGATCGCGCCGCTGCTGGTGGAGTCGCTGCGGGTGGATCATGTGCGCCACATCGATCCGCTGCGGGTCGAGCAGCTGGACATCACCGCCCTGCCGACGGTGAACCTCACCATGAGCCAGCTGCCGGCGCTGGACATCAACGTCCGGCGGGTGCCGCCCGTGGCCATCGCCATCCAGCAGCGGTTCGAGATGTGCTCGGACTACGACATGACCATCCGCCTGCTCGGCCTGCCGCTGGCGCGCATCGCCCTCAGCGGCCGCACCACCATCACGCCGAAGGACTGCGCCCGGCGCGAGCAGTGGAGCAGCCATGAGCGCAGCTTCCCGGACGTGGCCGCGGCCGGCAATCCCGCGATCCCCAGCCGCGCCATAGAGACCTGCGTGCAGACGGTCAGCCGCCGTCCGCCGTCCCCGCCGCGCCGGCATGGGATCAATCCCGGCGCGCCGCGCTTCGGCGTCTCGCTGCAGGGCGGGCCGCCAGCGCCGGCGACCCAGAGCGGCGTCAATGGAGGATAGGATGAACGGTCATCATCAATCGCGGCTGGTGGAGCTGGGCCAGAACCTCGCCGCCCTCGTGGAGGTGGGGGGCGCGGTCGCGCTGACCCTCGGCGCCGCTGGCCTGGCCGTGTCCGGCAGAGTGATCGGCGCTCCCTTCCGTGAGCCCCGCAAGGCCTGTGGATGCGGCTGCGTCAGGCATCACTATCGCTGCTGCTACGAGCCGCCGGTCTACGGCTGCGGAGGCTGACATGGCGGTCGAGACGCCCTCAAGGAACGGAAACGACGGCGCGTCGGGCCCGGCGGCCTTCCCCGATCCGCCCCTCGCCGGCTCCGGTGTCGAGCTGCGCGAACGGCTGGACCAGGTGGGCGTCATCCTCGCCAAAGGCCTGGATCTGGCGGAGGCCGGCGTCGGCCTGGGCATGACCATCCTCAACCGGGTCAGCTTCGCCGCCCAGCAGAAGCTCCGCGAAGGCCTGGAGGCCGCGGCGCAGCCGCAGCCCGACGCGCCCGACGCCGCCGCCGATCCGGCCGGGGTCCCGGTCGGCGATTCCGACCAGCCCTTCAGCCTCACCAACCGCCTGCCCCTCACACCGGGAGGTGAGGTGACGATCTCCTTCTCGGTGAACAACGACTCGATGACCGAGGCCAGGAAGGTGGCGTTCGGGGTGCAGGGCTTCGCCGGCGACAGCCGCCGGGCTGCGCTGGACGCCTCGGTCTTCAGCATCAAGCCGCCATCCAAGGCCATCGCGCCCGTCGATTTCGAGAAGTTTGTCCTGAAGGGCGTCGTGCCCGAGACCCTGCCGCCCGACGTCTACCGCGGCGTCGTGGTGGTGCACTCGGACAAGGACCTCTTCATCCCCGTCGTCCTGGTGGTGACCCCCACCTTGAGGTGAGCATGCTCTACGACGTCATCGTGGTTGGGGCCGGCCCCGGCGGAAGCAGCGCCGCGACCTTCCTTGCGCGCGAGGGCGCCAGGGTGCTGCTGCTCGACAAGTCGGCCTTCCCCCGCGACAAGGTCTGCGGCGACGGGCTCACGCCCCAGGCCGTCTATTGGCTGGACCGGCTTGGCTGCGCGGACGAGGTGCTCGCCCACACCAAGGGCTGCATCAAGAGCGCCGACATCGTCATCAACGGCGAGCGGGTGCTGACCGGGGGCTATCCGGCCGACACCGTCTATCCGGACTTCGCTATCCTGCTGGACCGGCGCCGCCTCGACAACATCCTCCTGGAACACGCCGTCGCCTGCGGGGCCGAGTTCCACGACCAGGCCCTGGTCCGCGATGTCGAGGTGAGCGGCGAGCATGTGCGGGTGCTGGCCGAGCGCGACGGTGAGCCGGTCGAGCACCTGGGCCGCATCGTCATCGGCGCCGACGGGGTGAGCTCCGCCGTCTCCCGCGCGATCGGCAACAGCCTGAAGGACGGGGTGCTGGCGGTCTCCCTGCGCGCCTACTTCCGGGACGCCCGCTGCGACGGGGCCCAGATGAAGGTCTACTTCGACCGGGACTACTTCCCCGGCTACGGCTGGCTGTTCGTCGACGACGAGGGGTTCGCCAACATCGGGCTGGGCTGCCTCAAGGACAAGCGCTTCCCGATGCGCCACAACCTGGGCGCCAGCTTTCGCCGCTTCATCGCCGAGGATCTCGCCGACGTGCTCGGCGAGGCGACGCAGTGCGGGCCGACGTCCGGAGGCTCGTCGGGTTTTTTCCGGCCCAAGGCCATCGCCGCTGAGCGGGTGATGCTGATCGGCGACGCGGCCAACCAGATCGACCCGCTGAACGGCGGGGGCATCCACAAGGCGATGGAGAGCGCCTGGTGCGCGTCCGAGGCCTGCCGGATGGCCCTGGCGGAGGGCGATTTCTCGCTGGCCTCGATGCGGCGCTACGAGGCGATGTGGAGCCGCCAGTGGGAAGCGGACTGGCGGACGGCCGAGTTGTTCATGTCGATCGCCCGAAACCCCAGCCTGGCCGACTTCAGCCTCTTCGCGCTGAGGCACATGGGCCGGCTGACCATGGCCGACCCTCGGTTCCGTGACTTCACCGGCGGCATCTTCAGCGGGCTGGTCTCGCAGGATGTCTGGCTGACGCCGCGGGCGCTGTACCATGCCCTGCCCAAGGACCCCGGCGCCTGGCTGGATCTGCTTCGGGCCAGCGGCCAGGAGGTCGGCGGCGGCATCGGCGCTGGGACCGCGAACCTCGCGTGGGGCTATCTCGCCAACGCGGCGCGGGCGGCGGCCGGCATGGCCCGCGACCCGATCGCCAACATGGACTGGGGCCTGGAGCTGACGGGCAAGGCGGCCTGGCTGGCGCAGCGGCGGCTCGGCGGCGGACGCCAAGCGGAAGGCGGGCTGCCCAGATGATCCACGATGTCATCGTCGTGGGCGCGGGGGCGGGCGGATCCAGCGCGGCCAGCCTGCTGGCGCGCCAGGGCGTCGACGTCCTGTTGCTCGACAAGTCCACGGCGGCGCGCGACACGGTCCGCTGCGACGGCCTGATGCCGCAGGCGGTCTATTGGCTCGACCGGCTGGGCTGTGCCGCCGAGGTGCTGGCCGAGGCGCGGGGCTGCATCAAGGCTTGCGACCTCTATCTCGACGGCCGCCATCTGCTCACGGGCCGCTTCCCCGACGACACCCTCTATCCTGACTTCGCACTGCTGGTGCTTCGCCGGAGGTTCGACGAGATCCTGCGCCGCCATGCCCTTGCCAGCGGAGCGCGCTGGCAGGGCAGGACCCTGGTCCGGGGCCTGGAGCGCGAAGACGGCCTGGTGCGCGTGATCGCCGAGACCGATGGCCGGTCCGCCGAATATCAGGGCCGCATCGTGATCGGGGCCGACGGCGCCAGCTCCGCCGTCTCGCGAGCGATCGGCAACGACCTCAAGGACGGCGTGCTGGGCCTGTCGGTGCGGACCACCTACGCCGATGTGAACTGCGACCCCGGGATCCGCGTCTACTTCAACCGCGACTACTTCCCCAGCTACGGCTGGATGTTCATCGACGAGCACCGGACCGCCTGCGTCGGCGTCGGCTGCGCGGTCGACCCGAAGTTTCCGCCCGCCGACAACCTCGGCCCGGCCCTCCGCCAGTTCACCGACACCGACCTCAGGGAGACCCTGGCGGGCGCCCAGCGGATCGGTCCCTTCTCCGGCGGCATCGCCGGGCACTATCGGCCCGAAGCGATCACCGCCGACGGCGTGATCCTGATCGGCGATGCTGCCAACCAGGCCGATCCGCTCAATCGCGGGGGCATCCACACGGCCATCGAGAGCGCCTTCTACGCCGTGGAGGCCTGCCGGCATGCCTTGGCGGCCGGCGATTTCTCCCGCGCGGCGCTGTACCGCTACGAGGCGCTCTGGAGCACGCACAGCGAACCTGACTGGCGCACCTCCGAGATTTTCATGTCACTCGCCAAGAACCCGGGCCTCAAGGATCTGGCGCTGTTCCTGCTCCGGCAGGTGGGAAGCCTCGGCTCCGCCGCCCCAGGGTTCGGCGGTTTCGCGAGCGGCGTCTTCAGCGGCGTGGTCCCGCAGGACAGCTGGCTGAATGTTCGGGCCCTCTGGCAGGCGGTTCCCAAGGATCCCGCCGCATGGACGGCTCTGCTGCGCGACAACAGCCCCGACAAGCGCAGCGCCCTGGCCGGTTCGGCGCGGCTGGCGGCCGGCGCGATCGCCAGCGCGGCCCGCAGCGGCGCCGGGCTGGCGCGCAACCCGGGCGCCACGCTCGACTGGGGCCTGGAGGTGCTGACCAAGGCCTGCACCCTCGCCAACCATCGCCTCGCCGGATCTCGCGCGACGGCGTCCCTCGAGAACTGAACGCACAGGAAAGGTCAGATCATGGCTTCAATCTTCGACTCGATACGAGGTCTCGTCCACGACACGGCCCAGGGGCTGATCGACGCTGACGTCACCACCAAGCTCTCGGACATGTACTCGAGCCTGGTGAGCTCCAGCCTGGGCGTGGCCAACGACACCCTCAAGATCGTGCGCGACGTCTCGGCGCCGCCGCCCGCACCCCCGCCCGGACCCTAGGAGCTCGTCATGTACACTGGAAATTGGAACGGCTGCGGCCAGGGGCCCCAGCAGGGCTATCAATACTATCCCGCGATGCTGGTCGCGCGGGAGATCGACGCCGACACGACGACGCCGTCGCAGGACGGCCTGGTCGGCGGCTCCAGACAGGTCTTCCTCTCCCTCGAATACCTGGTCGACGCGGGGGCGGTCTCGCCCACGGTGAAGGTCACCACCGCCGCCGACGGCTCCAGCGCCACCTGGAGCGATGACGCGCCCGTGCAGGGCTACACCGTGCGTCAGGCGGTGCTGAGCGCCGCGCCCGGAACCAAGCTCACCCTCGCCGTCAACAACGCCATCGCCCGGCTGCGGTGGTGCGAGACCGTCTGCTGCTGAGCCTTCCCCCACCATCGGCGCACCCCTCGGCGCGCAAGGAGAAACGCCATGAGTTCATCCCCGTTCGCCAGCTACTCCGGATCGCGGGTGCTGCCGTTCCGCGGCGGCGCCTACGGTCCGGGCGTCTGCAAATCGTGCGGGTGCGAGTCCGGGAGTTGCCGTTGCGGCTGCCGGCAGTGCCGCACGGAGGCCAAGGAGCTCACCGTCACGGCTGACCCCAAGGCGCAGGGCCGCGGCGGCGCCGTCGGCAGCCTGGCCGGAGCCTTTCTCGCCGCCGGAGCGGGGGCGGGCGCTGCGGCGGGGGCTGCCTCGCCCGCGACTGCCTTCATCGGCGGCGGCTGCTGCGTCCACATTTCCCTGGAGTACGCCCCGATCACCGCCACCGCCCAGTCCATCGTGGCCATCCTGGCGCATGACACCGAGGGGACGGCGATGCTCTGGGAGAAGCTCGACCCGCCAGGCTCCCACTACCAGGTCAAGGAGAACGTGATCACCACCAAGCCCGGCGCGACCATCACCCTGCTCGCGGTCAACGCGACCGTGCGGGCGCGCTGGTGCGAAGTGTTCAGCTGCTGATCCAGGAGATCATCATCATGGCGAAACGCCCGAGTCCCCCGCCTGCCGCCCCGAACAAGGCGCAGGCCGAATTCGACAGGTATGCAAGGCGCCGACAGGCGCAGCAGGCGGCCGCCGGGCCGCCCGGTGGGCCGGCTGCGGCCCCCTTTGGCGGGCCCTTCCCGGACGGTGGCCTCACCTGGGCTGCCCCGTTCGGGGTCGGCATGGCGCCGGTCTACGTCGCCGGGCCGCCGGCGGGTCCGGGCGGAGGCGGCGACGGATCGCTGACCCAGGGGATCGGGACCACCGTCCGCCTCGGCGTCGACCTCCTCAACGCGGCGCTGGTCAGCGGCATCAAGGTCCTCGGCGGCTTCGCCGGCGGCTATGGCCACGGCCACCAGGAGGGTGGTGGATGCGGAGGCGGCTGCGGCTGCGAGAGCTGCTGTGAGCCGTCGTGCTGCCAGCCGGACTGCTGCGGCTGCGACTGCTGCCACCCCGGCGTCGGGACCTGCTGCTGAGCGGTGCAAAGGGCCTCCGCTGCGGCCGCCTTCTCAAGAGCCCGAGGTTGTGATCACCTTCGCCGGTGGCGGATGTCTTCATCTCCTATGCGCGGGAAGCCGCGCCGGTGGCGCGCCGGGTGGCGAAGCTGCTTGCCGAGGCCGGCCACGACGTCTGGTTTGACGCCGATCTGCCGCCCCACCGGGCCTATTCTGACGTCATCCAGGAGCAGTTGAACGCCGCGCGGGCGGTCGTCGTCCTCTGGTCGCCCGAGGCGTCGAAGTCGGAGTGGGTCCGTGCGGAGGCCGACTACGCCCGCAACCAGCACAAGCTGGTGCAGGCGTCCCTGGACAATCTCGAACCACCGCTGCCCTTCAATCAGATCCAGTGCGCCCAGCTCAAGGGCTGGCGCGGGGCTCCCGCAAATCCCGAATGGCGCAAGCTCGCGGCGGCCGTCGCCGACATGGCCGGTCGGCGTCGCGACGCCCCTTCGGAGGAACAGGCCCGCCGTCCGCTTCCCCGGGTGGCGATCCAGGCCGCTCTGGCGCTCGTCGCGGCGATGCTCCTCGGCGCTGGGGTGTGGTTCGCATGGTCTCTGCTGGCAAGGCCGTCCCAGCCCGCCGAAGCCAAGGTCGCGATCCTGCCGTTCGAGACCCTGAGCGCCGGCCAGGACGCCCGGTTCTTCTCGGACGGCCTCACCGACAAGATACTCACCGCCCTGAGCAACAATCACATCCAGGTGGTCTCCAACCAGGACGCGGCGCAGCTGCGCGGGACGGAAAGGTCCAGCAAGGTCGCTCAGCTCGGCGTCGCCCTCCTGCTCGACGGCTCCGTCCAGGCGGACGCCGCCAACCTGGGGGTGCGGGTCCATCTCGACGATGCGGCGCGCCATGTGACGCTGTGGTCCACGGAAGTGGAGGGCGCCGCGGCCGACAGCCGGCGCCTGCAGGCGAGGATCGCGGCGACGGTAGCGGGGGTGCTGGCCTGCTCCCGCCGGGCGCTGCAGCCTTCGCACGGCCTGTCCGACCCTGCGCTGCTGACCCGATATCTGCGATCCTGCGACCTGTTCGTGAACCAGTCGGACGCCGCGCGCCCTCAGGATGCCTTTGAGATGCTGACGGCGCTGCGAGAGGTGGTGACCAAGGCGCCTGGCTTCGCCGCGGCCCACTCAGACCTGGCGAAGTTTGACGCCTACCTCGCGCCGGTGATGCCGCCGGAGCAGGCGGCGATGTTCCGCGATGAGTCGGCGCGCGAGGCGCGCAAGGCGCTGGCGCTGGAGCCACGCTCGCCTGACGCCTTCCTCGCGCGGGAGATGCTGGTGTCGCCGGACAGGTGGGCCGAACGCGAGCGCCTGCTTCGCCTCGGCGTCGCCGCCGATCCGGTATGGCCTCACACCAACGGCTTCCTGGCGAAGATGCTGGCCGAGTCCGGGCGGGTGAAGGAAGCGGCGACCTACAGCCAGAAGGCCGCTGCGGCGGATCTTCAGATCGACTGGTCCGTGGAGAGCGCCTGGATCCAGGCCGGCGCGGGCCAGACCGGCCCCGCCGAGAACGCCATCGCCCGGGCCTATGACCTCTCGCCCAACGACATCGGTCGCTGGTTCCGGCTGGTACAAGTCGAGGAACTCGCCGGCCGCTGGGATGACGCCATCAAGCTCCTCGCCGATCCGATGGGGTCCAGGCTTCCGCAGGCGATGAGGGAGAGGCTCTTGTCCTTCCACCAGGCCGCCAGGTCCCGCAGGCCGACCGACCTTGCCCGGGCCCGGGCGACGGCGCTGCAGATGGCCGGAGACGGCGGTTCCAGTCTGTCGCGGTCCATCCAGGAGCTCTCGACGCTGGGCTTCCTCGACGACGCCTTCGCGCTCGCGGACCGCTACCGGCCTGGTCCGCCCCTCGGCGGCGCGGACTCGGCGTTCCTCTTCTTCCCCCTGACCGCCAACCTACGCCGGGACCCGCGTTTCATGACGCTGGCCGCGCGCATCGGCCTGGTCGACTACTGGCGCAGCAGCGGCCACTGGCCGGACTTCTGCTCCGATCCGACGCTGCCCTATTCCTGCCAGGCCGAGGCGGCCCGGGGCGCGCGGCGTTAGACCATGCCCTCGAGGTCCCGCTTCGGCCTGCGCCGGGGCCGCGTCCACATCACGCCGGGATAGCCCTTCAGCGGGACCAGCGGCTCGCCCTGGTAGATCCAGTCCGCCCGTTCCTCGATCGCGAGATGGTAGAGCGGCTCGCGCCCGGTGCGGGTCTCGAAGAGGGCGCGGGGAATGTTGACCATCCGCGGCGCGCGCTTTGGCTCATAGAAGAGGGGCGTTCCGCAGGCGGAGCAGAAACTGCGCACAGCCCCTGTCCCAGCTTCCTCGAAGCTGGTGATCTGGTCGCTCCCTTCCAGCACGCGGCAGCGGCTCTTCCAGCAGCCCACATAGGTGGCGTAGGCGCAGCCCTGGGCGCGCCGGCTGGCCGCGGAGTGGTCGTGCCAGGCCCAGAAGGCGGGCACGTCGATCTGCAGCCTCACCTGGCCGCAGACGCATCGTCCCTCCGCCGTCAGCCCCCGTTCCGGCGCCTTGCGCGCCCTGGGCGCGTCAGAGATCCCGTCGCGGCTCATCGTCACCCTGACCCGTGAGCCCCGACCTTAGGCAGGAGAGGGCCGGGGCGCCAGCAGACGCCGCCGGCCGCTCGTTCCGTCAGGCGGCGAGAGCCGGGGTCAGCTCCGTGGCGAGCCTCGCCGTGGCGGCGAACGCCGCCTCCAGGGCGGCTTGCCGGTGTTCAGGGCTGACGGCGACGCCCTCGGCGCGCAGGATGGTGACGTCGTCGATGCCGACCATGCGGAACAGCGCCCTGATATGGGGCTCGTGGAAGTCGCTGTCGGCCTGGGGCGTGCCCGGCGCATAGAACCCGCCGCGGGCGGAGGCGACGATGACCGTCTTGCCGCCCGCCAGCCCTTCCGGCCCTGCCGCCGTGTAGCGGAAGGTCTTGCCGGCCACCAGGATACGGTCGAACCAAGCCTTCAGCTGGCTCGGGATGCCGAAGTTGTACATGGGCGCGCCAATCACAACGACGTCGGCCTCCAGGAATTCGTTCAGGATTTCGACGCTCCTCGCCGCCTCAGCATCCGGGGCGGCGCCGTCGACGGGACGCAGCGTGGCGACGTTGCTGCTGTCGAGGTGTGGGATGGGATCGGCGTCCAGGTCGCGCCGGATCGTTTCGAGCCCCGGCGCGGCCCGCGTGAGCGCCTCGACCGCGGCCGCCGACAGCTGGCGGCTGACTGAGCCCGGGCCGGTGATGCCGGCGTCGATGTGAAGAAGCTTCATGGCTGATCTCCTTGAATTGACTTGTGGTGCGTATCTATTGTCGGAACGGTGATGCGATAAGTCCGCCTTTGAGCGACACAGTGTTGCGGAATCGGAACGATGATGCGGGATCTGAACGATCTGAACTTCTTCGCGGCGGTGGTGGCCAACGGAGGCTTCTCGGCGGCCGCCCGGGCGCTGGGTTCCCCCAAGTCGCGCATCAGCCGCAGGGTGGCGGCGCTGGAGGCGCAGCTGGGCGTGCGACTGATCGAGCGGTCCACGCGCCGGTTCAAGGTCACCGAGGTCGGGCAGGACGTCTACCAGCACGCCCGCGCGGCGCTCACGGAGGCCGAGGCGATCGAGGAGGTGGTGCAGCGTCTGAAAGCCGAGCCGCAGGGCCTGGTGCGGATCGGTTGTCCGCTGGACATCGACCGGCTGCTCGGCGCCGCCTTGCCGGGCTTCCTGGCGCGCCATCCGCGCCTGCGCGTGCAGGTCATCGTCAGCAACCGGCGGATCGACCTGATCGAGGAGAGCGTCGACATCGCCATCCGCGTCCGTGAGAAGCTCGACACCGACGCCGAGTTGCAGGTGAAGATGGTCTCGCGCTCCGGCGGGCTGATGGTCGCCAGCCCAGGCGTCCTGGCGGCCTATCGGGAGCCGATGACGCCCGCGGACGTCGCGTCCCTGCCCACCCTCGGCCACACCGACCGCCCGGGCCTCGTTCGCTGGACCGTGGTGAACGCGGCCGGCGACGAAGCAGAGATCGTGCACGAGCCCCGGCTGTCGGCCAGCGCCTTCCCGATCCTCAGGCAGGCCGCGATTGAAGGCATGGGCGTCGCCCTGCTCCCGGACTATGCCTGCCGCGAGCCACTGCAGCAGGGTCAGCTGGTGCGCATCCTTCCCGAATGGGCGGCGAGGGAGGGGATGCTGCACATGGTCTTCACCTCTAGGCGGGGCCTGCTCCCCGGCGTGCGCGCCCTGATCGACTTCCTGGCCGAGGTTCTCCGCTCCCCGGTCTGGGATACGGCCGCCCTGGCCGGTTAGCCCTTCAAGGCGGCTGACTGCGCGGCCGCGACCTGTGGGTCGGCGTAGAGGCTGCCCGAGCCAAGGCTGGTCGAGGCCATCCAGGCCACGAAAACCAGGGCGCTGATGGACACTGCCAGAGTTAGGATGGAACGGAGCGGGATCATTCCTGGCCAGATGGCCCCGGATCGATCCGCGATTAGAGGTCAGGACCGGAACGCATCGTTGCGGCTGCAGAACGCCACGGTCATCCCCGACGCGGCGCGCGGAACCTGGAGAACAGCTCGGCGATCGTCTTGACCACCCTCTCCGCATCGGCGCGGTCGGGAGCCTCGTTCTCGTCGCCATAGCCCTCCATGTCGCCACCGCCGACGGATTGCACGACGATGCCGTCGCGTCGCGAGAGCAGGTACACGCCGTTGTAGGACGCGCCGTAAGTCACCTCGGGCTGCGGGATCAGCCAGGCGATCTGGCCGCGCACCGGCTTGATCGACTCGTCCTTCCAGAGGCTGCGGCCCCCATAGCCCGGGCAGTTGATCACCACCTTCTCCTTCAGGGCGGTCAGCTCGGACGGGGCATGGAACTCCATCGTGCGCAGTTCGCCGCCGGCCAGCAGGAAGTCGGTCATCAGGGTGTGGCCGTAGTCGGCGATGTTGAACATCATCGTCTCGCCGCGGAACACGAAGGGGGCGTCGAACGGAGAGGCATCGGCCGGCAGACGCTGCGCGCGCGGCGTCAGGTCCCGGATGCGGCTGTAATAGCTGGCGAAGTCCAGCGGCTCGGGGGGCTGCTGAGCCCTGGGGTCATCGGGGGCCAGGTCGCTGACCGAGTAGCGGTCGATCCACTGCACCGGCTCGCCCGGCAGGCCGAGGTAGTTGCGGTAGGCCTTGAACGACGTGCGCGCCATCTGTTCCCAGATCGGGCCGAAGCCCGGTCCCGCCGCGCTCGCCAGCGCGATCCGGGAGTCCGGCGTCCAGCTGCCGGTCGCCCGCGACGACCGTGTCTGCGGCAGGAATTCGCGGGCATAGATGGTGACCTTGGCGCCCGCTCTCTGCGCGAGGATCGCCGAGGTCAGGCCAAGCGCGCCGCAGCCGAGCACCGCCACCTCTTTCGGGCTCGAGGCCATGGCTTTCTGCACGGCGATCGCGCCCGAGCCCCACGACAGCGACCAGCCGCTGCCGCCATGTCCGTAGTTGTGCACGACCAGCGTGTCGCCGATCTGCTCGGTGTCCAGCCGGGGCCCCGCGGCGCGGAAGGGCCTCAGGCAGACGGTGATGTCGAAGATCCGGTCCGTATGGGCGCGCACGGGCGCCAGCGGCGGGACCGCGTCGTAGACCGGCAGGGCGCCTAAGCTGACGCCCTGTGTGGTGGCGCAACCGCCAAGGCCGACCAGCCCCAGCCCACCGAACATCGCCGATCCCTGCAGCAGACGCCGGCGATCCATCGAATTGGTCTCGCGAGGGTTCAATGGGCGTCCCTTTCGAATGTCGACAGGCCAGCGATGCGGTTGAGAACCCTGCCCCCGAGTCGGTCTTTGGTCGAGCCTGAGACGCGGCGGAAGCGGTCTTGCGTCCTGAGGGATCGGGTCTCACATTTCTGAGAGCAGACCGGTCCGCAATCGAGGTGAGAGATGTGCCATAGCATCAAGACGTTGTTCAATTTCGAGCCGCCCGCGACGGACGATGAGATCCGCTCGGCGTCACGCCAGTTCGTGCGCAAGCTCAGCGGCTTCCACACGCCCTCGCGGGCCAACGAGGGCCCCTTCGAGCAGGCGGTCGAGGAGGTGTTCCAGGCGGCCCGCCGGCTGGTCCACAGCCTGGAGACCAACGCCCAGCCGCGCGACCGCGACGTCGAGGCCGAGAAGGCCAAACGCCGCGCCGCCGAGCGCTACGGCGGCGGCGTCCCGGCTTAGGGCAGTTGTTTCCCGAGCCAGTCCTCGGCCGCCTCGCGGACGTCGACGCCGGTATCCACGCCCTCGATCAACGCGCCCTTGGCCGCGAAGTCGGTGGTGGCGATCGTGTAGGTGCGCGTCGGGTCCACGTCGGCGGCGGCGATGGTGGCGCCCATCGGTCCCGCTGGGGTGGGGGTGGTGAGGAGCGCCTTCAGGCGGGCGCCCTCGATGTGGCCGCTCCACAGCGTGTCGTGGAACGGCAGGATGGCGTGCAGCTGGTAGCGGGTGACGGTGGGCGTCCGGAACACCTCGAAGATCCCCGCCGGCGGCTGCAGCCCGACCTCGGTCTTCGCCGTGTCCTTCCAGGCCGTCGCCAACTGCTGCGCGGTCAGCGCCAACCGCTCCTGCGGCGTGCGGCCGATCTCCGGCGCCCTGCCGACGGTCACGTCCAGCGGCCGCGCGTAGCGTTCGACCAGCGCCGCGATCCTGGGATCGGCGGGAGTGAGGCCATCGACGGGCAGCAGCACGTCGGAGGAGCGGGCCAGCCGCCAGCGCCCGCGCGCGCCTCTCTCGAACCTCAGGCGCATTTCGCCCAGCCTGACGCCGAACTCGCCGTCCTGGACGATGGGCACGGTCTTTCCGTCGAGGTCCTTCTCCTCAACCTGTTCGTAGAGGAACGTGTGCGAGTCCCCGCCGACCACTGCGTCAAGGCCACGGGTTCCCTTGACCAGCCGGCGGTCATCATCGACCCCGACATGAGTGACGGCGATCACCACGTCGGCCTGTTGGCGGGCGCGAGGGATCCAGGTCTGCGCGGCCGCGACCGGGTCGGTGACTGTCAGGCCCTTGGTCTGCAGATAGGTCGACGACCGCTGGGTGGTGAGGCCGAGGAAGGCGACGCGCAGCCGCCCGATCCTGCGCACGATGAAGGGGCGCACGCCCGGCAGCGGCGCGCCGTCGGACTCGGTAACGTTGGCGCAGATCCAGGGAAACCGCGATGACGCCACCAGCTTCCGAAGCGCCGCCTGCGCGCCGGCGGCGTCCGCTGCGTCCGCGGCGTCCTTCAGCTTGAACTCGTTGTTGCCGACGGCCGCCATGTCGTAGTGAAGGGCGTTCATCGCCGCCGCCGACGTGGACCCGACGCGCACCTACACGATCGCCACCACCGACTTCGCGGCCAAGGGCGCGTTGATCGA
>FTHP01000071.1_pt1 | contig 14355 bp, 15 predicted proteins | sample 1640961 | NCBI WGS metagenome assembly FTHP01 (sample SAMEA3914788, study PRJEB12502) | metagenome | biome: forest; material: soil | place: Canada | collected 2011-07-03 | depth 0.1 m
CAGCTCCTGCAGCTCGGTCTCGATGCGGAAGCACTCGGGGCTCTTGATGTCCTCCAGATTGATCCCGCCGAAGGTGACGCCGATATTCTTGACGACGGTGATGATCTCGTCGGGGTCGGTGGCGGAGACCTCGATGTCGATGGAATCGACGTCGGCGAAGCGCTTGAACAGCACCGACTTGCCTTCCATCACCGGCTTGGCGGCCAGCGCGCCCAGGTCGCCCAGGCCAAGGATGGCGGTGCCGTTGGTGATCACCGCCACCAGGTTGCCCTTGGAGGTGTAGTCGTAGGCCGCGTCTGGATCGGCCGCGATGGCCCGCACGGGCACGGCGACGCCGGGCGAATAGGCCAGCGACAGGTCGCGCTGCGTCGACATCGGCTTGGTGGCGTGCACGCCGATCTTGCCGGGCGTCGGGTAGCGGTGGAAGGCGAGGGCTTCTTCGTCGGTGAAGGAGCGCTTTTCTGAATCGTCCATGTTCGCCGCGGTTTCCAGCTATCGGTCTTTGGTTCAGGGAGGAGCATCCGCGCGAGGGCGGAGGCAAGCCCTAATACACTTCGACCGTGATTCTGCCGTCCGGATGCAGGGCCGCGCGGGCCATGCCCTGGGTGTTGAACGGGAGCGCGATCTCTCCGGCGCTGCTCAGGGCGATCAGGCCGCCGTCGCCGCCCTGGACCCTGGCCTCGGCCAGGGCCGCCGCGGCGGCCTGCGCCAGGGCCTGTCCGGCGAGCCGGACGCGAAGGCCGATCTGCACGGCCACCGCCGCGCGGATGAAGAACTCGCCAGCGCCGGTGCAGGAGACGGCGACATTGCGGTCGGCCCACGTCCCCGCCCCGATGACGGGCGTGTCGCCGACGCGGCCATACAGCTTGCCGACGGTCCCGCCGGTGGAGGTGGCGGCCGCCAGCCGGCCCTCGCGATCCAGCGCGACACAGCCGACCGTGCCCGTCCCCGGCGAGGCCGCCGCCAGACCTCGGGCCGAGGCGAAGCCGGTGAACCAGGCCGCCTCATCCTCGATCTCGGCCAGCCCCTCGCTCTTCGCGAAGACCGCGGCGCCATCGCCGGCCAGCATCACATGCGGCGTCCGCTCCATCACCCGCCGCGCTGCTTCGATCGGGCTCTGGAAGCCCTGTAGCGCCGCCACCGCGCCGGCCCGGCCCGTCGATCCGTCCATCAGGCTGGCGTCCAGCTCATGCAGTCCCGCGCTGTTGGGCGCCGCGCCGCGCCCGGCGACGTAGAGGCCCGAAACCTCCAGCGCCGCCACGACCTCGACCGCCACATCGAGCGCAGCAGCGCCGGCCACGAGACGGTCGCGGCCGAGTTCGATCACCCCGCTCATGTGGCGCAGCTGGCTCTGGTAGTCGCGGCCCCGCACCACGCCGGCGCCGCCGTGCAGGGCGAGCGCAACAGGTCCGGTCGTCTCGGCCATCGGAGCGTCCTCGGTCATCGCAGGAAGGTATAGGCCATGGCGGCCTGGCCGCCGTAGCCGAGGGCCCAGGCGATCCGCCGCGCCAGGGGCCCCTGCACCGGACCGAACAACAGCACTGCCTCGCCCAGCATCGCCAGCAGGGCGCCGGCCACGGCGGGCCAGGCGCTCCACGGCAGCGTCAGCGAGGCCGCCACGGCCGCCCCGACGGCCCCCAGATCCGCCAGGGCGCCCGCCCGGATGCGCGGTGGGTCGCGCGGCGCCCGGGTTATCGCCCAGCCGAGCCCCGCCAGAAGGACAGCCAGCGCCGCGACGCGGATGGGCTCGGCCAGCAGGATGGCGCGGCCGGAGCCGGTCCGCAGGAACAGGTAGCCGAACACCAGCCAGGCGGCTCCCAGGAACAGGATCCCAGCCGTGCCGAAACGCTCGGCCCCGCGGGGCATGAGGGCGCCGGCGATCGCCGCCAGGGTCAGCGCCTGAGCGATCGCGGCGGGGGCGACGCCGCGGAAGTAGGCGAACATGGCCAGGGCGGCGAGGGCAAGGGCCTTCAGACCAGGCTCGGCAGAGGAGGGCGTCGAGCGGCCCGCCACAACGCCCGCGGCAAGCGCGGCGGCTACCGAGATGTAGGGGAGGGAGGACTCAAGCGTCACGGGCCAGGCGGTCGAGGAAGACTTCCGCGGCGTCCGTGTGACGGGGTTTGATGTGACGGCTCACCAGGGCGAGCACGGTGGCGATCACCGCGGCGTCGTCGGTGTAGCCGACGCCGACCAGCATGTCCGGGATGGCGTCCATGGGCATGACGAAATAGGCCAGCGCCGCCATCATCATCGCCTTGGCGCCCGCCGGCGTCTCGGGATCGCGGGCGCAGTAGTAGAGCGCCACCGCTTCGCGGGCGAAGGGAATCCTGCGCGCGGCCTTCTTCAGCGCTGGCCAGAAGCCGCGCGACACCCGCGCCTCGTTCAGCCTGATGACGGCCGGCGTCAGCGCCCGCTCGCGAGGGATCGCGGCCAGGGGCTCCATCGCCGGATCGCCGTGGGCCGGGTCGGACGCCTTGCTCATCATGCCATTAAACCCGCAGACTCACCCGGCGTCCATCGGATCGCCAGCCCGCCCGCCCAGGTCACTTCACGGGCGGCCGCAGGATGCCGGGGCCGAGGTTGGCGACCACTTCGCGGGCGTTGAACACGCGCTGGCCTGACGGCGCGTCTCCCTTGCCGATCACGATCTCGGAGGAGGCCTCGAAGCGGTTGACTTCCTGCACGTTGACGCTGCGCGACCAGAACGGGTCGCCGAACCAGGGGTCCCAGCTGCGCCAGCCGAAGCCGCCGCCGTAGTAGCGCCACGCCGGCCGCCAGCCCCAGCCGTACGAAGACCAGAACGGCGATGCGTAGAAGGGATCGGGATCGGAATAGTAGCTGGTCTTGCGGTCGGTATGCCGGTCGGTGGTCTGGAACCAGTCGTAGCCCTGCTCGACGGTGAGCTCGGCGGCCCGGTAGAGCAGGTACTTCTCCACCGTCTCGCGCGAGGTCAGGCTGTTGCCGGCGAAGGACACCCGCCAGTGCGTCCCGTCGATCTTGTAGGAGCTGTAGCCGAAACCGCCCGTGGCCCGGCCGGACTCCGCCGGCTGGTAAGGCGTGGGGGTCACGCAGGCCACGAGGCCTGCGCCCAGGGCGGCGATGGCGGCGAAGGTGAGAAGGAAACGCTTCATAGGGCGGTGCTCCGATATGACGTTCGGCAAGCTTTGCCCCTGGAATGCGGATTTGCACCCGGAATGGGCTGTTCGTCTAGTGTGGCCCTTCAGAAAGCCCGCCATCAAGGTAGTCGCGGGTCAGGGGGACCGCATCGGCGGTCTTGACGAGCTGGAGCTGGAAGACCGCGAAGCCGGCCCAGCGGAAGGCGACCTCGCTGATCGACAGGTAGTACTCCCACATCCGGCAGAAGCGCTCGTCGTACATGTCCACGATGTCGGGGCGGGCGGCAGCGAAGCGCTCGCGCCAGTGGCGCAGGGTCTCGGCGTAGTGCAGCCGCCACATCTCCATGTCGGCCACCTGCAGGCCAGCGCGCTCCACGGCGGGCAGCACCTCGGACAGGAGAGGGATGTAGCCGCCCGGAAAGATGTACTTGTCCAGGAAAGGGTTGGTTGCGCCCGGCCCGTGCTTGCGGACGATGGAGTGCACCAGGGCCACGCCGTCGCGGGTGAGCAACGCGGCGATCTTCGCGAAGTAGGCGTCGAAGTCGGGGCGGCCGACGTGCTCGAGCATGCCGACGGAGACGATGCGCTGGTACTCACCGTTCAGCTCCCGATAATCGCGCAGCTTGAAGCGGGCGCGGTCTGAGACCCCCGCCTCCCGGGCCCGGTGGCTGGCCAGGGCCTGCTGTTCGGCGGCAAGGGTGACGCCGAGCACTTCCACCTGTTCGCGGCGCGCCAGATCGATGCCGAGCCCGCCCCAGCCGCTGCCGATGTCGAGCACCTTGTCGCCGGGCCGGAGCAGCAGCTTTCGCGCGATGCGCTCGCGCTTGGCGGTCTGGGCCTGCTCCAGGGTCATGTCGGGCCTGGCGAAATAGGCGCAGGAGTACTGCAGGTCGGCGTCGAGGAAGCGGCGATACAGGTCGACGGAGAGGTCGTAGTGGTGGGCGGCGTTGCGCCGGGCCGCCCTGGCGTCGTTGCGCTGGCTCAGGGCGCGCAGCAAACGCTGGGGCCAGCGCTCCCGAACCGGACCAAACCGGGCGTTGCGGGCGATCACGTCGACGAAGTCGAAGATCCCGCCGCGGGCGAAGCGGATCGAGCCGTCCATGTAGCATTCGCCCAGCGTCAGGGAGGTGGGTCGCGCCGTCATGCGCAGGACGGCGGAGCGGTCGACGTGGACCTCGATGGGAAGGCCAGAACCGTCGCCGAAGCTCTGCAAGGGGCCGGACCCGAACTGGATCGCGACGTTCCCCCGCCTGAACCGCCGGCTCAGATAGCGGTCGGCGGCGGACGGGCGCGGCGATGAGGCCAAGGTCGGTTCCTGCGGAGAGAAGCCTCCGCAGAGTTTCAGGGTTCGGCTGCGGCGCCAATACGTCAGGAGCCACCCAGATGCCTCAGCGCGCGTTAGTTCAAGGTTCCGATGTAGCGGGCGGTGCGGGCGCGGCCGGCGGCGATCTGCGGGCAGGCCGAGATGGCGACCGAGTGGATGACCGCGTCGATCTCGCGCCGCCAGAACTCCAGGAACTCCTGGATCCGCGGGTAGTCGGGGGCTACGTCCAGGGTCTGCCACATGAAGCTCTGCAGCAGTGTCGGATGGTCGGGGATGTAGTAGAGCACCTCGGCCGTGGTCAGCCGCTTGCCATACAGCTGGGCCTCGAAGTCACTGGTCCGGACCGGGATCGCACTCACCTCTACCTCCGATTCACTCCGTTCTCTCGGCCCTCAGGTTTCCACGGAGCCAACCCTCCGACAATGGCATAGCTCGCCTAAACACGAGCTAAATCAAATTGCTAGCAGCGCAGCTTCACGGCTGCCAACAATTTGGGCGACCTGGGGCCTCGGCGCCGGCGCCAAGCTCAGCCAACCGCGCCTTAAGGAATCGGCCCTCAGCCCGGCGAGGCGATGCGGGCCTGGACCAGAGGGTGCGCCTCGGACTAGACCGGTCCCATGGCCCAGTCCGATCTCATGCCGGCCGTGTTCGTCGGCCATGGCAGTCCGATGACCGCCTTCGAGCAGAACCCCTATGTCGACGCCTGGCGGGCCCTGGGCGAGCGCCTGCCGCGGCCCAGGTCCATCCTGGTGATCTCGGCGCACTGGTACACGCAGGGGACCGCGGTCACCTCGCCGCCGCGCCAGCGCACCGTCCACGACTTCTACGGCTTCCCGGAGGAGCTCTACCAGTTCCGCTACGACGCGCCGGGCGATCCGGCCCTGGCCGCCCGGACGGCCGAGCTGCTGGCGCCCACGCCCGTTGCCCAGACCGATCGCTGGGGCCTGGATCACGGCGCCTGGACGGTGCTGATGCACGCCTACCCCAAGGCCGACATTCCGGTGATCCAGCTCAGCATCGACGGGACCCAGCCCTTCCGGTTCCACTACGAGCTCGGCCAGCGCCTCATGCCCCTCAGGAGCGAGGGCGTGCTGGTGATGGGCACGGGCAACATCGTGCACAACCTGCGCCTCTACGACCGCACCGGGCGCGCGCCGCCCAATCCCATGGCGGAGCGCTTCCGCAAGGAGATCCAGGCCCGGTTCAGGGCCCACGACCACCAGGGCCTGATCGACTTCATGGACATCGGCCCCGAGGCCCAGCTCGCCCAGCCGACGCCGGACCACTTCCTGCCGCTGCTCTACATCGCCGGTCTGCAGCGGCCGGACGAGGACCCCGAGTTCATCACCGACGTCACGGAGGGCGGCGGGGTCGACATGACCACGGTGCTGCTGGGCGCGCCGGCGCTGGCCGAGGCCGCCTAGTCTAGCCCCCGAGGCTCAGGCAAGCGGCGCCGCCGGCGATGCAGGCGCAGCAGACGGCCCTTGCCGGCGTCATCCGCTCCTTCAGGAACACGGCGCCCAGCAACACGGCGAAGAGGATGCTGGTCTCGCGCAGGGCCGACACCGCGCCCATCGGGCTCAGCGACAGGGCCCAGACCACCACGCCGTAGGACACCATCGCGATCAGCCCCGCCCACAGGGTCTTGAGCGTTTCGGGCGATCGGGGATCGATCCGCAGCGGGCCGCGCAGGCCCATGTAGAGCAGTGGCATGGGCGCTCCCTGGATGACGAACAGCCAAGCCGTATAGGACTGCGAATGGCCCGACAGGCGCGAGCCGATGCCGTCGGTGACCGTGTAGCCGGCGATCATCAGGCCGCAGGCGAGCGCGGCGGCCAGCGAACGCGGATCCATGCGGCCCCTGCCTATGGCCTGGCCAATGATCCCCAGCGAGACCAGGGCGATCCCGATCAGCGCCATCGGGCCCAGGCGCTCGCCCGCGAACAGGGCGGCCGCCAGCGTCACCAGCAGCGGCGCCGTTCCCCGCGCGACCGGAAAGGCCTGCCCGAGCTCGGCGTAGCGGTAGGCGCGGACCAGGAACAGGCAATAGGCGATCTGCAGGGCCGCGGAGAGCGCGATGCAGGCCCAGCTGGAGGGATCGGGGCGCGGAAGCACGAGGGCGAAGGGCAGCGCGACGGCCGCCGAAATCGCGCTCATCAGCGTGATCGACAAGAACCTGTCCTGGCGGCCGCGCAGCACGACGTTCCAGCACGCGTGCAGGAACGCGGCGGCGAGCACGAGGGTGATGACGAGCGGTTGCATCAAGCCGTCATGGCACGGCTCGGGGCGGCCCGGCCATTGCGGTTTGTACGGTAACAGCCCATGTACAGCCCATCGTCCGATTGTCCCTGGGGCGTGGACGGCTGGGAGATGCTCGCGCTCTTGCCCCTCGAGGAAGAGCCATGGCGGCCACTCCAACCGGAAATCGACTGCTGGATTCGCTCAGTCCCGGCGACTTCGCGTTGCTCGAGCCCGCCCTCGAGCCGGTGATCCTCTCGAGCAAGGATGTGATCGAGGCAGCCGACGCGCCGGTCACTGCGGCCTATTTTCCCATCAACGGGATCATCTCGGTAGTGACCAAGAGTGGCGGGGATCGGCACATCGAGGTTGGCCTGATCGGGCGCGAGGGCATGAGCGGCATCTCGGTCGTGATGGGCAATGCCCAGTCGCCCAATGACTCCTATGTCCAGGTCGAGGGTTCGGCGTACCGCCTGGACACCAGTGAACTGCGCCATGCGATGTCGCAGAGCACGACCTTGCGCAACAAGCTGATGCGCTACGCGCAGGCCCTGATGTTCCAGACCACGCAGACGGCCATGGCCAACGGCAGCGCCAAGATCAACGAGCGCCTGGCCCGCTGGCTGCTGATGGCGCAGGATCGGATGCAGAGCGCGGACTTGGCTCTCACCCACGAGTTCCTGTCGATCATGCTGGGCGTGCGCCGTCCCGGTGTGACCGAGGCCCTCAACGCCATGGAGGGCCAGGGCCTGATCAAGGCCACCCGCGGCGCGGTGCGCATCCTCGACCGCGACGGCGTCATAGTCTGCGCCAACGGCTCCTATGGGATTGTTGAGGCCGAATACGAGCGGCTGATGCTCTAAATCCCCTCGCCCCGTGGGGAGAGGGAATACCTAACGCACCATCGCCGCAACGTTGCCGCCGTCCACCGGCAGGATCGCGCCGGTGGTCTTCTTCATCAGCGAAGCGAACACGAAGGCCTGGGCGACGTCCTCGGCGAGGACCTCCTGGCCAAGCAGGTTGCCGCTCATGTAGGCGTCGGCGGTGACCCCGCGTGAGGCGGAGCGGGACTGGATCATCTCATCGGTGAGCAGGCCGGAGCGGATGCGGTCGGGGTTGATGGCGTTGGAGCGCACGCCCAGCGGCCCCAGTTCCAGGGCGTACTGGCGCATCAGGGCCAGGAGCGCGGCCTTGGAGGTTCCGTAGGCGCCGAAGTCCGGACCGGGGTTGATGGCCTGCTTGGAGGCGTTGAACAGCAGGCTCCCGCCCATGCCCTGGGCGCGGAAGATGGCGGCGGCCGCCTTGGCCACGGTCTGGTGGGCGAAGAGGTTCAGCTCGAAGCTCTTGCGCAACACCGCGTCGGGCATCTCGGCCACCATGCCGGTCAGCGCCATGCCGGCGTTGGAGACGACGATGTCGAGGCCCCCGAAGCGCCCGGCGATGCGGGCGAAGGCTGCGTCGACCGCCGCCGCATCGGTCAGGTCGCATTGCAGGGCCAGGGCGTTGTGCCCGCAGCGCCTGGCGGCCGCCTCGGCGGCCTCGGCGTCAAGGTCCAGGACGGCGACCTCGGCGCCCTCGTCGGCGAAAGCCTTGGCGATGGCTGCGCCGATGGCGCCGCCGCCGCCGGTGACCGCCACGACGTGGCGCGCCAGGCGCTTGTCGGCGGACTTGCCGAGCTTGGCCTGTTCCAGCGACCAGTATTCCATGTCGAAGGTGTCGGCCTCGCCGACCGGCTCGAACCGGCCGAGCGCCTCGGCGTCGACCAGGGTCTCGGCCCAGATCTCGGCGATGTCGCCGGCGATGGCGGCGTCGGTTGCGGTTTTGCCCAGGCCGATCAGGCCCAGCCCCGGCGCGGCGATCACCCGGGGCAGCGGATCCAGCTGCGTCCTGCCGCCGCCTACGCGGGCGTTGTTGCGGGCGAAATAGGCCTCGTAGTCAGCGGCGTACCCGGCGAGCGCCGCGTCCACCGCCTGCGCCCAGTCGTCCAGCCGTCCTGGCTCCGCGCGCGGAGCGATCAACGGCCCGGCCTTGGTGCGGATCACGTGGTCGGGAGTGGAGACGCCCCGGCCGGCCCAGTCCGCCAGCCGCTGGTCGTCGGCGACGGTCCGGGCAATGGGCGATGAGCGCAGGTCGAGGATCCATCGTCCGGGCCAGCGTCCGCCGGCGGCGCGGTGCAGCGCTCCGCGCAGTCGCGGCAGCACCTCGTGCGCGGCCGGGCTGTCGGCGGCCGCGATCGGCGTCGCCCGCCAGCCCGAGCTTTTCCTGGCGATGAAGGCCTCAGCCTTGGCCACGCAGTCGATCATCCGCTCGTAGCTTTCCCGCGCGGAGGGTCCGTAGGTGAACAGGCCGTGCTGCAGCAGCACCAGGCCATGCGACGCCGGATTGGCCTCACGCGCATCGCCGGCGGCCTTGGCCAGGTCGAAGCCGGGCATGACGTAGGGCACGCAGGCCACTTGCTCGCCGAAGATCTCCTCGAACATCCGCGCCCCGTCCGGCTGGTCGGCGATCGAGAGGATGGCTGTGGAGTGGGTATGGTCGACGAACTTGTCGGCCATGAAGGCGTGCAGCAGCGTCTCGACCGAGGGATTGGGAGCTGTGGAGTCCAGCAGGCATTGGCGCTGGGCGTTGACCATGTCCTCGTCGCTGAGGGTGTTCAGGCGGCGCAGGGTGCGCAGCGGCTCCAGCCGCACCGCCGGGTGGCCGGGCGGCTCGATGGTGGCCAGGTCCCAGCCGCTGCCCTTGACGCACAGCACCTCGACATCCTCGCCGAACACGTCGCGCTGGCGGGTCTTGACCGAGGTGTTGCCGCCGCCGTGCAGCACCAGCTTCGGGTCCCGGCCCAGCAGCCGGGCCGTATAGGTGCGCAGCGCCAGGTCCTCGCCCACGCCCTGGCCGGCATAGCGCTCCACCGCCGCCTTGGCGTCGGCGTCACTCCACAGGTTCTGCGCTCCTGCGCGGGGGCTCACGCCGCCTGCTCCTCGCCGCCGAAGAGGGCCTCAAGGCCCGCTTCCGAGGCGGCGCAGACGCCCCGTTCGGTGATCAGGCCGGTGACCAGCCGCGCCGGGGTGACGTCGAAGGCGTAGTTGGCCGCGTCGCTGCCTTCCGGGGTCAGGCGCACCGTCTCGGAGCGGCCGTCCTCGGTCAGGCCGGAGATGTGGGTGACTTCCCGGGCCGAGCGCTGCTCGATGGGGATGTCGCGCACCCCGTCGGCGATCCGCCAGTCGATGGTGGAGGAAGGCAGGGCCACATAGAAGGGCACGCCGTTGTCGAAGGCGGCCAGGGCCTTCAGGTAGGTGCCGATCTTGTTGCAGACGTCGCCGGCGCGGGTCGTGCGGTCCGAGCCGACGATGCAGAGGTCGACCTCGCCATGCTGCATCAGATGGCCGCCGGCGTTGTCGGCGATGACGGTGTGGGGCACGCCCTCGTTGGCCAGCTCCCAGGCGGTGAGGCTGGCGCCCTGGTTGCGCGGGCGGGTCTCGTCCACCCAGACGTGGACCGGCAGCCCTGAGCGGTGGGCCTTGTAGATGGGGGCGAGCGCCGTGCCCCAGTCCACCGTCGCCAGCCATCCGGCGTTGCAATGGGTCAGCACATCGATCCGCGCCTTGCCCGGCCGCGCGGCCTTGCGGATCAGCTCCAGGCCGTGCCCGCCGATCGCCTCGCAGACGGCGACGTCCTCGTCGGCGACCAGTGCCGCCTCGGCGTAGGCGGCGTCGCGGCGTTCGGACGGCATAAGGCCGACCAGCCGGCCGCGCATCCGCTCCACCGCCCAGCGCAGGTTCACCGCTGTCGGGCGGGCGGCGTTCAGGCGCTCGCCGGAGGTCTCCAGCGAGGCGTCCGACGGGTCCTCGGCCATGGCCAGGGCCATGCCGTAGGCGGCCGCGGCGCCGATCAGCGGCGCGCCCCGCACCACCATGTCGCGGATGGCGACGGCGGCCTCGTCGGCCGAGCAAAGGGTGACGACCTCGAACCGGTGAGGCAGCAGGGTCTGGTCGATGACGTCGACGCCGGTCCGGTCCGCGTTCAGCCAGATGGTTCGATAGTTCTGGCCCAGGGCCCGCATGCAACTCAGCTCGCCGTGACTGTCTCGACGCCTATAGCCCGTGCATCAACAGCAGCGCCACCGCCTTGCCGAGGGAGCCGAGCAACAGCACCCCGGTCGCGAGGGCCTGCAGCCCGAAGCCCGGGCCACGCTTGGTGGGGTCCTTCACATAGGTGATGGCGTAGAGCAGGCGCCCGACAATCCACACCACTCCGATGGCCGCGGCGATCGGTCCGCTCCAATAGTAGGCGAACAGCCAGAGCGACGGCAGGAAAAGCGGCAGCCATTCCAGGGTGTTCATCTGGACCCGGTAGGCGCGCTCGAATTCCGGATGGCCCGTCACCGCAGGGGCGACGATCTTGTGCTTCACCCTGGCGCCGCCCACCTGGATCGACGTCCAGAAGTAGACCAGCAACGCTGCCAGGGTGACGATGACGACCAGGTTGTCGACCTGCATTGCAGCCTCCTTGCGGCTTCGGCGCGCCCGGCGGAGCTTGCCACGGTCCACCCCCTCTGGCGAGGCCTCCAGCCAGAGTCTTAATCATTTGATAACCATAGTTTTCCTAGGTTCGCGTGGGCGCTGGGACTTGCTGAGTTCTGGCGGGTCGCGGCTTGCGTCCCGCCAAGGAGGCCGTGATGAGCACTGGCGTCGGCGCGGTGAGCGCGCTTGCCAGCCCAAGCCAGAGGCAGCACCCGCCCGGGCCGGCCGACCGCCTGCGCACGCCGTCCGACAAGGCCTTCCAGGTCGCCACCATCAACGAGCGGCTCAATTCCCTCGCCAAGCAGGCCACCCGCGAGCGCGCCGGTCTGGACCTTACGGTCTAGGCTGGGAACAGGGCGTCGATCGACTGGACCAGGATGGCGGCCGCATCCCAGCCCTCGGCGCTCGCCTGCAGAGCCTGCGCCGCCGCGGTGAAGCGCTGCTCGCCGATCTGCGTCACCGCGGTCTCGACGCGGCGGCGGTTCAGGGCGTCGGCCCGCAGCGTGAGGCCCGCGCCATAGGCCTCCACCACCCGCATGTTGAGGAACTGGTCGAGGTTGCCGGCGATCCCCAGCACGGGCTTGCCGGCCAGCAGGGCCTGGGTCGCGCCGGGCGCGCCTCCGTTGCAGATCACAAAGCTGGCGCGAGCGGCGGCGGCAGAACCCGGCAGGTACTCCGCGGTGAACAACCGGCGTCCGTCGCCCTGCAGGCCGGGCCGGCCTGCCCGGGACGCCAGGACCGTATGGCCCAGTTCGACCAGCCAGCCGGCGAGACGCTCCTGGGCGCCGCTGTCGCCTGAGCTGCCCAGGGCCAGGTAGACGACAGGCCGGTCGTCAGGCAGGCGGTCCCACCAATCGGGCGGATCGACTGGAGGATCCCAGGGCACCGGCCCCATCAGCCGCCGTCGCGGGTTCGCCGGCAGATCGCCGTAGAGGCCGGGGAGATCGGCGAAGAGCGTGATGTCCGCCTCTGTGAAGGCGCGCCGCAGGTCGCGATCCACGCCGCCAAGGCCGCGGCCGGCCATGAGCCTGTGCACCGGCGAGGCGTGCCGGCGGAACGCCAGCGGCCCCGCGGCCGCGAACAGCAGGTCTGCGAGGGGCGCCGGCCAGCCTCGGAGCTGATCGATGGTCGGACGCCGGGCCCGCAGGGGCCGGTCGGGGCTCCAGTAGGCGTTGGACAGGCTGATGTAGGGAACCTTGGCCAGGCGGGCGCTGGCCGCCAGCGACAGGCGCAGGTCGCCGACGACCACGTCGGGCCGCACGGCCTCGAAAAGCGCCAGGTCCTGCTCGACGTAGCGCTCCAGCAGCGCCCGGCTGAACACCGGCTCGCCCCGCGCCAGGCGTTCGGCGAAGGTCTCGGGCGTCTGGGCGTCCAGGTCGATCCAGCGCATCAGCGCCGGTGCGAACCGGCGGTACCGTTCGGGCGCGGCGATGACCGCCTCGTGAGTGTCCGGGGGCAGGGCGGCGGCGAGGGCCAGCGGCCGCGCGGCGTGGGCGAGGGTGGAGCCTTCGCCGATGAACAGCACGCGTGTCATGACCTTGCTCTAGCCGAGCAAGGCCGCCTTGGGCAGGCCGCTGTGGCTCAGCCTTTGGGCGCGGCCGGATGGGCGGGGACGGCCGGTGTCGCGGGAGAGGCGCGCGGGGGATCGGCCATGGCATGCATCTGATGGCCGAGGGCTTCCATCTGGGCGCGCACCGCCACCATGGCGTCGTGCAGGGCGATCGCGGTCTTGGCGGTGACGACGGCCTTGGCGTTGGCGTCCGCTACGGCGTGGGCGACCGCGGAATCGATGTCCTGCTGGCTGGCGCCGGGATGGCGCACGGCCTCCTGGATACGCTCCTCCGCCTGGCTGAGGGCCTCGCGGCGAGCGCCGGCCTGCTCGTCCAGAAGCGAGTCCAGTTCTTCCAGCCTGGCGTCCAGTCGTTCGATCTGCTCGTCGATGGCCTGGGTCCGCTCGGCGGCGGCGCGCGCCGCGGGGCAGTCGACGTCGCCCGCGGTATTGGCCCGAACCGATGCCGGCGCACTCAATGCGACAGCCGCCAGGGCGGCGAACCCTGCCGTCTTGAGGCTCATGGGATGGTCTCCTCCGCCATCGTCCAGCGCCACCGGCGCAGGACGCCACGCCCGAGCTTGCACCCGCCCGGGCCGGCCGTCACATTAAGTCTTGGTCATGAGGAGTCTTGGTCACGAGCTGGGGCCGGCTCACCAGATGTGCACGCGCTGGTCGGGCTCGAGGTAATAGGCGTCCCCGGCCTTCACGCCGAAGGCGTCATACCAGCCGTCGACGTTGCGGGTGGGGCCGATCACCCGGAAGAAGCGCGGCGAGTGCGGGTCGCTCACCACCTGCTTGCGGATGAAGTCGTCGCGCGCCTTGCCGCGCCAGGCCTGCGCCCATCCCAGGAACACCCGCTGGTCGCCGGTGAAGCCGTCGATTACCGGGGCCGGCTTGCCCTTCAGCGAGCGGTGGTAGGCCTCAAGCGCCACGTTGACGCCGCCCAGGTCGGCGATGTTCTCGCCCATGGTCAGGTCGCCGTTGATGTGGACGCCCTTGACCGGCTCATAGGTCCCGTACTGCGCGCCCAGCCGCCTGGCGCGGGCCTCGAAGGCGGTGGCGTCCGCCGCGGTCCACCAGTCGCGCAGCTGGCCCTTGGCGTCGAGCTTGCGGCCCTCGTCGTCGAAGCCGTGGGTCAGTTCGTGGCCGATCACTCCGCCGATGGCGCCGTAGTTGATCGCCGGGTCGGCCGCCGGGTCGAACATCGGCGGCTGCAGGATGCCGGCCGGGAACACGATGTCGCGCAGCGAGCCGTTGTAGGCGTCGTTGGTCTGGGGCGTCATCCCCCAGTCAGAGCGGTCGACCGGTCCCTTCAGGCGGCCGACGTAGTAGCGCCAGTCCCACGCCCCTGCACGGCGCACGTCGCCGACCAGGTCGTCCGAGCGGATCACCAGCCCCGAGAAGTCGCGGGCGCGGTCGGGATAGCCGACCTTGATCTGATAGGTGTCGAGCTTCTTCAGGGCCTCGACCTTGGTGTCGGCGCCCATCCAGTCCAGCCGCTCAAGGCGCGCCCGCATCGCCGCCTTCACATTGGCGACCAGCGCCTCGATCTTGGCCTTGGACGAGGGCGGGAACCAGCGGACCGTGTAAAGCTGGCCCACGCCG